>ERZ1643246.1929-NODE-1929-length-21196-cov-5.317109_pt1 | contig 21196 bp, 22 predicted proteins | sample MGYA00579265_ERZ1643246 | MGnify/ENA primary metagenome ERZ1643246 (study PRJEB29033, sample SAMEA4952261) | chicken gut metagenome | biome: Broiler Chicken; feature: Gastrointestinal Tract; material: Caecum | place: Ireland | collected 2018 | study: Broiler...
GGCGGGTACGGGTTTTCGTTGGTGTTCAGCTTGACGTACTGCCTGTCTTTGGGCTGTTCTCCGGCGACGTAGGGGGCGATGCCGCGCGCCTTTCTGCTCAAAAAATTTTTCATATGCGTGACCTCGTATCCATCATATATTTTTTCACCGGAAAAGTCAACAAAAAGCCGCCTTTTTGCGCCGCGCCTCCCCTTTTTCGGCAAAAAAAGACGGGGAACGCGCCGCCTTTCCCTCCCCGCACGGAGCGCCGCACCCCGCGGCGGGCGCGGGGTGCGGCAAAAGAGACGGGCGGACTGCCGTCCGCCCGCAATATACAGACATTTCGCGGCGGGATTTTCCTCCGCACCGCTTTTCTCTCCCCGCATCGGAGACGGGGGCACGGAGCGGGAAGACGATTCCCCCGTCCGCTCCGTTACGCTTACAGTATAGCGCAGAGTTGTATAAAAGTTTCGCAAAAGCTGCAATAAATTTGCAAAATTCCCCCGCCGCGCCGGAAAGGTCAATCGACGACGGTCTGTTCCTCTACCCGCAGTTCTCTGCCTGCGCAAAATCCCGCCGGGAGTTCGCATGACGATCCCTCCTTATCTGTATGTATTGCGACCGGGCGATGCGCCCGTCCTTTACTCGCTCTTTTCTTCGCACATCCGTTTGAGGGCGGCGAATACGCCGTGCGCGCTGCACGTTTCCGCCTCGATGAAATGCTCCGCCTCGGAGATGTCCCAGAGGTAGTGCGCGTCGGAATTCGTCAGCTGCGGCAGCTTCACGCCCGAGCCGACGGTGCATTCCACCATCTCAAAACCCAGCCCGTAATCGAAGGCGCCGAGGATGCCGACGATGCCGTTCGCCTGCTTGTCGATATGGGCGGGGACGGGGATGCCGCCGAACCCCTTTACGAGGGCGGCAGCTTCTTCGACGGAGACGCCGGAGGAGACGATGAGCAGGTCTTCTTCCTCGCCGACGATCTCGTCGTTCTCGTCCATGATATACTGATGCCCGAAAACTTCCGGCTTGTTTCTGATGCGCAGGCGCGTTTTTGCGATATACGTTTCCAGCTTTTCGAGATCTTCATACCTTTCGAACAGGCAGAGGATATGGATATCTTCGCTCGTCGTGAGCTCCATGCCGGGCAGTACGACCAACCCGTTCTTTTTGCCGACCGCCATCGCCGCGGGGCAGTTTTTGCCCGTGTTGTGGTCGGATACGGCGATGACGTTCAGCCCCTTGATGAGCGCCATGTTCACGATGTTGTTGGGCGTGCTGTCGCCGTCGCCGCAGGGGCTTAAACAGGAATGGATATGAAAATCGTAATACAGCTTCATTTTCCGCGCATTCCCTCCCCTGCCGTTTTGCCGCCTATACCCCGCAAAGGGCGGCGACGCTCTTTGCCGCCTCGTACACGTTTTTGTCGGTGCCCAGCACCCACAGCCCGAGCTGCTGCGCGCGGGCGGAGAAGGCGGCGTCAGGCGCCGTGCCCTCGCACAGGACGATGCAGGCGCAGTCTATGAGGGTGGCGACGGCGGCGACGTTCACGTTGTTCATGACGGTGAGCCAGGCGCAGGCGTCGGGCGCGCGGGAGATGATGTTGCTCAAAAAATCTCCGCAGTAGCCGCTCTCTATTTCGCGGTCTTCCCCCTGCGAAAAGACGGAAAAGCCGCTCTTTTGTGCAAATTCGGATACCTTCATCTCTCCCCCTCCAGCTTTACGCAGTGCAGTTTTCCGCCGCCCAGCACCACGTCTTCCGCGTGGCAGCGGCAGGTGGGCGCGCCGCACGCGCCGCAGTCGATGCCGGGGAGCACTTTCAGGTACTCTTCGACGCGCATCAGCTTCTGCATGGCGACCATGCGGTCTTCGTCCAGCCGGAAGGAGGTGGACGGCTGCGGCGCCTTGTCCCAGCGGAAAAAGTTCTCGTCCAGCCCGTATTCTTCCATCGTGGCGGGCGGTATCTTCATGTGCTCGGCGAGCTGGCGCATGCGGTTGCGGGCGATGAAGGGGTTTTCCACGTTGAGCACGCCGCCGACGCACCCGCCCGGGCAGATGTTCAGCTCGACGAAGTCGGTGCCGTCCAGCTTGCCGTCGCTCATTTCCTTCAAAAGCCCCAAAACGTTCCTGTTCCCCGAGCAGTGTATGTAATTTCCGAGGCCGAGCGAGTTGCTCTCCCCGCCCGAGTTGCCCCATTCCAGCCCCGAATAGCCGCAGCGGCTGAGCCTGCGCGGGTTCCTGATCTTGTTCATCTTGTCGACGAGGCGGAAATAGATATCGCTCTGCGCGAGCACGCCCGAAATATACTTTTCGTTGGACACCTCTTCGCGGTGCAGCGAATATACCTTCGCGGGGCAGGGAGAGATAAAGAAGATGCCGATATCGTCTGCGGGGATGCCCTGCGCGAGCGCCTGCTTTTTGGCGAGCTTTGCCGCCACCTTCGCGGGCGCGTACAGCGGCAGGAGATGGTCGGCAAGTTCGTGGAAGCGCAGGAGGATGAGTTCCGCGATGGCGGGGCAGGCGGAACTGATGACGGGGCGCGGGAGATCTCCGCTCTCCATCAGCTTTTTCGTGCAGTCGGTGACCAGCTCCGCCGCTATCCCCACCTCGAACACCTCGTCGAAGCCCAGCGCGAGCAGGCCCTCGATGACGTAGTTGGGGTCGTCGAGGTTATTGAACTGCCCGAACAGCGAGGGAGGCGCGAGCGCGATCCTGTACCTGTAACTGGATACGAGATCGAAGCTGTCGTAAACGGGGCGCTTGGCGCCGCCCTTGCAGCAGCGCACGCATTCGCCGCAGTTGATGCACTTGTCGTATAAAATTTTCGCCTTGCCGTTCACGATGCGGATCGCCTCGGTCGGACACCTGCGCATACAGGTGATGCAGCCGATGCACTTTTCGCTGTCGAGAACGACGGTTTTCAGCGTTACAGGCATAAAAAATACCCCCTTCCGCCCGAAGCCTGCGGCGACGGGCGCGCGGACAAACCGTCAGAAATTTATCCGCAGATACACCGACGTGCCGACGCCCACCTGTGAGTCGATGGTCATCTCGTCGCTGTACTTCTTCATGTTGGGCAGCCCCATCCCCGCGCCGAAACCGAGGCTGCGGATGCTCTCGGGGGCGGTGGAATAGCCCGCCTTCATCGCCAGTTCTATATCCGCGATGCCGGGGCCGCGGTCGATGAGGCGTATTTCGACGTGGTCGGGGAACAAATCTACGACCGCCTTTCCGCCGTGCGCGTGGATGACCATATTGATCTCGCCCTCGTACATGGCGATGGCGACGCGGCGCACGGACTCCGGAGATACGCCGAGCTGTTTGAGCGTGCGCTTCACGCTCTCGCTGGCGCGCCCCGCCGAGGCGAAGTTTTCCCCGTCGACGTCGTATTCGTAACGGACGCTCTCCATATCAGCCGCCCAGCCCGTGCGTATACAGGATGCCGCAGGCGACGAACAGCCGCTTGTCGGTGGTGAGAAGGACGATGCCCTTCTCTTCCGCGAGGTCGATGACGGGCTGCTCCGGCCGCTTCCCGCGCACGAACACGATGCAGATCATGTCCATCATCTCCGCCGTGCGCACGACCTGCGGGTTCACCAGCCCCGTGAGCAGAACGGACTGATCCTTGACATAGGCGAGGACGTCGCTCATCATGTCCGATCCGCAGGCGGTGTGGATCTCCGTATCCAGCCTGTCTTCCCCGCACAGGATCTCCGCGCCGAGCAGGCCGACAACTTCCCTGATCGTCATAATATGTCTGTTTCTCCCGATATAAAATTTCCGCCGCGCTCTCTGCGCGGACAAATAGGACTGTATCTATGATATCACATTTTTGCGGATTTTTCAATACATTTCGCAAAATTCGCATCCCTTCCCGCAAAAAGGGCGGAAAAAAAGCCCCCGCGGAGGGAGCTTTTCTTATCAGAACGCGAGCATCACGGCGGAAACCGCGTAGCCGACCGCCACGCTCACCGCATACATGACGGCGAGCAGGAGCAGGTTGCGCTTCCACCGCCGCGTGTTTTTGAAGAGGATGACGAAGCCCAGCCCCGCGTTCGCGCACAGGCCTGCGACCATGCCGCCGAAGGAGAGGGCGTCGAGCAGGTACGCCTGCGTGACGAGCACGCTCGACGCGCAGTTGGGGATCAGCCCGACGAGCGCGGCGATGAGCGGCTGATACCAATACCCGCCCCGCAGAAAGGAGGCGACGGCGTCTTCCGCGTAATACATGACGATGCCGAAGGCGACGTTCACGACGAGCACATAGGCGAAAATTTCCAGGGAGTGCAGCAGCGGGTGCACGAGGTAGCGCTTTACCTTCGAATCTTCTTCGTGGTCGTGCCCGCAGGGCGTGCCGCTGATGTGCTCCCCTTCCGCAAGTTCGGAAAGCGTTTCCCCGCGCAGGATGGCGTTGCAGAGATACCCCGCCCCTACCGCAACGGCGAACTTGACGGCGATGAGCGGCATGATCGCCGCGGCCTTCGCGCCGTTTGTAATGTCGGTCAGCAGCAGGATGAGCGCCTCGTCGGACGTGGCGAGGAATACGGCGAGCAGCGTGCCGGTGCGGATGAGCTTTTTGTCGTACAGCTTTGCCGCCATCACCGAAAACCCGCACTGCGGGATGATGCCCGTCGCGGCGCCGAGCAGCGGCGCGAGGTTCCCGCGCAGGATATTTTTGTTGCGCGTGACGCTCGTACGGCTTTCGAGAAACTCGATGAGCACATACATCAGGAACAGGAAGGGAAACACCTTCAGGCTGTCCAGCAAAGCGTCGAGCAGGGCGTCTGCCATATCTCTTCTCCTCGTCAAAGAATATCCCCCATTATACGCAAAAAGGGCGGCGAACGCAAGCGTTTTTTGCCGCACGGCGCGGGGCGGGAGAATTTTTTACCGCAGATATTGACAAAACAGCCCTTTATTGTTATAATGAAACCGTGCCGGAAGAAAGTCCGGCGGGGAGAGAGATATGAAAAAGCTGTATGCGCTGCTGTTTGCCATCTGTATGTTTCTGCTGGCGATCTATTCCGCCGTCATGTGCACGATATCGGACGGCTACTTTTTTATCGTGCTCGCCATCGCCTTCCCCGTTATCGGGCTGCTCATCCTTCTGATCGCATTCAGACCGACGAAAAAGAAATAATCACGCAAAGCAGGGGCGCCCGAACGGGCGCCCCTGTTCTTTGCCGTGAATTTTATCCTTTCCCCACGCCGCGCACAAAAAAGGACGCACCACGCGGATGCGCCCTTCTTGTGATAAAAGGGAGGAAGTATTATTCCTTGTTCTCGTCGTTGTTCTCGTCTGCGGGGGTCTCTTCGGGAGCCTCTTCCTGCGCCTCTTCGGCTGCGGCAGCGGCTGCCTTCGCTTCCGCGCGCTCTTTGCGCTCGGCAGCGCGCGCCTCGCGGCGCATAGCCCTCTTCTCTTCTTTGGTGATGACCCTGTTCTTTTCGATGATCGCCTGCATCTCCTGCGGGGTCAGCGGGACGAACGCGGAGGAAGCCTCGTTTTCGGGCGTCACTTCGTAGCCCTCGTCGCGCGCGAGCAGGGACATTTCGGTCACACCGTCGAACAGATGGATGTGGCGGGCGTCGATGGCGAGCTCGACCACTTCGCCGCGGTTGACGATGCTGCGGGAGTCGATCTTCGCGATCATGTAGGAAGCATCGGTGATCGCCTCGAGGGTGTTCTCCGTCTCTTCGTTCTCTTTATAGTCGAGTTTGCAGTAGATCTGCGTCTCTGCGCCGAGCTTTTCGACGACTTCGACGAACGCCTTCACGACGGTGTCGGGAGAAGCCGCGATGAAGTTCTCTTCCTCGTGGATATCCTCGGGACGGACGCCGAAGGTGACGGGCTTGTCGGTGTTGACATAATCGTCGATGTTGCGGATGCGCGCCTCGACCGCCTTCGGCAGGAGGATCTTGTTGTTCGCGAACTCGACGTAGACCTTCCCCTTCTCGCGGAGCAGCTTCGCGGGGAAGAAGTTCATCTGCGGCGTGCCGATGAAGCCCGCGACGAACTGGTTGATAGGATAATCGTACAGGTTCTGCGGGGTGTCGACCTGCTGCATGAAGCCGTCTTTCATGACGACGATGCGCGTGCCCATCGTCATGGCCTCGACCTGGTCGTGCGTGACGTAAATGAAGGTCGTGGCGAGGCGGGCGTGCAGTTTGGAGATCTCCGTCCTCATCTGGGCGCGCAGCTTCGCGTCGAGGTTGGACAGAGGTTCGTCGAGAAGGAAGACCTTCGGCTCGCGGACGATGGCACGGCCGAGCGCGACGCGCTGGCGCTGACCGCCGGAAAGAGCCTTCGGCTTACGGGTCAGGTAATCGGTGATGCCGAGGATGGCGGCAGCCTCTTTGACGCGCTCGTCGATGATCTGCTTGGGAACTTTGCGCAGTTTAAGACCGAACGCCATGTTGTCGTACACCGTCATGTGCGGGTACAGCGCGTAGTTCTGGAACACCATTGCGATGTCGCGGTCTTTCGGAACGACGTCGTTGACCAGCTTGCCGTCGATGTACAGCTCGCCCTTCGAGATCTCTTCCAGACCTGCGATCATACGCAGAGTCGTCGACTTACCGCAGCCGGAAGGCCCGACGAAGACGATGAACTCCTTGTCTTTGATGTCCAGGTTGAAGTCCGTAACGGCGGTGACGCCGGACGGATACACCTTGTAAATACCTTTGAGCAAAAGGCTTGCCATTGATTTGCATCCTCCCTACATTATTTTTAAGATTATCATACTTATTTTACAACATTCTCAAAAAAAACGCAATGGGCAATAATGACAAATAATGCGGAACAATCTGTTAATTTTGCCCAACCGATGCCGCGGGCGGGCAGTATGTGCGGAAAATATCCGGGTACGCGCTTGTAATTTGCGCGCTTTTCTGTTATAATATAGACAAAGAATAAAAAATCGTTGCGCGATCATGCGCGGGGAGAATCATGGATATCAACAGGTATGTTCCCAAATTCCGCATACGGCAGGCAAACCTGCTCAACCTGACAGACCTGACCGCGGAAGAAATTTTTGAATTTCTGTACGCCGCGCGGGAAATGAAAAAGCGTTTCCGCGTCGGAGAAAACTATCCCGCCCTGCGCGGGAAAACGGTGGCGCTGCTGTTCGGCAACGCCTCCACGCGCACCCGCATCACCTTCGAGATGGGCATACGGCAGCTGGGCGGCGATTACCTCTTCCTGCCCAAAGGCGAAACGCAGCTCTCCCGCGGCGAGAGCATCAAGGATACCGCCGTCATGTTAGGCAGGTACGGCATCTCCGCCGTCGTGCTGCGCGCCTTCACCGAGGCGCAGGTGCACGAATTCGCGCAGTACAGCACCGTGCCCGTCCTCAACGGCATATCGGAGGCTTCCCATCCCCTGCAGGTGCTCTCCGACCTGTTCACCGTGTGGGAGAAGAAGGGCAGGCTGGACGATCTGAAACTCGCCTATATCGGCGACGGAAACAACGTGGCAAATTCGCTCATCATGGGCTGTTCGAAGGTGAACATGGACGTGGCGATCGCCAGCCCGCACGGGTACAGCCCCGCGCGCAGCGTGGTGGAGCGCGCGATGCAGTACGGCAACGTGCTCATCACCGACGACGTCGCCGAGGCCGTGAAGGGCGCGGACATCGTGTATACAGACGTATTCATCTCCATGAGCGAGGAGGACGACGAACAGAAGAAGCGGACGCTGGCGCGCTACCGCGTCACGCCCGAAGTGATGGCGCTCGCGAAGGAAGACGCCGTGTTCATGCACTGCATGCCCGTCCGCCGCGGCGAGGAAGTATCCGCGGAGGTCATCGACGGGCCGCGGTCTATCGTATACGACCAGGCGGAAAACCGCCTGCATCTCAACAAGGCGGCGCTGGCGCTGCTGGTCAGGTAACGCCCGCCTTACAACGCCGGTTCTGCCGGCAAGGCACAGGTTTATGATCATGGACATTCAGACGGAAAAGTATTTTGACGGATGCGTCGAAGCGATACGGCGCCTCGTGCGCATCGACAGCGCGCAGGCGGCTCCCCTGCCCGGCATGCCCTTCGGCAAGGGCGCGGCGGACGCGCTGGACGAATTTCTGCGCCTCGCGCGGGAAATGGGTTTTGAAACGAAGAACTACGACAACTACGTCGGCGAAGTGCTGTTCGGCGAAGGGGAAGAGTTCGCCGTCCTCGCCCACCTCGACGTGGTGCCGGCGGGCGGCGGCTGGACGCATCCGCCCTTCGGCGGAGAGATCGAGGACGGGAAGCTGTACGGGCGCGGGACGATGGACGACAAAGGCCCCGCCGTCATCACCCTGTTCTGCATGAAGGCGCTCAAAGACGCGGGCTTTTCTCCCCGCAGAAAGATAAAGCTCATCGTCGGCTGCAACGAGGAAAACGGCTGGGAGTGCATCGCGCATTACAACAAATGCGCGCATATGCCCGACGAGGGGTTCTCCCCCGACGCCGACTTCCCCGTCATCCGCGCGGAAAAGGGTATCTTGCAGTTCCGCATGGACTTCCCCGTCAGAAAGGCGCCCTTTACCGCCCTTTACGGCGGCGAACGCCCGAACATGGTGTGCGCGCTCGCCGCTGCGGAGGGTGCGGAGTTCGACCCCGCCCGCGCGGAAAAATGCGGCGTCGTACAGGAAGGCGGCAAACTCGTCGCCCGCGGCAGGGCGGCGCACGCCTCCACCCCGGACGAGGGGGAAAACGCCCTGCAAAAGCTGCTCGCTTATTTCGCGCCCGACGACGAAGAGATCGCAAAAGCGTACGACGTATTGTTCAAAGACGCGCTCGGGCTGAAAAAATTCTGCGACGACACGGGGCATCTGACCATGTCGCCGAACGTCGCCGAGTTCAAAGACGGAAAGCTGCGCATCACGACGGACATCCGCTACCCCGCGACCATGAAGCGGGAAGAGGTCACCGCCGTTCTGGACACCGCCCGAAGCCCCTATGAGCTGCTGCACTGCCAGGAGCCGCTGTACAACGACGAGCACTGCTTCCTCATCTCCACCCTGCGCAGGGTATACGAAGAAAAGACGGGCAGGAGCGGCGCGCCCGTCGCCATCGGCGGCGGGACTTACGCCCGCGCGCTGAAAAACGGCGCGGGGTTCGGCCCGCAGTTCCCCGGGGAGCCCTCCACCATCCACCAATGCGACGAATACATCACCCTCGGAAACGTGCGCAGGCTGCTGGACATCTATGCCGCGGCGATCTTCGAACTGACGAAATGAGAGATACAACAAAAAAGGAGCGCCCGCGCATTCTGCGCGGGCGCCTGTTTTATGCTTTTTGCTCCGTACCGTTATCCTGAACCTGCGGCTCGGGCGCTTTGACGTCCTCCCCGTAAAGCTCCGTGCCCTTTTTGCGCATCGCCCCGAACACCGCTTCCGACAGTGCCGCGGCGCGGGCGCGGTCTGTGCCTTCTTCGGGCGCGTACACCGCGGGCAGTATATGCACGATCACCTTCTTTTTCAGGTGAAAGAACCTGCGCAGTTTGGTCTGCCTGAACTCGATAAAGACGGGCAGCACGGGCACGCCGAATTTGACGGCGACGCGGAACGCCCCCGGTTTGAAGGGGCGGAGCTTCTCGTAACGCGGCCAGAGCGCGTGTTCGGGATAATAGTTGACGATCTTCCCCTGCTTCACCAGTTCGCCCACGGCTACCTGCAGGTTGCGCATATCCGCGAGCGTGGTGCCGACGGGGAGAAAGCCGCCGCTCTTGAAGATGCGGCCGAGCTCTCCCTTTTTGAGCAGGTAATACGACCCCGTATGGAAGGTGCGGAAAGGCCCCAGCGCGTTTTTGATGAGCAGCGTGTCGAGGTGGTGGGTATGCGTGCAGGCGCAGATCGCGCCCTTCCCTTTCAGGGCGCGCAGGTTTTCGCGCCCCTTCACGCGCGCGCCCAGCCCGAACCAGGTGATGACCGGCCCCACCGCCGCCACGACGGAGAGCACGACGGCGCGGCGCACGCGTTCGATCGGCGTATGCAGAAGATAGTCGTACCCCTCGTCGATCTTCATCGCGTCGAAGGTGCGGTGCTCTTCGTTCATGTCGACGTCATACTTGCCTTCCCGTTCCAGCTCTTCCTGACGGGCGATCCACTGTTTCTGATTCATAATTCCCTTACCGTAAAAACTGAAAATGCGCGCAGCGTTTGCGCGGAAAGCGTTACAGCGATTCCATCTCGTCCAGCGTGAGCGAGAATGCGGGCACGAAATGTTCCATAAAGTAATCGAGGCAAGGCAGCTCTCTCCCCTTCAGGTCTGCCTCTATGCTCTCCTTCGCCTTCCTGAACTCGTTGTTGCCCCCCTTCAGCTCCTCCACGCACTTGATATAGGCGGAGAGCTTGTCCGCCGCCTTCACCAGGCGGTATTCATAGCTCTGCGTATCCGGCATGACGCAGGGACGGAAAGCGTTTTGCAGTTCTTCCGGAAGCATGGCGAGCAGCTTGCGCTCGGCGCGCTCTTCGAGCTGCTTATATGCGCCGTGTATCTCCCTGTTGAAATATTTGATGGGTGTGGGGAGATCTCCCGTCATCACCTCGCTGCTCTCGTGGTAGAGGGCGAGAAGGACGGTTTTTTCCACGTCGGGGCTGCCGCCGAACACCTCGCGGTCGATGACGGCGAGGGCGTGCGCAAAGACGGCGACCTGCTGGGTGTGCTCCGTCACGTTTTCGTCGCGGGAAGAGCGCATCAGCGACCAGCGGCGTATATATTTCATTCTGTCTAAAAAGGCGAAAAAGTTATACATGAACGTTCCCTTTCATTAAGTAATCAATATTGTATCATAAAATCCGTTGACTTTCAATCTCTTTTCGGATATAATTTCAAATGGTCACGAAATTTTGTTTCGCCGGCCCGGAACAAAACCGCACGGACGTTCAAGCCTCCCGAAAAGTATCGAAGAACTTTTCGGGAAGAGGAGGCGCTGCCATGCGTGTCGAGCGTTTTGCAACAAGCAAAACGCTGACGGGCTCAGGCGTGCGCCGACGAGCGCCGCAGAGGAAAACCCTGCGGTCAGCGGCTTCGCCGCGTGCCCGCGGGGTTGTCTTCAGCTCACGACTTTTCGCAGCGCCTTTGCGCGAGAAAAGTGTGAATAAAAAATTGCTGAAAAAGCAAAAACCGCGCTTTTTGCTTTTTCCCCTTGCGCCGCGCGGGCGGCGGAAGGAAAAGGGTGAATTTTGCGCCCTCTTCAAAATGTGTGCCCCGAAAGGGCGCAAAAGAGGGAAAAACGCAGCGCAGAGCCGCAGGCGAACGCGGGTTTTTCCTTCAAGATCACGAAATTTTGTTTCGTCAGCTCGAAACAAAATTTGTGAATATATTTTTTCATATCCGCCGGGGGTGCTGTAAAAAGCTGAGATCATACCCTTTGAACCGGACAGGATAATACCTGAACGGGAGGTAAAATCAAGGAATTTTTCGGCGTGCCCTTTTTCGGGCGCGCCGTATTTTTTTCGACGACGTCGGCGGACAAAGGAGGTTTTATGTTTCTCAACCTGCTCGGTTCCTATGTGGGGACCGTCGACCTGCCCGACGGCGAAGGCGGAACATACCCCGGCTACGTCTATGACGACGTGTGGACGGGTTTTGCCAAAGACGCGATGGCAAACGTGTTCCTCTGGGTCATCGTCGCCGCCGCCGTCATCCTGCTCGCCGTGGGCCTGTTCGTGCGCTTCAAAAAGGCGGACTTCTTCCGCACCTATGTGAAGTACGCGATCACCTTTGCCGCAGGGCTGACCGTCACCGTGCTGGCGACCATGCTTTCGCTCGAGTTTCTCGACATGAGCGAAAACGGGTATGTGTTCGACCTCGTGCTGTGGCCGACCGTGGCTGCCGCGGCGGTCATCGTGCTCGGCATCGCTGCGACGTATGTGTGCAGCCTGTACTCCAGAAAGGCGTTCAGGATCTCCCTCATCGCCTCGCTCTCCGCTTTTGCCGCGGCCGTCGTCGCGCTGTTCGCGTGCCTGTGCGTCTATTTTTCTTCGGGCGACGCGGCGGACAACAACGGCGTTTCGCAGGGTTCCGTCAGCGACCCGGGATTGTATCTCTCGGCGGCGGGGGTGGTCATCGTCATCGTCGCGCTCGCCTTCCTGCTCGGCAGAAAGGATAAAAAGGGCTTCGACACGCGCACAATCGCCTATGCGGCGGTGTGCATCGCCATGAGCTTTGCCCTCTCCTATATCAAGCTGTGGGAAATGCCGCAGGGCGGCTCCGTCACGCTCGCGAGCCTGCTGCCGCTCATGATCTTCTCTTATATGTTCGGCGTGAAAAAGGGCGTGTTCGCGGGCATGATCTACGGCATTCTGCAGGCGATACAGGATCCCTGGCTGCTGCACCCCGCGCAGTTCCTGCTCGATTACCCCGTCGCCTTCGCCGCCATCGGCCTTGCGGGAATGTTCCGCGGCGTGACGGCGCTGGAAAACAAGCCGCAGCTCGCCTTTGCGCTGGGCGGCGTCGTCGCCTCGGTGCTGCGCTTCCTCTGCCATATCCTTTCGGGCGTGTTCGCCTTCTCCGAATATGCGGGCGACCAGAACCCCTGGGTCTACAGCATGGCGTACAACTCCTTCGTGTTCATCGACATCGCCATCGTGCTCGTCGTCGGCGTCATCGTGTTCTCTTCCAAGTCGTTCATGACGTTCGTCAACAAGTACAACGGCAAAAAGGATGCCCCCGCGCAGGAGCCCGCCCCGGAAGCGGAACAGAAGTAACCGCATAGTCGAACACATCCGAAAGCCCCGCGGCAGAACGCCGCGGGGCTTTTATCGTATCCGTCTATTCTTCATTGCCGTAGCCGTACTCTTTCAGGAGGTTCGCCTTGTCGCGCCAGTCGTCCTTGACCTTGACGTACGCGGTGAGGAACACCTTGCAGCCGAGAAACTCTTCCATCCCCCGGCGGGCGTGGGTGAGCGTCTCTTTGAGCGCTTTCCCCTGCCTGCCGATGAGGATGGCCTTGTGATTGGGCTTTTCGCAGATGATGTCGAGGTCGACGTCGTAAATGTCGGCATCCTCCCGCTTTTTGAAGGTGTTGACGAGCACGGCGACGCCGTGCGGGATCTCCTTGTCGTATTTGAGGAGGATCTTTTCGCGCATGATCTCGGCGACCATGAACTTTTCGCTCTTGTCGGAGAGCACGTCTTCGGGGAAGAGCGCCTCCCCCTCGGGGAGCGCCTTCACGATCTCTTCTTTCAGCTTTCCGATGTTTTTGCCCCTGCGCGCGGAAACGGGCACGACGGTGCATTCTATCCCCGCGTCGAAGATCGCCTTTGCGTCGGCGGGGATGTTTTCCGCGGGCATGATGTCCGTCTTTGTATAGGCGACGAGCATGGGCACGCCGAAGGAAAGATAGTGCTTCATCAGCGAAATATCCGACTCGGCGACCCCCTTGTGCCCGTCGTGCACATATAAAATGAGGTCTACGTCCTTCGCGGAATTTTCGGCGGTGCGCATCATCATGTCCGACAGCGCCGTCTTCGATTTATAGATGCCCGGCGTATCGACGAAGGCGATCTGCGCGCCCTCCTCGTTGAGCACGCCGAGGATGCGGTCGCGCGTGGTCTGCGGCTTGGGGGAAACGATGGCGACCTTTTCCCCCACCATCACGTTGACGAGGGTGCTCTTGCCCGCGTTCGCCTTGCCGATGACGGCGACGAAACCCGATTTCATTGCGCGTCCCTCCCGATGTTCATTGCGGAGAGTATCTCCTCCTCTTTTTCGCGCATCTGCGCGCGCTCCTCTTCCGTTTCGTGGTCGTAGCCGAGCAGGTGGCAGAGCCCGTGCACCGCGAGATAATAGACCTCCCGCCGCAGGGAATGCCCGTATTCTTCCGCCTGCTCCGCCGCCCGTTCGCGGCAGATGACGATGCTGCCGAGAAAGATGTTCCCCTCGTCGTCGAGGTCGAAGGGGTGCTCCGCCTTTGCGATCTTTTTCCCGAAAATGCCGTCGAGGTTGGGATAGGAGAGCACGTCCGTCACGGCGTCTTTGCCGCGGGTATCCGCATTGAGTTTGCGGATGCCCTCCGCGTCGGTGAACACGACCTCGACGGAGAGCGGCGCGTCCGCCTCGCAGGCCGCCCCGCCGCAGCGGGAAAACAGCGCGGCGTCAAATTCCTCCTCGTCGCACTGCACGATGAGTTCAGCCATCTTTCTCCTCCTTTTCCTCTTCCGTTCTCTTCAATTTGAGTTTGGGGTACTGTATGCGGCTGTGGTATACGCCCGTCAGCACGCTGACGATGGTCTCTTTGATGACGGTGAGGTCTTTCATCGTGACGTTGCATTCGTCGAACTGCCCGAGGTCCATGCGCTCCTCGATGATCTCGCGGACGGCGTTTTCCACCTTTTCGGGGGAGCGGACGGGCAGCGTGCGCGAGATCGCCTCGCTCGCGTCCGCGATCATGATGATGGCGGCGATCTTGGTCTGCGGCTTTGGCCCGCCGTAAGAGAAGTCCTCTATGTTCAGTTCCCCGTCAGACATTTTGAGCGCCTTCGCATAGAAGTATTTGATGGGCATGGTGCCGTGGTGCTGCACCGCTATGTCCGCGAGGATCTGCGGCAGGCGGCGGGAAAGGATGAGCTCGTAGCCGTCTTTGGCGTGCGCGCGGATGATGTCCGCGGAAAGTTCGGGGGAAAGTTCGTTGTGCGGGTTGTAACCCGTCTGGTTCTCGGTAAAATATTCGGGCTGGCGCAGCTTGCCGACGTCGTGGTAGTACGCGCCCGCGCGGGCGAGGGCGGTATCCTCCCCGAGGGAGATGGCGCACGCCTCCGCGAGGTGCGCCACGACGATGCAGTGGTTGAATGTGCCGGGAGCGCGGTCTTTGAGCTCGCGCATGAGCGGCGCGTCGTGGTCGGTCAGTTCGCGCAGACGGTAATCGGTGACGCAGTTGAACAGCACCTCGAACACGGGCAGCAGCGCCATGAAGAGTATGGAAGAGAGCACGCCCGCTTCCAGCCCGTACAGCAGCAGATAGACGACGCCGATGCCACGGTGGTATTCGAGGCAGGCGATCATGACGAGGATGGGTACGGACACCGCAAAGCCCGTCAGGAAGGAACGCAGGCGCGTTTTTACCTTGCTGCCCACGAAGATGCCGACCATGCCCGCCGAAAAGGTCATCAGCGGGGTGCTCGCAAGCGCCGTGCCGTAACTTTCCAGCGCGTCGATGGAGGCGAAATTGGTAAAGCTGTCGATGGAGAACATCATCAGCGCAAAGATGACGTTGAGGAAGATGGCATCCCGCCGCCCGACGAGCATGAGCGCGAGCAGCGCCAGGAGCGCGATGGGGCGGGAATAGATGTTGAGCAGCAGCCCGAAGAAGTAGCAGATGAGGATGGCGGCATCCAGCATAAAGAAGATCAGCCAGATGCTCTTCGGGTTGCAGAGCACGCTCTTATCCTCGAAAATATAATAAAAGTAGATGCTGAAAAAGAGGATGAAGATGCTCGCGAGCAGGTAGACGAGCGAACTGTAATTGCCCGTGATATAGGAAAGAAAGGTTTCCCCTTCCTGCCCCAGCGTGTTCAGCCAGATGAACAGCAGCACCATCAGCAGCACGATGATATAATTGGCGAGGAAGATGAACACGCTCTGCACGCATTCGTTCCTGCCGAATTTTTTTGCTTCGGGGGAATAGGAATACTTCATCTCTTTTTCCTCTCTTCGCGCGCTTCCCTGCGCACGCCTTCGCGCTCGTAGGCGCGCACGATCTCCATCACGAGGGGATGGCGCACCACGTCTTTCGCCGTCAGCGTCACCGTTTCGATGCCCTCGATGTTTTTCAGGATGCTCACGGCGTGTTTCAGGCCGCTGCGCTTGCCTTCGGGCAGGTCTATCTGCGTCACGTCGCCGGTGACGACGACCTTGCTGCCGTCGCCCATGCGCGTGAGGAACATCTTCATCTGTTCGACGGTTGTGTTCTGCGCCTCGTCGAGGATGATGAAGGCGTTGGAGAGCGTCCTGCCGCGCATATACGCGAGCGGCGCCACCTCTATGTTCCCCTTTTCCATCAGTTTGGCGTACGTTTCCAGCCCGAACATCTCCTGCAAAGCGTCGTACAGCGGGCGCAGATAGGGGTCGACTTTGGTCTGCAGGTCGCCGGGCAGAAAGCCGAGCTTTTCCCCCGCTTCCACCGCGGGGCGGGTGAGGATGATCTTTTCCACCTGCTTGCCCTTGAAGGCGCTCGCCGCCATGCACACGGCGAGGTAGGTCTTGCCCGTGCCCGCGGGCCCCACGCCGAACACGACGGTGTTCTTTTTGATCGCCTCGACGTACTTTTTCTGCCCGACCGTCTTGCACTTGATCTGCTTGCCGCGGGAGGTGACGGCGACCACGCCGCTCATCACCTGTTCGATGCCCTCGATGTTCCCTTCCCGCGCCAGCTCGATGCAGTAGACGATGCGGGACTTGTCCACGCTCTCTCCCGCGCGGATGAGTTTGAGGATGCCCTCCAGCACGCGGGCGGCGAGCAGGCAGCTCTCGTCCTCCCCCGAAATGCGGATGCCCGCCCCTTCCACCGAGGCGGTGACGCCCGTTTCGCGGGTGACGATGTTCAGGTTTTCGTCGAAGGTGCCGAGCAGCTTCTGCAATTCTTCGAGGCTGCCCGCCTCCACGGTGATCTTCCTCTGTTCCATATCCTTCCTTTCCGCCCGCAGGCGGTTCAATCCAGGTTGACCGAAATGCGCAGGCGCACCGTCACGGCGGCGCCGTAGATATACCCGTCCCCTTCCGCGCGCACGGAAACTTCCGAGGATACCAGCTCTCCGCCCGCGGCGAGGTGCGCCGCCGCCACGGCATCCGCCGCCGCGGCATCGCTGCGCTCCGCGCTGAAATACTCCGCCGAAAAGGTGCACAGGATACTCGCCCGCGCCACGGCGAAGGTCTCCCGCCGCTCTCCCTCCTCGGTGAGGAAGTATCCGGCGACGAGCGTCTGCCCCGCGGCGACAGCGTCCCCTTCCGATACGAGGGCGGTGCCGCGCAGAACGGCGAGCTCTTCCACCTTTCCCGCGCGCGGCGATAAAAGTTCTCTTTCCCGTTCGGGGAGGGGCGTCTCTTCGCTCTCTTCGATGACGGCGGTGACGACGCAGCCCGCCTTCTCCACCGAGGCGAACACGACGCCGGGGAGGGCGAGCAATGCCCTGCGCGCCGCCTCGCGCTCCTCTTCGCCGCAGAGGGCGAAGGTGCGCACGCCGCTTTCCGCGAGGACGGCGTACGCCTCTTCCTCGTAGCGGGCGCTGCCCGTAACGTCTATGCGCAGGACGGGGATGTTCACGCAGTACGCGGCGACCACGAACGCCGCCAGCCCCGCAAGGATGCCGGGGCGGCGCAGCGCACGCGCGCGCAGCTTTGCGAGGCGCGCAGGCCCCGCCTTTGTAACAGTATAGCACGAACCGCGGAAAATTGCAAAAATTTTTGCGGTTTCTTTGCATTTTACCCGTATTTTCAGCTTGCCCGGGGCTATCCTGCGGGCGGAATACGCCGTGATCCCGTTCGCGGCGAGCTTGTCGAGGGCGCGCACGGGCGACGACGCGGAAATGATGAGGTCTTCACAGAAGAGCGGCGTCATCTTTCTTCCCCCTCCGCCTCGATGCGGCGGACGTCGCCGAGCAGCAGCAGATCGCCGCCGCCGTAGCGCGCAAGGCGCAGGTTTTTCCCCTCGGCGCGCACCTTCCCCTTGCGCAAAAGCAGCACGACCTCCTCCCCGCCGAGGGAGAGGATGCCCTTCACGTTCTCGAAATAGGCGCATCTGCCCGCGTACAGCACCACCTTCGCGCCGCCGAACGCGACGTCTTCGGCAAGCCCGAGCGCGGACAGCATCTCTTCAAACAGGCGCACGGCGTCCTCCTTTCTGCGCGCGCGGCGCGCACTTTTCTCCGATTATTGTATGCCGCGCGCCCTCTCTTTATGAAGGGCCGCGTTTTGGCTTGAAATTTTTTCCCTCTTCTGCTATAATGGCATAGCCGTGTGCGGATATGTGCCGTTTTTAATATTTTTTTAATAAAAAAGGCATATACTGTACGGCAGCTGACGCAGGCAAAGGAGATCTATGGATAAAAAGACGTTTCTGAAAAAAGTGCCGCCCCTCCGGCTGGCGGTCTATCTGTTCTGTGCGGCGATGTTCGTCGCAATGACGGCGATCACCGCGGTGCGCGCCGTCAACGGCGGCCTGACCGAACGCATGGTCGTCATGATCGGCAACTGCCTGCTGTGGCTGCTGCCCTTCGTCTGCCGACCTCTCTTCAAAGACAAAATAAGCGACGGCGTGTGGCTCTTTGCCGCGGTGTACTGCTTCTTTGCCTCCTTTCTCGGCACCGTGATGGGCTTTTACGGAAAAGTGTGGTGGTACGACATGGCGATGCACACGCTGTTCGGCTACGTCGGGGGCATGATCGGGCTGTTTTTCGCCTGCAAGCTCTCGGACACGCAAAAGCTCTCGCCCGTGTTCGTCGCCCTCTTCTGCTTCGCCGTTTCCATGATGTTCGGCGCGCTTTGGGAGGTCTTTGAATTTTCCGGCGACATGATCCTCAACAACAACGCGCAGGGCGAGCCCGTCGTTCTCCCCGATACAGGGGAGGTCATCCGCCCCGTCGCCGACACGATGGAAGACATCATCTGCAACCTCTGCGGCGCCGCCGCGTTCGTCATCCACTACGCCGCGCACGCCATAAGCAGAAAATCGCTCGGCTTCGGCGCCCTGATCCGCGATTTCAGCAAGGGGAAAAAGCCCGCACATTCCGCCGCAGGTACGCAAACGGAAGGAACGTTCGTCGGAAAACAGGCCGCGGAAGAGAGCGCCCCCGCCTGCGGGAGCGAGGAAAAGGAGGAGTGAAAGATGCCCATCCTGCAATACAAATGCGAAAAATGCGGAAAAAAGTTTGAAGAGCTCGTGCAGAAGTACGACGACCCCGTCGCCTGCCCGTGCTGCGGCGCGCCTGCGGGGCGGGACTGGAGCGGGGAGATCTTCTCCGCGACGGGCAAGCCCTCCAAAAAGTGCAGCGGCAACTGCAAGACGTGCGGCGGCTGCCATTAAACCCGCGCGTTCCGCTTCCAAAAAAGACGTTATTGAAGGGCGCAGCCCGCCTTGCGGCGGGCTGCGCCCTTTTTCCGCGCTTTGCCGCCCTATACGAGCGCCTCGCCGGAAACAAAACTTTCGACGATCTCCCCTCCCGTGCCGAATGCCGCGGCGAGCTCTTCGGGTCGGGCGATCTTCCCGGCGTATTTCTTATAATAGGCGCGCAGGGCGGAAAAGAATTTTTTCTCCCCCATCGCCCCGCGCAGCGTATCGAAGAGCAGCAGCCCGCGGTCATAGGTCAGCACGACGTATTCGTAACTGCCGAAATCGGAGAGCGGCCGGCTCATGCGCAGGTCTGCCTCGCCGAACACCTGTTCCTGCACGGTATACAGGGCGTCGCAGGCGCGGCGTGCGGCGCCGAGGCGCGCCTCCGCCGGGATGCCGTACTGCGGCGCTTCCCCGAAAAAGAGCAGCGCGGAATATTCGGCGAGCCCCTCGTCCATCCAGGCATTCCGCGTCTGGTCGCTGCCCACGGCGGCGTACCACCACTGATGCGCCGTTTCGTGCGCGAGGGTATACGCCAGTTCTTCCCCCTCCGCCGCGGAAGAGATGAACACCAGCCCCGGATACTCCATCCCGCCGTAGCAGAACCCCGTCTGCGCCGCGGAAAAACTGCCGTACGGATATGCGCCGAATTTGCGCGAATACCACGCGAAGCATTCTTCCAGCAGGGCGAGGCTGCGCTGCGGGTCTGCGTCGTCGGTATAGTAGTAGGCGACCGGTACGCCGCACGCCTCCCCCATCGCCGTTCTGAAATTTTCGGACAGGCAGAGCGCGAAATCGCGCGCGTTTTCCAGCCGGTAGACGGAGGTCTTTCTGCCGCCGGAAACGGACGCGCTCACCGCCTCGCCGGATGCCGCCACCGTATACGACGCGGGCGCGGTGAACGTGACCTCGTAATCGGCGCACTCGCTGTAAAAGGGGTCGCCGTTGGCGGAATACGCGCAGGGGACAAAACCTCTCCCCTCCTCCCTCACGCACAGCACGGGATAAAAGTTGCCGAGGTTGACGGCGCTTTCGGAGATGCCCGTGCGGTGGTTGATCTCGGCGAGTTTCAGCTCCCAGACGATCTCCGTTTCCGCCTTTTCGCCGGGGAAAAGCTCTTGTTCCGGCGTCACGCGCAGGATATTTTCGTCCTCGCCGCACACCTCCCAGCCCGCACAGGGGGAAACGGAGAGGATCTTCATCTCCCCGCAGCTCTCCCCCGCCCAATACGCCGCCTCCGCGGAAGAAGGCGTCACGGGCGGGTACAGCGCGCCCTCGCGGAAGGCGTTCCCGTACAGATTGAAATCGAGCGCGGAGAGCGGCTCTCCCGTGCCGTTGCAAAAGGAAAAGCGCATCGACGCGCGCAGCGTGCCGTCCTCATACTCCGCCTCGATGGCATAGACGCCGCGCGGCTCCTCCTGCGGGGCGCAGGCGGAAAAGGGAAGGACGGCAAAGAGCAGCAGGCAGGCGGCCGCCGCGCAAAAGGGTTTTCCGAACATAAACAACCTCCGCTTATGCCTATGCGCGCGGCGCGCGGGATATACCTCCGCGCAGCTTTTTACCGAAGACGAAGTGGCCGTGCGCCTGACGAAAGAGGAGGCGGAATTTTTCGGCAATTACAAAAAGCTGCCTCCGAACATACGGGAATCGGTGAACAATATCGTCAACTCCATCGTAACGGGGGCAAAACAATAGACGGAACATACATAAAAAGAGAGAGGCGGCGTGCCCCTCTCTCTGCTATGACTTTTTTCGGGAGCGGCAGCCGGACGGCTGCCGCTCTGTTTTTTTGCGCGTTTTTTTCGCGGCGCTCCGTTACAGGCCGGCGCGGAATATGGCGCGCACGTCGTCTTCGGTGAGCACCTTATAGCCGCCCTGCATGATGAGCGTGCTTTTGACGAAGTCGTCTTCCATCGCGGCGGCCGCGCCGAGGTCGGTGATGTTCATGACCAGCCCGAGCTTCTTCATCCAGGCTTCCATCGCGGCGAGCCCCTCTTCGGCGACCTGCTCGTCCGTCTTGCCGGCGGGGTCTACGCCCCAGACATTGACGGCGTACCTGCGGAATCTGGGCAGGCCGTAGGGCAGGATGAGGCGGTAATACGGCATGGAAACGGCGTCGAGCGTCATGCCGTGCGTCGCGTCGGTGAGCGCGCCCAGCGCCTGCCCGAGCATATGCACCTCCCAGTC
>ERZ1643246.1930-NODE-1930-length-21185-cov-26.970137_pt1 | contig 21185 bp, 20 predicted proteins | sample MGYA00579265_ERZ1643246 | MGnify/ENA primary metagenome ERZ1643246 (study PRJEB29033, sample SAMEA4952261) | chicken gut metagenome | biome: Broiler Chicken; feature: Gastrointestinal Tract; material: Caecum | place: Ireland | collected 2018 | study: Broiler...
TTTATCCGAGATTGTCCCATGAGGACGAGTTGCAAGGCGAGAGTAATTCCATATTGGCAAAATTTTTTACACTTCTATTACTTCTTTATCGCACATCAGTAGACCCGGCCGGACTGTAACAGGTCTGATCAATATTTAAAACGGAGGATTGAATATGCAGTACGTCAGTCATTATTGTTCCCCTATTGGCGATATTCTTTTAGCTGCGGATGATATTGGCTTAACCGGATTATGGTTTGAGGGGCAAAAATTTTTTGCTCTTTCTCTGGACAAAGAACATGAGGAAAAGGAACTTCCCCTTTTTGAAAAATCCAGACAATGGCTCGACATTTATTTTTCGGGAAAAGAGCCGGATTTTGCCGTACCGCTTCATTTCACCGGCACATCTTTCCGGAAAGAGGTATGGGAAATTCTCTGTACCATCCCATACGGCCAGACTATGACATACGGCGGGATTGCAAAGCTGATTGCCGCCAAAAAAGGCCTGCCGCATATGTCAGCGCAGGCCGTAGGCGGCGCAATAAGTCACAATGAAATTTCAATCATTGTTCCCTGCCATCGTGTTGTCGGCACAAACGGCAGTCTGACAGGTTACGCCGGAGGAATTGACCGAAAGATCAAATTGCTGCAGCTGGAAAAGGCAGATATGAAATCCTTTTTCATACCAAAGAAGGGAACCGCTTGAGCAGGTCCGTCAACTTCGCAAAAAAAGATATCATCAGAATAATAGAATAATAATGGAAATGAACCCATATCTCAGAAAGCAGGAAAATCAAAAATGTTTTCCTGCTTTTTTCTGACTCATTTTGCCGCCGGCAGGCAACATTGGCAACCGTTCAGCCAGCTGAACGGTTAAGCATCCGGCTATTGAAAATCGCTTCGCGATGGGCCGGATGCCCACAGGCACTATGCTTTCATACGGTCTGTGCAGTGAATGACAGACCTGGCTGAGCTTTAACCAACATTGTTGCTAAAAATAAAAAACTGTTGACTTATGTACGAAATCGGATATAATAGTACGTGTATGAAATCGGACAAAAAAGGAGGGAATCCTTTGCATTATTTAGAAACGGGGCAATATACCTATCTGGCCGGAGAAATCAACGCTTTATACCACGAAGCGGCTGTAAAAATGGGGATTTCGGACAGCGTTCAAAATATTTTATACGTACTCTGTGAGAAAGACGGGAAATGTCTGCAAAGCGAAATAAGCAAACTTACAGGTATCAGCCGCCAGACAATCAATTCTGCAATTCGAAAATTGGAAAAAGAGGGAATCGTATATCTGGAACAGGGGAAAGGCAGAAATACAATTCTCTGTCTGACGGAAAAGGGAAAGAAGTTTTCATCGGAAAAAATAATGCCTCTGCACGAAATCGAAAACAGAATCTGGGAAGAATGGACGGCGGAGGAACAACAGCAATATCTGAAGCTTACGAAAAAATATCGTGACGGATTGAAAAAATATATGGAAGCCATGTTATAAAACCGGAAACAAAAATCTTCTGAAGGGAGGTGGCTTGATGTCGGCAGCAGCACAATAAGGGGATGATCCTGTTTGATATTGTCCCCTGTTTGAGAAACCATTTTGAAAATGAGAGGACAATTTAATATGGAAAAAACACAAAAATGGAAATCACAGTTTATGATTGTCGCGTTGGGACAGGCAGTTTCAATGTTAGGGAGCCACGGTGTTCAGTTTGCTCTTATCTGGTGGCTTGCTGAAAAAACATCTTCGCCGTTAATGCTGGGAATATCAGGGCTTGTCGCCTACCTCCCGATGACCTTATTCAGTCCGCTGGCAGGAATTGCGGCTGACCGTTATAACCGAAAATTCATCTCTGTTTTTTCGGATATGACAATGGGGACGGTCGCGCTGATTTATGCAGTGGTATTATACTTTTTTGACCTGCCTGTGTGGACGGTATTTGTTATGCTGTGTGTCCGCGGCATTGGAAGTACGTTCCAGCAGCCGGCAATACAGTCGATGATTCCGCAGCTGGTGCCAAAAGACCAGCTGGTAAAAATCAATGGGTGGATGCAGCTTCTGAATTCAGGTTCCTTTTTGCTGGGACCGGTAATCGGTGCGTCTTTATACGCGATCTTTCCAATGTCAATCGTCTTAATGAGTGATGTGGCAGGGGCAATTTTCGCAAGTATTGCGTTAGCAGTCGTTAAAATCCCGAAACCTGAAAAAACGAACCAGAAACAACAGCATTTCATAGCTGAAATCAAAGAGGGACTGCAGGTATTCAGAGAAGACAAAAAACTATTTTATGTGGTGATCGCAGAGGCGCTCTGTATGTTCTTTTACGCGCCACTGTCCTCCTTTTATCCGCTGATGACAAGCGATTATTTTAAGTTATCGGCGATGTATGGCAGCGCTGTGGAGTTATCTTTTGCAATCGGCATGATGATATCATCACTTTTATTTTCCAGTGTTCTGAAGATAAACCGAAAGATCAGAATTTCTTTTATCGGTTTATTTGGAATGGGTGTTATGTCGCTGCTCTGCGGTATCATACCGCCTGCTTATATCGGTTGGTTTTTCTTTGCAGGAAGTTGTGTCTGTTTAGGGGCTTTCGGAAATGTCCATACAATTCCGCTGACTGCGTATATGCAGGAAACCATATCTCCGGACAGAATGGGACGGGCATTTTCAGTTCTCACACTGATTTCGTCTGTTACAATGCCAGTCGGCTTACTTTTCAGCAGTCCAATAGCAGAAAAAACAGGTGTAAATGTCTGGTTCTTTCTTTCAGGTCTGTGTATGCTTATACTCACTGCTGGCGTTTCCATAGGATATGCAGCAGAATGCAGGAAAAAATAGCCCCTTCTGTCTTTGTCGGCGGGTAAATCAGAGGGCGACAGGAAAGGAGAAGGAAATATTATGGATCACATTTGGAAAGAGCTGTACAATGCAGCGATGAAAGTAATCAATCCCCGTGAAGTGTCTCGTATCATCGAGGCAGGCGGTGTTGCCGCTGCGGTTGAATCTGTTTCGGGAAACATTTATGTTGGCGTCTGTATTGACACCGCCTGTACACTGGGTGTGTGTGCTGAGCGCAATGCCATGTTTCATATGATTACAAATGGCGAGAACGATATTCGCCGCGTTATAGCTGTTGACCGGAACGGAAAAGTTATCCCGCCCTGCGGCGCCTGCCGGGAATTTATGACACAGCTTATGCCCGACAGTTATCGTTCCATTGAAATTATGCTGGATTACGAAAAAGAAAAAGTTGTTACGCTGGGAGATATTACCCCGGAATGGTGGATATAAGAAAAACAGCAGAATCCGATGGGCTGGTTGGAAGAAGAACTGTTACGGCCTTGCATGCTGCTTATGCTCAGAAAATGTTGCGTGTGGTGGATATGGCTCAAACATGTAGGTTTATGACCTAATTATTATAACAGCGATCATACAAAGAAAAAAAGGATACTGAAAGATGGAAGAAATAACACTTAGTCCCGAAAAGAAAAGAAGGATTTTAAAAAACGCAGAAGATCTTCTGCAGCTTTACCATGACGGGAGTCTTGGCGGAGAAATTATGCCAGAGGATGCAAACCCTGGGTTAGAGAAAGATACGAAGGAAAACTATTTATATTTTACCTTACCAATGGCTTTAAATTACCAAAGAAATTCATATAAACTTTGGAAAGCGGCAAAAGCTGCATATCTTAACGCTGAAACGCACGACATATTTTCACCAGAATGCGTTGTAAAAATGAAACAAGAAGAATTACGCACTAAACTGTTAAGGCATAAGGTGGCACTTCAGCCCAATAAACATATAGAGATATGGGCGAGGTTGTGCAACACATTTATGGACAAATTTCAGGGGGATGTCAGAAAGCTGTTTTGGGATAATGATAATTCCGTCAAAAAGATCAAGGAGTATATTCTAAAAAACAAAAAGGAATTCCCATATTTATCTGGTACTAAGATTTTGAATTATTGGCTATATGTGATGAGCCAATATACAGATGCAAAGTTGGAAGACAGACAGTACATTACAGTTGCACCAGACACACATGTGATACAGGCAAGTGAAAAATTGGGGCTGATTACACATGAGGAAGCAGAAAAGCCTGCTATACGAGAGAAAGTAGGCCTGCTATGGGAAGAAGTGTTTAAGAACACGGAGAGATGTCCAATAGATATTCATACTCCTCTGTGGCTGTGGAGCAAAGGCGGTTTTAAGGTGAAAGTGGATGAATGAATGCAATGCAGACCATCTCAAAGTGTTTTAAAAATAAGATAAGGGAAAAACAACATATTAAGGAGAACTGCAAACATGATAAAAATACTTTTCATCTGCCACGGCAACATCTGCCGTTCCCCCATGGCAGAATTCTTATTCAAAGACATGGTAAAAAACAGAGGAATCGCTGACCGGTTCCTGATCGCCTCCGCTGCCACCAGCAATGAAGAAATCGGAAATCCGCCGCATCCCGGCACCCGGAAAAAGCTGGCAAGTCTCGGCATCTCCTGCCAGGGTAAGCACGCACGCAGAATGACTTCCCGGGATTTTGACGAGTATGACTATCTTCTGGGCATGGACAGCTGGAATATAAGGAACATGAAACGCTTTGCCAGAAATGCTCAGGACGAGGAGAAAATCGCCCGTCTTCTGGATTTTTCCGATCATCCCAGAGATATCGCGGATCCCTGGTATACCGGTGATTTTGAGACCACATACCGGGATATCATGAAGGGTCTGGAGGGATTGCTGCGGCATCTCGGGGAATGATAAAAGAAGTTTTCGCCAGGCGCACCTGCTGCAGAAAAACGGCCGCCCCGCCAGTCATCATGTACCGGCGGGACGGCCGCTTTTTAGATCATATTAAATTACGGGATGGATTACTCTTCCACCTGCGGACCTGCAGATACCAGAGCTTTTCCTGCCTCATTTCCTTCATATTTCTTGAAGTTGTTGATGAATCTCTGAGCCAGATCTTTTGCTTTTGTCTCCCACTCGGAAGCGTCTGCATAAGTGTCGCGCGGATCCAGGATCTCGGTAGCTACGCCCGGAAGCTCTGTCGGAACTTCAATGTTGAAGTACGGAATCTTCTTGGTCGGAGCATTCAGGATGTCACCGTTCAGGATTGCATCGATGATGCCACGGGTGTCGCGAATGGAGATACGTTTTCCGGTTCCATTCCATCCTGTATTTACCAGATAAGCTTTCGCTCCGCTCTGCTCCATTCTCTTAACCAGTTCCTCAGCATATTTGGTCGGATGCAGTTCCAGGAATGCCTGTCCGAAGCATGCAGAGAAGGTCGGAGTCGGCTCGGTAATTCCACGCTCGGTGCCAGCCAGTTTTGCTGTGAATCCGGACAGGAAGTAGTACTGTGTCTGCTCCGGAGTCAGAATAGATACTGGCGGCAGTACGCCGAACGCGTCTGCGGACAGGAAGATTACTTCCTTTGCAGCCGGTGCGGAAGATACCGGGCGAACAATATTCTGAATGTGGTCGATCGGATAAGATACACGGGTATTCTCTGTCACGCTCTTATCGTTGAAATCGATCTTTCCGTCTGCATCCAGAGTTACGTTCTCAAGCAGAGCGTTTCTCTTGATTGCATTGTAAATATCCGGCTCGGAATCCTTGTCCAGGTTGATAACCTTTGCATAGCAGCCGCCCTCGAAGTTGAATACTCCGTTGTCATCCCAGCCGTGCTCGTCATCACCGATCAGAAGACGTTTCGGGTCTGTGGACAGGGTGGTCTTTCCGGTTCCGGACAGTCCGAAGAAGATTGCTGTGTTCTCACCGTTCATATCGGTGTTTGCGGAGCAGTGCATGGAAGCGATGCCCTTCAGCGGCAGATAGTAGTTCATCATGGAGAACATACCTTTCTTCATCTCTCCGCCGTACCATGTGTTAACGATAACCTGCTCACGGCTTGTGATATTGAACATAACTGCTGTCTCAGAATTCAGACCCAGCTCTTTGTAGTTCTCAACTTTTGCCTTGGAAGCATTGTATACGATGAAATCAGGCTCAAAGTTTTCCAGTTCTTCATCTGTCGGCTGGATGAACATGTTCTTAACAAAGTGAGCCTGCCATGCAACTTCCACGATGAAACGGATTGCCATACGAGTGTCTTTGTTCGCGCCGCAGAAAGCATCTACAACGAACAGTCTCTTGTTGGACAGTTCTTTCAGAGCGATGTCTTTTACCGCGTTCCATGCTTCCTGACTAGCCGGATGGTTATCGTTCTTATACTCGTCAGAAGTCCACCATACGGTATCTTTGGAGTTCTCGTCTACTACGATGAATTTATCTTTCGGAGAACGTCCTGTGTACTCGCCGGTCATAACATTTACTGCACCGAGCTCGCTGACCTGACCTTTTTCATATCCTTCCAGTTCCGGTTTGGTTTCTTCTTCAAATAAGAGTTCATAGGAAGGATTGTACACAATCTCTGTGGTCCCTGTGATGCCATACTTGCTTAAATTGATTTCTGCCATCTCGCATTTAACCTCTTTTCTTTAATTAATATATAATAACTGCCCGCATGACGCAGACAGTATTATATTGGCCGGAAAACGAAGCCTCTCGTTCGTCCTATTACTAATTATACATATTAAATGAATTAAATCAATAAAAATCGGTTATTTTTTTTCAAAAAATGTTAAATATCTAACTAAGTCGTCTTTTTGCAACAGTTCATTCCAGCGCACTGTTCCAGGTCTCCGCCTTTTTCTGTGGTCTGCCATCAGAAAATACCAGGCATGAAAAACAGACCGGTTATCAGAGTTCTTTCCAGATGCCTGTCTTTTCAAACTGCTCTGCGGATGCTCGGGCCGCCTGCACAATGCCTTTGTCATAGCCGATCAACTCAAGCAGTGCAATTGCATTGCGGCTGGTTGCTCTTCCCGCTTTCAGGAGATAATTGAATCTCACATCATGCTCCGTAATTTCTTCCTCAAAATGATAGTTGGTATACATCCGATCCAGAATATACGATAGCTCAATATCATGTGTCGCCGCAAAGCAGATTACGCTGGGCCGCCTGAGATAAGCCAGAACCTGGGAGGAAGCGGCAATCCTTTCCACCGTATTCGTTCCCCGCAGAACCTCGTCCACAATACACAGAACCGGAACGTCCTTCCCGGTCTCTTCCAGAATCCGTTTCAGCGACCGGATCTCCACAATATAGTAGCTTTCTCCGCTCTGCAGATCATCCCGCAATGCCATGGACGTCATGACCTTGCACATGGATGCGCGGTAATTGCTGGACAGACTGGTGTGAATGGACTGGGCGAGAATCATGTTGACCGCTACATTTTTCAGGAACGTGGATTTTCCCGAAGCATTGGAGCCAGTGACAAGGATACCTCCGTCCGCCCGGATGCTGTTGGCCACCGGGTTGGCGATCAGCGGATGATAAAGATTTTCCACATCCATAAACGCCGCATGCTTCTGATCCGAGAACTTCGGAATACAGTAATAGGGAAGGTATTCCCTGTATGATGCGACTGCGATCATCGTGTCCAGAATTCCCAACGTTTCCGTCAACGTTTCCAGCTCCTGCTGATTCTGCCGGAGAACCCGAAGGATAGAATAAAACTGAATAAAGTCAAGCATGAAGAAAGAATTGATATACGAATACAGAACGCCCGCGATATCTCCCTCCGTACCTTTTGCTGTCACCAGCGTCACAGATTTTTTTCTGACACTGTGCAGTTTTCTTTCATTTGTCCTGAGACGGCTCAGGTATTCCTCCAGTTCCGGAATTTTCTCTTTTCCCAGCTTCTCCGATGCGTGAAGCACACGGATCAGACACATCAGGCATTTCAGATACACTTCAATCTTATTGGCTTCCATCGTATGCATGGAAATATTGACAATAACCGCAGCCACAAGAAGGCTCACTCCCACCGCCGGCTTCACCAGCAAACACACAATACTGGCGACGGCCAGCAGAAAGCATGCGAAGTACTTTGCCCTGCTCCGCACCGGAATCTCCGAGAGGGCTTTAATATAGTCTGAAATTGAGAGGCCACTGATTTTTCCCACCTGGAGAAGGCCCCGCTGAACCATCTCCCTCTCTGTCTGATGCCCCCGGAAAAATTCAATCAGACGTTCCCTTTCCAGCAGCGTCTCTTCCCGAAACTCCGGAAGACGCAGAACCGCATAGAGATACTCCTCCCCGCAGGAGGAACAGGTGTTATTCAGCAGCAGAAATATCCGTTCCAGATCGAGATCATTCCACGTGATATCGTCGATCATAAACCGCCCGTTCTGATGGTTCGCGGCATAATGCGAAATACTTTTCAGTTCTTCCGACGTATATTCCTGCTCCGGCACCTTCCCCCATCGCTGACGAAGCTTTGTTATCTGGCGCTTCCTGCTCTGTATCCTGTCACGCACTGCAATTCCCACCAGAATCACCACAAATACCGCACAGACGATTGTCCACAAATACTGCTCTTCCATTCTTCTCACTGCCTTTCCGTGAAGGACATCAACGAAGTTCTAAAACCTGTTGGCTGACTTCCACTTTCTGTTTTTCCTGCGGATTGCGGGAATGATTTCTCAGACACGCACTGAAACCGGCACAATACAGAACACGCAGAGACGGACGGCGAGAACTGTACGGCGGCGATATCTGAATTATACAGGAAGCGCTCTGCCGTGTCAAACAATGACGCAGCAGAGCGCTTACAGAATATATCCGCTCAACCGGCGGAAGGCTGAACACAGGCTCTGCGGTTTCATACGGTCTGTGCAGTAAATGCACAGACCTGATTAAACCGTAACAATTATTTTTTTATTGGAATTATATTCTCAACGATGCTGCTGTGAGAATAATCATCCCAGCGGTACTTTCTGTTCTCAAATGTGACAGAGGTTCCGGTCGGTCTCTGTTCCAGATCTGCAGACACACGGAAACTCTCAGACGGCGCTTGCCCGTATTGCGGCTCTGACAGCTTCTCAATAGTCACATTGTCTGTCCCGGTCACTGCAGTCAGACCGTAGCGCAGGGTCTGAAGCTCTGATACCTCGTACGCCGATCCCATCGGGATATTCCGGAATGTCACAGACGCTTCCGCATATTCTTCTTCACCGGCGTTTTTCGTTACCTCTTCTTCCGTAAAGGTAACGAATTTCTGATATCTGTGGTTCTCACCGGAAAGATCCTTTCCTTCCACGGTGAAGAGAAACGTAGGATTCCCATGGGCCCAGGTAATTTCATCCGTTCTGATTTTTTTCACTACTGTCAGGTCTGTATACTGCAGATCTTTCATAATAATTTTCTGCACCTCAGACGTGTTCTCCACCGTAAAGGCAACAGGCTCTGCCTGCTGGTAGCCATCCGGCGCAGCCTCTTCTACAAGCGTATATTCCCCAGGTGCAATCTTATCAATACGGTACGCGGACGTTCCGGACGTCCAGGAGGCTGTTTTCGTGTTCCCCTGATACAATGCCATTTTCGCTCCGGGCACATAAGCGCCTGTCGACGCATCCACCTTTGAGAGTTCCAGCTTGATGTAATCATTCTCAACAGTAAGTACAACAGCCCCCTGACCGTTGAGTTTGCCATCGGCGCCTACGGTAAATTCCCGTACCGTATCGTCGGGAAGATATCCCTCCGGCGGTCTGGTCTCCCGGTAACAGTATGTTCCGGCCGCGAGTCTCCGGAGGGTAATCTCGCCGTTCTGGTCCGTTCTGTAAACAGCAGCCTTTTCTTCCCCGTCCGTTTTCAGCCAGAGTTTAAATTTCACACCCTCCAGGACACTTCCGTCGTTTTTGCTGACCTTCCGCAGAACCAGCTGATTCGGTGTGTTCTTGAACTCTACCGTTACCTCTGTCTGGCTGTCACTCAAAGTCACGGCCTGACTCTGTCCGGTACATACATACCCGGGAGCTGCAGCCGTTTCTTTTACCGTGTAGCTTCCAAATTCCAGATTCTTTGAAGTCGCCGTGCCATCATTTATGGTCAGGGTTTCAACGACTGTGCCTGCCTTCGCCAGCACAGTTCCGCCGACCGTCCTGATATCGTCCCCGGCAATAATCTGGAAAACCGCACCTGTAACTGCCGCACCGTTTTCCGCGTCTGATTTCCGTATGGTAATTTTTCCGGTTTTGCGGGAGTTGGCGGCTTCGTATTTTAATGTGACGGTCCCCTCCTCCATGATCGTGAATTCTTTTTCCCAGGTTCCGGTGTAACCTGACGGATTCCGGGTTTCCACTATCTTAAATTTTCCCTGGTTGGCGGACGTGCGCTCAAGCCCGGTTTTCAGATAATATTTTTTCTCCGCGTCCCAGCTCAGACTGCCGATATCTTTCCATCCGCTTTCCGACCATTCGTAACATGTGAAAGCCGCTCCCGCCAGCGCTTCTCCTGTTTCCCCATCGGTTTTTGTGACGACCACATTTGCCTTTGGCGAAAACTTGATCGCAGCCTCTGCAAAATATCCGAACTCTGCAGAATTCCAGGCAGACTTCACATCCTGTGAAACCCAGGTGCGGCTTGCTCCCTGATAATACCGGTACATGTTTGTTTTGAGGCGTTCCGGCAGATCGGGCCACCGGGATACGTCAGCAGCTTTATATTGGTACAGTTCTGTTTTCGGATTTGTCGTTCCATCCCACCATTTCATGGTCACACGATCTCCGTCAAACAGGTAGGTCACCCATCCGTTGGTATTCTCCGGCGTTGTGCCGGTATTTTCCGACCATATAATCCCGCTTCCGGCATCGTAGCCCATCCTCGCCGCCGCATCCGGCGTACAGTACAGACCGACAGTATTTCCGTTTTCCATTACCTGAAAGCCCTGTCCGTAATCCAGATCGTTCATCGTATAATGTCCCCTGACCGGAAAGCTTTCCCCGTTCTGTCTATAATAGCTGAACTCAACGGTGATGGATTTCAGACATACCGTGTCAACCACCGGATATCCGTCTCCATAGCCGGTAGTCACAATGACATTTGCATAATCCTCATAGGGCAGATTGTCAAAGTAAGACCAGTCTTTCAGAGTCAGCCTCATATTGATCTGCTCTCCCAGGTACTCTCCGACATTTTCAAACGAGACAAAAAGATTTCCTTTCTTTTTGTCTGTCAGAACGGCGCTTCTTGTGTTGCTCCATGCCGCGGTATCCGCTTTCGGCCAATAGGTTGTTATTATCCCTGTGTTTGCCTGTCCGCGGGAGCACCAGGTATTATCCCATGTGCCATGAAATGTCATCCGCGTCTGTTCCGTTACTTCAGGCGTAAAAATATAATCTCCGTCTACTTCATATCCTTTTTCCACCACATAAGTATCCGGCGCAGTTCCGATATCCGCAAATCCGGCCGCCGCTTCTGCGGGCTTTGCCAGGGAAAAACCCGCAATCGCCAGCATCCCCGCAAGCAGCGCCGCGATTCTACTTTTCCATTGCATTTCTACCTCCTCCTGACGCACTCGCTGCGTCGTCCTGTGTCAGTCCTCCGTGTTTCCTCCGCTCTTTTTTCATTCAGGCGGGCGCAGTGCAGACTTTCGGCCTTCGTCCTATGTATCCCGGCGCTCCGTCACGGCACAGTGGACCACCAGACGGTCTGTCGCCGCTCCGGAATCCGTGCAGGTAGAAAGCGTAAAAACCTGCTGCCCGCTGTCAGGCATGTACCCGCAGTCATATAAGGATTGTTCTGCGGTTTCCTCCTGCCACCTTCTGTAAGCCTCCGTTTCAAAGGAATAGCCGATCGTGTACGCCGGTCCGTCGTGATCCGTCCGGTACACGCTGTACACGACACTTCTGCAGGAAAACCCGGGAGTGTAGACGTAGACCTCCGGATACTTCTCACGAAACGTTTTCTCACAGTAAGAAGACAGTTCGCCGAACATCCTTCCGGATCTCATATTATGCCCGTAAAAAAGAACGTGGGCTTCTCCCAGTGTCTCCCCGGTCTCTGGCGGAACAAACACCGCCCCCAGAACGCTCTCCTCCTTTTCCGCCGAATGAGTCAGATAATAGCTGTCGTCCGCGCCCCTGCAGACAGGATAATCAATCTGTGTGCCCGGAACATAAATCCATCCGACGATTTCCCGGTTGATCTCCTTCAGGCCTGCAAAATCAAAGCGGCGCTGCAACGGATCCTGCTGTGTATTTTTTCTTTTCTCTTTCTCCTGATCCGAACCGCCTTCTGTTTCCCGTCCGTTTTCCGGTTCCCCGGTTTCATCCTGTTCCAGGCTGATATCAAGAAACCGTTCCTTTTCCGTATCGGCCCTGCGATTCTGCAGATAAACCGGAAGATATCCTGCGGCCGCCAGAATCATGCCTGTCAAAAGAAGAAAACCTGTCAGAATGCTCCTGAACCCTCTGGTGTTTCCTGCCTTCTTATGACCGTTTTTCATCGTCGGAAGCTTCGTATGTTCCGCAGCTGCATCCTCCTTTTTGGCGGAGAATTTTTCCGTTTCATACTGCATTTCATAGTATCCCTTTCGCCTCTTTCAAGCAGCCAGGTGCTGATCCCGGCCACTCCCGCCAGAAGAAGCGGAACCGCCACGTATGGATCCGTAACACCTGTCTTGGGTGCCGAGAGCTGCGTGATCGCCGGGCCCGGCTCCTGTTCCGTAGCCGGCTCTTCCTGCCCCTGTACAGAAAAGATCCAGTTGACAAAGGTTTCCCTTCGGGCATACGCATTGTTCAGTTCCGCCGGGAGCTTCAGTGTAAAGTGAATGCTTCCCTCTTCTCCCGGCCGGTAAACGCCCAGGCTGACCGGTTCCGTTTCCGTCAGTTCTGTTCCAAGATCTCCTTCGTACAGCAGCCGCCCCTCCTGAGTGATTTCAAGTTCAAACTGCTCCATCAGATCTCTCTGCGCCTCCGTCAGTTCCTCCGGAATCTCCGTGCGGAAGAAAAATTCCGCCTCCGTCTCCGTCGTATTGCGGAGCGCCACTGTATCGCTCAGAGAATCTCCCGGCATTGCAGCCCCGAGATTTTCAAAAAAGTCCTCCGGAACCGCGACAAGGTTCCTGGCAGGGCCTTCATAAGTGACCGACATACTCTGATACCTTTTTTCCACTTCCGTAACCGCTCCGTCCCGTTCATGGACACAGATCTCCGTCTCCAGATCTCCCCAGGGCTGATCTGCCTGAAAATCGGGAAAAAAATGATCCGACTGAACCGCTTCCGCAGTGACCGTAATCCCGAATGTTTTGTCTGATTCGTCTTCTGTCCACACGGAGGGAATCGTGATCCGCCGAAAGGCATCTACGGATTCTCCCGTTTTCAGCGGCTGTGTCCAGTAATAATGCTCTCCCGCATACACCCATCCTTCCGGCATTCCCTGAATCTGTACGGTTTCTTCCCCCGGCGTCTCCCCGGACGTCTGGATTTTCACACGCAGATAACAGGGCTGTGCGTAATTCGTGATTCGCGGGATCTTGGAAACAGACTGTGACGGGAGCACGGTACGCCCTTCAGAGCCCGTGTAAATGACTTCCGCCCCGTTTTTTTCCTCATACTCCTGAATACCGATACTGATATCGCCGGTGCGGATATGGTTCTGCACGGCAGTCGTATCCTGATACAGCGCGAAAGTACCTGCAGTACCGGAAATCAGCACGCAGACAATGCCCGCCGTGATCCAATTTCTTCTCTTCATTTTCCGCCACCTCCCTGATAATGCTTCCACGCCTCCTGGTAATCCTTACAGGGTACAGTTCCGACGAATGCCTGTACAGATTCCTCATAGACAGTGACCGCCACCGTATCTCCTTCCGATTCCTGATCGATCCTGACGCCTGTGAAAAGTTCTGTGGTACTGTCCCCCGGCTGCACTACGTCCCTGTAATAGTAATATCCGTCCTCCCCGTCGATCCAGAGATCCGTGTCCATTTCCCCGGGAGTTACCGTCCCCTCGCTCACCAGCAGAGCCGCACGGATATAGCAGGGAACCGAACCGGTGTTCCGGATCCGGACCTTTTTTGCAACTGTGTCTCCCGGAGCTGCCGGAGTGGGAGACGGAAACTCTTCTTCAATCTCCGTCGTATTCCATCCGACAGTGATACGATTGACTTTCTCCGCATGATCTGTCATATAAGCGGAAGTTCCGGTAATCACACCGAGCGCAGCCGGAAGGCCGAGGCAGAAGGCAGCCGCAGCCGCTCCCGCTTTTCTTCTGTTCGTTTTCTTCATTTTCCTCCGCCTTTCCTGCAGGCCTGCACATTGCCGGGCAGGCCTGTCCTTTTATGATTCTTCCTGTCCTGCAGCTTCCGTTTCTTCATTCTGTTCTGCAGCTTCCGCTTCTTCATTCTGTCCTGTGGAGTCTTCACTTTCCGGAGTTTCGCCGGCTTCATTTTGCAGTGTCTGCACATCAGACAGCGGAGCCGCCGCTGCCCCGGCCTGTCCGTCATTCTGGTTCACATACTTCAGCCATGCATCGGCGGCCTGCTGTACAACGTTTGTCCCTTCCCCGGTGTTCAGCGCCTGGATGGCATAAAAATTCACCGGGACTTCCAGCTGCTTTTCTTCCAGCTGACCCTCCACAATATTTGCAAAGGTTACGCTCTGAAACAGCGGAAGCGTCGTCTTCTGCGGCGCAAGAATTTCATTGTAGCTGTATGTGTAGATCATAGAATCCCCTGTCCGTTTCTGATACATCAGGGTCCAGCGGGAAGAAACCTCATTCATCGTAAACAGCTCTGTCTCCGCGGCCGACCCTCCGTTCAGTCTTTTTCCCTGGGCGTCCACAGTGATAACCTTTGCGATCGGAATCGACACGTCCACATACACATACGCATCATTCTTCCCGGTATTGGTGATCTGCGGATCCTTCGGAATCACCTCTGTGGGAACAATGTCCTCTGTCTTTCCTCCCGGGTCCGGCGTATAACTGGGTTCCTTTCCCTCAATTTCCACTCTGCCCACTGTAAACTGATTGACAACTTCATCTTTGTCTGTGAGATAAGCCACTGTACTTCCCACTGTCAGAAGTGTACACAGGATTCCTGCTCCGATCATTGCCGCTGTTCTTCTTTTCTTCATACGTTTTACTCCTTTCCCTTTTCCCGGTTTTTTTCCGCTGCTGCAGGCCAGCGGAACTGTTCGTTTTTCTTCTTTTCCTGTTGCTTTTCCGGGCCTTTCCTTCCGGGAGCAGAAAAAGTACTGCCAGCACTGTACTTCCTCCGCCCAGAAGGAGAATCCGGTATCGCTGCAGCCAAAGGACTCCATAGCCCAGATAAGGCAGGTGGAACACAACCGTTCCAACCACTTCTCCGGATTCCACCGGGCTGCTGTCTGCCTCCCGGTTGGCGTCTCCCTTTGTGAGATATCCTTTCTCTGTTTTTCCTACAATCCGATGAGTCACTGTCCTTCCATCTCTCTCGAAGGTGACTGCATCTCCGATTCCGGCTTCTGTCTTTCTGACATCCACCCAGACCACACTGCCCACCTGCAGCGCAGGCTCCATCGATCCGGACAGAACGACATACGGCCGGAATCTTACCGCAGCGCTTCCGAAAATTACAGCCGCCGGCAGAAGTACCGCCAGAAGGCTGAGGCTGCGCAGATATCTCCTTTTCCGGCCTTTTCTCCAGCCGTTTTGTCCTGCAATCCGCCTGTACGTTTGCTTTTGTTCTTTTTTCATTTTTTCTGTTCTGTTTTCATTGATTTTGGGAAATGTTTCTGATCGCTTTTCGCGCAAGACTGACTTCCCGCAGCAGGCTGTATCCTGCCGCGTTCCTGTCCTTTTTGCACAGGCACACCTGTACAACGTTTCCGTCAGATCGTAACCGTTCAGCCAGCCGGACGGTTACGGCTCAGCCATTGATTTTGTTTTCTTTTTCCGGTAAAACGCCGGGAATCTCCGGCAAAGAATGCCTCTTCGGCATATAGATTGTAAAATGTGACTTAACCATATCATACTTCTCGGGAAAAAGCAAGCCTAAAATCGTCTGCGGATCTCCTCTTCTCCCCGCTGCAGACCCTGCCGTACCTGCGGCGTGTCGCCGAGCGTCTCAAGGAAGACCTGATATTCCTGCAGAATCCCCTGGCCATGCAGAACACAGTATGCTCCCGCGTCGCTGCCGGCAGCCATAAGCACGCCGAGACCGGCGGCCTTTCGGATATTCTCTGTTTGATCCCGGTAAAGCTTTCTGAGAACGTCATCCCCGTACCTTCCGTTTCCGATCAGATTTCTGACCGTCACCGCGGTCGGCACCCATACGGCACGGTGCTCCGCCATACACTGAAGGCTTTCCTCGTTCTGACCGTTCCCATGCTCGATCGAGTCAGCACCCGCTTCCACCGCGTCGATCACGGCCCGGGCGCCGTTGGTATGGGCCATCACCGAATACCCTGCGTCATGAGCCATCGCCACCATCCAGAAAACCTCCTCCCGGGGCAGCGCTTCCCCGGTGATCCTTCCGCCATCGGAAAAATCCATAATCCCGGTCGTCATGATTTTGACAAAATTTCCGCCGCAGTCCCTCACCGCCCTCAGCAGTTCCCCGTACTCTTTCCGGTCTGTATAGGAGCGGCCCACAATCTTTCCATAGCGCCCTTCCCGGTGTATGGCAAACCCGGGCGTACGGTAGGTGATCCCGTATTCCCCGGCCAGTTCTCTCGCCAGAAGCCCCGCCCCGTAAGGATCTCCTCCGTCCCTGACATAGTTCACATGCGCTCTGCGGTATGCCTCAAGATGCTCCCGGATCAGCGTCTCATCCGGTGCATCCCGGTGTGCGGCAGCCGCCGCTCTGTAATTTTTTCCATCCATAAAAATATGTGCATGGCATTCTCCAGGCATAAGTTTCCTCCGTTTCCACGCCTCTTATTCCGGAAGTTCCAGGCGGATCTCCGACTCCATAAACGCTTCCCGCCGCCCCATCTTCCAGTTTCTCTCCGAAATACAGATGTGATATCCGCATCCGTTCGCCACCTGCCAGCCGTAATAATCTCTGGCAGGCATTCCATACTGCTCCATAATACTCATGATCGTTCCGCCGTGAACCACGCAGGCAACATTTTTATAATGCCTGCGGATACAGGTGTCCACCATCTTGTCAAACCCGTCCACACATCTACGCTTAAATGCCTCCGGGCTCTCTCCGTTGGGAAATGCCAGGGTCGCCATGGAATCCACCCATTTCTGATACTCAGGATTGGTCTGGAGCTCCTGATAGTTCTTATTCTCAAAATCTCCGAAATTACATTCCCGGAATTCCGGAATCTGAATCCTCCTTGCATAAGGGTAGAGCAGCTGCGCCGACTGTATACAGCGAGTCATCGGGCTGACAAACACCAGCTCCACCGTATCCATCGTCCGGTTGGACAGCTGCTGAATCCCCTCCTCGCAGAGAGGCTCGTCAGTCACACCGATATATCTTCCAAAGGTATTCCCATAGGTTTTTCCATGACGGATCAATGCTATCTTTATCACTTCTTAATCACCATCCCGATTCCGCAGAATACGCGGTGTACTTCCTCTGCCTTTTCCGCCAGCTCCGTGCAGATTCTTCCTGTCTTCTCTCTCCACAGACGGTCAAAAGCGTCCACAGGCACCACCCCGCATCCCAGTTCATTTGTCACAATGCAAAGTTCCGAATTTTCCTTCGGAAGCTTCCGGACCAGTTCCTCCACATCTTTCTGTTCCTCCAGCATCCGCCGGATCAGAAGATGAAAATTCCACACGCCCCGGCATTCCAGAACCTCCTCCGGAACGCAGATCGCTCCGTCCGTCCATCCATCCGCAATCCGAAACGTCTCTTTCGCATACTTCAGTTTTCCCTGATATGCGCCTCCTATCACCAGTTTCATACAAATTTCTCCATTCCCAGGCTGCAAAGCGCCAGCCAGATCATTCCCACGGCCTCGCACACTGATACAAACCAGCCCGCCAGGTCGCCTGTAATTCCCCCGAAATATTTTTCGCTCATTCTCCGGTAATACAGCCACACCAGCGCCGCAGCCGCAACCGCCGTGAGCAGAACCGGATGAATCCAGCCGAGAAACACGCAGGCTGCGGCAAGATAAACAACGATGACTGCCGTCACCGTCTTTCGCTGCGCCTGTTTGCCGAAAGCCGCCGCGGTTCCCTTCGGGTTCGCGTTGGGAAACCACAGCACGGAAAGCGCGCTGAAACAGCGGGAGATCCAGAACAGACTGCAGAACGCCGGAAGGACGCTTTCTGAAATCTCTCCGGCCGCTCCCAGCGCCGCCGTAAACCACACGCCGCCCATGATCACCGCAAACGCGCCCGCATGGGAATCTTTCAGAATCTCTAGACGGCGTTCCTTTTCCCTCCAGGAGCTGAGGGCATCCATCGTGTCCAGATAGCCGTCCAGATGAATTCCCCCGGTCACCAGAACCGGAAGCAGAACCATCACCGCCGCGCGGAACAGACCGCCGGCTTCCAGGGTGCTGAGAATCTTCCAGCATACAAATTCCAGAAGCCCCACCGCCAGCCCGACCCAGGGAAAAAAGCACATGGCATACTGCATACTCTCTTTTTCCCAGTCTGCAGCCGGCATCGGGATCTTGGAATACATGGCAAACGCGACCTTAAAATTGTTCCATAACATTTTCATTATCCTTTTACCTCCAGAGGGATGCCGTAAACAACCTCTGTCACCCGATCGGCCAGCTCTGCCAGACGGCAGTTGATCTTTCCCAGCGTTCTCTGATACTCTTTCGTACCGCTGTCATATTCACATCCGTCCGAAAAAATCTCATTGGAGACAATCACCAGGTTCCGTGCCTTTCGGCGCAGCCATTCCACACCGCGCAGAATCTGTTCCTCCGTATCACTGCCCGCTCCTTCCGGCCAGAACATCTCGTTGGCCGTCAGATTGGACATACATTCCAGAAGCACGTCCGCATGTTCCGGTATCTCCGTTTTTTCCAGATCACGGTAACATTCTACCGTCGTAAAGTTTTTTTCCGCCCGCATCTTTCTGTGGCGGGCAATTCTCTGACGGCTCTCCTCATCATAGGGATACATGGTTGCAAGATAAACCCGGCATTCCCCGTTCAGCGCGAGAATCTGCGCCTCCGCATATGCCGATTTTCCGCTTCCGCTGCCTCCCGTAATCAAGTGCATCATTTTCTCCTGTTCTCCTCAGCTCAACGGCACATAAGCCTCAATATGCGTGCTCTCAAACGTCGCCATCCCGTGGTAAACCGCCAGAGCCATATCAAGAATCGGGAAAAGCATCACCGCTCCGGTTCCCTCACCGAGACACATCTCTCCGTGCAGCACCGCATGCTTTCCCAGCTCCTTCAGCAGCATTTTTGCAGCCGGCTCTTTGGAAACGTGGGACGCAAGAATGTAGCCGGATGCCTCCGGCGCCAGTCTCACCGCAATCAGAGCCGCAACCGCCGAGATAAATCCGTCAATCACAACCGGAACATGGTGCGCCGCTCCCGCCAGAAATGTGCCGGCCATGCCCGCAATGTCAAAACCTCCTACCTTTGCAAGCACATCGATGGGATCCGCCGGATCCGGCCGATGAAGCTCCACAGCGCGCCGGATCGCCTGAATCTTTCTCTGAAGCCCTTCGCTGGAAAGTCCGGCGCCTCTTCCGGTCACCGTCTCAGGATCCAGGCCCAGGAGCACGGACGCCACCGCGCTGCTGCTGGTGGTATTGCCGATTCCCATCTCCCCGGTGGCAAGAATCTGATACCCGTCCCGGATCTTTTCCTCCGCTGCCAGGATGCCTGCCTCCAGAGCACAGACCGCCTGTTCTCTGGTCATGGCCGGTTCTTTTGTCATATTTTTCGTGCCATAGGCGATCTTGCAGCTGGGAATACAGGTATCCTCCGCAATTCCGATATCATAGGGAAAGATATCCGCTCCCGTATGACGGCAGAGGATCCCCGCCGTCGCTTTCTCCTGAAGGAAGTTTTCCGCCACCGCTTTCGTAACCTCCTGCCCGCACTGGGTAACGCCTTCCTCCACAACGCCATTGTCTGCGCAGAAAATCATCAGAGCCTTTCTGTCCACTCTCACATTCCCACTGCCGGTCATCCCCGCAATCTGCACGACCATGTCTTCCAGCCTTCCAAGACTGTGGAGCGGTTTTGCAATGCTGTCCCAGTGGTGACGCGCTCCCTCCATCGCACTCTCATCCAGCGGCCGGATCGCCGCTATCGTCTCCTCTAATACCATCTCTCGTCCTCCTGCAAAACGAGGGTGCCTCAAAAAATTTCTGAGACACCCTCTGTGGTTTATGATTTTCTGACCCAGTTCACAAAGAAGATATGCGAACTGGTATATGTTGCCCCCTGGTAGGTATATGTATAAGTCACACATTTCTCCGGATCCAGATTCAGCCGTTCAAAAGCCGCCGGTGTCATAAAATACAGATAATCAAAATCCGCCCTCGTGTCCCCGAAGCCCGGAATCACACGATTGGTACCGTTTGTCTTATAATCGTTCATGATTTTCTCGGATGTATCCGCTGCAATATACGCCCCCGTATTGACCAGCTCCTGCATAATGGAAGACGTTCCGCTGCTGATGCCCTGCAGATACCTGGTCAGAGAACCATTCCGCGCCGGCTCGAACTGCTGCTGCCTGTAAATCGCGGTCTTCATGGAATAACCATATTCCTCCATGCGGTTGCGCACAACCATTGCCACCGCTGTCATTCCCGTCGTCCGCTGAATTCCCGCTTCCGCCGCACAGATTGCCGCCATCAGGTCTCTCTCGCTGACCTGCGGATCTGTGAAATACTGATGCTCCATCACGTAATAGATTCCGTTGACAGAGTCCTTTGCCCGCACATACTGCGGATCCGCGTAGTTGCAGGCGCCGGTTCCGGAAAAGCTGTAGTAATAATCTCCGCCGTCCTTCTGGGTTTTATAATAGGTATCCGTCAGCATAACGCCGTTGCTTCCCACATAATAAAATCCGATTGCCGGCTCGTAGGACGTCGGGTTTCCGGCGCTGTCAAACCACTGGTTCCGGTAAGCCCTTCCCTGGCTGTCAAAACGATATCGTCCGCCGGATGTCTGCACCCACTGGTTTACAACCACAGAGCCATCGGAAGAACCGTAATAAATATTTCCGTTGGCCGGGTCTGTAAAGATCTCATTGTGGTAGGCCGCTCCCCAGCTCCGGAAATAATACTTTTTACCGCCTTTCGTGATCCACGTGTTCTTCGCCATCGAGCCGTCCGACTGACCGTAATAAGTGTTTCCGTCCGCCGGGTCCGTGAAGATCTCATTGCGGTAGGCCGCTCCCCAGCTCCG
>ERZ1643246.1932-NODE-1932-length-21163-cov-7.030557_pt1 | contig 21163 bp, 13 predicted proteins | sample MGYA00579265_ERZ1643246 | MGnify/ENA primary metagenome ERZ1643246 (study PRJEB29033, sample SAMEA4952261) | chicken gut metagenome | biome: Broiler Chicken; feature: Gastrointestinal Tract; material: Caecum | place: Ireland | collected 2018 | study: Broiler...
AGAGACATGCAAGCAGAGCAGCATAATGCTAAACTATGAGGTCAAAAACAATATCCAGGCCTATGGCAGTCCCATATGCAAGCTCAGTAATCATAGTATTAGAAATCATATGTGTTGCTAATTCTGAACTAATCATTACGACATTTATAACATTAGCTCCATTTTCGAGTAATATTCTTGCAGTCTCTAAAGCAAGAAATCCTCCAACACAATACCCTATTATTTCATATTGTTCGGCATTCATATCCAATAAGATTTTCGCATATTTTTCTGCCCTTTTCTTCATAAAGTTTTCTACTGGAACAGCCAAATATTCCTCATAGTTCCCATACATAAATCCTATGACTGAAACTTCATCGGATGTATTACTCAATATCTCTGGAATCAATAGTTCATAATCAACTAATCTTCCAGTGCCTGCATGCATATACGCTTGTACTAATTTTCTTTTTTCGGGTTTATCCCGATAAATTACCACTGAGCTGTCCTCTAATTTACCGATATATCTGTCACTTTTTTTAGATACTTTTTTCAAGATCTTTTTTTCAATCACATCAGCAATCCCTTCAATTGTTGGATTATTCAGTGCTTCATGCATTAATTCATCCCATGAAACAGTATCCAACCCATCAATAGATTCTCTCATTTTTGAAACTACCTGGGTAATCAAAAGTGAATCACCACCTGCATAATAAAAATTATCTTTTTTATTGATATTTTCTATATTCAGTACTTCTTTCCATATATCTGCTATTTGTTTCTCAATGCTCGTAAATCGCTCTGTTTTAATTACTTCCTTCTTTACTTTCATCCTTTCTGCACAAATACTATTCAAAGCTTTACGATCTATTTTCCCATTAACTGTCAGCGGAATTTTATCAATAATCTCAATCTGATCCGGAATCATATATTTTGGAAGACGAGCTGCCATATGTTTTTCAATAGCCTCTACATTAATTTTTTCACTAAATATAGTCTCCTGATTCTGGCATAAAATTACACTTTGTCCGCACTCACATAATAAGTCTGTTTTTTCTGGTAAAGTAAAATAGTATGTAAAGCCAGCTTTTTTTAGCAGCTCTACCCATTTTTCTTCTGAAGTAAATACGTCTATTCCGCTGCTTCTATGATCTGTAAAGCCTCCCAGACCGCCTTTTAGTTCCAATGAAGTAGTTAAAAGATATGATTCTTTTGTAGCTTCTATAATAATTAAATATCCATTTGGTTTCAAAAGTTTTTTGATTTTCGACAAATTCACTTCAATATTCTGCGAATTATGCAATACATTGGCACATAACACAATGTCATATTTGTTATCTTCGAACCCTTGCATTTCATAGTCTTTATTAATATCTAATATATTATATCTTATAAAATCATATCCTGAATATCTGCTTTTGGCTTCATTAATGAAAAACTGGGATACATCTGTAAAGCAATAACTTATATTTTTTTCCTTTAAATTTTCTAACACCGTAGTTGTTGTTCCACCTACACCTGCACCTATTTCAAGAATAGCTGTTCCTTTTCTGCTACAGTTGTTAATTAAGTCAGCAACAATATAATTTAAACTTCGGTTGATCATATTATCATTATAAGCAGATATCGCAACATCTGTACTTCCTTCTGGGAAAAATAATGATAATCCTGTAATAGTTCCACGAATTTGTTCTAAAATCTTTTTGCCCGATTCTCTTTGATATTGCATTAAAACTGTACCATAGTTAATCTGCTTACCAATATCCATAAAATCATCCCAAATCCTATCACGATCTTTAATTTCAGAAACCTTTGACGTTAAACTGTACATATTGTTAGTGCAGTTTAAAATTCCAGCCTCAACCAATGCTCTCAGCATTCGATCAACAATTGAAATAAACTCGCTTTGCTCATTTGTAACGCTATGTATCTCTTTACGGCTGTACTCCTTATCTCTTTCATTAAATAAACCAAGATTTGAAAATAAGGCAAACATATCAGCCAATGCAGCTTTATCAGATTGCTTTTTCCACTTCATAAAGTCTTCCCGATTAATATTTTCAAATCTCTGAGTACATATCCTTTTTAATTTATTAACTTCTACTTCTTCAAGGTGCCCTGCTGTACACTCAACACTTTTTCGAGGTTCCAAGAACGCAAACAGTCTACTAACCTTATTTGCTTCTTTATGATAAACAACTGTACAATCTGTTACCTCCTTCGTTTCTTTAATAACACTCTCAATTTCGCCAATTTCTACACGATTTCCGTTTATTTTAATCTGGTTATCTTTTCTGCCACAAATCATTAAAATTCCATTTTTTGTGTAGTATCCAATATCGCCTGTCCTAAAAAGACGTTCTTGTAATTCTTCATTATACAAGAATTTTTCTTCTGTTAACTCTTTATCTCCATAATATCCGTTTGCCAACCCCAAACCACCAATATAGATTTCACCTTTTACTTCATTTGGACACTGCTTAAAATTACTATCTAACACAAACATTTTCTGATTGCTTAAAGGAATGCCATATGGTATTAATGTATTACCTGTAAAGTCAGTAATATCCCAATACAATGACCAAATAGAAGCTTCCGTAGCTCCTCCCAGGCTAACCATTCGATAGTCTGATAATATTTCTCTCACTTTTCCTGGTAATTTGTTGTCGATAACATCACCAGACAATAAAATCAAGCGCAATGACTGTAGTTTCTGATTATTTGCTTCATTAATTTCCTGTAATAGCATTTTCAAAAGAGCCGGAACTGAGTTCCAAATAGTTACCTTATACTTTTCTACTAATTCTAACCAATGGAACGGATTTGTAGCGCTACTTTCTTTTGGAATAACTAAAGTCCCACCTACGTCAAAACAACCGAAAACATCATAAATAGACAAATCAAATGATAATTTTGTCAATGCAAAAAATACATCTTTATTTGATATATTAAACTTCTCATTCATATCATAAATTGTATTTTCTGCTGCTGCATGTGTAATCATTACCCCTTTTGGTACACCTGTTGTACCTGAAGTAAAAATAATATAGGCCAAATCCTCTGGCGATGATACTGGATTCTCAATAATATATTTAACACTTTCCATTTCTGATTTATCACTAAGTTTAAGACGAATTATTTTTTCCGAGAATATATCCTCAATCTGAATATTCACTTCATCTGCTATTAGCACAAATCGAGAATTACTACCTATGACAATCTTTTTCTGTCGAGCTACTGGTTGGTTTATATCAACAGGAACAAAAGCAGCACCAACTATCATACTTCCAATGGCAGAAGCAATCTGCCAAACTCCCCTTGGTTGAATTATTGCAATATTATCCCCTTTCTGTACACCTTTATCTTGCAGTAATTTTACTACTGAGCTAATATATTTTCCAAGTTCACGATAAGTGTATTCTTTCTCATCAGCTATAATTGCCACTTTATTCGGAACCTTTGAAATGTTTCTCAATACCCCGTCATAAAGTACTCTTTTCTCCACGTTCTTCGTAGTATTATTGTAACAATCTCTTTCCTTAAAATATCTTGTAGACAAGTTTAAAATATTTTTTTTTGTCCAATCATTATTTGTTGCAATTTTCCTAATTGCATATTCAAAAGCCATGAACATGTCAGAAATAACATTGTCTTTAAATATACCATCTCTAATGTCCCAATGAATTTCCAGTTGCCCTCTACGTTCAATTACTTGACAATCGATCCACACCTGTGGTGTCCTACTTATACCTTCAATAATATTTAATTCATTAACATCTCTATCTGTCTTGTTTTCTCCTATAGTACTTGTATATACGACAGGAAAAATTTTATTTTCGTTTGTGTATCGATTGATTTCTCTCAATACTTCAACTCCCGAAAAATCCATATGTGCTATATCCAGTAAAAGTGTATTCTGTATCTGTTTTATCAAACTAATAAATGGCTCATCAGTAATAGATACTGTAAGCATATCAACAGAAGTAAAGTCTCCAATAATTTCCATTTCACTCTCTGAGCGCTGCATCAGTGTCACATTAATACACATTTGCTTATTACTGGACCATCTTCCTAAAACAGCAGCATATGCCGCTAATATCGCATTAGACACTGTCACGCCATTTTGGGCTGCTGTATTCTTTAATGTGGTATATTCTTCATTTTCTAATAACATTTTCTTTCTATAAAATGAAACCTTGTCTTCAGATTCATCTTTTTCAATGATAATTGGTATTTCTGGGCATAAAAATTCTCCTTTTTGAATCTTATTTTTCCAGTACTCTTTTGAACTATCATTATTATGTTTCTTTTTTGAAATCACAACATCTCTAAAAGTAATATCATTATTACCTATATTCAAAAACTCCCCGTTATTATAATAAGTGAAAACGTCTCTTAAAAGTATATTAATACTAACATAATCAGCAATCAGCATATCAATACAAAAATGAATAATAGAATACGATTTTCCTTGACTGATAACAAATTTATGCATTGGCCATGTTCCGACAGCGAAGTCATACATGTACATCTTCTCACGTATACTTTTTACCTCAAAACTATTCTCTAATCCTTGACTTACATCTACTTCCCTAACTTCAAGTATCGGTAAATCTACTTTTTCTTTAACAATTTGTCTTCCATCCTTCGTAATAATGGCTCTAAGCATATCATGTCTCATAATGGTTTTATTCCAAGCCTTCTGAAAACGTTCAACATCTATTCGTTCTGATTTAATTTCAATATATGTGTAGCAACCTGTTCTACCCAACTCGTATCCAGCTTGTCTTCCCGAATAATATGCACTCTGAATATCCGTCAATGGAAAGTATTGATATCTATCTTTCTCATTATGTATGATTTTTGATTCGTCTATCATCTTATCTGCTTGTTCATTGCTTTTTAAATATTCGATGATTTCTGTTTTATGTTTTTTTAAATATGCCAGTATATCTTTTTCCAAAGGTCCTTTACTGGTTCGATATGAAATATTCTTTCCGTCTTTTAATGTTAAAGTAATTCCTTTTCTTGCGCATATTTCAAAAAATTCTTTCATGTGTTTTCTCCTTTTACCCATTGATACAGTTTGATATGTCTTTCCACAAGCGGCATAAAGCTATATAATATTGCATATCAATAACATCGCATTTTTTATCTACGACATTTTCTTTATTTAAAGCCAAAAAATTATTTACCGCTTCTGGCCATATATTATTATATAAATCACTATATTTCTTTCCACTTGCATCATATAAAAGTTCTGTTCCATTTATATTGCGTGCATCGTTTTCATCTCCATTTCTTAGATATTCTTCTACAACATATGGCTTTGATACCCAAATAATCTGCCCATTAACCTCCGTCATTTTTAAATTTCCTATCCCTGTCATTACGCTGAATTCATTTAAAGTATATGAATATTTATTTATGCTATCTGAATTCATCTGACTCTGTATACGAAACATAAATTGAATACCTTTAATTGTTCCGCATACATAATTTTGAATACTCGTTTTAAAGCAATGTTCGTAGTCCAAATAGTATGGGCTAATGCCTCCTAATATTTCTCCAACTTGGGCAAGAAACGGAAGAATTACTGGCATGCTACAACTGCCATTTATACTGTAGATTTCTGTTTTTAATTTCAGCTTATGAAGCTCATCATGAAAAACTCTAGATATTGGCAAGTACGGATAAAACGTATTTACCTTATAAAAAATATTGTTTTTCAGAGCAATTTTATAATTATCAATTGCTTCTTCTGAATGAACTGGTTGTTCCTGAATCACACTAATTCCTTTATTCAATAATTGTTGTGTTACTTTATTTCCTTCCCCTCCAACAATTCCTGATCTAATAACAACTAAGGCCAAATCAAAGTTGTCACTTGAAACCTCATCAATTTTTGTATAAAGAGACACATGATACTTAGCTGCAATTTTTCTGGAGTATTCACTTCCAGTTGACAGAATACCACACAATTGATAATCGCTATTATTAAGAACACCTTTTAAGTAAACCTGTCCAAAAATCACTCCACATAAAAGTACTCTTATCTTATTTTTCATTCTATAGTTCTCCATAAATATCTATTGATGTTCCTATCTTTTGAATAAATTTTAACACTTCATTAGGATCAGCAAGTTCAAATGGCCAATATGTTCTTCTTGGTATTTTCTGATATAATAAAATATCTACCATATGCGCTATCATAGAAGCAGTAAGTTTGAAACTATTATCTGTATCTAATCGCAAAATATTTTTTCCATTTCTACCAACTACTTCAATCACAATCGTAAACCATGTTTGTTTTGATCCATTCAGCTGTCTCATCTTTTCCAACATTGTTGCAAATAATTCTTTCAGTTCTTCTTCCTTTTTTAATTTTACCGCTTCCATGCACCCAGTCATCATAATCTGTTTCATATGTTTATCTGCCCAAATTGTATAATTCCACAAATCACGAATTCCTAGATACTGAGAAACCGCTTCCATTTCATCTGTAAGAACCAATTGAGTACTGATATCGTCTGGAAATATTTCTGCATTATCAAATAATTCTATACTTGGTTTAATGCTCTTTACTACCTTGGCCTGTTCCATATAATAATTTGACTTTCCATAGCCATTAACACTACTTAAAATAATATCCCCTATGGAACCAATACTACCCATTTCGCGTCCACCACTCCATACTTTTACTTTTTGTGATTTTTCATTCCACATATTTTTAATCAATACACCGAGTATTCCTGGAACACTTCCTGAATTTAAAATAATTCTTGACTTTCTCTGATTTAAGTATTTTGCGTCTCTTGTCCAGCCAAAAGCGTCTATATAATCTTTTTCCGCTTCTATAATAACAGGCAATATTTTCTTACTTGTAAGCAATGATGGTCCTGTACAGTTGATAACGATATTACACTGATCCACAAATTTTTTCACAGAGACTGCATCGTCTATGTTTACACTTTGAGTTCCATATCCATTTTTTAAACTTCGACTTCCTCTTAGAACAGAAAAATTCCTCCGCCGTAGCAATTCTGTTAATAATTCTCCAATAATTCCAGTGGCTCCCAAAATACCTACCGTTTTAACTTTATGTATAGAATTATCCTTTTTATCCATGCGACTAAATCATTCCCTCCTCAATATTGTTTACCAAGAACTCAACTAATTCTTGAATGCTACTATGTTCTACTATATCCACAATTGTAATACTAATTTGAAAATTCTCATTTATCTCGTTGACCATTCTTACCATCCCAAGACTGTCACCGCCAAGTTCAAAAAAAGTTTTATTACTATCTTCTATTGAAATCCGCAAAATTTTCTCCCATATTAGTATTAATCTTCGTTGGTATTCATCAGACAACTCATTTTTTTGATAATCACCTTTATTAAGCTTACTTTTAACTTCGAGATTATTTTCAATATAAGAAACAGGTTGTAAATTTTCCCATCTTTCATCAGATATAAATGTCGTTTTTTCTGGATTAGCAATATAGAAATAAATTTGCTTTCTATAATTTTCGAACATTTCATCTAATAACTCTGCAGAGAGCAATTCATCAACACTATCCCAATTAAGTGTTAGCCCATTATTTTGCTCAACTATTTGATGATCGAGCCATACTTGAGGTGTTTGCGAAATATTATAAATTAATTTCCCAATCCATTTATTGTCCTCCCATTGACTAATACCAAGTCCACTTGTAAAAACAATAGGCATAATCGAATTTTTCCAATTACCATCTCTTTGCCTTAATTCTCTCTCAAATTCTACTGCAGTATACAAAGAATGTTCTAAATCATTAGTCAACTGTTTTTGGATCATTTTGGCTCTTTCAATAAATGATGTTCCACTAATATATCGTATTTCCAATAAAGTCAAATTAGTAAAGTCTCCTACCAATTCGTTAATTTCTGGATGCTGAAAAGTTCGCTCAAACTGTGTTAAATTTAGGGCAAAATTTTTATTATAGGACCATCTTCTTAAACAATCTGAAAATACTGTAAGGAAAAACACTGTCGGCGTAATACCATTATCTTTAGATAGATTTTTTATTTTCTCCCATTCATTTTCCTCAAGATGTACGGTTCTACGGCAAAATATATTATCCACTAATTCAGACTCTTTTTTGACCAGTGGAAGTTTCGGTGCATAGCTAAAATTATTTAATCTCTCTAACCAGTATGCTTTATCCCTTTCATATTTCTCCGTTTTACGCATCTCATTTAAGGAAATAACATAATCCCTAAATGAAATTTCCAACTCTTTTTCTCTATACTCGTTGGCACGATATCTCTTGGCCATTTCATCTAACAAAGCAAACATACTCCAACCATCCAAAATCAAATTATCAAAATTAATATGAAGTCTGGATTTTTTCTTATCCATAATAGTAATCTTTAAATCAAACAATGGCCATTTTTCTGCATTTAACACTTGTCTTGACATTTCCTTTCGCACTTGAATAAGATACTCCTCTTGTACCTTTTCTTCAAAGCCGACTAGACTTGCAGTCTGTATCAAATACATCGGCACCTCTTTCAGAATTTTCTGCTCACCACTTTCACATACAACATCTCTTAACATACCATGATGGATAATCATATCATTCCATACTTTTTGGAACTTAGGAATATCGAGATCTTCACACTCAAATTCAAAATAACAATGTGTTGAGACCCTTCCCATATTAAAAGCCCCTTTTCTACCAATCCAATACGCAAACTGTACATTTGTAAGTGGAAACGGTTTATATTCTTCCTCCTTATCAACAAAGAGCTGTGCCTTGTTTTCTTCTGGCAGCTCACTCGTATTTTGATCAATAAACCGGGCCAATTCCAAAATTGATGGATTTTCAAATATATTTCTAATTGAAACATTAATGTTATATTGGTTACGCAAACTTCCAATAATTTGAGTAGCTGTAAGAGAATCTCCTCCTAAAGAAAAATAATTATCATCTATATCGAGTTTTTTCCCCTTAAATACTTGCTCAAAAATGTCCTTTACTATTGATTGAGTTTTATTCATTTGAAGATTTTTATTATTTTTAAATAATTTACTTTCTTTTTCTTCTGAGTACACTTTTACCCTATCATTTAATTTCTTACGGTCAACTTTTCCATTTTTATTTACTGGAAATTCATCAACCAGATAAAATGCAAAAGGCATCATATAAGAAGGTAATTCTTTTTCCAAATAGCTCTCTAAGTTATTAAATGTTACTCTTTTCTTATCGTATAGTGTTCCAACCCAAAACAAACTGCCATTTGATATTTCCTGTTTCATTTCATTGATATATTCAACTTTATATCCTGATTTTTCTAATAAATCACTCATTTTTCCTGCGTCTGGTATAATTCCCCCGCCTCGCTTGGAAATATCTATATGGGCAAAACCTTTTTCTATAATACTCGGAATAACATCAACAATTAATAAGTTTCTATTTGGTTCACATGCAAACAAATAACCATCGGTTTTTAAAATAGTGGAAACTTCTTGTAATAGTACTTCAATATCATTAAAACGATGTAAGGAATTAGGAAGAATCACTATATCAAATTTTTCCTTAAACATTGTTTTAATATATTCAGCTTTTCCAACTTTATATTCGAACTCAGAAAATTCTTTCTCGATATCGTGATAATCTTTCTGGAAAAAAATCGTATTTTCTAAATATGTATATCCGATAATTTTCCCTTGATTTTGTTTGAGAATATCTTCAGTTAGCCTTACATCTCTCCCTCCAATTTCAAGTATTCTTAGATTTTTTCTTTCTTTTTTATCTATTATAGTTTGAACTAATCTTAAGATTCGATTCACATTCTCCGAATAGTCCTCTAAGTGTTTTAGTAAAATATCCGGCCTTACATTCAAATTTTCATCATAAAAAATTTCAATTGGATTTTTTTTGCCTTGCAAAATTTCCGTCATATATGGCAATAATTCATGAAACATCTGTGAGTAAAAACAATCTTCATCCTCAATTTTATATTGTCCCATATCATATTGTTCAGTTTTTATATATACATTTCCTATTACTTGCAAGTCTTTGTTCTTTACCAGCAGCTCTATCCAACGAAATAGTACATTTTCCATATCATAAGTAACTTTTCCTATTTTAACTATTTCATCAAAGCCAACTGGATTTTCGAACATAATTCCTAAATTTTCAAAAACAGCTTTTAGAAAATCCAAAGTCAAAGAATTCAGTAAATCTATTTCTATAGATGCATTTGCATCTAATGTGTTTAGAATCTTAAAATAGTCAATGTTCTTTGAATTTTCATATTCAAAAAATTTTGAAGCATTTTTATCAATCTGTATAAAAGCGACAACCTTTTTATCATTCCTATTTCTCTCTACTACACTAACTATAGTATTTCGAACCCCATGATATTTCTTTATTGCATTTTCAATCTCTCCCAGTTCAATACGATGGCCTTTAATCTTCACTTGGCTATCTTTTCTTCCTAAAAATTCAATCGTTCCATCATTCCAAGTCGTCCCGTTATCTCCTGTTTTGTACCATCTCATTCCATTGCAGTCTAAAATAAATTTCTTTTCTGTTAATTGCTTATCTCCTCTATACCCTTTAGCAAGTCCTGCCCCACCAATCCAAAGTTCTCCTGTTACATAATTAGGACAAATTCTTCCATAATCATCAACCACTTGATAGACCTGATTTCTCAACGCCTTTCCATAAGGAATAGACGACCAACTATCTGGAACTTCTCGCGGTACTTCTAAAAAGTTTGACCATATAGATGCCTCTGTTGCCCCTCCCATAGCAACAATTAAAGCCTTTAAATTGCTGATATTGTAAAAACGAGTTGGTAATTCAATCGGAATCCAATCTCCTGATAAAAATACTAATTTTATTTCCAATTTCCTTCTTCTGCCTTCTGCCATTGTAACAAGCATATCAAATAAAATCGGAACAGAGTTCCACATGCTTATATTATATTTGTCAAGCATCTGTAACCATACGTCTGGATTTTTATAATTTTCTTCATTTAGGGATATAATAGCTCCTCCAGCAGAAAGAATCCCAAAAATATCATATACAGATAAATCAAAATCTATAGAAGATACCATTAATAGCGAATCTTTTCTACCTACATTATATTTCTCATTCAAGTCTAAAATAGTGTTCATTGCACTTTGATGTGATATTTCTACTCCTTTTGGCATCCCTGTCGATCCTGATGTCATAATTACATACGCAGATGAGTCATATGAAATCTGTTCAGGCCGGCTTAACAAAATGCCACTCTCTATGGCATCTTCTAAATCAATTAGGTTAATTTGCTCATCAAACATTTCGCAAACTTCTATCGTTTTTTTATCAGTTACAACATTTCTAATACCGATTTGAGAATATATTTTCTTTCTTCTTTCTTTAGGTTGATTACTTGCAATTGGAACATAAGTTCCTCCCAAAAATAAAATACCTATAATTGCATAAATCTGTCTGTAGCCTCTAGGTAATGTAATCGCTATATAGTCTCCTTGTTTTATTCCTTTATTCTTTAAATAGGCAGCTATCTTCAAGCCAATATCTTTAAGTTCTTTATAAGAAGTCCTCTTTCCGCTATCACTATCAATAATCGCCACCGATTCTGGGTTTTTTTCCACATTTTTTAGGAATTCCGTGTATAAATGACTCTCTGGAAATTGTAACGGTAATATTTTTGACCGTTCACTTTTTCTAACTCTTTTTTGACTACTCGGCAATACATCAATTATCTTATCCCAGTTATCCAGAGTCGCCAATTCTTCTATCATTTCTATCATTGAAGAATACATATCTTCTATTACAAAAGGGTCAAATAATTCTTCAACATAATCCCAACATAAAATTAAATCTCCCATATCTGAAAACGATTGAAAGTCCAACCATACCTGCGGTGTTTGAGAAATCATATAAGTAAGTTTACCCAATGTTTCTCTCGTTTCTTTTGTTTCAAATGGGAAATCAATATTACACGCGAATACAACGGGAGCAATCAGTTCAGAACTTTCATTAATTCTATTAATATCCCTTTGTACCCGTACACCTGAATAATTAGAATGTGATACTCTTGAAATGAATGTTTTATTAATTTCTCTATAATAATCTAAAAATGTTTTTGTTTCTGAATTTGAAACATCTAGTAACAATAAATTAGTAAAATCTGCAATCAAACCTCCGACATTTTGATTTTCTTCATCACGAGCAAACAGTGGAATATTAATAATAAATTTCTTTTGATTTGTCCATCTACTTATAACTGAACTATATACAGTTAGCAAAAACATTGCTGGTGTCATACCATAAGTCATTGCCTTTTTCTGTAATTTATTCCATATCTCAGCTTTTATTTTTTTACTCTTTCTATTAAATCTTACATTTTTTATTTCATGTGGTTTCTTTTTCAAAGGAATGGCCGGCGCCTCATATGGATATTGTTCAATCACTTCATTCCAATATTTTTTATCTCGGTCGAAGATCTCTGATTTTTCTGACTTCTCTAATAAATATTTTTTAAATATATCTCTATCATACTTTTGTATTTTTTCTCCATTATAGGCTCTTGTTAATTCCTTAATCAAAATATGTATACTTGCAACATCCGCAACCATTAAATCTGCATCCAAAAATAATTTACTCTTTCCAAACGGCAAAAGAGCACATTCTAAATGAATATTTACTCCATTCTGTATATCCATTTTTTCATGTGATAATCTATTCCTAAGATCTTGTAAAACATTCTCATACCTATTTCTATCCATATTTCTAAGATCATGAATCACTACTTCTTGTAAATGATCTTCGCCAAGTATAAGCTGTGTTCCTTCCTCTGTAAATTTAGCTCGCAACATTGGTTGAGCCTTTTGTAGTGTTCTCCATGCTGCTTTCAATCTTTCTGCATCCGCAATTTCTCCCTCGAATTCAAAATAAGCATGGCACCCCACCCCTCCTAATTCCTGGTCATCTTGTCGTCCCGCCCAATATGCATACTGTACGTCAGTAAGTTCAAATTCTTCTTTATCAAACCTATTTTTGATAACATTTCTCGGAATCGCGGACTCTTTCTCTAAATTATTCAAATTTTTAATGATGTTAACCCAATTATCAAATGTAGGTTGTTCAATTAAATCTCCAAAGGATATATCTATCCCCCTTCTTTTTAGAAACGCAGAAATTTTCATTATCATAATTGAATTCAATCCTATTTGAGTAAGATTGATATCTGTTTTAAAATCTTCTACCTTCAACATAGCTAAAAGTTTTTTTCTCAATTCATTTACTATACAAATGTTCTCCATCTATTTTTTATCTCCTTTATTTGTTAATGGAAAGTTTTTCTGAATTATATCCGCTGCAGTTTTAACGCCATCCTCACTTACTTCTGAAGAAAGTTTCAATGAATTCTTTTTATATATATTATTGTTAATCAAATCTCTAATTTGTTTTTCAAGCTCTGTTTCGTCTATTTTCTTCTTTATATTGATAGGTGCAGGACCTATTCCAAGGTAAAAACATTGTCCGCCCCAAAATATTTGATCTGCACCAAATGCCATAATAAGTTGTGGTGTTCCATTCCTTAAACACGCATGAACAGTGCCATTTCCTCCATGATGAATCGCTGCATCTATTTTACCAATAAACTGTTCAAACGGAATATAACCTATCATATATATTCTATGTGATTCATTGACAAATTCTTTTTTAATGAGATCTTTACAACTTTCGGGAACAATTATCCCTTTATTAGTTTTCAGTAGAATTTTTATAATGATATGATAAAGTTCCTCGATTTTGTTATAATTCATACTTCCAAATCCAACATATACTACCCCCTTTTGTTCTTCGATAAATCGATGCAAGGATCCTACTCCAGAACTTTCCTTGTCGGTAATCGGGTTAATCCAATTTCCAGTCAAATAGATATGTGTACCCCAATTTTTATCTTTATCAGCTAAAATATTATCATATTGATATAAAGTAATAATTTTTTTCCCATTTATTTTTCTATAGTTCCCAAATTTTCCCATTCTCTTTAAACCCAAACGTTTTCGCCAAATATTAACTGTTTTCATCGCAGCCCAAGACATCATCATTTGGCACATAACATTTCCAAAATAGCAATATAAGCTATTTCGCTTCATCGTGTCTAACAAAGAACAGTATTTTTTTGTTACATCAAATGGAAATGCAAAAGTTCGTATCACTGGTATATGAAATTTTTCAGCAAAATGATAGGCAAGCGCGCCAAATTGCATATAAATTATTAAATCACTTTTTATACAAGCACCCAAGAAATCATTATATAATTGAGGGTATTTTTCCAAAAGAAATCCAATGCCATTCATTCCTTCTGAGCATGTATTATTGCTATTTCCAAGTAACAAACCTACCATTTCATCGGCATCACCTGATATTCTTAAAAATGTCATTCCATTTTTCTCAATTATGTCTTTATAATTTTCAAACGTTGCTATTCTATATTCGTATCCCCTATTAATCAGTTCTTTACCTAAAATGACAAATGGCATTATATCCCCATAAGATCCTAAAGTTATTGCTGTTATTCTCATTCTTCTTTCTTCTCCAGACTTCTTATTACTTTACAAGGATTTCCTACAGCTAGAACATTTGGTGGTATATCTTTTGTCACCACAGAGCCTGAGCCAATAACACTGTTTTTTCCAATGGTAATTCCTTTCTTCTCCGGGCAAACGATTGTAACGCGGGAACCTATATAAACGTTATCCTCAATCACAATTGAATTTGCATATCCATACCCATTTTTTCTTCTTTCAGGATCCACACTATGACCAGAGCTAATGAATTCACAATTGGGTCCAACCCAGATATTGTCTCCAAACTTTACCAAGCCACCATCTAATATGCAGCAGTAGCTATTAATAGCTACATTATCTCCCATTTCTATGTTATACCCAACAGCACACTTAAACGGTGAAAATATAAGAAATTGTCCGTCAGCTTTTTTAAACATTTTTTTTAAAAAATCCATTCTTTTTTCTACTTGACTCGCTGGAATATTATTATATTCATGACAAAGTTCCTCTGTTTTTAACATGTCATAGAACATTTCTCTATTTTCATTTATATTAAAATTGTCATTTACCTGCATCTCATTGTTATTTATTTTTTCCATTTAATAAACCTTCCTTTCCTACTTCAACTAATCTTTTTTTATCTACTTTTCCTATTTTAGTCAGGGGCAATGTATCAACCATAAATATATAATCTGGCAATTTGAAAGATGCTACTGATTTTTTTCTGAGATATTCTCTTACTTCAAATAACTCGATCCTTCTATCTGCAACTAAAAATACCCCTATAACCTCTCCTTGATTTTCATCCGGAAGTCCTACAACCGCACAATCTCTTATACCTTCCATCTTGTTCAAATACGATTCGAGTTCAGAAGGAATTATTTTCTCCCCTGATTTGTTAATTAGTTCTGTAACTCGACCAGAAATCTTTAAATTTCCCTCCTTACTTAAAAAAGCACGATCTCCTGTTCTATAGTAACCATCTTTCGTAAAATATTTCTCATTATCCGGATTATTATAATAAGAACGAATTGTGTACGGACCCTTAATAAGAAGTTCTCCACTTTCTCCATTGTTTAGAAAATTACCATTTTCATCAACAATTTTTATCTCATCATACGGAGATATTGGCTTGCCTTGAAAAGCCCTAATAATCTCCTCTTGATCCGAAAGTTCTGTCATCGTATTTAACCCCTCAGCAACGCCAAATACTTGTTGCAAAGTAAAACTTTTTAAATCAATCAGTTCCTGTGCAATTGATTCTTCTAAAAACGCTCCTCCTATCTGCAGTACTCTTAATGACGATATATCATACTCATCTTCTTTTAATATTTCCAACATCAATTTTGCCATAGAAGGAACCATAGAAAGAAAAGTCGCTTTATATCTTTCAATTAATTCTAATCCTTCATTTATATCTGGATATTGGCTAAGTAATAGAGTTCCTCCTCTGGAAAATGTTCCCAAGAATCCCGGATGCCCCAGTATAAAATTATGCGGTAATGGAAGAATTGCCAAATATACATCATTACTTTGAAAATGGCACCTTCTTACAGACATTTCAGTATCATACAAGTAATCTCCGTGTGTTCTCGGAATCAATTTAGACATTCCAGTTGTTCCTCCTGAAAGAGATAAAAAGGCAATGTCCAAATTGTCTATATATGGGAAAATACTTTTTTCTTTAATGTCCAAGCTATCTACAATCAGCTCCTGATCATTTATCTTTAATATATTTTTTACTTTACCGTCAATTATTAATTCATTAATAATCTGAGAATATTCAAATCCCATATATCGGTTTTGGCAAATATATCCTGTAGCCTTTGCCGTGTTAACCATACCTTTTATTTCATTAATTCTATGTGCCGGTAACGCCATGATCGGAATAGCACCTATTTTCATTAAACCAAAAAAGCACAATATAAAGTTTATATTATTAGGCAATTGTAAAACTACTTTATCTTTCGGCTTAATTCCTCTATTAAGCAATCCTACTGACGTTTTTTTAATTAGCTCTCCAAGCTTGGAATACGTTATTATATTATTTTCATAAATAATACAAGCTGAATCACTAAATTTTTCACACCATTTAAGCATTTCATCTGCAATATTGCCTTTATTCCATCCATCAATTAATTGATAACTCTTATAGTGATCTCCATATAGTTTTTCCATTTTATCTCCTTTTCCTTGAAAGAACCTTACAATTTTTGTTCCATTATATATTTTTTTATAACCTCCAATACTCCATCCGTATTGGTATCTATAAAAAGATGCTCTCCTTCAATATCTGTATACTTAAATTTTGATGTGGTATACGCTTTCCACTCCTTCAAATCTTTTAATGATATTTCAGGATCTAATGTGCCACATAATGCTAATACAGGTATATCAATTGTTCTATTTTTTTTATCACAGTATGTATCAGCAATTTTAAAATCCGCTCGAAGCATAGGAGAGAAAATATTCCATAAATCTTTATTTTTAAATATCTCAATAGGGGTTCGACTATATTTTGATATTTCTTTAAAAAACAATTCGTCTGGTAAGTTATAAATTGGGTTAGGCTCTATTTTATTTGGTGCAAGCCCCGCTGACACAATAATACCTCTTAAATTTTCTTGTCTGTTTTCTTCACATTTTACTGCCAATTCATAAGCAACTCTGCTTCCTAAACTATGACCAAAAAGATAAAACGGCTGTTCTTGCAATTCACTTATTTCTTTATAAATATTAAGTACTAAATCATCCATACTTTCAAACGGTTTTTCCCTTATACGTTCTTCATGTCCTGGATAATGCGCTGGTATAATTTTAATGTCTTTTCCAATCTTTTCCTGCCACGCTCGAAATACGGATGCACCGCCTCCTGCATATGGGAAGCAAAATAAAATAATTTCTTTTTCCTTTTTATTTATATCAAAAAATCGTTTTCCTTCCATTCCTTATTTTCATGTTCCTCCTTTATTCTTTTCTTTATGCTATATTCTTGAGTTTTATTTGCAGGAGTTAGTTTTCGCTTACTCGCATTCAAAAAATTTTTGGTCTCCCCAAGTATCAGACCAAACGCTAAAATAATATGTGCCATCGCAATCCCCTTTGTTATGATATAGTATTGTGTAAAATATAATCCGAATGCAACTATACATTCAATCATGAATATTATCTTGGCTTTTTTTCCATAAATATGCATTTCTGCTTCGTCCAACACTTTACTACTATTGTCCACCGGCGCTAACATACATATGATTCCTCCCGCAACTAACCAAAAAACTATAGTCGGAACTGCAAGAATAGGTTTTACAGCCAAATATTGTGTATTAAACAATACAATACTACCTGAAGCAATTATACAACTTGCGACTTTGTTCAGATGAATTCCTCCTACATACTGCCTCAAAAAAACGAACGGCAATAAAAAGCTGAACATCTCTAACCAGTTTCCCGTTATTATACCAATTATAGCAATAACAGCATATATAGCTATCTTATTCAGAAGTAAACTGTAGGCATATGTATATAACCTACGTTCTTTTTCTCCAAGAATCCCCCGTTGGCTTTGTAAAGTAAAAAACTGATCAATTATCTTTTTTCGCATTAAAATTTTCTCATCTTCTTAACTTCGTCCGGTTCTTCTTCCTGATAATATAGCCAATCACATGCAAGATTTGCTGAACGTACAGTCAATCTAAGCGCACAAAAATTGATTACTTCCAATATTTTCATTGTCATCCTACTTAATATTTTTTTCATAGCAAATTTTCCTCCTTTTTTTCGAAATTCTACTAAAAAATCACCCCGGATTCAATTTCCCCGGCCAAAATGGTACTTTTTTGGGCGATTTTTGCATCATCTTATTTAATTGTAAAGATTATCTCAACAGAAAACTCCTGTTCTCCAGGATTGATCCTCATGATTCCTCCATATTTTTCTACTAACTTTTTTACCGTATGTAGCCCGATTCCATGATTACTTGAGTCTCTTTTTGTGCTTATGTATCGTCCCTTCTCTTTTATCAAAGGAACAACATAGTTATTACGAAATTCCATTACCAGGAAATGACTGTCATTTCCCATATACAAATTACAAATCACATACTTATCTTTCTCTGTCTTTTCAGCAGCCTCGATTGCATTGTCCAAAAGATTTCCCACAATAGAAATTAAATCCAGATCTTCTATAAAATCTGTTCTAAGATTATCTCCCAGCCTGATTTTATACAATATTCCTCTCGACTCGGCAGCAAATCTTCTTTCACATAAAATGCTGTTTAGAACCGGTTCTGCACAATAGCAATAATTTTTCAGCTCCTCGATCCGTATTCCCAAATGTTTAACCATCCTATCCAGTTCAGGATTTTCTCCGTTTTCTGTCAGACTCGCTATAGTGCAAAGAAATTTATTTACATCATGCAGAAAATCCTTTTTGTCTTCATTTACTTTATTAATATATTTCTGATTGACGTTTTCGGCCTTGCTTTTCTGGTATAGCAGTTCCATCTTTTTCGCTTCTTCAGACTTCTCGATTAGTTTATCAAAAACTACAAAGATAAAAATATTCGTAATCAACAGCAATGCTGCACCAATAGGAATCATAATGCGGTTTATACCTGTAAAGGAAAGATTCGAATAATATATACACATAAAAATGATAATTGTTGCTACAGGCAGAGTTAATAACACAGTAAACGATTTATTTTCAATTTTCATGTAATTTTTCTTTCTTGTTATTTGGTTGACACATTTCACAAGCAAGAAAGTCATCGTTTTCATTAGTAAAATAGCCAGTGTTTTTTCCACCTCCGACTGAAATCCGTTCTCTGTTCCGATCACTCCATAGGCTTTGGTAATAGCAGCGAACAAAAACTCTGGTACGATTGCCAACATATAATAACAGCAGGTCATGATAATTTTCTTCCATTTGCTTCCCTGAAAAATAATAATAGCAGAAATCGCATAACTTGCAGGGATAATCGCAATATTAAAAAGTGTCGTTCCCATATGATTCGCAATAAAAATGCCAAATGCCGCAATAAAATATACTCCTATCCTTTTCCATAAAGTTCCTATTCTATATGGAAACATATTTTTTCCCAAGTCATTCAGCATCCACATCTGAAGACTGCAAATTGAAATATCCCTTATCAAACTCATCAGAACAACCACTCCTTTCTCTTAGATATTGAAATAGTTCATCGGTAAACTCCTCTTTCTTTGCCCTTGAAACGTTCATCTCAATTCCACATTTCAACCGTAATACACTCTTATTCAATCCTTCTACTTTTCCCAGATTAATAATATAACTATAATGTGCTTGTGCAAATCCTTTGTCTTTTAGCTGTTCACATAATTCGGTAAACGCTTCTCTGCAACGAACTATCTCTTTTTCTTCCTCTTTCACAATACATATCTCACACCCTCTTTTTGCTCTGGAAACATATAAAATATCTTCCACATGTATGCGTGTTATTTTCCCTGCTGATGTCACTGTCACAGCATAGTCATTCAGAAAACGTTTCTTTACCTCAGCCATAATAGCTGAAATCTCCCGGCGCAAACTTATGTCATATAGATCTTTCATAATATACCGAAAAGGCTGTCCAAAATTAATACTATCCACTGTTGGCTCAAAATAACTGGAGCAGAAGATTAAAACTGCATCTTTATTATAGTTTCTCAATTTCAATGCCGTTTGATTTCCGTCTATCCCCGGCATACGAATATCTATAAAAACCAGTTCATAAAGAATATCCATATGCTTCAAAAATTCATCTCCTGATTCATATTCATAAAATCTCATTTCATTTTTAGGTAAACCGTTTGCATTTTCCACAATTTCCCTGATAATTTTCCTATATCTTTTGTCATCATCACAAATAGCTATTTTATACATAATTATCCCCTTTGATTAGTTTTAACTAACTTTATTCCATAAAAAAACCATCTTGCAAAGTCTCACCATGAAATTATATTTTATTCCTATAACTCCGGTTCCAACTCTGCAAAGATGGGATCTCCAAAAAACTCTGGTATTGTAATTTCTAACCCATCACATAATTTCTTGATTGTAACTACGCCTACATTCTTACTGTTCCCATACAAAATATTCTTCAGGGTTGATGGAGGAACCCCAGAACGTATTGCTGCTTCATTCACAGTAATATCCTTTTGCCTTATGACTTCTTCGAGACGATATATAACTGCCGTTTTCATATCCATGATCTCTACCACCTCTTCTCTATTTTATATAAATTGCCCATAAAAGGTCGCCCATATATAGTCTTTTTGAATAAAGTTAAGTTTTTGTGAGGTTTGTATATTTTTTCGCGGACGATTCGTTATTCTTACCAAAATAATAAGACATCTTCTTATACCGATGCCTTAGGACGATTTTTCTATGTTTGTATCCTTACGTTTTTAATTTCCTTCCGTACGTTATGTCCCATCCGTATCTGTCCCGCTAATTACTATTTTTCAAATAGATTTCCTGTATGCCAGACCGCCTTCTTTCACTAGCCAAAAAAAGCTATCCCGAAATAGGGATAGCCAGAGCAAGTTTCGCCTGCGTAACTCAAAACCCACTTCGTGGCTTTTGCTTACC
>ERZ1643246.1934-NODE-1934-length-21151-cov-30.153347_pt1 | contig 21151 bp, 13 predicted proteins | sample MGYA00579265_ERZ1643246 | MGnify/ENA primary metagenome ERZ1643246 (study PRJEB29033, sample SAMEA4952261) | chicken gut metagenome | biome: Broiler Chicken; feature: Gastrointestinal Tract; material: Caecum | place: Ireland | collected 2018 | study: Broiler...
TCTTCTGTGATCTCCCGGTAGACTTTACAGGGATTTCCAAAGGCGATCACATTGGACGGTATATCTTTTGTCACCACACTTCCGGCACCGATAATGCTGTTCTCTCCGATAGTAACTCCCGGCATGACCATAGTATTGGCGCCGATCCATACGCCGCTTCCTACCTTCACCGGCTTATTGTACTGGGCTTCCTTTGCCCGGAGTCGTGGAGATACCGGATGGGTACCTGTACACAACACCACATTAGGTCCGATCATAACATTGTCTCCGATCTCGATAGCAGCGTCATCTACCAGGACAAGATTAAAATTCGCATATACATGGTCCCCCATATATACATTTTTTCCACCCCAGTTGGCATGGAAAGGTGTTTCGATATAGCAGTTTTCACCGATCTTTCCGAACATCTTCTTCAGAAGAGCTTTTTTCTCTTCCCCTTTGCTGGGAGGAAGCTGATTATAGGCAAACAGCATATCCAGGTATTTTCCCTGCTCCTGCATCAGTTCCTCATTATCACAGTAGTACAATTTTTCATGATGGATTCTGTATAAAGTTTCTTCTAAATTCATAGGACCTCCCCCAGATGGATACCATCTCCCATCCACCTGTAAAATAATGATCTTCTGCCTCTGCGTATGGCAGATACCGGACCAAAGACCCCTGTCCCCCGGCAGTTTTATCTGCCATCAGTATAGCATATCTTCTTTGCTCACTCAACTGATCCCGAAAATATCCAAAACTGTGAAAATCCTATGCCTACTCTAATCCGTGTGCCTTCAGCCATGTTACCCAGGTCCTTTTTCCCCGTTTTATCTTTCCGGCCCGGATCTGGAATTCCAGGACCGTCATCAGGGAGAACACCAGGAACAAAGCTCCCAGGAACAGCAGGCATTTTCCTATACTTTCTCCTCCGCTGATGGTGCTCCTGAAAGCAGTCACCGTATAGGTAAACGGCACCCAGTCATGAAGATAAGGCACAAAAGGACCGGACAGTTCCAGCGGATAAGTTCCCACAGAACCCGCCAGCTGGACCACCATAAAGACCAGCATCAGGAAACTGCCCGCTTTTCCCAGAAGATTTGTGAAAAAATACATAATGGACATAAAAGCCAGGGAAGCCAGACAGGCAGTAAGAAGGGTCTTTCCAGGCTGGACAGGACGGAAGCCGTCAAAGATCCAGAGAGCGCCTGTCATCACTGCTGCCTGGAGCAGAGCTACCAGATAGAGTACAGAAGCTTTACTCCGCCACCAGGCCCCTCCGGACTTGAGTTTTCCGGAATATTCTGTCAGAGGATACATAAGACTGAAAGCAATGCAGCCTACCCAGAGTCCTACCGACATCATATAAGGCGCCATAGCATGGCCGTTGTTTTCCACTTCTGTGATCTGGGTTTCCTTGGTAACTGCCGGATCAGCAAACATATCCATCCCTTCTTCGGACAGGATTGAGTTCCCGGCGCTTATTCCCCCTTCTTCCAGGGCATTCTTAAGAGTTCCGGCTCCTTGTTCCAGACTTTTCAGCCCTTCTCCCAGTTCCTGGCTTCCCTCATAGAGCTTTCCGGCTCCCTGACCGATCTGTTCTCCTCCCTGGGAAAGCTGAGAGGCGCCCAAAAGAAGAGAAGGACCGTTTTCCACCAGTTCTGCAGCTCCCGCTTTCAGACTTCCTGTCCCTTCTTTCAGACTGGTAAGTCCCTGACTTAACTCTTCCCCTCCGTTAAGAAGTGCCGGCACTTGTTCCTTCAATGCCTGGGTACCCGCCGCCATCTGGCTGGTTCCCTGAGAAAGGGCTTCGGCTCCTTCTGCAAGAGTTTCAGCGCCCTGTTCCAGCACAGAAGTTCCCTGAGTCTGAAGAAGACTCCCGCCCTGGACCGCTTCCTGGATCCCCTGTACCAGAACCGGGGCTTTCTGGGAAAGTCCGGAAACTCCCTGCAAAAGAGTTTCCGCCCCGGCAGCCAGCTCCCCGCTTCCTGCTGCAGCCTGGGAAATTCCTTCTGTAATCTCAGGAAGTCCGGAAACAAGTTCCCGGCTTCCCCTGGCTGCCTCATTCACTCCCTCTGTGTAAGCAGCCGTGCTCTCTGCCAGAAGGGCCGCCTGATCTTTCAGCATAGAAATCTGACTGCTCAATCCTTCCTCACCGGAAGGATCTGCCTCTCCTGCAGACTCCCTTGCAAGGAAGATCTGCTCCTCCATTTCCTGCAGCCCCTGATAATTTGTCTGGGCCGCTTCCAAAGCCGCCCAGGCGGCTCCGGTCAGACTGTCTATATCTCCGCTGTCTGCGGCCTGCTGGATCTCTTCATATAAATAAGAGGGATCTGTCCTCTGGATTTCTTCTGAAATACTCCATCCATCATCTTCTGATAAGGAATCTGTATAAGAAGGAAGACTGTTGTAAAGATCTTCCAGCCCCTGGCTGAGACTGGCTGCCCCCTGGGACAAAGCGTCCGACTGACTGCCATTCTCTCCAATAATGGTCTGAAGACCGGATTCCAGACTTTCTGCTCCCTGCTGCCACTGAGCTGTTCCCTGCTGAAGAGTCTCCATCCCATTATGAAGGGCTGCCGCATTTTCCCTTAATTCCTCTGTCCCTGCTTCCAGTTCCCGGGCAGCCTCCGGCAGAGAGGCTGCAGCTTCCCCAAGAGCAGAAAGGCCCTGATTCAATGTCTTCATACTTTCATCGGTCCGGGCGGCCCCTTCCTCCAGTGCCTGACTGCCCCGGACATTCTCCCGGGTACCTTCTTCCAGAGTCTGGGCGCCTTCAGCAAGTTTATCGGCGCCCTGGGACAGTTCCGGCATTTTTTTCTTTACCTGTTCCATTCCCTGCGCCAGGGCTGCTGTTCCCTGATCCAGCTCCTCTGTCCCTGCCGCCAGTGTTTCTACTCCCTGAACATACTTGCCCAGTCCTTCTGAAAAAGTCCGGGTCCCATTCCGGAAAGTCAGAGTGCTGTCTGCCAGTACCTGAAGATTCTCCGTAATGGCTTCATTTCCTTCTCCTGCTTTTCCAACGCCTTCTTCCAGCTCCCCGGCGCCCTGTCCCGCCTGTTCCATACCTTCTTTTGCCTGGAGGACTTTATCCATAACCGCCTGAATATAGGTTCTGGTCACCTCCTGGCATACTGCGCTTTCCATCTCTTTCATGGCTGTTTCGCTCATTTTAGAGGCAATATAATTGGTACCGGGATTAGTCTCATAGAAAAGTTCCATTTTTTCCGGCTTTTCCCCGGTCAGCGTTCCGGCTTTTGCGGAAAAATCCTCCGGTATCCGGATCATCATATAATAAGTTCCATCCTTCAGTCCCTGTTCTCCTTCCTTTTTCTCTACAAAATGAAAATCCAGAGACTTTTCTTCTTTCAGTTTTTTAACCAGCTCTCCCCCTATGTCCAAGGCGGCTCCCTGATATTCCACCGGCTGATCTTCATTGACCACCGCCACAGGAAGCTTATCTGTATTTCCGTAAGGATCCCACATAGATCCCAGGAACAAAGTGGTATAAATACTTGGAATTGCGATCACCGCAAGGATCACCACCAGCAGGATCTTATTATGGAGCAGTTTCTTCCATTCCTGTCTCACCATATGATTCTTCTCCCTTCTGTATGCCATCACCTGCCAGGTCCCCACAGGATTTTCCCTCCTTTCCCGGATCCATCAAGATGACATACTATCTATTAATAGATATTGTGTTGATTTATGAAACGTTAGGAATTATACTGAAAAAAGGCACAGGGGACAACCATCAAATATTTTTGTCACTGTCGGTTAATGGACATAACCGGCAGGCTGTGTTGATTCTTTATAAAATTTTCATAATTCAGGAGGGAAATATGACAAAGAAAACCGACCGGAGGATCCGAAAGACAAAGGCCCAGCTCCGCCAGGGTCTGGCAGAGCTTCTCCAGGAAAAAAGCCTGAAAGAGATCACTGTCAAAGAACTGACCGATAAGGTAGACATTAACCGTTCTACCTTTTATCTCCATTATTCAGATATCTATGATATGATGGAAAAAATTGAAAATGAACTGATAGAAGAAATTGAAGAACTGGTCCGGACCCGCCCGGTAAATCCCTTTAATGAGTCCAGCTTTCCTTTTATTGAAGAAATTTTCACGATTCTAGCCGAAAACCGTCAGATCTGCGCCGCCCTTCTGGGACCCAATGGAGACATTGCCTTTCTCCAGAGGATCGAAAATATCCTTTCCCGGCACAGCCTGAAGGTTCTTGAAGAAACCCTCCCGGAGAAAAAGCAGGATCTCCAGTATCTCTACTCCTTCTTCGCCTTTGGCTGTGTGGGTATGATCAAAATGTGGCTGACCGGACGCTACGGGGAAAGTCCCCAATATATGGCCCGTCTTACCTTTCATCTGATCATGAATGCCCTTCACAAAAGCTGATTCAGACCTCTACCCCTGAAAGAGCTACGATCTTTTCCCCGGCCAGGTGCTGGAACAGGGCAATGATCCGTCCCACACCGATAACTGCCAGTACTGTTCCGATCCCTACTCCCACCAGACGTCCTGCAAGTACCAGACCCAGGAGAATGGTCACAGTAATATTAAAAAGATCAAAACAGTTCTTTGTAAACCCTACATTTTTATGAATGCAGTCAGCGATAGCCTGGACAATGCCGTCTCCGGGATTCGGCACGATCCTCATAGAAAGGGACATAGAGGCGCCCACTCCAGTAAAGATGATCGCCAGGATCAGTACCAGCAGCCGAAGCGGCAGGTCCTGGATCCCCTTTGTTCCCTTTGAAAACTCCGGCAGCAAAGAGCCGAATACATTTAAAAATCTTGTAAAAACAAGACTCAGGGGAATCTGGAGAATATCCATGAGCCGGATCAGCTTCCTGTCATTTTTCCGTGCATGGACCAGAGCTTCCGCCTGATGGGAGCTCCTCTGCCTTTCTCTTATGCTGTGAAGAAAGATCTCCGCTACTACAAAAACCGAATAAAGCACCAGAGTCATATCTCCGAAATTCAGGTGAAAGATCGTAGAAATACTATAAGATACGGATATGATGGGAGAAACCCCCAAACCCGCTTTTGTGTTCAGAGTCAGTCCCATTGCCAGGATCAGAAGTCCCAGTATATAAAAACCGGCTCTGTAAACCTTTTGTTTTTCCATAATGGTCCTCTCTTCTTTCTGTAATAAACTGTCAGGGCCGTGAATTTTGGCCCATATTTTTCTATTATAGTACTGTCTCTGATGAATTTCAAGAACAGGGGTTTTTCCGGTTTTCATAAGGTTTTTGTTCATTCTCACATCCGTTATAGAAAGACTTCGGCATTAGCTCTCTCTTTAGAATATAAAAAAGACATCTTCAAAAACGAAGATGTCTTTTTTATATTCTTATTTACTGAACGATCCTTCTGATCGCTATGTATGGTCTGTACAGAGCATTGGATGTTACCTTGATACCGCCCTGTGGATATGGAGCGCTGTTGGAAGCATGTACGATTCCGCCGTCTCCGGTAAGGATCGCTACATGTCCGGAGTATACGATAATATCACCGGCCTGATGGTTTTCCCAGCTCACTGCTACACCAGCGGAGGCCTGAGCGTCACTGGTACGTGGCAGGCTGTATCCGAAGTGCGCGAAAACCTGCTGTGTAAATCCGGAACAGTCAATACCGTTTGTCAGGCTGTTTCCTCCATATACATAAGGATTACCTACAAACTGCATTGCATAGGCGACTACTGCTGCTCCAGTAGCGCTGTTATAAGAAACACTGCTGCTGGTATCCTCTGCAGGCTCTTCTTCTGCAACTGTACTCTGGCTTCCGCCTCCTGCATTGCTTACAGTACTTCCGGTATTTCCGGTGGCAGCTGTGGTAGTTCCGCTGCTTGTAGCACCTGTACTTCCGGAATTGCTGCTGCTTGAAGACTGAGCGGCCTGTGCTGCCGCCTGAGCAGCGGCCTGCTTTCTTGCTTCCTCTGCAGCTTTGGCAGCGGCTTCCTCTTCTTTCTGGATCTGCTGCAATTCTGCGTTCTGCTGAGCGATCAGGTTCTTATATTCTTCAGCCTGAGCTTTTACAGTAGCGATCTGACTTTCATAATCACTTGCAGAAGCCTTCAGATCAGCCATCTTTGTCTCTAATGTATCCTGCTTGTCTTCCTGTTCTTTCTTGCTGTCTTCCAGTTCCGCTTTCTCTGTGATCAACTGATTTTCCAGATCCTGTACTTCCTGGACAACGGCTTTCATCTTTTCCAGAGCCTCTCTGTCATAGTCGTACATTTTACCATTATTTTCAATTTTGGAAAGCATATCGGCAATGCTGTCAGATTCCAGAAGGATCTGAGCCCAGGAATCTGTTCCGCCGTTTTCATACAGATACTGAATTCTCTTCTTCATGCTTTCGTACTGTTCGTCCCGGTCAGCTTCAGCTTCCTTCAAATCTTCCTGTGTCTCTTTGATATCTTCTTCTTTATCTGTGATCTCTTCTTTCAGCATATCAATCTGGGTCATGATAGTGACCAGTTCCTGCTGTGTGGAATTGATCTGTCCCATCAGCTCGTTCTTCTTGTTCTCCAGAGTATTTACCTGGCTTTCAGCTTCTGAAAGCTTGCTCTGCGTCTGAGACTTCTGTGTCTGAAGCTCCTGCTTTCTGCTGGAAGCCGCTACAGGCATGGCCTGTGTAGCTGTCATCGCAAATACAAGAGCCAAACATAATAATCTTTTCTTCATTACTCAATACCTCTCCATTATGTATAAGTTCTTATGGTCGTTATAATTTTGTAATAATTCCGCAATACTTTTTTCACTTCCTGTATATACTAACATAAAATCTAGTACATTGCAAGTCCCGGCCCCCTATTTTTTAAATTTCTGTTACATTATGAAATTTTCAAGTAATAAAAAATAGCATTTTTATCATATCTTACCAAATGCAATGTACGAAAAATATAGGCATGATCTTTTGTTCCGGGCCCCTTATGATCGGATAGGAAAGAATCCTTCCCTATCCTGCGATACTGCGGTCAGATCCAGGCAAAGCCTGTCGCTGTCCGTTGCCAGGCAAATGCCTGCTCGCGCAAACACGACAGTCCCTTGCCGAGCGTATCGCACAAAAGAAAAACCACAGATAAAATCCTTTTCTCTGTTTTATCTGTGGTTAATTTCATTATAAATATTTTTTACTGGGCAATACGTCTGATCGTAATATATGAAGTATACAATGCATTAGAAGTATACTTGATACCTCCCTTTGGATAAGGAGCGCTGTTGGAAGCATGTACGATTCCGCCGTCTCCTGTCAGGATCGCAACATGTCCGGGATATACGATCAGGTCACCTGCTTTGGCTTCTGACCAGGATACCTCTGTTCCCACATAAGCCTGCTCATAACTTGTTCTTGGAAGGGAATATCCAAAGTGTGCGTAAATCTGCTGTGTAAATCCAGAGCAGTCAATACCGTTTGTCAGACTGTTTCCTCCATATACATAAGGATTGCCGATAAACTGTTTTGCATATGCCACAATGGCTTCACCTACGCTGCTGTTATAAGATGTATCCTCTGTTGTATCTTCCTCTGAAGCAGACGGCTGAGAAGGTGTTTCCTGTACAGAAGTATCTTCTGCAGGTGCGGATTCTTCTGGCTGAGAAGACTGATCCTCTTCTTCAGCCTCTGGCTGGGAAACGGTTTCTTCCTGCTCTTCCTCAGCTTCTGGCTGAGAAACAGCTTCTTCCTGGGTATCCTCCTCAACTTCCGGCTGAGAAACAGCTTCTTCCTGGGTATCTTCCTCAACTTCCGGCTGAGAAACAGCTTCTTCCTGGGTATCTTCCTCAACTTCCGGCTGAGAAACGGTTTCTTTCTGTGTATCTTCTGTGTCAGCATTTTCTTTGGAAGTTGTATCTTCATTTTTGCTGCTGTTCTCTGTTGCAGCAGAAACTGTCTCCTGCTGTGTGTTCTCCTCTGCTGTCTCGCTCTGATCCTGAGTAGTTTCAGCAGTCTGCGCAGCCTGTTTTTCTTCAGTACCGGAAACTTTCTGTGTCTCTGTCTTCTTTGCAGAAGCCTGAGCTGCGGCAGCCTTTGCTGCGGCTTCTTCCTCTTCCTGGATCTGCTGGAGTTCTGCATTCTGCTCTTCGATCAGCTGCTGATACTGCTGAGCCTGGGCCTGTGCGGAAGCGATCTGAGAATCATAATCGGATGCGGAAGCTTTCAGACTGGCCATCTGGGATTCCAGTGACTGCTGGATTCCTTCCTGTTCCTGTTTGCTTCCTTCCAGCTCTGCCTTTTCTGTCTCCAGCTGTTCCTCCAGATCCTGTACATCCTGTACTGCGTCTTTCAGTTTCTGAAGAGCTTCTCTGTCATAATCGTATACTTTCTGGCTTGTTTCCATCTTGGAAAGCATATCCGCAATGCTGCTGGACTCTAAAAGCGCCTGGGCCCAGGATGTGCTTCCTCCGTTCTCATAGAGGTACTGGATACGTTTCTTCATATCCTCATATTGTTTATCCCGCTCTGCCTGGGCTTCTTCCAGTTTCTTCTGTGTTGCCTGTATGTCAGCTTCTTTTTCCTGAATACTTTCGTTAAGCATATTTACCTGGGTCATAACCCCTACCAGCTGCTGCTGTGTAGAGCTGATCTGGCTCATCAGAGCACTCTTCTGGCTCTGGAGTTCATTAACCTTTGCCTGCGCATCGGAAAGCTTACTCTGAGTTGCTGACTTCTGGGCCTGTACTTCATCCTTTCTGGCAGCTGCAACAGGAACAATCTGAGTAACTGTCATGGCAAAAATCAGTGACAGGCATATTAATCTTTTCTTCATAGTCCTAAATACCTCTCCCTAGTAAAATCTGTTAACAAGTTTTAGTAAAATTCTGTAATATTTTTGTAATATTTATTACGCTTTTATGATATACTAGCACATTCTACCAGGTTTTTCAAGGTTTATTTTTCTCTCCGTACCTTTGCGGCCTGGGCATGGCCCATTAATCCCTCTCCCTGAGCCATTCTTTCTACCAGAGGAGCCAGATCTCTCATAGCCTCCTGGGTCATGCTCTGATGGGTACAGGTTTTCAGGAAAGTCCCTACCCATACACCGCCGGTATATCTGGCAGCTCTCAATGTGGGAAGCGTATGATTGGTCCCGGAAGCATAATCTCCGAAAACTTCCGCCGTGTTTTCTCCCATAAACAGCGATCCATAATTATAAAGCTGTTCTTTTAATGCCTCCGGCTCCTGTACATTCAGTTCCAGATGTTCCGGCGCATAATCGTTGGCGATCTGCAGTGCCTCTTCCAGACTGTCTGCCAGTACCACTTCTCCATAGGTCTCCCAGGATTTTTTGGCAATGGAAGCTGTAGGCAGCCAGGACAGTTCTTTTTCCACTGCCTGGATAACCGCCTGTCCGAATTTTTCATCTGTGGTGATCAGCATCCCTTTCGCATTAGGATCATGTTCTGACTGGGCCAGAAGATCTGCCGCCACGATTTCCGGCGTACCGCTGCCGTCGGCAATGACCAGCACTTCACTGGGGCCTGCCACAAAGTCGATGCCCACCTGACCGTAACACTGCCGTTTCGCCTCTGTCACATACTGATTTCCCGGACCTACGATCATATCTACCGGCCTGATCTCTTCTGTTCCATAAGAAAATGCCGCGATAGCCTGGGCTCCCCCTACTGCATAGATCTCATCTGCTCCTGCAATATCCATAGCCGCCAGGGTCTTTGGATTGATCCGGTCTGTTCCTTTCATAACCGGGGAACAGGCAGCTACCCGTTCTACTCCTGCCGCCTTGGCAGGGATCACCAGCATAAGAGCCGTAGAATAAAGAGGATAATTTCCTCCCGGCACATAACAGCAGCAGGATTTTACCGGAATGATCCTGTGTCCCAGAAAGATCCCCGGCGCAGGACTGAAATTTTCCAGAGGCTTTATCGTTTCTCTCTGCGCCCTGGCAAAAGCCCGGATATGTTCCGCAGCTTTTTTCAGATCCTGGATTTCCTGCTCTGTAAGCTGATCATATGCTTCCCGGATTTCTTCCTTTGTTACAAGAAAAGAGGTTCTCTTACTGCCGTCGAACCGCTGGCTGTATTCTTTCAGGGCCTCATCTTTTCTTTTCTTCACATCATCTATCATATCGCCTACTGTCTGTGTAAGCTTCTTTTTATCTTCTTCTGTCCGAACTCTGGCTTCTTTTAAAACTTTCATAACCAATCTAAACCTCCCTGGATTTAATGCCTTAGAATATTATCTGCCACCCCAGGCTGCAGAGCCATGAAACTGCAGGATCCATATTCTCTGCCTCCCGGATTGCATTTCATATTATAAAATATCAAGCCCGGTCCATGTCAATCTTGTTTTTTCCCTTTTTTTCCGCAAACCTTGAGTATACTCCGGGTTTATGCTACCATAAAACAAGAAATCGACTTATTTAGCCGCCGGCGGACAAAGATCACGAACGAAGAAAGGTGCCTGAAAAACTCATGCGTATTGGAAAAGTATCACAACTTTATCATATATCCATTGACAATCTCTACTATTATATCCATTACGGTCTCCTGGTCCCCCCCAGACCCAGAGGCCAGTATGTCTTTGACGAAGCCACCTGCAAAGATCTGGAATGGATCCTGGAACTAAAAGATCTGGATTTTTCTCTTCGGGAGATCCATATCCTTTTGTCTTTAAAAAGAGTCTCCGGCTTTGCAGATCCCCAGGATCTTCTGGAATTAAAAGAAATGTATCAGAACAAGCGCCATCTCTGTCTTCAGGAAATGGCCCACAAAAAAGAAGTGGCTGACAGACTGGAAAAAAAGATAGCGGAACTGGAGATCCCGGCTTCCTCGCCGGAAGAAAAAACGGGAGTCCCCCTGTCCATGCTTCCCCTTCTTAGCTGTCCATGCTGCGGCAGAGATCTTTCTATGAAAGAAGTGGAAATGAATCACCGTTACATATGGAAAGGAACCCTTTCCTGTTCCTGCGGCTATCAGGCTGAAATCCGTCACGGTATCCTGATGACTCCCAATAAAAACCAGAACCTTCAGGACGCTCCGGATCTCACCCGGGAATTATATAAAGATCTTCCCCCGGATCTGATCAGTCTGTTTCAGCGTTCTTACAACCACATGCTGAAAGCCATGAAAGAAGCAGGACTCCAGAACAAGGTTATCTGTGAAACCTATATAAACGCCTGGTTTTTCATCCATAATCATCTGGAATATCTGCCCAAAAACAGCCGTTATATCATCATTGACAAATATCCGGAAACCCTTCTCATGTATAAACGGCTCATAGAGAAGCAGGCGCCGGATCTGGAAATCCTGTATCTGGCAGACAGCAGCACCTGTTTTCCTCTGAAGCCTGGCTGTATAGATCTTCACCTGGATTTCTTTGCGGCAAATGAACACAACTTTTATCATGATACCTTCCTATATGAAGAGCTGTTCCCCTATCTGGCGCCAAAGGCAGACCTTATCGGCACTTATTTTTACTTTGACCATGCCCCCAGATCCATGAAACAGCTTCTTAGCCAGTATCCGGAGTCCTACTATAAAAATTTTGACCTGGAGTATTTCCATACTTCCCTGAAAAAAGCCGGATATGAACTTCTGGAAGAAGAAGACTGCGGCTGTACCACAGATTCCGGTGCCAACCTGGGCTTCGGTTTCCACGTAAAAGGCGAAAAAATGCACCTTCTTCCCTATCACGGAAGAAAGTGCACCTGAAATTTTATGATGATACCAGGGTCAAATAGACAAAACTCCGACGCAAGCTTGCTTGTGAGAGTGCGTAAGCACGAAGCAAGCCGGTATCATAGAGGTCAAAAGGTCTAAGCCCCCATGAGCTTGCTCATAAGCGGGTGCAGGACCTTGGGGCCCGGCCCGATATGAGCATGAACATCCTTTTATTCTATTCAAAGAATACGGCAGCGGCCTTTATAAAGTAGTCGGTATCCTCCACTCCTGCTGTCTCGTAAGGAGAATGCATAGCCAGCTGGGGAAGACCGATATCCACTGCGTTTACAGATACCTGGGCCATGGAAATATTTCCCAGGGTAGATCCTCCCGGCATATCTGACCGGTTGGTAAAAGTCTGAAAAGGAACTCCTGCCTGACGGCAGATATCCTTAAACACAGCGGCGGAATATCCATCTGTACAGTATTTCTGATTAGCACTGTGTTTGATCACGATTCCCTTATTGAGATAAGGCCGGTTTACCGGATCTGCCTTTTCTGTATAATTGGGATGTACTCCATGGGCATTGTCTGCCGAGATCATAAAGCTGTCCGCCACACACCTCAGATAGTCCTCATAATCTCCTCCCAGTCCTTTCTGTATCCGGAGGAGAACATCATACAGAAAGGTAGAAGCAGCCCCCTGCTTTGTTCCGCTTCCCACTTCTTCGTTATCCATAACACAATGGACCGCTCCATATTTTTCTTTTTTCCCGGCCAGAAAGCCTTTCAGGGAAGCAAAGGCACACTGGAGATCATCCAGCCTTCCGATGGAAACAAACTCTTCCTGTGCGCCCCAGATAGTTCCCTTCTGACGGTTATACAGGAACAGATCATGTCCCAGGATCTCCTCTTCCTTTACCCCTGCGGCCTCTGCCAGGATCTTCTGGAATTTTCCCTTTGCAGAAGCTTCCCCAAACAGAGGGAGAAGGTCTTTCTGAGGATTGTACTTATAACCATTATTAGCTTCCCGATTCATATGTATGGCCAGATTAGGGATCATCACCAGGTCCCGGTCAATATTTACCAGTCTGGTGACGATCTTTCCCTCTTCCTTTATGGCGATCCGGCCAGCCACGGAAAGAGGCCGGTCCATCCAGGGAGCGCAAAGCATTCCTCCATATCCTTCTGTATTCAGTTTTACATACTGGTTCTCCACCAGGATCTCCGGATTTTCTTTGATCTTAAAGCTGGGAGAATCACTGTGGCTTGCAATGATCCGGAATCCCGTAAGCTCTCCTTTTGGAAGGGAAAAGGCGATCAGGGCAGATCCGTTCCGGGTGGTATAATACCTGCCCCCCGGAACTAACTGCCACCGGTCTTTTTCTTCTAATTTTATATATCCTTCCCCATCCAGCATATCGCCCATAGTCTTTACGGCATGAAAGCTGGTGGGACTTTTTTCAATAAATGCGATCAGTTCTTTTGCTGTCTCTTGGCTCATGTTTCTTCTCTTCCTAATCTTCTGTCTTATTTTCATTAACCAGTGCCATGGCGATCTTTTCCGGAGTGATCGGCATCTCCCGGATACGGACGCCCACTGCGTTGTATACGGCGTTTGCAATAGCCGGGCAGGGGGTATTGATCACCATTTCTCCAATGGACTTGGCGCCAAATGGATGGCTCTTTTCGTAACTTGGAATAAATTCTACCCGGATATTTTTCAGATCTGTACGGGCAGGGATCTTATACTGCATAAAAGAATTATTCCGCATCTGTCCCCGGTCATTGTACTGGATATCTTCATAAAGGGCCATGCCGATCCCCTGGGCCAGTCCTCCCTCTGTCTGGACTCTCGCCAGATTAGGATTTACCGGTGTACCGCAGTCTACCACTGCCGCATAATCCAGGATCTCCAGAGCTCCTGTCTCCTTGTCGATCTCGATCTCTACGATACCGGCCATAAAAGGCGGCGGAGAGATCTGGGAGGAACGGGTAGCGGAGGCCTGAAGGCTGGTATTATTTCCACTGGTTCCCTTAGCAGCTACTGCCTCCAGAGACACCTCTCCCTCGCCATTTAATTTATACACACGTTTTCCGTCAAATTCTACCTGGTCCGGTTCTGTCTCCAGCATAGAGGCTCCCAGTTCTTTGATCTTCACCCGCAGCTGTTCACAGGCGTCTGCCACGGCCATTCCAGTTACATAGGTAGTAGCAGAAGCATAAGAACCTGAATCATATGGAGAGATATCTGTGTCTACACCAAATACCACAATGTTATCAAAGTCTGTTTCCAGTACATCTGCCGCCATCTGGGACAGAATGGTATCACAGCCGGTACCCATATCTGTGGCACCCAGGCCCAGTGTATAGGAACCGTCCTCTCCTAATTTAATGGAAGCTCCTCCCACGTCTACCTTGGCAATAGAAGAGCCCTGCATGGCAATAGCGGCTCCCACTGCCCGAACCTTTCCATTGCCCATATCACGGCGGGGATATTTTTCATTCCAGCCGATCATCTCTTTCGCCCTTGCAAGGCACTTATCCAGAGTACAGCTGGTCACCCATGGGCTTCCGTCGTACCCGATAAACCGGCAGCCTTCTTTTGAAAGATTCTTCTCCCGGAATACAACCGGATCCATTTTCATTTTATGGGCCAGCTCGTCCACCGCAGACTCCAGTGCAAAAATCCCCTGGGTAGCTCCGTATCCCCGGTAAGCTCCTGCAGACATCTGGTTGGTATATACCACCTCATAACTGAACCGGTAGGCCTCCGTGTTCCGGTAGAGCCCCAGCGGCTTGTGTCCGGAAAGTCCTACTGTAGTAGGGCCATGTTCTCCATAAGCCCCTGTATTGGACAGTGTATGGATATCAATGGCCTTCAAAGTTCCTTTCTCATCGGCTCCCAGCCGTACCCTTACCTCCATCTCATGACGGGGAGAAGAACAGATCTGAGACTCATACCGGGAATAGACGATCTTTGCCGGCTTTCCGGTCTTCATAGTCACAATAGCCGGATACATCTCGCAGACTGCAGTCTGTTTTGCGCCGAATCCTCCTCCGATCCTGGGTTTGATCACCCGGACTTTAGAAGCCCCGATACCCAGGGCCCGGCCCAGGATCCTCCGCACATGGAAGGGCACCTGGGTAGAAGCTACTACATTCAGTCTTCCGAAATGATCCAGATAAGTGTAGGCCCGGAAGGTTTCCATCATAGTCTGCTGATTTGCCTTGGTGTGATAAGTCCTGTCCACCACATATTTACATTCTTTCAGCAGGGCATCCACATCTCCCAGGCTCTCTTCCTTCTGGGCACAGAGATTTCTCTTGTTATCCGCTCCCACAGGCATCTTAGCTTCCCAGTTATCCTCCGGATGGATCAGGATCTCATTGTCCTTGGCTTTATGGAAATCCAGCACTGCAGGAAGGACCTTATATTTTACTTTGATAAGTTTCAGTGCTTTATCTACAGCAGCCTCTGTCTCTCCTGCCACAATAGCCGCTCCATCTCCTACGAACCGGACTCTCTGATCCAGGATCAGCCTGTCATAAGGGCTGAACTCCGGATAAGTCTGTCCCGCCAGGGTAAAACGCTGCTGGGGAACATCTTTATATGTAAGAATACAGGCAATCCCCGGTACTTTCATAGCTGCATCTGTTTTGATCTCTTCAATAAGAGCATGGGCGTAAGGACTTCTCAGTACTTTTACGATCAGACAGTCTTTTGGGGCAATGTCATCTGTATATACAGGCTTTCCTGTTACCAGGGCCATTGCGTCTTTTTTCACCATAGGCTGATTCACATATTTCATTGTCCTTCCCCCTCTCTTTGTTTTTTCTTATATGCCAGGTACTTTAAGATACTCCTGGTCTGTCCCATAAATCCGGAACAGCGGCAGAGATTTCCTGCCAGATACTCATTGATCTCCTCTTCTGTAGGATCAGTAAGTTCTTTTTCCATGGCAAAAATATTCATCATAAATCCCGGATTACAGAAACCGCACTGCTCTGCTCCTTCTCTTGCCAGAAAGCCTCCCAGTTCTTCTGCCTTTTCCTGAAGTCCCTCTAAAGTGACCACATGTTTTTCTTCCACTCTGGCAGCCAGCATACTGCAGGATAATACAGGCTTATCTTCTACCAGAACTGTGCACAGACCGCAATTGGCCGTCTCGCAGCCTCTCTTTACACTGTAACATTCCTTTTCTCTCAACAGGTCCAGGAGAAGGGTATCTGCCTGGATCTCTGTCTGGATCTTTCTTCCGTTAAGCCAAAACTTTATTTCCATGTTCTCTACCTCCTGCCTGGATCAATGCTCTTTTGACCAGTACCTGGACCAGATGACTCCTGTACTGGGCCGATCCTCTCATATTGCTCCCCGTGCGGACATGTTCTCTGGCATAGGCAGCAAAAGCTTCTGCTGCTTTCTCCTGCTCTTTGGAATCTTTCTTCAGGAAATCCCTCAGGATCCCTTCTTCGTCTTTTACAAGAACTGCCTTATAAGGACAGGCTCCCAGGGTCACTCTTGCCTCTCCGTCTTCAAAAAGGGAAACTCCACAGGCCAGCACAGGAAAATCTGTACTGCTGTTTCTCTGGCTCATATAGGCCATAGCCGCCGGTCTTTTCTTCACCAGGATCCGTATCAGAATGTCCCGGTCCCGTTTCATCTTGGCGAACTCTTCCATGGGAAGGATGCCGCCCTTATATAATTCCACATAGGAATCCATGGCAAGAAACATAGTAAGAACATCGGAAAAACCGAATCTTCCGAAAATACTGCCCCCTGCTGTGGCACAGTTGCGGAACTGGACTCCTACAATGTGCCTCAGGCTTTCCTTCATGGCGCCCCCGGTATATTCCGCAAGTCCCTTATGGGTCTCCAGATCCCTCAGGCTTACCATCGCTCCAATGCGAAATCCTTCCCCGTCCTCTTCAATGGTATCCAGCCCCAGTCCGGACAGGTCTATAGCAGTTCCAACATTCCGGTTTCCCATCTTCAGCCAGACCATTCCTCCGAGAACGCAGGCGGAGCGCTTCTGATTCAGCTGGTAGGCTTCCTCCAAATCCTTTACTTTAACGTATTCTCTGATCTTTAACATATCATTTCTCCTGTTACTCGAAAAGGGACTGCCGCATAAAACCTCCGGTCTTACACAACAGCCCTCACATTCCTCGTTCTTTATAAAATCAGTATAGCATAGGCATTTTATACTAAGCAAGTATTTTCTCTTTTCTTTTCTTACAATCCGTATTAAAATCAATAGGAAAAGGAGAACCAATGAAAAATGAAAAAGACAACTGATTTAGGAAAAGACAAAGTTCCCCTATTGGTCCTGAAACTGGCAGTCCCGTCTATGATCGCTCAGTTTGTTAATGTGCTTTACAGTACAGTGGACCGGATGTTTATCGGAAATATCCCCAGGATCGGAGATGAGGCACTTGCGGGGGTAGGTGTATGCGGTCCTATTGTTACCCTCCTGACTTCCTTCGGAACTCTGATAGGGCTGGGTGGTTCCATTTTAATGGCCATGCGCATGGGCGCCGGCAGAAAGAAACAGGCGGAAAACATACTGGCCCACAGTTTTGTTTTGCTGGTATTGTTTTCGGCCCTTCTGACTTTTTTCTTTCTGCTGATCAAAGGACATCTGCTGAACTGGTTCGGCGCCAGTGATACTACCTTCCCTTATGCGGATTCTTATATGACCATTTATACGGCAGGTACCTTTTTCGCCCTTATGGCCGTGGGCCTGAACTATTTCATTACCTGCCAGGGCTTTCCAGGGATCGGCATGCTCACGGTGATCATAGGCGCTCTGACCAATATCCTGCTGGATCCTGTGTTTATTTTCGGATTTCATATGAATGTAGCCGGAGCGGCTATCGCCACAGTGATCGCCCAGTTTGTATCCTGTGCCTTTGCATTCCGTTTTCTCACAGGGAAAAAGATCCCTGTAAAGATCACACTTCTGAGAAAAAAGAATTTCTCTCCTATGATCGTCCAGCGGATACTGGAACTGGGAATTTCTCCCTTCCTGATCCTGGCCACGGACAGCGTGATCCTTATCGTACTGAATACGGTACTTCAGACCTATGGCGGACCAGAGGAAGGAGATCTCCTGATCACCTGCGCTACTATTGTGCAGAGTTACATGATGCTGATCACCGGTCCCATGCTGGGGATTTCCAGCGGAACACAGGCAATCTTAAGCTACAATTACGGTGCCAAAAACATTGACCGGGTAAAATCGGCGGAAAAATACATATTGCTGCTGTGTCTGTGTTTTACAACCCTGATGTTTCTGGTATCCAGGACTGTCCCGGAATATTTCATCCGTATTTTTACCCGGGATCCCGGACAGACAGATCTCTGTATATGGGGGATCCATGTATTCACTCTGATGATCATTCCTCTCAGCTTCCAATATGTATTTGTAGATGGCTTTACAGCCCTTGGAAGAAGCCGGACCGCTTTGTTCCTTTCCGTTTTCCGGAAAGGCGACTACATACTGTTTACCATAGTCCTTCCCATATTCTGGGGAGCCAGGAGTGCCTTCTACGCCCAGCCTCTGGCAGACGGGATCAGCGCAGTCATGTCTTCTGTAGCATTTCTGCTGATCTTCCGGAAGCACCTGGAAAAACGAATGCTGGCATAAAATACTTATGAATCTATTATCCGATCTGAAACAGGAGGTATTTGAATGAGAAAATTTTTATTGCTGCTGATGACCTTTACCATCTTTCTCTCTTTTTCTGCCTGCGGCGGAAGAAATTCCCGGGAAAAAGAGGAAGCGGAACTGGATGCGGTTTCTTCCTCCATGACAGGAACCCTTACAAAGTATACCGGTTCGGAAATTTCTATTGAAACAGACGAGGGACAGAAACTCTCCTTTGAAGACTGCTCCTCTACGGAAGTGGACTGTGTAAACGGGATCATTCCCGGCAATGAAGTCACTTTGATCTACGTAGGGGGCATAGACGGCACAGATACCAGCAATGTGAGAGTCCGCAGGATCATAACCAAAGATGATAATTCCAGTGTTATGGCCCTGGCTGAAAAAGCAAGGGATGGCATCTCCAGATCAGAGGATGGAACCTACTCAGAAGATAAGGAGGAAGAAAACGGCGCCGGCCAGGATCTTCCTGACAGCGGTGTTGAAGTAGAATCTACTCATGAAACTGCCTATGTAGTCAGTCCTGTCAATGTCCGGGCCGACGCCCAGAGCGGTTCAGAAGTCCTGGGGGTTCTGGACGGAGGTGATTCCGTAACTGTCACAGGAATCTGTGCAAACGGCTGGTACCGGGTGATCTATGACGGCGAAACCGGATATGTCTGGAGAGATTATCTTTCTCTGTAGATCTGTATTTCCAATCAGATAGGAAAGAGTAAAAAAAGGAACAAAGGCTGCTATGCCTTTGTTCCTTCTTTTTTGTTATCTTAATTTTCCTACAGAAACTTTCTTTAATCCTTGTCTGTGAGGATTTTTATTTTACCAGATATACATCTGCGTAATTTACTCCCAGAGCATTTGCTCTGTCATGATCATTGACGTAAATATCGATCCGGTTGCCCTTGATAGCTCCGCCGCAGTCCTCTGCTGTAAACACATGACCGTTAATGATCACCTGGGTGCCATATGGGATCACACTTGGATCTACTGCAATAGTCTGTCCTTCCACTACAGGAGTTCCTGTAGCAGTGATTCCCGTTTCCACATCGCAGCACAACTCACAGGAGCAGTAATAGGTCAGCTTATAGTTGCCCAGATATTCTCCGTACATATCCTCTGTAGCGTTCACCTCTGCGATATCTCCGCTGGTATATACATAATTGGTGTCATCTAGTACTCTTGTAGCCCATACTGCGTTAGCAGTATTCAGGTTGCCCTGAACAATGCCATATTTCGTACCCATAGCTTCAACAGTCTTTCCGTTTCCTGCATAGATCACTACATGGTATATATAACCGTCTCTGGCATAGAAGATCAGATCTCCCGGCTGAGCGTCTTCTACAGCAATCTTAGTCCCATACTGGGCCTGATCCGCTGCAACTCTTGGAAGATCCACTCCATATTCTTTATAGATACTCTGAACGAATCCGGAACAGTCCGCTCCTTCTGTCAGGCTTGTACCGCCCCAGACATAGGGATTTCCGATAAACTGAGAAGCAAATTCTACAACAGAGCTTCTTACCTCTCCTCCCGGTACTCCTGATTTTACAGAAGTAAGGGTATAGTAGCAGGCCTGGTTGTCACTGGGCTCCACAAGTTTATCCGCTGTAGTATAGCTTTCCTCTCCGGCCTGTTCCACAGCAGCCTTTACAGATTCATCATATACAATATACTGTCTGCTGACAAATCCACGGACATCTCCGGACTCTATGTATACCCAATCCTGATCCTTGTCCGCCAGGATATAGCAGAGACTTCCCTGTGGAAGAGTACCTACGATCCTGGTATCTGTGCCCTTTCCTTCTCTTACATTCAGAAGGCTTGCAGTAGTCAATGCATAGTCTTTATCTACAACCGTCTGATTGACCGTAGCTCTCAGATACAGGAACGCGCTGTTCTCCAGCCATGGAACCAGCTCCTGGGCCATAGGCGCCGTTCCTTCGATGCCAGTGTATGTGACACCCTCTGCAGCGGCTTTCTCTTTAGCCTGTTCCTGATATTTTGTAAGAAGTTCCTGAGCAGCATCGCCGGTCAGTACCTGTTCTGTCTGTACAAAACCTCTGACTCTGCCGGACTCCACATACAGCCATCCGTCTTCTTCCTTAAGAATATAGCACAGTCCGTCTTTCGCCAGGCTTCCGATACTTCTGGACTCCTGGTTCATCTCTTCTTTGATCTCAATGTTGTCAACAGCAAAAGCATATTTTCTGGCAACTGTCCAGAAACGGAAGTCTTCTACCATTACCGGAAGCTGTACGATCTGCTGATTAGATACAAGCTCTTCATTTGTAGAAGGAACTTCTTCGCTTACTGCCTCGATCTGAGGAGAACCGTTCTCCAGAAGGATCACAAAGCCGTTTTCATCCAGCACATACTGATATCCTTCCGGTAATACATAGCCGGTTCTGGCCTCATAAGCTTCCGGAGTTTCATTCTCAGGGTCTTCCTGTACAGGTTCCTCTGCATTTTCTTCCGGTGTTTCTCCGGTCATTTCTCCCTCAGGAGTCTCTGTAACTGTCCCTTCTCCCTCTGGTACCTCAGGTGTTGCTTCTTCCGGATTCTCTCCTTCAGGAGTTTCTGTTTCTGTGCCCTCGCCTTCTCCACTTTCAGGTGTTTCCGGCTGGGTTTCTTCCATATCTCCAGCTTCTGGAGTTTCACTGTCCGGAGTTTCTGATCCTTCATTTTCCGGAACTTCCGGCACAGGCTCCTCTGTTCCTTCATCTGTCGGAGTTTCCGGTGCAGGCTCTTCTTCTGCTGGTGTCTCCGGTGCAGGCTCCTCTTCTACCGGTGTCTCCGGTGCAGGTTCCTCTTCTACTGGTGTCTCCGGTGCAGGCTCCTCTTCTACCGGTGTCTCCGGTGCAGGTTCCTC
>ERZ1643246.1936-NODE-1936-length-21124-cov-6.472210_pt1 | contig 21124 bp, 31 predicted proteins | sample MGYA00579265_ERZ1643246 | MGnify/ENA primary metagenome ERZ1643246 (study PRJEB29033, sample SAMEA4952261) | chicken gut metagenome | biome: Broiler Chicken; feature: Gastrointestinal Tract; material: Caecum | place: Ireland | collected 2018 | study: Broiler...
TCGCCGCCTCCGCCAAAGATCATGATCACGGCAAGGATAAGCAGCGGGAACGAACCGCAGGCCGCCGCCGCGGCAGTAAGCCCGCCTCCCAGGATCAGCGTCGGCATCGCGCCGCCTGTTATATACTGCCACTTCTTCAGCGGCTCGGAACAAGTACAATAAGGCGTGATCATTTTCCAGATCACGCCGAAATCGATGGAGCGAAAATGATTTTTAGCAAAAACAGCCCACGTAATCCCATGGATCAGTTCATGCACTACTATCAAAATAATAAGCGCCGCTAAATACATAAAGGGGATTCCCCAAATGCCTGAGCTGATATCTGCAGCTCCGGCCTCGGAAGGATTTGCGCGGAAATAGGCAGTACATGCCAGCGCCACAAAAGGAAGCGGAAGAAAAAGCGCCATGACATTCGCCTTTACTACTCCGACCGTCAGGTCTTTCTTCTCATATCCGTCTGATTCCATCTTCTCACATATTTTATCAAAATACTCTTTTCGCTGTTTCTCTTTCTCTGTCAATTTCCTCATATCACCCTATCTTCTTCGCCAATCAGAACTTTCTTTCCGCAAAATGCAAACCCATACTTTCTGATCCGATCCGCCTGAATCCCTTTATCCAGCAATCCAACAGCGTAATTCTTAGCATCGATCTGCTGCAATGCCGTTTCTACTGTCTGAGACAAATCTTTCTCGTCCTCTGGATCCTGTATTTTAAACTCGATGATAATTGCAGGATCATCGGCTTTTTTAGGTTCCATCATAATATCATATCGCCCAAAACCGCTTTCACGATTTGATGTTATATGATAGCGTTCCTCAAGATCGACTATAAGTCCAAGCACAAATCCATGATAAAAGCGTTCTGGCTCAGTCGTCTCAGATGGCTTTTTCCCGGTATCAAAGAAGCTGAACACAGATACGGCAATACGGTTCATATATAGGTTCATAGCTTTAATATCGTCTTGCAGCAACGCTTTGATAAACTCGTTATAATTTGAAGCGGAAGGCGCAAACCAACTGCGTACCAGTTTTTTCAGCATGACCAGCACTTCAAAGTTCGTGACGCTCAATTCATAAACCTGATCCCATTCATCACTTGTCTCTTTAACCCGGCTGTCATTGACTTTCAGATAGCCGCTCGCCAACATCAGGCTCCAGACAGCATTTTCGTCAACATCTAACTGATCATATACGATCTGCTCATCAATCTCTGTATATATACATTCTCTACGAAGTAATTTCTCAAAAGACTCTTTAACCTGTTTATTTCCTTCCTGCAGAAGTTTGCCTATCAAATGATTGCTACTGGTGTTTACCCAGTAAGGTGCAGCGGCACGGTTATCCAGATAATTGAGGATAGACCATGGATTATAAATATCTTTCATATTTCCAAAACAAAAGCCGTCATACCATTTTTTCACTTCGTCTTTCCGGTCTTCAAGTCCATATTCCTTTAATGAATTTAAGACTTCCTCCTCAGTAAAGCCAAAGCAGTCCGCATATTTATTCGATGTAGTTGTCACGACTTGCAAATGATTCAGATCTGAGAAAATGGATTCCTTACTGATCCTGGTAATGCCTGTCATGATACCTCTGGCTAAATATGGATTGTCTTTAAAGGTAACATTTAACAGATTCCTCATAAAATCTGCCAGTTCCTGCAAGTAACCTTTTACGTAAGCCTCCTGCATGGGCGTATCATATTCATCCAGTAAAATTATCACATTTTTCCCATAATATCGGTTTAAATAAGCCGACAGTTTTTTCAGCGTCAGGGAGGCCTCGTACTCCGGCGTCTCGGCAGACACTTTCAAGAACTCGTCTTTTTCCTGCTCGTTTAAAACGTCTTTGTCTATAAGGAACCTGTACTTTTGATACAACATTTGGATTGTTGCACAGATTTTTTTCTTTGCATCCTGATAATTTCTTTCTTTGATAGAAGAAAATGTAAGTGAAATAACCGGATAAGTTCCCTGTAGTTCCCGATATTTCTGTTCTTTCCATATATCCATACTCCGGAAGCACTTGCTCCCTGCGTGTTCAACAGAGAAAAACTGTTCAACCATACTCATAGTAAGAGTTTTCCCGAAACGTCTCGGTCTGGCTATCAGAGTTACCTCGTCTTTTGATTCCCACCACTCTTTAATAAACCTCGTTTTGTCTACATAGAAAACATTCTCATTCTGGATCTTCGAAAAATCCTGTAAACCCAGTCCGACAACTCGTGCCATTACTTCACCGCCTTATCTGGTTTCATTATTTTCGCTACAGCAATTTTCTCTATTATAGACGAATTTACATATAAAGTAAATTTCTTAATCCGGGGATTATTTTAATATAGCCTAAAGCAAGACAAAATCTCCCAGCATCCCCACGACAAGCAGGATACTTGCAGCGACAAACCTTTTTGACCGCAGACAATTCAGCCAACTGACCTTCCCCTTGCCTTCCCTTAATATAACGCTGATCTTTGACCGCCTTTTGATACATATCACGATTGCCGCCGCCATCGTAAAGATGATCAGAAATCCTAACATTGCTGTCGGGAGCATCATCGCCTCACCGCCATTGGTCAAAAATAATGCTGTCTCCGCCACTGTGTTGTTAAGAGCATGCAATGCCATGGCTGCATACAAAGAATATCTGTAAGCAACAACGCCAAGCAGTATTCCCAGCAGAAACGTGAATATTCCCTGTTCCAGGTTCTGATGCGACAGAGCGAACAAAACAGCGGACACAAAAATTCCCACACGCGGACTTATGTGCTTCGAGAGTAGCCCCTGTATCAGACCGCGGAACAGGACTTCTTCAAAAAACGGCGCGATCAGACACGCTGATACCACAGCCACAAAACTGAGCTGATCAAGATATTCACTCTGACCATTCAATCCGATCCCCTGGCTTTTCAGCAGGAATTCAATGCCTGCGAGCAGCGCAACCGACAGATATTGCATAAGAAACATGATCCCTGTACAGCAGATAAATGTAGATATTTTCATCTTCCCGCGCTTTTGCCATAGCCAGTTTTTTCGCAGATTTCTATGTAAATATAAAATGAGGAACCATATGAACCATGACATTGCCGTAGCGATCATCAAAATCTTTCCCCATTCCTCATCTGTCATGTGTGCCGCTCCCGCCAGAAATCCAACGCCAAACGTCGCGATCACATCCGTCATATATTTCAGCCATAACATATTTCCTGCTTTCGCAGACGTCATTTTACATAAAGTCTGTTCTTTTGTTCTTGCCATATTTTTTCTCCCTTTGGTTGTTCTTTATAATGACAAAATGTCATCATAGGATTGCGTCAGCCGAAGACTACCTTATGTTTGCCGCAATAACGCCACATAAATATCCCAAACCGTAGATGCCAAAAACAGATATCCAGATTCCATTAGCCAACAAAAGGCATAACTGTAATAATGATATTTCACTTAATTTATTAATAATATTTTTCATATCACATGTTCTCCAAATTATTATTTGATTTATGCATAGAATGTCACAGCTTCTTAAGTATTATCTAAATAATCCTATGAAATTTCTTCCCAAAATAAAAAAGCCGCTGAACAAGTACCCATATAATGCTACGCTTACCACACTATACATCACCGCATTTTCAGTCGTCCAATAATCTGACGCCCTGACACTTTTCCTGTTTCCATATGCAGCACATGTTATGATAAATAGCCCGACCGCGCCGATCTTTGCCCAGTTCCCTGCCATTGACAGTACAGACAGGACAACAGAACACATACAGCAGATTGCCAGTGCGGCAGTTTGTATATCGTATAATCTCTTTGCTGTTTCCGTTACTCTTTTCACGTTAATCCCCCTCGTATGCCCATTCAATTTAACTGCTTCTTTATTTATGGATGAGATAATATATATTTTCTCCGAAATGATACCACATTTCATTCCATTGATCCCAGATAGACATCAGGGCAATTATTGCTATAATTCCTATTAATACAGAAGCCAGCTTTTTTGTTTGTTTTGGATCAATATTCATTTTGTCACCTCCGAACTTTTTGCTTATAATATTTTCCGATTTCAACTCCTGCTGAAACCATTTCTCCCAGTACCAAAACAATAACGATAATTACCGCTCTATTCATCGGCAAACCCGGAAGGATAACCGCACCAAATAAACTTGTCATAATATGCATATAAATTGCATATCTTACTTTTCCTGTTCTTACAACAACCATGCCGAAGATAATCCCCACAAACATCGAATAGAGAAATTGTTCGACATTCATGTGCATAATTCCAAATAATATGCCGCTTGTCAGCACTGCCTTGCCCGTTCCATATGGAAGAAGATTTTCTAATAGGAGTTGCCTAAACAGCACCTCTTCTATAACAGGCGCGATGATCACGCCACACAAGAGCAGCCAGAATACCGGAACATTTTCTGTAAGGCTTTCTACAGAACCGTATCTTAGAACTTGTTCTCCAAATAAAAGATTGATAACATTTATGATTCATTCTGTAAATGAGCTGAAAACCGCGGAGCCACCTAATACAATCAAGCTGCAGCGAACCCATTCTGCCGGACGTAATTTTCTCGTATCCACAAGTTCATTTAATTTTATCTTCCTGCTATGATTCGTACTGCACCTATAGAAAATCAGCCATAATATACTAATATATTCGTACTCACCATATATACCGGCTCTTCCGGAAGATTAATCAAGGCACAAAGCGTTTTCAGCGCCATGCTGATGAGTGTTGCAGGAATCATAGTTATAAATAGTATAACCATCTGCTTTAGGACTATTTTCATTATTTTGCGTCTCTTTCTTCTATAAAAATGCAGTCAGTATACAACAGCATTTGCCGCATCTAAATATAATTGTTTTTTCAGCTTGTATGCATCTTTAAATCCAAGCTGCTCAAACTCCATTAATTCTTTATCTATTTTTTCTTTCAATTCCCCTACATCTTTTTCCTCTCCGGATAGGATACGCAAAAAATACTCCTCATACGTCATATTAGATATATCAGAAATTTTATGTTGAATTTTGTGGTCGTTTTCATTTAACAGGCATGTAAATATTTCAAATAATATTTTATATTCTTCCGATGCATAATCCAGATAGGCGCCATACCTTCTTCTGTTTTTCCCTATTGCATTATAATTTTTTGTCATGACCAAAATGATTGCGTATTCCAAATGTAACCCCATCCAGTTCTGCATGATTTCTTTATCCGGCTCCAGATCCGGAAATTCCATGCCGCAATATGCAGGTACATTTATATCCCCGTAAATAAGGCCATAGCCAAGCTGTATTCCCTCAAAAACAGCTTTAAATTCACTTCTTTTAAAAATATAAAGCCACATATAATAAATATCACTTCCCTGAAAAGGTATCAGTGACCAGAGCGTGAACAGCATACCCATGTAAAGCATAAATTCCAATTCAATACTATTCCCTTTTATAACACCTGAGATCACAGTGAGAAAAAGTGTTCCCACCACTGGCGTAATCATTAAAACAAGCCATTGCTTTTCCGTATTTTTCCAAGTTGGCAGAGCTAAACAACTTCCTGCCGAATCAAATATTTTGTCTTTTATCATTTTTATCCGCTTTTCTTCGAACGAAAAAATGAAACAAAAAATATGAATAGATATTAATTTCATGGAGAAAATGCCTGCTACTGCAAAATGAAGAAATTCATGGAGAGTTATATATACCGTCGTAAATATTATTATCCTTAAAATAGCTTTAATCAAAAAATAAATTTCATATTTAGATATCAGGATCCATATAGCCAGAACACTCAATATGATGCAAAAAACTTTTATTAATTTATTCTTCAAGAGCTTCAATATTTTTTCTTCTCCTCTTGATAATAATTTTCCTGAAATGTATCAGAATTACCTCAAACTCAGAAAAACAAATACATACCAAGCCCAATCCCTGTAACAAAGCCTATTGCCAGCAATACCAATAATATAATACTACCTATATTCTTTTTTCCCATATATCCTCCACAATAATACAAAAAGAAAATTATCTGATCTTAATCAAGAAAAAACGCGGACTCCGATTATCCCTCCCCTTAGACACGGCCCACCTTAATAAAATGGTTTATTACTAACAAAACCAAAAAAGAAAACAAAGCAATATTAAAAGTTGTATTTGATGGATTTCTATATGTCAATCCCAAAAATACGAAAATATGCATGGTAATATTTGAGCAAATATATAATACTGTAAATAGTAATGTATATAAAATTATTCGTTTGAATAATCCACCCCAATGCATTTTATTTCCACTAGAAAAGGGTTCCAACATATTCACCTCCTCTTTCTTTACTCCGGTTTCCGTCATATTTTCTTTTTATGATGTTCATCTAGCTGACGTGTTAGCTTTTCAAATTGTTCTTTTTCAGCATAATATTGTTTTATACCATTTTTTTACAGCCCGCTTAATAACAAAATACTCAATTATAAAAAATGGAATTATCATTCCTACTGCGACACTATATTGTATGAACATTATTTTTCTCCTATCTATAGGCGAAAACTATAGAATCTTTACCCACGTCATTTTATGATTATTAATTTTTTAATGCTATAAAGCCAGGTAATTTACACTATTTTTCTAAAAAAGCGGCTTCATTTATGGATAAGATTATAAATATTTTCTTTGAAATGATATCAAATTTCATTTATCCCATATAGCTATCAGAATAATTATTGCTGCAATTCCTGCCAATACAGAAACTAACTTTTTGTTTTTGGGATCAATATTCATTTTGTTACCCCTGTATAGATTTGTTAGGATAACACAACGTCTTCTCTCGTAAAATGACACATTTCTCAAATACATAGTATTTTTCAAGATACCGACATTCCAACCCCAACAGAAGCCATCTCAGTATTATTCCTTATTTTTTCTACACCATGTTTTCTTTCCACACTCAGGACATTTTAGATAACTTGCTTTAAAAATATGAATACCACACAAATAGGTTCTGATGGAAGGAATAAACCTGGTATTACAGTTATTACAGCAAAAATAACTTTTTGTTCTTCCTGTTTTCATTGCACTCCAAAGACCAATCAAACAGAATGATAATCCAAGGATTACTAAGATTATTATCATCGGAATGCTCAACTTTGTCTTATACTTACTTGTAAACAGAATAATTAAAACAAACAGCGCAAAGGAAATAACGGTGATAATAACTGTATGAGTTTTTCTTCTCTTATTTATTGAATTGGTATGTTCTGTCATAAATTTGTTAATCCACCTTTTCTCTGTCAACATCTAACAAGTTTTTTATTATCAAATGTGTATATCTTTTCTTTTCCATCTAATAATGACTTATCATGTGTAGCCATTATAAGTAATTTATCTTTAGAAAATTCCTTTAACAAATGATAAATCTGAATCGCATTTTCTTTGTCCAACGATGCAGTAGGTTCATCGGCAAAAATGACCGTTGGATTGTAAATCAACGCCCTGGCAATTGCAACTCTTTGTTTCTGCCCTCCTGAAAGCTGATATATCTTTTTATTTAGTAAATCTGAAATGCCGATTCGTTCAAGAAGGTTCTCAACTTCTTCCTTTTTTACATTTGACTTTATACAGCAGATTGCCCACATGGCAGTTTGGATGTCGTATAATTTCTTTGCTGTTTCCGTTAGTCTTTTCATGTTAATCTCTTTTTTGTATGCTCATTCAAATTTTGAGGTCTTTAGTAAATCTTCCCAAAACTTTTTATTTATTTCTTTAAGGAAACGTTTCCTTTCACCCCGGTTCATTTCTCGTGTCCGTTTATTTTCACACACTTGACAATAAATAGCCGTGATCACTAAAGCAATACAGCCTATGATCAAATACAAATCACATACGTCTAATATACCTATATTTCTTACAGCAATAAAATCAAAAGTATACCTCCAGATCAATCGCTCCAGAAGCCTTCCCATACATCCGCTTATAAAAAAGACCGGAGAAATAATCACACATATTACTGCAGAATACACTTCTCTTAAAAAGAGCACATATAACAAAAACAATATACCGGCAAAAAGACCTGCTACTGTCATCAAAATAAAAACAGGTTCATTATAGGTTATACCAAACCTCAGATTCAAAAAACTTCCGGCTTCATTGATTTCGGGATGGAAATGAACAATTGACCTGCTCCCGGAACAGGTTTGATCAGAATAATGATAATAATTCAGCATAAACACGACAAACATATGAACGCCAATCAAAAAAACTATCATTACCAGCGAGAGTAATTTACTTTTCCTTTTGTTCAATACTTTCATCAATCATCATTCCCGGCTGCTTTATTTATGGATAAGATTATAAATATTTTCTCCGAAATGATACCATATTTCATTCCATTCATCCCAAATAGCTATCAGAATAATTATTGCTATGATTCCTGCTAATGCAGAAGCTATCTTTTTTGTAAGTTTTGGATCAATATTCATTTTATTGCCTCCAGTGTAGGTTTTTGCAAATAAAGCAGCTTGCCGCTGACAATAAATAATCATCCATAGATTATCATCAAACAAACATTCACACTTTTACTGCGAATAACGGTATTCTTCCTAAAATGCATCGGAATTGTCTCAGAAGAACAAATATATCCCAAGTCCTATCCCTACAGCAAAGCCTATTGCCAACAATACTAATAATAGGATAATACCCATATTCTTTCTTTCCATATATCCTCCATAATAGCACAATCAGAAAGGTTTCTAACTTTATATAAAGTCTATTCCTTTATTTTCGCCGTATTTTGTCTTCCTCTGTTTTTCAGCACTACTCTCATTTAAACAGGACAGAAATATCTAATTTTCTTGTTTAGGATATCACAGCGTCTTATCTCATAAAATAGCACATTTCCCAAATACATAGTATTTTTTCAAGAAGTTTCTTCACATGGAAATAACACCCTGCAACAAATAGCAACAGTTTCAACTTTAAACATTTGAGATTTTTTCTGTAAAATAGTCCATTTACATAAATAATATCCTCCAGCTGCTCCTGCAACTACAGTGTTTTGTGTCGACCCAAAACACTGAAAAATAGTACTGCTTTTATTTACAATATCCTTAATTTTTCTCTATCACTTTATAACTGACTAGGACTAATTCCTACATAAATACCAATTTCAACCTCGTCTATCTCCAGGTAAGTACTTCCATCTTCTTTTACTCTCACATTATATCCTACCGTAATAGGCGCAAGTTGATGTGTCTCTACGTACTCATTCAATTTCCTGAATAATTAAATTCTGTAGACTTATCTGCTTTTTCATGTAATCTTATCTATTTAAAAAAATTTGAATCATAACTAAGACAATTTCCAAAATACCAATAATCCATAAAGCCTCGTCAGGAATATTTCCATTAAACACCAATTTCCATACCAGTAAAGCAACAAACGCTATTAATGATAGTACTGTAACAATCATCAAAATGTGTTTCCCCGTAATTTGCATAACAAGCCACCTCTCGTCTTTTTATTTTAAATGGGTAACAACACAATATTAAAATTTAGAAAATTGTGTTGTTACCCATTTTTAATACGCCTTAATCCCCCAAAGGATTTAAATTAAAAAATTCTTTCAAAAATCGTTCCCACAGCATATCCAACTGCAACTCCAGATGCAATGCATCCTATCCCCGTAGCTATCATGGTACCTGTAACTATAAATCCACCATCCATGTTTTCCAATTCATCCATATTTAATTCAACAAAATTAGTCATAATTTTTCTCCTCTATTTAATTCTCCTAACGATTAATTAATCACACAGCGCCCATCCAAGACCCAACACAGTACCACCTGCAAAGCATCCAATAGCTATTTTTGCTCCCAGCGTCAATGTAATTCCTAAAAGGCCCCCGTCAATTTGCTGAAGTTCTTCCGTAGACATTTCTTTAAACTCTACATTTTTTAAATTTTCCATTTTACCCTCCAAATAATCTATTTGTAATAACCTTTAAAAATAAGAATTAAATCTGCAGCTTTAATTCTTATTTAACATTATTTTATCATTTACCTTTTTATTTTCAATACACCCATGCTATTTGGCACGTTATCGGTGACATTCGGTAAAAAATTCCTCTTTCCTCCACTCACTCATCCACCAGATCTATCTTCTCCAGCAGATACCTGAGCACGCTTTCCTCGCCGGTTACCAGTTTTGCCTGCACAGCCATTCCCTGTATGAACTCAGGGGTTTCCTTTCCGTCTGCTCCGCCCCGTGCAGTGATCGTAGCTTCTACCTCATAGTAGCTCATTCCAGTTTCACTGTTGACCTTGATGTCTTTCGATACAGATGTCACTTCGCCTTCGAAGATCCCGTAATCTTCCGTCTGCGGATAGGACGCCACTTCATATTTGATCTTCTGCCCCTCGCGCACAGATCCTATATCCTGATTTTCCACATAGATCACCGTGCGGAATATTCCGTTTCCATCCGGCACGATTTTACCGATCTGTTCGCCGGCAGACACATGGTCGCCCGACGTTTTTTCTGCGCTCAAATTCAGATATCCGTCGGTCTGCGCCTTTACATCACATTCTTCTATTCTCGTACGGATCGTTTCCAGTGTCTCCTCGTATTCTTTTTTCTGCCCCTCATAAGTATTGATTTCTGTATTAACTGTGTTCTTTTCGTTTGTTACGATCTGGTCTGTGCTGAGTTCCAGTGAACCGTTATCCAGTCCGCTCAGATTTCCCGCCGCCTCGCTCCGGTTCGTTTTCAAAGACTCGATATTGCTCTGAACCGATGACAGCGACTGTTCTACGGACGCGATCGTCTCCGTCTCAAGCTGGCTCAGCGCCAGCGCCTTTTGATTTTCCAGTTCAGCGATGGCATTGCTGTTATCTGTTGCGCTCTGCGCATTACTTCCTGTTCCCACTGACGAATTTTCCAATGCTCCCGCCGGAGCGCCTGTTCCGTTATCTGCCTCTGCGTCTGACTGTCCGCCGGCATCCCCCTGCTGCTTTGCTGCCTGCTGTTCTGCCGTCTCCTGCGCTCTTTTCAGTTCTTCGATCTGGATATCATACTGGTTCGCTGTATAATTATACTGGTCTATGTACCCTGCTACAGCAGTATGATAATACACCTCTTCCGAACTGAAACTGTTCGTCCTGTTTCTCATATCAGAGATCATCTGGTTTAACTTCGCCTGCTGATCCGTCAGACTGCTGATCGAGCTGTCTATGCTGTTCAGGCTGTTCTGATACTGGCTCTGCTGAGTACCGGCGTCCGCCCGCACCATATCCCGACTGATATTCACGGCGTCAAGCTTTGTTTTAAATTCTTCGTAATAACTGTTTTCTTTACATTTGTCCAAAGCGCCGCTCTCACCGTCCAGTTCCTTATAATAAGCCTCCAGGATTTCCAGCCTTTGCTCTGTCTTGTCCAGCTCTGTCACACAGCTTTTCTCCTGTTTCTCAAGTTCTGACGGATCCACGGAATATATAGTCTGACCTGCCTTTACATATTCTCCGTCCTCTGCATCCCAGGAAAGGATCGTTCCATCTGTTATGTTCGTGATCGTAGCCGTCGTCGATCCGCTCCTGATCATTCCGTCTGCATGGGTCACAAGGTCAATACGGAACAGGCCCATCCACACAAGCGCGATCACCAGTATGCCTGCCAGCGTCCAGATCAGTATGGCAAAGATCGGACTGGGTCTGGATGAATACACCTCCGTACTGTCTGACATATCTTCCATCTTTATCACGATCGGATTCATAACTCTTCACCTCCCAGTGACTGGTGTCTTACAAGACCTGCGTATTTTCCTCCCAATTTTTTCAGTTCTTCGTGTGTTCCCGATTCAATGATCCTGCCCTTGTCCATCACATAGATCCGGTCACAGTTCTTAATCGTACTCAGCCTGTGCGCGATAAATATAGTGGTCATATCTTTGGAAAATTCCCGGATCGTATCGTCCAGAGCGCGTTCTGTCACCGCGTCAAGATTGCTGGTGGCCTCATCCAGGATCAATACATCCGGTTTTTTAAGCATCGCTCTGGCGATGGCGAGTCTCTGCCGCTGACCACCCGAGAGATTCGCACCGTTCTCCTCCAGCCGCGTCTCATAGCGGAGCGGCATCTCATTGATAAATCCATGTGCCTGTGCTTTCTTCGCAGCGTCCACAACATCTTCCATCACAGGATAATCAATTCCCAGCGTCAGATTCTCATAGATACTGCCGCTGAACAGGAATGTTTCCTGTGGTATGTAGGCAATCCGCTCTCTTAATGTTTCAATCCGGATATCTTCTATGTTATTTCCATTTATCAGTATCTCGCCGCTCTCCGCCTGATAGAGATGGAGAAGCAGTTTTGCCAGAGTGGTCTTTCCCGATCCGCTCTCTCCGACAAAAGCGACTTTTTCCCCTTTTCTGATCGTCAGACTTACATCTTCAAGCACCAGTTTTCTCGTGCCGTAACGGAAATCAATGTTCTTCAGTTCAATATCCCCGGCGATGCTTTCCGGATGCAGTTTTCTCCTCTCATTTTCTCCTTTTTCCGCCTCCAGATCCAGTATCTCGCCGAGGCGGTCAGCCGCAACGACCGCCGTCTGCATCTGAGGCTGGAGATTGATCAGATTTTTAACCGGATCCAGAAAATATACAAGAAGAGACTGGAACGTGATCAACTGCCCCATAGTAAGCGAACCATGTATCACGTCTACGCCGCCCACCCACAGGATCACAATGCCGCCTACCAGCTCGACAAATACTTTCAGTGCATTCTGCATATTTCCTATAAAGCTGAGCCGGAATACACTCTTTAAAAGTTTTACAAATCTGCTCTCCGTCTCATAGTTTGCCTTTCTCTCGGCATTAAACGCTTTCACTGTCTGCATCCCGTTCAGTGATTCCACCAGATAGGACGTAAGCTGCGCGTTATCCTCCATCTGGTTGCGGTTCCATCTGTCATAACTCTTGCGGAATCCCAGCACGATCGCCGCATACAGCACGACCATGATCACCGCGATCCCGAACATCTTCGCATTCTGCATATAAAGAACGATAGCGCCGCCCACTGCCATCAGAGTATCGATCATGATCGTAAGCGTCGCTCCCGAAATGGCGTCTCTTACGTTGGACGCGTCATTGAACCTTGATACGATCTCTCCTACTTTCCTGCTGCCGAAAAAGTTCATCGGCAGATCCAATATGTGCCTGTAATATCCAAGCAGCAGGGCGATATCCAGCTTTTGACTCAGATAAAGCAGCAGATGTGACCTTATCGCATCCAGGATCACCTTAAAAATGTTCAAAAAAATAACGCCTACAGACAGAGTAGTAAGCGTCCGCATCAATCCGTCCGGAAGGATATCGTCCATCAGCGCCTTGTAGTAAAATGCCCCTGCGATTCCAAGTATAGTGTATACAAGAGACGCCATAAAGATATGTAAAAGAAGTCTCTTCTGAGGCAGAAGAAGATGAAAAAACCTTTGAAATAATCCCTTCGTCTCATCCCCTTTTACAAAGCTTTCCGACTTCACGAGAAATATCAGCACTCCTGTCCACTGATACTCCGGCGGCTTTCCGGGTCTGGCCGTCTTCCCAAAGAACTCTTTGGGAGTAAGTTTGACGATGCCGCGCCCCGGATCCGCAATGATAATCTGTTTCTTCGTGATCTTGTGGATCACTACATAATGCATGAGATTCCCATTTACGATAACATGAGCGATACAGGGGAGAGGGAACTCTGAGAAAAATGCTTTGTGGTCGCCCTTTACAGCTTTTGCCGAAAATCCAAGCTGCTCCGCCGCCTTGATCATCCCGAAAGCGTTCGTTCCCTGCTTGTCCGTTCCCGCGATCTCACGGATCTTGGATATGGGTATCTTGTAGCCGTTCTGCTTGGCGATCGTGGCAAGGCATGCCGCGCCGCAGTCGGTTATGTCGTGTTGTTTTACACAATAGTATCTCATTGTTTTCTCCTGTTTTTGTCTTGTCTAACGCTATCCATTCATATTCCCTGCTCTGGAATCCCAAGTAGTCATATTATGTTTCTCACTTTTAGGCTATCACAGGGTATTCTTTTCTTAAATAACACTTTTTTCAAATATATAGCATTTTTTCATGTAATACCTGGATATGGGCAATCAAATTTTATATAAACAAATTTATTAGCCACTGTAAGTAGCAAAGCCTTTCCTTTTTTGCACCGCCTGAACATTCAAATAATTCTTTTACCGACAGTTTATTCCACATATCTTTTCCTCCAAATACAAATTTCTTTCTTTAAATTAATCACTTATATCACAAAAAATCAATATATATGTGCTATTTGGTTGCTTTCTCGTGCTATTTGGCTAAATATATACTTTCTTTTCCCTTTCATATTGATTATAATTAAATCTTGTCAGGGAGGATACATCATGAGTAATTTATTTCGTATTTATACTGATCTTATAGGGAACCTTGTAGATACTTTTCTATTTTTTCGTTTTATTGATAATAATATATCCTTTAAAATCAAAAACGAATACAAAGCAATCCTGTTTTGTATCTATATTGTTTTCTCTCTACCAAAACAATTTCCATTCAGTTCTCTGATAAGCATTATTTTGGATTTTGCATTCTTGCTTTTTTGCATATGGCCCCAATGGAAATTAACATTTCTCACTTTTATAAAATATAAAGGATTTTCATACTTCTCTTTGCTAATAATCCTCGCTGTTCATTCTTTCGTTTTTAATGATTATAATGTTATTATTTCATCTGATATTTACGAGCAATATAAATTAATTATTATAGCATTTCTCAGCTATACTGTTTATGTTCTATATTCAAATAACAAAAAGAACCACAAAATCCGTTCACGCTACTACCTTTATTTCAGTGTGATTATTTTGGCTGTCTGCCTTATACTCAGTTATACCACGCTCTATATCTGCCGCAGAGAACCAGAATCACAAGTACTGCCGTTGCTATTCTCAACATTGATCATACTTGTTCTGTTGTGTATTAGCCTTTACGATAAATTTCTGACCCTGATAGAGGAAAATGCCAATTACAAAATGCAGGCTGAGATCAACCGCCTACAGGAGGATTATGCCCTGCAGATAGACGAGAACCTGAAAACCCTCCGCTCTATCCGACATGATATCAAGAATCACCTAATCATCATCGATGGTTACGCATCGCAGAAAAATTTTGAAAAAATACACGAATATATCAGCAGGATCGGGGAGCGTTTTAAAGACACGTCACCAATCCAGACGTCATCCACAGCAGTTTCTGCCATCCTGAATGAAAAATATGCCCTGGCACAGCAGAAGAATATTTCATGTAAAATCTCATGTGATTTTCCAGATCTGAAAGTCGATGATTTTACCATGATCACAATTCTGGGGAATCTGTTTGACAATGCGATCACGGCGGCATCCAAATGTGCTGAGGGATGGATCAGGGTGAATCTTCAGCAACAGGATTCCGTGCTTACCATTACGATCGATAACAGCCATGCAGAAGAGATTCGGGAAAAGGACGGTGTCTTTACCAGTACAAAGGCAGACAAGTCGGATATCCATGGAATCGGCATAAAAAATGTCTGTAAGGCCATAAGCGACCTACACGGACAAATTAACATTAACTATATGGGGAGTACGTTTCATGTCGGTATAGTGCTGCCGAATTATAAATAAATTGGCATCCTCAGTATTCTGTCAGAGACTGATATATTTGTTGAAGCAATGATTAATGTTTTATATTCCATATAAATTTCCCCACACCAACGCCTAATTTATATGAAAACAGTAGCGCAATACTAACAATAATTATCCAAACCGTGTATCGAATCAATGGATAAGTATTGTATAGTACTACCGCCTTTTCAATAAAATTTTCCATCATTTTTCTCCTTATCATCTGGTTTTTCAAGAAAGTAAAAAAGTAATATTTTAACCGCGGACTTATTTTACCAGTCTTGCATTTTGCCCTGTTGAGCCTACTCTTACCTTAGCATTTTATATGATCTGTTTCCATATACATGTGCTATTTGGCCGTTCAACAAGGATATTTGACAAAACAAATTTTGTCTTATCCTTACCATTCGCGGAATCGGCATAAAAATGTCCGCACTAATACTTGATTTATATTTTTGTCAGATGATGGCTTCTTAATTATGGAAAATGTACCTCTTAGCCATTGAGCGATTGCGAAAGATTTTTAAGTATGTATAATTCTGATTGGAGGTATGAGATGGATATTAAGATTTTTGAAGATATAAAAAACACTTTTCAGGTGATCATACAGTGTAAAAAAATTGACAAAGAGGTTCTTCGTTTAAAAAAGCATATCGAACTGTTTGATAAAAAGTTATATGCCAAAAAAAATAATGAACTATTTTTGATTAATTCATCCGATATTTTGTATTTTGATTCTGTAGATAATCGCACTTTTTTATATACTAACGATGATGTGATGGAAATCAAACAAAAATTATATGAATTGGAGATTTTGCTTTCTGATAAAGATTTTGTCAGAATTTCAAAATCTCAGATAGTAAATATAAACCAGATCAGGTCATTGAAACCTGAATTAAATCGCACAATTTTAGTGACAATGTTTAACGGAGAGCAGCTTTACATATCCAGAAAGTATGTAAAAGTCATTCGTAACATGTTGTCTATATAGGAGGTATTTATGCGAAATCGTAAAAAAGATATTATTCAATTCTTTGTGTGGATGAGAAATGGAATTGCCTTTTGCACAACATGGTTTCTTGTTCTTACTTTAGCGTACAATTATATTTGCGGAAATCAAGCAATTTCAACTGTGGGTTTAACCAAAATGGTCTTTTTAGTTATTGGGGGTGTTCTTGTTTTTAATTTATTTTTTACACAATTGCTGATAACAAAATTTACATTTATAAAACGATTAACAGGCTTTATGATTGCAATTAGTGTATATGAAAGTTTAGGGTTTTATTGGTTAGATATTTTTACTACAGGCGGAACAACTGCTCAATGGTTCGTATTTGTAGTAATTATCCTGGCTTTATATCTGATATGTATTGCCATATATCAGAATTACAGCAAAAAGCAAGGCGAAGTCTATACACAGGCGCTACAAAAATATCAAGAAAAAAGGAACAGAGAACATGAAGATTAAAAAAGAATTTATTTTCGCATTGCAAGAATTGCGAATAGATAATATCAGAAAGCAAAAGAGGGGATTACACTTTATTATGGCATCGGTTTTTATTTGGATAGCTGTTCTGATGATTCATCTCTCTCCATTGCCAATCATTACAAAAAACTTATTTACTTTTTGCTGTTCAACTCCATTGATTTTACTGGCGTATTTACTTTCATTGATTTTAAAGATAGATTTTCAGAATAAAGGAAATCCGTTGTCAGGATTAGGGTTTCTGATTTCGCTTAATCAACTGCTTTACATACTTATTGCGATGTGGGTATATGCAGCTGTGCCAGAGAAAATGTTGATGGTTTATGCCATGATTTTCGGAGCGCATCTTTTACCGTATGGTTGGTTGTATCAATCGAAATGCTATTATGCTTTTTCTATCATAATACCATTTGCTGTATTGCTTCTTGGCATATACAGTTCTGCTATTTTAATTGCAATATTTATGCTTATCACAGAAATGGTCTTTTGTATTTTACTGATCATCGAGAACAGGAAAGCTGAGTTATACGAAACAGACGAAAAATGAACGGATATAACTGACATCAGAGAGCCAGACTCAATTTATTAAATACAATTTCCTATCGTCTTTCTCCTGTCATTTCATTTTACAAAATGAGCGTTTCCTCTCTTGGACAAAAAATATAACATCACACCAGCGCCTGCAGCAAGCCATATACCGCCTGCCAGCAGGTGAACAGCGCCAAAAAGCATTGAGCTGGTTATTACAGCAGTCCATATTGGCATGCTGCTTTTTAGTCCGTTTAATATGATGCTCCGGCACATCACTTCTTCCACGATCGGCTGTGCAAATAGTAATGTCAGAGCCATCATTACAACTCCCAGTCCGGGAAATATTTCCGAATAAAAGACAGCGCTCCTTTCCATTTGCTGTGCATTTGAAAACGAAAGATCATATGAAATAAGCGTCCATGCAAATGAAAGCATGAATGCCGCCGCTGCAGACTGTATGTACATCCCTGCCCTAACTTGCTTTAACCCCCACTCGACTCTGACCGATTTCTTTCGGAGTCTGGCAAAAAGCACCAGAAGTATAAGCATAATTATATTCGACAGAATCGTCATCAGGAACAGGTGATCCATACTAAATTCCAGTAATCCGTTCTCTGACCGGATTCCGTACGCTATCCCTGCAGCCATAAATACCATCTGCACGATAATCTGGACCACAAAATAAGCTGCCAACACTCCCAGCGATTTCACTACATTTTTCACTTTTCCCTCCTCTAACGCTCACCTGCAGGTTCTTTTTCACTTTATCACACCACCCTGACACATTCAATTGCCAAACGCCACCGTTTCCTTGCCAAACGCCACATATTATTTACAGCTTCTTGAAAACATGATAGTATTTTTGCAGTACAGCGGCTCGCGCTGCTAAAGAAGGAGAATCAAAATGCCTGAAATGAGAATCGCAGTCTGCGATGACGAAGAATTTTACCGTGATGAACTATCAAAAATGATCACTGTCTATGGAAATGAAACCGGACAAAAACTCATTTTAGATACATGGGAGAGCGGCATCGCCCTGCTTGACGCAGTAAAGGGCGGGGATAAGGACTATGACATTATCTTTCTTGATATCGAAATGCCGGAGCTATCAGGCATGGAAGCTGGCGAGGAGCTGCGCCGCATGGAAAAAAACATGACCCTGTGCTTTGTGACCAGCTTCAACGAATATGCGCTCAACGCCTATCAGATCGACGCTATCGGCTATGTCGTAAAACCGATTCAGTATCTTGATCTTAAGAAAATGCTGGAGAAAGCGGAAATGCAGTACTGGTATCGCAAAAAAACCGAGGAGGCACAGAAACGGTATCTGGAAGTCAGGCATGGACGCCAATCTGTTATCATCGATCTTGAGAAAGTCGTTTATATCGAAAAGAGGCGGAATCAGTGCGTTTTCCACCTTACAGACGGGGAGCAGATCTGCTATGATACGCTGAAGAATATATATAAGCAGTTGGATCACGACATCTTTATGCAGATCCATCAGGGATTTATCGCAAATTACAACCATGTCAAAGAAGTGACAAACGACCGGGTCTTCTTTGGTTCCGGTATGGAAGCCCCTTTAAGCCGCCGTTATTATGACGCCATCCACGGCAGATATACGGATAAACTGAACCGTATCCTTGCAAAGATCAACACGGCAAGTAATATCAAATGAGGTATCCGTTCACGTACAAACGGATACCTCTATATTACGTCTCTTGATTTCCTACACACCGTCGCCCAGCAGCGTGACTACATGCTCTTTAAAAGCATACAGTTGGTCTATATATTCACCGATAATTTTCTGGCAGTATTCTTTTACGATAACTCCGTCATAGTCATGAGAAAGCTGATTGCGTATCTTTAACATTTCCATCCAGATATCATCCGAGATTAATTCTGCTTTATACGCTTTCCTCAGCACCTCCCTTGGTGAACCAGCCACAAAATCAGTCATTGCATAATACTGCACCAATATGTCTTTCATCACTTTCCAGGAGAGGTCAAAAGTTATACTGAATTTTGCACTTGTTCCGCTGAGCACAAAAGAATCTGACATATCCCGATGACGCGCTTCAGCCAGAGCGTCCAGAGACCTTTGAAATGATTCCCATCTTTTACTAAATTTCTCGTCCATACTTTTTAATATCCTCCAATAACAGTTCATTCCTGCATGTATCCAGATCAAGAAGATCCACCGTATACAAAGTAGGGATTTCCTCTATCTTCTCCTCAAGATCGTCAAACTCCCGGACTCCGGCAACCGCAATATCTATGTCGCTTCGTTCCAGTGCCGTACCTTTTGCGCGGGAACCATATAAAATAATCTCTGACGCACCATGTGCTTTGCAGAGCTCTTTTACCCTTTGCAACACTGCTTCCACTGTCATCTGCGACTCACTCTCCTCATAGATTTCTGCTTTATAATATAACAAAAAGGCTGCTGAAACTCAAGATTTTGTCACTTATACAAAATCTTACAGCAACTTATGTATCTCCGGAAACACCTCCACACTCCGCTTCAAAATCCCCTTCACATACGCGATCATAATCCCGTAATTCGTCATCGGTACGCCCTGATCCGCCGCGCAGCTTAAGCGGTATTTCATCTCCCGCTCATTTAACATGCAGCCGCCGCAGTGGATGATCAGTTTATACTTTGTCAGATCATCCGGGAACTCCGTACCCGATGTAGTCTCTATCTTAATTTCCTTCCCCGTATATTCCCTGATCCAGCGCGGGATCTTCACCGTACCGATGTCGTCGCACTGTCTGTGGTGGGTGCAGCCCTCGCTGATCAGCACTGTATCGCCATCCTCTAACCCGTCCAGCGCGGTCACACCTGCCACCGCCTGTTCAAGATTACCTTTATAGCGTGCCATTAATATAGAAAAAGAAGTCAGCAGGATATCATCCGGCGTATCGGCCGCCACCTGACTGAATGCCTGGCTGTCCGTGATCACCATCTTCGGTTTTGTACCCAGCTTTTTCAGCGCGTCTTTTAGTTCCGTCTCCTTTACCACAACCGAGATGGCGCCCGCTTCCAGAATATCCCGAATCGTCTGCTGCTGCGGCAGGATCAGCCTGCCCTTCGGAGCAGCGGAATCAATGGGAACTACAAGCACGGCGATATCCGATGGATTGAGCAGATCGCGGACGAGATGTTTCTCCGTTTCTTCTGTCTGTGCAATAGCGGCAATCTGTTCTTTCAACTCAAATATCCCTTCCCCCGTAGCCGCGCTGACCGCTGCAATCTGATCACTCTTAAGCGCCAGCTCCTTCTTCACCGTTTCCTCTGCTGCCGGATCTGACAGTTCTATTTTATTGACCGCGACCACAAAAGGAATTTCCTTTTTGCGGATCCGTTCCATAAGAGCTTTGTCTTCGGGTGATACTCCTTCTGTTCCGTCGATTACCAGCACGGCAGCGTCCG
>ERZ1643246.1938-NODE-1938-length-21111-cov-5.198518_pt1 | contig 21111 bp, 20 predicted proteins | sample MGYA00579265_ERZ1643246 | MGnify/ENA primary metagenome ERZ1643246 (study PRJEB29033, sample SAMEA4952261) | chicken gut metagenome | biome: Broiler Chicken; feature: Gastrointestinal Tract; material: Caecum | place: Ireland | collected 2018 | study: Broiler...
TGACGGCTTCGATCCCGGTCGTCGTGTGGGGAAGGGCCCATCAGGCACAGAAAGAACGGCTGTATCGTTCATTGCTGGTCTCGAACCTGATCACGATCCATCTGAAGAGCGGCATCGGCAAGCTGAGTGCCTACTGTGGGGTCGTCAGTGCCGGATGTGGTGCTGCCTGCGGCATCTGCTATCAGGATGGCGGGGATCTGTGCGCTGTTTCACATACCCTGGTCAATGCGATCGCCATGATCTCCGGGACGGTCTGTGACGGTGCGAAACCAAGCTGTGCCGCAAAGATCGCCAGTGCGGTCGAGGCCGGCCTTCTGGGGTATGAGATGTACCGGCACGGACAGCAGTTTCGCGATGGGGAAGGCATCGTCTCCAAAGGTGTGGAGAATACCATCCACAACATCGCTCTGCTGGCCCGAAAAGGAATGCAGGAAACCGATCGGGAGATCATCGATATCATGATCGGCTGTTAAACGCTAGACAATGTTGCTAAAGTGTAGCTTTTGAGAAAAACGACGCTGTTTTTTAAGGAAAGCATGGTATAATACTGACTAGCTTACAGGAAACACAGCCATTGGAAGAAAGCGGGGATGAACGATGAAATATGCGATCGTATTTGATTCAAAGACCGGGAATACCGCACACATCGCGGGGATCATCCGTGATACGCTCAAGCAGCATCGCTGCGTTGCCTTCGGCCAGGAGCTTCCCAAAGAAGAGGTCGATGTCTTGTTTCTGGGAAGCTGGTGCGATAAGGGCGGCTTCAGTGAAACGATGCAGATGATCGTTGCGCAGGTGCACCAGCAGCGGGTCGCACTGTTTGCAACCTGTGGCTTTGGCATGGATGCGGCGTATTTTCGCAAGATCGCGGATCATCTGGGCGAACAGCTGCCAAAGGACAATACGGTCGTTGCCAGCTTCGTCTGTCAGGGAAAGCTGCCGCAGGGCGTCCTGCATCGTTATGAGGCCATGCTGGAGAAGGAAGAGACGCAGGCGGCGGCGAAGCAGATGATCCGTAATTATGAGCAGGCACGTACCCATCCCGATGAAGCGGATGAAAAACAGGCGGAAGCATTCGCGCTGCGGGTGCTGTCACAGTGTGGCTAACATGGTGTGCAAAGTGTCGGTCAGGCTGTAAATGATGTGAGAAATGAGCGGACAGATTAGGAGTGAAGGTATGGAAAAGAAAGTAGCACTGCTTTGTGATTCCAGTGCGGACATCAGCGAAGAAGAAGCAAGGGAACTGGGAATCTACGTCCTGCGGATGCCGGTCATCGTGGACGGTAAGGAATATCTGGAAGGCGTCAGCATCTTTGATGAGGATATCCTGGCGGCTTTGCGTGCACAGAAAAAGATCACGACGACGCAGCCGAGCATCGGTGAGATTGCACGGAAATGGGATGAACTGCTGAAGGATCATGATCAGGTGTTCTATCTTCCGCTTTCCAGAGAGCTCAGCGGTACCTGCGCCAGCTCGATCAACCTGGCGAAGGAGCAGTATGCGGGAAAGGTCATCGTCGTGGATTCCACCTTTGTCTGTTACCCGGTCATCTATATGCTGAAAGCGGCCCGGGACATGCTGGAGAAGGGATATACATGTGAACAGGTCAAGGAAAAGATCGAAAAGGAAGGCGATCTGTATGCAATCCTGATCCCGGAAAATCTGACCACGCTGAAAAACGGGGGACGCATCTCGCCGGCGGCGGCAGCGCTGGCCGGCATGCTGAAGATCCATCCGCTGCTCAAGGTGGAACGCGGCGGCATCGATGTGCAGGACAAGGTGCGTACGGCGCAGCGTGCATATAAGATCGGCATCGACTGTGTCACCCGCGATATCGACCCGCAGGACTATGACTGGATGATCATCCATGCGGATAATGAGAAGCTCTGCGATGAACTGCGTACACAACTGCAGGAGGCGACCGGACGTCCGGTGGATAAGCGGGTGTTCAGGTCTGTCATCATGTCGCATACCGGGGAAGGGACGATCGGCTTTGGCCGAATCCGCCGCCTGCATTACTGATCAGATCAGAGAAGCTGTCGAAGATCGGCAGCTTTTTTAGTGCTTTTTTGGAATTTGTCCGTATATGCGATTTGAACATGTTCACAACAACACGTTCATATAGTGAGTTAGGAGGCGGTCAAATGGGAAATCGAAGGCTCATCATTACATTTGCACTTGTGTTTGCGGCGGTATTTTCACTGTTTTACTATGCGATGTTTCACATGCTGGACGTGGAGGAAACGGAAACGCAGCGGACACTGTATCTCAATCAGGTCGGCATCTTTGAAGAATCGGACAATGCGCAAAAGATCTGTGATCAGCTGCAGGAGCATCAGCTGAGTGCATATCAGGTTGAGAAGGAGGGGAGGATCACCGTCGTGACGAGCATTTATGCGGAAGAGGAGAAGACCGAGCAGGAGGGGAAAACGATCGAGGAGATGGGCATGAACTATCTGACGAAAAAGATCACCGTTGAAGGTAGTGAGCTGGTACAGGCGGTGGATGACGGGGATTATGTGCGTGTGCTGCAGGCGGTGGATGATGAAGATACAGGAGATTGAGCCGCAGCTGCGCCCGCGGGAGAAAGCGCTGCGTCATGGGATCGCCGCATTGAGCGACCGGGAACTGCTCGCGGTGCTGCTGCAGAGCGGAACAAAGGGAAAAAGCGCACTGGAGCTGGCGGATGAGGTGCTGTTCCGCTGCGGCAGCCTGGCGAAGCTCATGCAGATGCAGCCAAAGGATCTGATGGACATCCCCGGCATCAAGGAAGTGCGTGCCATGCAGCTCTTCGCCGGCATCGAGCTTTCCAAACGCATTGCGGAAACAAGCGTGCAGCAGGAAGCCGTCCATACGCCGGCCGATCTTGTTTCATGGCTGCAACTTCGTTACGGTCATGAACAGCAGGAGCATTTCATCGTCGTCTTTCTGGATGTCCACAACCACATCCTGCATCACCGGACGCTTTTTCTGGGGACGCTCAACGCATCGATGGTACATCCCAGAGAGATCTACAAAGAAGCGCTGCGCTGCAGTGCCTGCAGCATCATCTGTGCCCATAACCATCCGGGCGGTGAGGTGATGCCTTCACAGGCAGACCTTCATGTGACGAAACAGATCGTCCAGAGCGGAGAGATCGTCGGGATCCCACTGCTGGATCATCTCATCATCGGAAGAGACAGCTGGTTCAGCTTCCGTCAGCACGATCTGCTGTAAAGCGAAGGGGAGCTTCCTTTACAGGCGGCCTGTGATCAGGAAAAGACGGCGACAGGAGAGAAGGAGCGATATCGCAGGCGTGCGGCATTTTCTGAGTTTTCTCTGAATTTGGCGAAGATTAAAGAATGATCGATTGCAACATTTTCCTTTAGCCTTTATAATAGAAAAAAGAATGAATGAAACAAGGTGAGGAAATGTCAAGATTTACGCGAACACAAAAAATTCTGATGTGTCTGATCGGCTTTTTTCTGGCGCTGGGACTGTTGTTTCAGGGCATGCGGCAGGCGAGCATCGGTGATATCGGATACAGTGTGCTCAGCTATCTGAAATATGGGCTGATCGATTATCCGCTGACATCCATCAAAAATTTTGCCAGCGACTTCTCCAACCTGTGGAAGGTGCAGGAGGAAAACGACTATCTCAAAGAACAGCTGAGCATGACCGAAAACTACCAGGCGCTGTATGAAAACGCGCAGCGGGAGAAGCGGGAGCTGCAGGAGCTGCTGAATATGAATGAGAGCCTCAGCGATTTCAACATCATCTCCGCAACGGTGATCGGACGGGACGTTTCTTATTGGAATGATCAGATCACACTGAATGTCGGCTCGAATGACGGCATCCGGGAAGACATGATCGTCGTCAACTCCCAGGGGGTCGTCGGCAAGGTTCACAAGGTACAGGATTCCACCTGCATCGTCAAGCTGCTGACCTGTGAAGACAAAAGCAACAAGGTCGCCGTCCGCATCAATTTCCAGAATGAAGATACGGGCGAGGATGCACAGAGCGAAGAAACGGACAGCGCTTCCCGTGCAGAATCGGTGGAGGGCATCCTGGAATCGTATGATGCCGATGAGGGGGCGTATGTGGTTTCGCTGCTGGATGAGCAGGAGGTAAAAGAGGGCATGCGCGTCGTTACCAGCGGTAAGGGCGGTGTCTATCCCAGCGGCCTGTTCGTCGGTACGGTCAAGAAGGTGGAATCGCTGGAGAATCAGCTGGGGCAGGTCATCTATGTCGAGCCGCTCAGCAACTTTCAGTATTTCGATTATGTCTCGGTCATCGAGGTGAACTAGAATGGCAAACGGCATCTTTTTTACGGTGTGTACGCTGCTGGATCTGGTCATCAGCGTGCTGTTTCCCGGTAGCTATCGCATGAATGATCTGGTGTTCATCTCTTCGCTGGGGTTTTGTTCCCTGGTGCTGGTCATCCGCGAGTATGACCTGCTCGACCGCTGTCTGATGGCATTTCTCTACGGGCTGATCGTCGATCTGTTCATCATGAACACGTTCCTGCTGTATGCGTGTACCTATCTGCTGATCGCGCTGCTGCTGCAGCTGTGGTCCCGTCATATGGGGGATTCGGTACTGGAATCGGTCATTCTCTGTATTGCGACGATCTTCGTCAAGGATCTGCTGATATTCTTCTATATGAGGATGAGCGGTATCAGCGAGCTGAGCTTTGCCGGATGGATCGTCAGCTATGAGTTTCTCTCCATCATCGGCAATGGAGTTCTGGTGTTTGCGGTCGTGCTTCTGCAGCGGATCAAAAACGATTATCAGCGCATGAAGGCTCGTAAGATCCGCCAGGAGGAGAAAGTCAGATGGTATACCTTACGATCAAAGAAGTGAAGAAACAGTTGCATATCCATGTGAAATTTGATTCTTTTGATGAGCTGCCCGTGCAGCTTGCCCAACGGCTGGCGCCCTATACCGTGAACAGGGGACTGTCAGCCTTTTTTTATCTTCCTGCGCTCAGCGATGCACAGGCGCTTTCCTTTCTGCGTCTGTGCCGACAGCTGAAGCTGACATTGCTGGGCATCGATCCCCTGCCGCCCCAGGCACCGCTGATCCGTTATCGGGAGGGGACCGTGCGCAACGGAGAGCGTTTGTGTGTGAAGGGAGCGCTGCAGCTGTTTGGCTGTATCCGTTCCAGTGCGCAGGTGCGCGCGGACGGTTCGCTCAGCGTCTTCGGTGAGGTGAGCGGCGTCATCGATCTTTTGCATGCGGACTGTGTGCTGTATGCGGCCGCGCTGGATCATGCCCGGATCCGCATCGCCGATTCTCCCTTTGTCGAGCTGAGCAGTGCGCATCCCTGCAAGGTCGTCTATGAGGAACAGTCGCTGAAATGTATCGAAGCGCTGTAATTTCGACAAGATCTGCGTTCCCTCCTCAGTAAGATAGGACTGTGGAAAGAGTAACAGGAGGGAAGTTCATGGGAGAAATCATTGCGGTCACCAGCGGTAAGGGCGGTGTAGGCAAGAGCAGCGTCTGCATCCATCTGGGCATGATGCTCGCTTCCAGAGGGTATAAGACATGTCTGGTCGATGCAGACCTGGGGCTGAAGAACCTGGATCTGATGATGGGACTGGACAACCGGGTCGTTTTTGACATGCAGGATGTGATCGAGGAGCGCTGTCTGCTGGAGCGGGCGCTGCTGCAGGACAAGCGGGAGAAAAATCTGTATCTGCTGCCGGTGTGCAAGGGCGTCAACTTTTCCGGGGTGCACAAGGAGGATTTCGTGCGTGTCATGCGGGTGCTGCAGAACCAGTTTGACTATTTGTTCATCGATACGCCGGCTGGGGTGGAGAGCGGCTTCCACTATGCGAGCATCGTGGCCCAGCGGGCACTGATCGTGACCAACCTGGATGTGAGCGCCCTGCAGGATGCAGACCGGGTGATCGGTCTGCTGCTGAAAGAAGGGATCAGCCATCTGGAACTGGTGCTCAACAAAGTGAGTGCCCGCGCCATCGAAAAAGGTATCTGTGTGCGTATGGAAGATGCGCAGAAATGGCTGGCGATCCCGCTGCTGGGCTATATCGTAGAGGACAATCGTGTGCAGTCCTGCAACAATCGGGGGCTGCCGCTGGCCATTGCCCGTGATTCACAGGTCTATCACTGTTTTGATATCCTGGCCCGCCGCTTTCTCAAAGAGAAGGCAGCCCTGCCAAAGCTGAGCGAACGGCGACTGTTTTCAAAGATCTTCGCTTCCTGACATATGATGCTGAGACGGCGCATAACATGAAATGAAGAGGTGAAGGTATGCAGGATATCGATCGCATCCGTCGACGGATCAGAAAGACCCATTCAGCAAGACGCCCGCACCGGCTCGTCAGCGCATTCCATCATCTGGTCCTGGCGCTGATGCTCGTCTGTGTGCTGGGGCTGTCGCTGATGATCGCCGATCGCCTGCAGCTGCCCATCGCTCTGCATGCATGGGATCATATACAGAGCATCCAGTGGAGCTCGTTTCTTCCGTTTGAGACCTGGTTTGCGACAGAAGAAACACAGAGCGTGGCGGCGATCGCTTCCTATGAGGAGGTGGGCGATCATCGCTATCACAATGGTTCCAACGAGGCCCTGACACCGTTTACCGCTACGATCTGTCACATCGAAGCGCAGAATGATACGTATTGTGTGTCGCTGCAGCTCGATGACGGGACGATCGTCAACATCGCGCATCTCCAGGAGGTGACGGTGCAGGAGGATGAGCGCATCCAGAAGGGCAGCACGCTGGGGACGTATCAGGAATATGTGGAGATCCGCTGTTTTTTAGACGGTACGGAGCTCGATCTCAAGGACGTGGAGGCATGATCCGGCTGCGGTTTTTCGCCGGCTGGGCGATCATGCTTCTTTTTGTCTGGCAAAGCGGTTACTGGAAGGTGCTGCTGGCCGTCTTTGCGATGATGTCGCTGCATGAGGGCGCCCATGCGCTGTGTGCGTGTCTCCTTGGCTGTCCCGTCAGCGGATTTGACATTTACCCCTTCGGTTTCTGCGCCCGTATGGAAACGATGGGATATGGCAGTGTCTATCGGGAGATGGTGATCCTGGCAGTCGGTCCCATGATGCACCTGCTGTATCCCGCGATCCTGCATCTGCTGGCGGCGGGAGGGGCGATCTCGGTTTCTTTCTGCGAGTATCTGGGCATGATGAACCGCTCGATCCTGTTGTTCAACCTGCTGCCGATCCTGCCGCTGGATGGCGGTCGGCTGCTCTCTTCTTTCGTTCATCTTTGCGTTCCCTATGCCAGGGCCCAGCGCCTGTCCCTGCTGGTCTCCGCATGTGGCATCGTGCTTGTGGCACTGGCTGGCTGGATGCCGGGGATCGCGGGCACTCTGACGCTGCTGGTGCTGGGCGTACGAACGCTTCGGCAGCGAACGCAGCTGTCGATCGACCGGCTGCGGTTTTACCGCTATCGGCAGGCCCATCCCTTTTACGGCCGTAGCTGCATCCATGCTCACCAGGATCTTTACCGCATGCGGACCAATTACATCCGGGAAGGCTCCCGTGTGCTGAGCGAGGCACAGTGGTTGCGGCGCTTCTTCGGATAAAGCATGGTGAGCCGGAAACTTCTATGGTATAATAGCTGCGAGGTGAGGACGATGAAGCTACGAAAGCTGTCGATGGTATTTCTGCTTGCCCTCTCGCTGCTGAGCGGCTGTCAGCGCACGCGCTATCAGGTGCTGGTCAGCTGTTATCCGCTGCAGTATCTGGTGGAACAGATCGCAGGGGAGCGGGTCAGCTGTGAATTGCTGAGCGAAAATACGCTGATCCAGCGGGCCGGGATCGCAGAAAATTACAAAGAACTGCTGAATCAGAGCGATGCGCTGTTTTATATTGCGTCCTTGGAATCCTATTATGAGATCTATGCGGACGAGATCAATGCGGCAGGGCTGGATAAGGTCAACATTGGTGATCAGCTGGGCAGCTTCCCGTTTGAACGCGAGACGATCACGGTGAACAACGGTGTGGAATCAAAGGTGAGCGGCCCTTATTATGAGGGCAGTGCCTTTAATGAGGTGGACACGTATTATTCAGATCCGACATTATGGATGGATGCAGTGACGATGAATGGCATGGCGAGTTATATCTGTGATTATCTCTGTGAGCGTTATCCGGCCTATGCACAGGAATTTCAGGAGAACTATGCAGTGCTGGAGGTCTCTCTGGCATCGCTGGATGCTCAGTATCAGGAACTCAAGGAAGCGGATATCGCGATCGCGGTCATGACGCCGAACTTCGGTCATCTACAGACATATGGCGTGCAGGTCTACCCGGTCTGTCTGTCGCGTTATGGGGCACTGCCCAATGAGGAACAGCTGGCGGTGATCCGCGAATCTCTGCTGGAAAACGGTGTCCGCTACATGGCGATCGAAAACAATCTGCCGCAGGATATGGTCGATCTGCGCCTGCAGCTGATCAATGAACTGGGCCTGATCCCGGTATCGCTTTATAACATTTCTTCGCTGAATGAGACACAGCAGGAGCGGGGACTCGACTATCTTTCGCTGATGCAGGAGAACCTGGCGATCCTGCAGAGCATTGCGAACGATCCATCCTGAGACAGGTGCGGACATGGGCCGGCAGCGGTATCACAGAAGAAGCTGCCGGTTTTTTGCGACCGTCGCGCATTTGTGAAAAGACAATGTGTAGCGATGGGATTTGTGATAAAATAAATATCTGAAAGAAAGGAGAACCTGCCATGGTGTGCAGGGTGTGAGATCGATGGAAAAACTGCTTTTGCTGGATGGTAACTCCATGTTGTTTCGGGCATATTATGCCACGGTATACGGACGGATGATGAAGACGAGCAACGGGATCCCGACCAACGCGATCTTCGGTTTCGTGACGATGTTCCAAAAGGCGCTGGCACAGATCGAACCGGATGGGGTGATGGTCGCCTGGGATGCGGGCAAACCGACCTTCCGTCACGAGATGTATCCCGATTACAAGGGAACGCGGAAAGAACTGGATCAGGAACTGATCGTCCAGTTCCCGATCGCCAGAGAGTTTCTGGATGCCTGCGGCATCCGTCGCTATGAATGCGAAGGGATCGAGGCGGATGACATCATCGGGTCTTTCGCCAAGGCGCATCCGCAGGTGCATACGACGATCCTGACCAGCGACCGTGACCTGCTGCAGCTGATCGATGATACGACCGATGTGCTGCTGATGAAAAAGGGCATCAGCGAGATGCAGCGCATGGATGCGGCGGCACTGGAAGAGGCCTATGGCCTGCGTCCGGCACAGATCATCGATCTGAAGGCGCTCATGGGAGACACTGCGGACAATATCCCGGGGGTCAGGGGAATCGGAGAAAAGACGGCGCTGAAGCTGTTAAACTGCTACCACAGCGTGGACAACGTCTACGCACACATCGATGAGATCAAAGGCAAGCTGAAGGAAAAGCTGGCAGACGGCCGCGAAGCGGCACAGATGTCCAAGGAACTGGCAACGATCAAGGTGGATGCCGCGATCCCTTTCACACTGGACGATGTTGCCTTTCATGGCATCGATCCGCAGGTCCAGGCGTTTTATCAGAAGTACGAGATGAAATCGTTCCTGCAGCAGGCGCATGCGCCGCAAAAAGCGGAAACGACGAGCATTCGCTGTGTCGATCACATCGAAGGAGATCTGGAGCGGGAAGATACGATCGTGCTGGCGGACTATGACAATGAGCATTATACACATAAGCTGCTCTATGGATTTGCGATCGCCTGTGAGGGACAGTTTTTCTACATTCCGCTGGCGGACGCAAAAAAGGATGAGAAGCTGATGAACTATCTCGCCCATGGCAAAAACAAGAATACATACAACGCGAAGGAGTTTTATCACATCTGTGCGCGCAACGGGATCGCATGCGGTGATTTTGCCTTCGATCTGATGCTGGGAGCATTTTTGTTGGACAGTTCGCTGACCAGCTATGAACGCTTTCTCGACCACTATCAGATCCCGATGCCGGTATCGATCGACGATGTGTATGGCAAGCGGGGAAAGAGCATCCTGCCGGAACTTGACCGACAGCTGGCGCACATGCAGGCACAGCTGCAGGGGTATGTACGCATCCTGGCAGACATGAAGCAGGAGCTGAAGGAGCAGCAGCTGTGGAAGCTGCTGAGCGAGCTGGAGCTACCGCTCTCCCACATCCTGTTCGAGATGGAGCAAGAAGGCATCTGCATCAGCGAGCCGGTGCTCGATGAGATCGGCGAAGTGACCGGCCAGCGCATGGAAGCCTATGCACAGAAGGTCTATGAATATGCGGGCATGCAGTTCAACATCAACTCGCCAAAACAGCTTGCGGCCGTCCTGTTTGATGAGCTGGGGCTTCGATCCACGAAGAAGCGCAGCACGGCGGTAGAGGTGCTGGAAAAGCTGCGGGACGCACATCCGATCGTCAACTGTCTGCTGGAGTATCGCAAATACGCCAAGCTGTATTCCACCTATGTGCAGGGACTGAAAAAGCACATCGGAGCGGACGGCAAGATCCACACGATCTTCAATCAGGCGCTGGCGCAGACCGGCCGCCTGTCCAGCAGTGAACCAAACCTGCAGAACATCAGCGTGCGTGATGAGGAAGGACGGGAGATCCGCAAGGCGTTCGTGGCGCAGGAAGGACATGTGTTCCTCTCGGCGGACTATTCACAGATCGAGCTGCGGATGCTGGCGCATATGGCGGACGAGACCCAGATGATCGATGCCTTCAATCACGATATCGACATTCATACGAAGACGGCGATGCAGATCTTCGATGTCTCCCAGGAGGAAGTGGATGCCGGCATGCGCCGCAGCGCCAAGACGGTCAACTTCGGCATCGTCTACGGCCAGTCGGATTACGGGCTCAGCGAGCAGCTGGGGATCACCCGCAAAGAGGCACACAACTTCATCGAAAAGTATTTTGCCTCTTATCCGAAGATCCATGCCTTCATGAACGATACGATCGCTTTCTGCGAGGCGAACGGATATGTGAAGACGATGTTCGGCCGGCGGAGATACATCCCGGAGATCAGCGATAAAAATTATATGATGCGCGAATTCGGCAAGCGGGCAGCGATGAACGCACCGATCCAGGGCAGTGCGGCGGATCTGATCAAGCTGGCGATGATCGAGATCGACAAGCGGATGCGCAGGGAACAGGTGCGCTCACGCATGATCCTGCAGATCCACGATGAGCTCATCTTCGATGTGCTGGAAGAAGAGCGAGAGATCATGCTGAAGATCGTCGAGGAAGGCATGCAGAACGTCATGCAGCTCAAGGTGCCGCTCATTGCCAACGCCAGCTTTGGCAAGACGTGGTATGAAGCAAAGTAGGTGAGCCCATGCCGGAATTACCAGAGGTACAGACCGTTTTGGACACGCTCGCCTGTCAGATGGGCCATCCGGTCATCGAACAGATCGAGGTCATCTGGGACAATATCGTACATGGAGATACCCAGGCGTTCATCGCTGGCCTGCAGGGACGGCGCATCGAGCAGTATGCGCGTCTGGGCAAGTATCTGTGCTTTGACTGTGGCAAAGTGATGTGGATCGCACATCTGCGCATGGAAGGGAAATTCTATCTGCAGCAGCCGCAGGAGCCATACGACCAAAAGCACGTGCATGTGATCTTTCATCTCGATGACGGACGGCAGCTGCGCTATCATGATACGCGGAAATTCGGTCGGATGTATCTGTACGAACATCAGGAGGATCTGCATGCCTATCCTTGTTTTGCGAACGTCGGGCTGGATGCATTCGATGAGCGGCTGACGGCGGATGTGCTGTATCGACGGCTGCACGGCCGCAGCATCACGCTCAAGCAGGCGTTGCTGGATCAAAGCGTCATCGCCGGTGTCGGCAACATCTATGCAGATGAGATCTGCTTTGCGCTGCGCCTGCATCCGCAGACACGCGTCTCTCGCATGCGCAAAAAGGATTTTGAGGCGCTGATCACGGAGATGCGCCGCATCCTGGGCGGTGCCGTGCGTGCCGGGGGAACGACGATCCGCAGCTATACGTCTTCACTGGGGGTCGACGGCCGGTTTCAGCTGCAGCTGCGCGTCCATGCAAAGAAAGGAGAACGGTGTCCGCTCTGCGGGGAGCCGATCAAGAAGATCACGGTCGGCGGCAGAGGCACCTATTACTGTGAACGATGTCAGAAACGAAGATGAAGAAGATCGCCCTGACCGGTGTGATGGGGGCCGGCAAATCCAGCGTGATCCGCATCCTGAAACAGCTGGACATCCCGGTGTTTGATTGTGATGCGATCAACGGAGAGCTGTTGCAAAAGGGTGCGAAAGGACATGCGGCACTGGTGCGGACGTATGGTGATGCCGTGCTGGATGCACAGGGCAACATCGATCGAAGCGCCCTCAGCGACCTGATGTTCGCAAAGGGAAAAAAACAGGAAGTGGAAGCGCTGCTGCATCCGCTCATCAAGCAGCGTCTGCTGGAAGCCATGTCGGCATGCGCCCGTCCGCTGGTCGTTGCGGAGGTGCCGCTGTTGTTTGAGGTCGGCTGGCAGGATGCTTTTGATGAGACGTGGGTGGTCGCCTGTGAAATGGATCAGATCCTGGAGCGGCTGCAGAAAGGAAGAGGCATCCCCCGTGAGGAAGCGCTGCGCCGGCTGGCCGCCCAGCTGCCGCAGAAAGAAAAAATTGCTTTATGCGATGTCGTGTTATACAATAATGCTGACGAAGAAGCACTGCGAAACGAGGTGCTTTCCTGTGTGAAAAGAGCGGGTGAGCGAAACGATGAAAATGGAGGACAGCTGTAAGCTGGAAATGAACGGACAGCTGGATGGAGAAGGGCTCAGTTCACTGCGGCTGCTGTATGCACCGCTGATCGGTGAAGAAGCCGTCAGCCTCTATCAGCTGCTTGCCGTCTTGGCCGTATCCCGCCGTCCGATCACCAATCACCGGCTGATCGTTCAGCTGGCGAATATGAGCATCGAGCGTTTTGAACAGCAGCGTCAGATCCTGGAACGCCATCTGTTGCTGAAGACGTTTCTCGATCCGAAGACCAATCAATATCTTTATCACATCCTGCCGGTGAAAAGCGGCAACGCCTTCCTGCGCCATGAAGTGTTCGGACGACTGTATCTGCGCAGGATGGGAAAGGATGCATATGAATTTGCCAAACTCTATTTTGCAGAGGAACATACGGATACGAAGTCCTATGTGGAGCTGACCGCTTCCTTTTCCCCGGACGATCCGCAGTGGCTGCAGTCCTCGTCGGATGCGTTCATCCGGTTGCGCCCTTCAGCGACGCAGCGCGCCCATCCGGCGGACGGCTTTGATTACGAGCGGTTCCTGCAGGGATTTGAACGTCGTTTTCCACCGCAGCTGCAGACGAAGGAACACCTGGAGCTGATCGGGGAGCTGGCGCAGGCGCACGGGATCGATGCGCTGGAGATGCGCAAGCTGGTCAATCAGTGCATCAATCCGCGGACGAAGGAGTTTAACGTCGAACTGCTCAAGAAGAAGGCCCGGGCAAAGGGGCGGATCATCGACGATGTGCCAAAGGATCCCTACCAGGCATCCCCGGTACAGTTTTTCAGACAGCTGCAGCCGGGCATTCCGATCAGTGCGGCCGACAGCCGTCTCATCGAATCGCTGCTCGTGGACTATCATCTGCCTAAAGAGGTCGTCAATGTGCTGATCGAGCATGTGCTTGCACGTACCGATCAGAGCTTCCCTCGTTCCTATGTGGAAAAGGTGGCGTCCAGCTGGGCCCGTCTGGGCATCGATACGCTGGAAAAGGCCAAGGCGCAGGCAGAGAAAGAACGATCGGATAAGGCCTATGTGCCAAGGCAGAAGACCCTGCCGAAGTGGTATGGTGAAGTGGAAGACGCGGATGTGCAGGAAGTGGATGATCAGACGATCGAACAGCTGCAGCAGCGTCTGGGCCGACAAACGGAATGAGAATGAGGTGAGGGCATGGAAGAACTTTCCTTTACATATGAACTGAGCGAAGCGGCCAGAGAGAAGAAAGAAGCGCTGGTCGCCTCGCTGAAGAAGGATGCGAGGGTCCTTTCCTTTTTAAAGGAAAATGGCCTGGATGAAAGCTGGCTGCTTTCACACAGCGGTACGTTTCAGCAGTGGCTGCAGACGTTGGATGTCTGTGCACACTGTCAGGGACTGCGTTTCTGTCGCTTTCAGCCTCAGGGGCATTATCTCGATCTGGCGTATGACGGCCTGCTGACGTATGCTTTTCGGCCGTGTGCATATCATAAAGATGAGCGCATGCGCTCTGCGCATGCGAAGCATTACTGTGTGATGGACTTTGACCGCAGGGATCTGCCGATCGATCTGACCACGCTGCCGCTGCAGCAGGAAAGCAAAGAGTATCGGGAGGTCGTCCTGCACGTGTTGTCGCATCTGCTGGAGGGAGCATCGCGCGGCATCTATCTGTGCGGCCCGCCCGGTGTCGGCAAGACCTATCTCTGCATCGGCATCACCAACTACTATGCCAGAGCAGGAAAACGCTGCGCGTTTGTCAATGTGCCCCATCTCATCTCTTCCCTGAAGCGTCTGTTTCAGGACAGCGATGCCATGGAGGCCCTGCTTTCCCGGATCGCCCATGCGGAGATCGCGGTCTTTGATGATATCGGAGGGGAGAGCGTAACGCCGTGGTCGAGGGATGATGTGCTGCTGCCGCTGCTCGATGAACGCATGAATGCGCATCGGCCGACCTACTTCACCAGCAACTACACCATGGGGGAGCTGGAGGCGCGATATGCTCTGGGAAACGGGAAAAATGCCGAGCCGGTCGCAGCCCTGCGACTGCTTGAAAGAGTGAAAGCGCTTAGTGGTGAAAAAATCTTAAAAGGGCGTTCAAGAAGGTAATTTTTTCTTGAAATAAAGCAGAACATAGTGCTATGATTATGTGCGTGAATGGAGGAAAGTTTTATGGTGAAACGTATTGGTGTTTTGACTTCCGGCGGCGATGCTCCGGGGATGAATGCAGCGATCCGAGCCGTCAAACGCGTCGCTTTGAACAGCGGCATCGAGGTCTTTGGTATCTATGACGGATACAAGGGCATGGTGGAAGGCTACATCGAGCCACTTACGAAAGCCAGCGTCGGCGAGATCGTCGACCGCGGCGGAACGATCCTGGGATCGGCACGTCTGCCGGAGTTCAAGGATGTCGAAGTCCGCGCTAAAGCGGTCACACAGCTGAAAAAACGTGGGATCGAAGCAGTCGTCGTCATCGGAGGAGACGGTTCGTATCGCGGTGCGCTCGCGCTGACTGAGATGGGCATCAACTGCATCGGCATTCCGGGAACCATCGATAACGATATTGTCTGCACCGATTTTACCATCGGGTTTGATACGGCGCTGACGACCGTTGTCGAAGCGATCGATAAGCTGCGCGATACGTCAAATTCGCATCATCGCTGCTCCATCGTTGAGGTAATGGGAAACCGCTGCGGGGATCTGGCGCTCTGGTCGGGAATTGCCTGCGGTGCAGAGATCGTCATTACCAGCGATACCGGCTTTGAAGAAAGCGAAGTGCTGGAGCGGCTGCGTGATCTGGATCTCATCAAGAAGAAACGCCATGCGATCGTCGTGATCTCTGAAAAGATCACGGACGTGCACCAGTTCGCCAAAAAAGTCAGTCTGAATACCGGCTTTTCTGGAAGAGCCACGATACTGGGACACGTTCAGCGCGGAGGTGCACCGACACCATCAGACCGTATCCTGGCTTCCCGCATGGGGGAGAAGGCGGTCGATCTGCTGATGCAGGGCATCGGCGGGCAGTGCATCAGCATTCGGGAAAATCAGATCGTTTCCGTACCGATCGAGGAAGCGCTGGTCATGCCGCGCACATCACGTAAGCCATTGCAGAATCTGTTCGAGAGACTCGTATAAATAAGTAGGTTGCAGGAAAGGAATCAAGTGTATGGACAGAAAGACAAAGATCATCTGTACGATCGGCCCGGCATCAGAAAGCAAAGAAATGATGCGCAAGCTGGTCGATACAGGTATGGACATTATTCGACTGAATTTTTCACATGGTGATTATGAGGAACAGGGAAACCGTATCAAGAACATCCGTGAGGTCGTAAAAGAGACGGGCAAGAGCATTGCGATCCTGTTGGATACCAAGGGACCGGAGATCCGTCTGGGGGATTTTGAAAACGGACAGGAATCTTATGAGAAAGGCGAGATCGTGACGATCGTTCGTGAGAAGATCCTGGGAACGCATGAAAAGTTCCACATCCAGTGCCCGGAGGTCTTTGACGATGTCGAGGTCGGCGGTACGATCCTGATGGATGACGGCAAGCTGCGTGTAACGATCCTGGAAAAGGGTGAAGGCATGTTGAAGTGCCGTGTGGAGAATCCGCATACGCTGAAGAGCCGCAAAGGCTGTAACGTGCCGGGCGTCAAGCTGAGCATGCCGTTCATCTCGGAAAAGGACGATGCGGACATCCGCTTTGGCTGCCGTCAGGGCGTGGACTACATCGCAGCCAGCTTTACCCGCCGCAAAGAGGACGTACTGGCGATCCGCCGCATCCTGATCGAAGAGGGACGCGAGGATATCCAGATCATCCCGAAGATCGAGAACCAGGAAGGTTTTGACAACCTGCGCGAGATCCTGGAAGTTGCGGACGGCGTGATGGTTGCCCGTGGCGACCTGGGCGTCGACGTATCGCTGGAACTCGTTCCGATCTATCAGAAGCGCATCATTGCGGTAGCCAATGAGGTCGGCAAGCCGGTCGTTACCGCTACGCATATGCTGGAGAGCATGCAGGGCAACCCGCGTCCGACTCGTGCGGAAGCGAGCGATGTTGCCAATGCGATCCTGGACGGCACCGATGCGATCATGCTTTCCGGTGAGTCTGCAGCCGGTCTGTATCCGATCGAAGCCGTTGCGACGATGGTGAAGATCGCAAAGGCGATCGAACCGATCATTCCTTATCATGATCGTCTGAAGAAGGCGATCAAGTCCTGCCGCCGCACGAAGAACGATGCGATCGGCATCTCGGTCGCGGATACGTCGGCAGCGCTGAATGTCGCCGGTATCATCGCCTTTACTCAGAGCGGTACGACGGCACGTCGCATTGCGAAGTTCCGTCCGCAGGCGCCGATCCTGGCTGTGACCTTTGATGAGCGCACGCAGCGTTCATTAGCGGCAAACTGGGGTGTGACCGCCATCTGTTCTGAAACGGTCAACACGCGGGAGAATGAAGCTTCTCTGGCCCGCAACATCGCGATGAGCTACGGTATCCACAAAGGAGAGACGATCATCGTCGTTGCCGGTTACCCGACGGGCTGCGGAGCGACCAACACGATGAAGATCATCGAAGTCTAAGAAGAAAACATGTGCACGCATCTCTGCGTGCCTTTTTTTTGCGAGGGAAAGGGAAAGAGGAGGCAAGGTTGAAGAATGCTTCAAAATATGATAGTATTCCATTAGTGCAAGGAGGGATTCCATGCGACCAGAGACCAATCTCAAAGAAAAACTGAAGATGTATCGCAGTCTGATCCTGTTTGGGCTGCTCATATTTTACGGATTGCAGAATATTCCGATGCTGTGGAATATCTTCATGCGGATCCTGTCGATCCTGACGCCGTTTTTCATCGGCGGCGGATTTGCTTTCGTGCTGAACATCCTGGTGAACAAGATCGAAGAACTGCTGGGGTATACCTCGCTGCGGCAGAGCCTCAAACGGACGATCTCTGTGATCGGCGCACTGCTCGTGTTCTTTTTGGTCATCGCCTGTTTCCTGTTTGTCGTCATTCCGCACATTTCGGCATCGATCGAGAATATCATTCGGACGCTGCCGAGCGCAGCCAATGATTTTGTCAATTGGCTGACCCGGCTGGCGCAGGACAATCCACGACTGTTATCGATCGTCGAAAGTGCCAGCATCAGCGGTCTCACGGAACTCAATTATGAGGATATCATCACCAATCTTTCCAACTGGCTGCTGAGCGGGGGCGCCGGCAATATCTTTGCGACGACGGTCAACCTCATCTCGACGACCGTCTCCTGGGCGGTCACGTTCATCGTGGCGTTCGTCTTTGCGATCCTGACGCTGTTCAACAAGGAGCGGCTGATCGTCGGAGGAAAGAAGCTGCTGCACGTCTATACGAGCGAAAAGGTCTATCACCGTACGCTGTACGTCCTGAATCTGACCAAGACGACCTTTACCAATTACATCGGCGGTTCCTGCACCGAATGCCTGATCTTGGGTTCTCTGGTCACCATCGGCGGTGTGATCTTAAAGATCCAGTATGCGTTTTTGGGCGGGGTCATCGTCGGCGTGACCGCGCTGGTGCCCATGTTCGGTGCTTTCTGCGGCTGCCTGATCACTGCGGTGTTCATCGCGATGGTCGATCCGATGCAGGCACTGTACTTCATCATCATGGTCGTCTGCATTCAGCAGGTGGAAGGCAACCTGATCTACCCGCATGTGGTCGGCAACTCGGTCGGACTTCCGGCACTGTATGTCATCGTAGCGATCTCGATCGGCGGATCGCTGATGGGCATCGTCGGCATGATCATCTTCATTCCGATCTGTTCCATCTTCTACACCCTGTTGAAGACCGATGTGAACGAACGGATCGCCAGGGCACAAAAGAAACCGGAATCGGCAGAAGCGGCTCAGTGAGAACGGCCGCTTTTCGTTTGCCTCTGCCAGCGGCCGTTAACATTTTGCGGTTGATTTTGGCTATGGTTAATGCTATAATGGGAGCGGTTGTAAAGGAGGAGTATGGAACATGGCTGTAAATATTGATAGAGATACTTGCATCGGATGCAGTGCTTGCGTTGGTGTTTGCCCGGTATCTGCTTTGTCGATGGACGATGAGGGCAAATCCACTTGCGATGAGGGTACTTGCATCGACTGCGGCACTTGCGTATCTGCTTGCCCAGTATCTGCAATTTCTCAGTAAACCGAGCGTTCCGCTTGGTTTTTTTAAGGTGTATGACCCGGCTTTTTGCATGGAGGTAGGATAGATGATAAAACAACAGCCAGGATGGGTGCTCCCCAATCTGCGGGAGGCACAGAAGCGCACCCATCAGGACAGCAAAATTGAAAAAGCGCTGTTTTCGATCCCGGCACAGTGCCAGGGGATCGGGCAGGGAAAACGCTATTATCTGCGCACTTATGGATGTCAGGCCAATGAGCGCGATTCGGAGACGCTGGCCGGTATCCTCGAAGCGCTGCAGTTTCAGCCGACCGAGGATGTCCAGGAGGCCGATCTCATCCTGATGAACACCTGTGCCGTGCGCAAGAATGCGGAAGACAAGGTGCTGGGGGAGATCGGTCATTTCAAGCATCTGGCCCGTCAGCGGGAGGATCTGGTGATCGGTGTCTGCGGCTGCATGGCACAGGAGGAGAACATCGTCGAAACGCTGTTAACCAAGTATCGGCACGTCAATCTGATCTTCGGTACGCATAACCTGCACCGTCTGCCGGAGCTCTTATATCAGGTGATGGTCGGCCATGAGACGTGTGTGGAGGTCTACTCCAAAGAAGGCGATGTCATCGAAAATCTGCCGGTGCGCCGTTTTGGCCGGCACAAAGCATGGGTCAACATCATGTACGGCTGTGATAAATTCTGTACGTACTGCATCGTTCCTTACACACGCGGCAAGGAGCGCAGCCGCCGGATGGAGGACATCCTTTCCGAGGTGCGCACGCTGAAGGAAGAAGGGTATCGGGAGATCACGCTGCTGGGACAGAATGTCAATGCCTATGGCAAGGATCTGGGCATCGAGGGCGGTTTTGCCCGGCTGCTGGAAGAAACGGCAAAGATCGGCATTGACCGCATCCGCTTCACGACCTCCCATCCGTGGGATTTCAGTGATGAGATGATCGAGATGATCGCCGCTTATGAGAACATCATGCCGTTCATCCATCTGCCGGTGCAGTCCGGTGACAGCGAGATCCTCAAGATCATGGGACGCCGCTATACGATCGAGGAATACCGGACGCTGTTTGACAAGATCATGACACGCATCCCCGGCTGTGCGGTGTCGACCGACATCATCGTCGGCTTCCCGAATGAGAGCGATGAGCAGTTCGAGCATACGATGGAGATCGTCGATTACTGCAAGTTTGACAACGCCTTTACCTTCATCTATTCGCCGCGGGAAGGGACACCGGCTGCGCGGATGCGCGACAATGTGCCGATGGAGGTCAAACAGGCACGCCTGGCGCGGCTCAATGAGCGCTGGAACAGCTATGCCCTGGAAAAGAATAAAGCGTATGAGGGAAGGGTCGTCAAAGTGCTGGTGGATGGTCCCAGCAAGAAGAATGAATCTGCATACAGCGGCTATACCGAAACGAACAAGCTGGTCAATTTCAGTGCGGAAGGTGTAGCGGCCGGCGATATCGTTAAGGTGCGGATCACACAGGCGCGCACCTGGTCGCTGCATGGGGAGCTTGTGTCGAGAGAAAAATAGAAAGAGAGAAAGCCGTTGAATGATGGCTTTTTCTTCATGTGTCATCGAAGCAGGACGGTTTCGCAATGCTGCGATGGCATGCAAAACAAAGGAAATCGCCGCACATTCATTGACATGAAACGAGAATCCAAGTATCATAACGTAGAACTGCGAAAGACGAAGGGAATTCGTTGTTTAGGAATGAAAATTGAAGTATAATGTGGGTAGGATTTCATACGAGAAGACACTGTCGGCGACGGTGGATGTGATCGGATGGCAGCACATGATCAGAAGATAATGGAGGATAATTATGAGTAAAGTTCGTATTTTTGCATTGGGCGGACTCGATGAAGACGGCAAGAACATGCTCGTCGTGGAGGTCGATGAGAAGATCTTCATCATCGAGGCCGGACTGAAATATCCGGACAGCGAAACGCTGGGCGTGGAGTTCATCATACCGGATTTCACTTATCTGATCCAGAACAAGGAACGGGTGAAGGCGATCTTCATCACCCATGCGCATGACGATGTGGATGCGGCGCTGCCGTATCTGCTCAAACAGATCAACGTGCCGGTGTATACCGGAGGGATGACGTCCCTGATGGTCCGTGAGATGCTGAAGCGGGAAGGGGTCAAGAATGCCAGAGTGCATCGGATCAAGCGAAACGATACGATCCGCATTGCCGGTGTGAAGGTCCATACGTTCCCGATGACGCATGCGTTCCCGGATAATTTCGGAGTGGCGA
>ERZ1643246.1940-NODE-1940-length-21099-cov-6.332636_pt1 | contig 21099 bp, 14 predicted proteins | sample MGYA00579265_ERZ1643246 | MGnify/ENA primary metagenome ERZ1643246 (study PRJEB29033, sample SAMEA4952261) | chicken gut metagenome | biome: Broiler Chicken; feature: Gastrointestinal Tract; material: Caecum | place: Ireland | collected 2018 | study: Broiler...
GCCACCGGCGGCCTGGGCAGCATCATCGCCAAGGAAACGGACTGCATCTACGTCTATGACCCGAACCTGACGCTCCAGGGGATGCGGTTTATCTACAATAAACAGAAACGGTCGTAGGAAGTGATGGAAAAGGTTATTCATCCCCTGAGGATAGGGGAAGTACTGCTGGAAAACAATTTGATTCTCGCACCGATGGCAGGCGTGACAGACCTGCCATTTCGCGTGCTCTGCCATGAGCAGGGAGCGGGGCTTATCTGTACGGAGATGGTAAGCGCCAAGGCCATCTATCACAACAACCGCAACACCGAGGAACTCCTGAGAATCGACGACCGGGAGGGCGCGGTCTCCCTTCAGCTCTTCGGCTCCGATCCGGACTGCATCAGTCAGATGGCAAAACGGATTGAGGACAGACCGTTTGCCATTCTGGATATCAACATGGGCTGCCCGGTGCCGAAGGTGGTAAAAAACGGGGACGGTTCTGCTCTGATGAAACAGCCGAAGCTGGTGGAGGAGATCGTGGACAAGACGGTGCGGGCCATCCGAAAGCCGGTAACGGTAAAGATCCGCAAGGGATTTGACGAACAGCATGTCAACGCGGTGGAGGTGGCGAAAGCCGCGGAGGCCGGGGGCGCGTCCGCTGTCGCCGTTCACGGCAGGACGAGGGAACAGTATTATGCGGGAAAGGCAGACTGGGACATCATTGCCAGGGTAAAGGGTGCGGTAAAGATTCCTGTCATCGGAAACGGGGATCTGACATGCCCGGAAGATGTGGAGGCCATGGCGGCGCAGACCGGCTGCGATGGTTTCATGATCGGTCGGGCGGCCCAGGGCAATCCCTGGATTTTCCGTCAGATTCTTTCCTATTTCGAGACCGGAGAACACCTTCCGAAACCCTTCCTGGAGGAGATGATCCCCATGATGCTGCGTCACGCCCGGATGGAGATCGAGTATAAGGGGGAGACGACGGCCATGCGGGAAATGCGCCGCCACGCGGCATGGTACACCGCCGGCTACCGCAATTCCTCCAAGCTGAGAGGAAGAATCCAGGAGGTATGTTCCTACCGGGAACTGGAGGAGCTCTTCGAGAAGCTTCTTGACAAAACGGAGTAAATGTACTAACGTATCAGGGTACTTTATTGAAAAAAATGGATATGGACAGGCGAAGTCTGCAGGAAAGCGGAAGCACCGAAGGAGTAACACTCTCAGGTATCGGAAACGATGAGGACTGCAGACGGATGTGACTCTGGAGAAGCTCAGAAGTGAGTGCCGAAGGTGCAAAGGCGGCGTCGCCGCTTAATCTCTCAGGCAAAAGGACGGAGAAAATATACACAGGCAGGAGTCATATGGGGCTTTCTGCCTTTTTTCATGGGAAAACGCGTTTTGCATGAAAACACCGTGCGCGTCTGTCAAAGGAAGGGAGACAAAGTTATGTGGGAAACAATCAATGAGGTGCTGGCCACCATCGACGATTTCGTATGGGGTGTGCCGCTGATCGTGCTGATCCTCTCGGGAGGTCTGCTGCTGACGATCCGGACGAAGGTTCTGCAGGTTCGGCATCTTCCGCTGGCGCTGAAGTGGATGATCAAGAACGAGGAGGAAGGCGAGGGGGAGGTTACTTCCTTCGGCGCGCTGTGTACGGCGCTCTCGGCAACCATCGGAACGGGAAATATCGTGGGTGTTGCCACGGCGATCTGCGGCGGTGGTCCCGGAGCGGTTTTCTGGATGGTGGTAGCCGCGTTTCTCGGTATGGCGACCAAGTATTCCGAGGGACTCCTGGCGGTCAAGTACCGCGTGGTGGATGAGAACAATCATGCCCTGGGCGGACCGTTCTACTACATAGAGCTGGGTATGGGAAAGAAGTTCAAATGGCTGGCGAAGATTTTCGCCTTCTTCGGTGTCTGCGTGGGACTGTTCGGTATCGGAACCTTTACACAGGTCAACGGTATCGCCTCCGCGGTACAGACTTTCTTTGACCCCAACAGCGCCAACACGGTAACCATTCCCGGAATCGGTACCTACTCCTGGGCGGTGGTGGTGGCCTCCCTGGTACTGGCTGTCTGTGTTGCCCTGGTACTGATCGGCGGCATCAAGCGAATCTCCAACGTAGCCCAGGTCATCGTGCCCTTTATGGCAGTATTTTATGTGCTGTTCTGCGTGATTCTGCTGATTACCAACATCACGGAAGTTCCGGCGGCCATTGTGACCATCGTGCAGGGAGCGTTCAATCCGAGGGCGGTAACCGGCGGCGTGGTTGGAAGCATGATTATCGCCATGCAGCAGGGTGTTGCCCGGGGAATTTTCTCCAATGAGTCCGGTCTGGGTTCCGCGCCCATCGCGGCCGCCGCGGCGAAGACCAAGGAGCCGGTGCGCCAGGGCCTGGTGTCTATGACCGGTACCTTCATTGATACGATTGTCATCTGTACCATGACGGGGCTGTCTGTGGTTATCACGGGAGCCTGGAAGGTGGATGGACTGGAGGGTGTACAGGTTACCACCTACGCCTTCGAGAACGGTCTGCCCTTCCCGGCGGAGCTGTCCTCCTTCATTCTGATGCTCTGCCTGATTTTCTTTGCGTTTACCACGATCCTGGGCTGGGATTACTATTCGGAGCGATGCCTGGAGTATCTGACCGGCGGCCGGATGGGAATGGTAAAGGTGTACCGTTGGCTGTACATTCTGGCGGTGTTCATCGGGCCTTACATGACGGTTTCCGCTGTGTGGACCATCGCGGATATCTTCAACGGCATGATGGCGCTGCCCAACATGATCGCGCTCTTTGCCCTGAGCGGCGTTGTGGCAAAGGAAACCAAGGCATTCTTTGACGCGAAGAAGCATATGGCAGGTTGACAAAGCGACCGTTATCATTTACAATGAAGTCTCCGAGCAGCCGGGGAGGCAGCGGTTCCCTGTACCAGCATCGCTATAGCTGGGGCCATATCCCTGCCGAGGGTCTTGCGGGCGGAAGCCGCCCTGGGTAAGTGGCGTTGAGATCCGGGTCTTGCGCAACGGATGCCTGCGAACCGTGTCAGGTCAGGAATGAAGCAGCACTAAGCGGGATGTTTCGTGTGCCGCAAGGGCGCCTGGGTTGAGTTAACTGCGCAGGTAACGTTCCGCCTTGCGGATTCGAAGCGGGATGCTCGGATTTGATTTTTAGAAGCGAAGCTACAGGTCAGTTTTTCCATACTAAGATGGAAGAATGTGGCCTGCGGCTTTTTTTGTTTCACAGGAAACAGGGTGGGATTCCCTTTTGACTTTTGGGGAGAAGACCGTTACAATGGGGAAAAGAAAGGGGACTGGAAGGGAGGGAGCCGCCGGCAGGCGGCGGACAGCGATGACGGACATCATATTTACCAGTGATATACACTCCCATCTGAACAGTTTTCCGAGACTTTCGGAGGGAAGAGAGCAGCAGACAGGCGGGCTCGCCCGCATGAAGACACTGGTGGATGAGCAGAGGAAAAAGAATCCGGATACGCTCTATCTGGACGGCGGAGATTTTTCCATGGGCACTCTGGTGCAGACTGTGTTTGAGGAGGAGGCCGCGGAACTGCGGACTCTTGGCATGCTGGGCTGCGACGCGACTACGTTTGGAAATCACGAGTTTGACTATCGCACCCGGGGCCTGGTGCGCATGATGCGAAGCGCTATGGACAGCGGGGACCCCCTGCCGGCGTTGCTGCTGTGCAATGTGGACTGGGAGCAGGGCGGCAAGGAGGCCGAACCTCTGCGTGAAGTTTTCGGACAGTATGGCGTGCGTCCCTATGAGATCCTCGAGCGGGGCGGGGTAAGGATTGCCCTGATGGGAGTTTTCGGAAAGGATGCCCTGGTCTGCGCCCCGACCTGCCAGTTGAAGTTTGCGGACCCGGTGGCGGCAGTCAGGCGGACGGTGGAGGAGATCCGACGGAAAGGGGGAGCGGATCTGTATATCTGCATTTCCCACGGCGGAACCGCTGAGAAGCCGGAACACTCCGAGGATGAGATTCTGGCCAGAAAAGTGCCACAGCTGGATCTGATCATCAGCGGACATTCCCACACGGTACTGAGGGAGTACATACGTCACGGGGATACTTTCATTGTCTCCTGCGGAGAGTACGGAGCCTATCTGGGGTATGTCTCCATGGAGCGAAAGAAAAATGGCAGATGGGCGGTTAGGGACTACCATCTGCAGCCGGTTACCGGGGAGATTCCGGCTGACCCCGGGGTACAGCGGCGTATTGACGGCTTTATGGAGTCGGTGGATCGCAGGTATCTGTCCAGGTACGGTTACACCAGAGATCAGGTGCTGGCGGTCAATGGAGTGGATTTCAGCAGCATAGATCAGATAAGGGAGGAGCACACGGAACAGAACCTCGGAAGCGTGGTGGCGGACGCGTACCTGTATGCGGCGGCCAGAGCGGACGGGCAGGAGGGCAAAGGCGCCGATGTGGCGATTGTCCCCGGCGGAACTCTGCGGGAGACCTACGCTAAAGGACCGATTACGGTGGAGGACGTGTTCCAGTCCTTTTCCCTTGGGATCGGGCCGGACGGAGTGCCGGGCTATCCGCTGGTCAGGGCCTGGCTGACCGGAAGGGAGCTGAAACTGGCGGCGGAGGTGGACGCCTCCATCTCCGATGCCATGCCCATGGCCAGGCTGTTTATGAGCGGGTTGCGCTTTACTTTTAATCCCAACCGGGTTATTCTGAATAAAGTGACGGATATTTCCCTGGTGGATGACCGGGGGCAGGAGTGCGCGCTGGAGGACAACCGTCTCTACAGCGTGGTGTCCGATCTGTATACCGGACAGATGCTCTCCTCCATTACCGGGATATCCCACGGCCTGCTCTCTCTGCAGCCCAAGGATGCAGAGGGGAATCCGCTGGAAAACTTCGAGGACGCGATCCTGTTTTCCGGCGGGCAGGAGATGAAAGCCTGGGTGGCCATCGCCCGCTATCTTTCCTCCTTTGAGCAAAACGACCGGGGGATTGCCCAGATTCCGGAAGCGTACGCAAAAAAGCAGGGGAGAAAGGTGGTCAGCCACAGCCGGAAGCCGGGGGAACTCCTGCGAAACCCCAATCGATATTCCGCCGCGATTTACAGTGCCGGGGGCGTGCTGGCAGTTTCTGTCTTATTTTTGCTTCTGGCGGGAATTTTCCTGCGGGGGAAACCGAAGAGATGATACCGGCAGCGATTGCTGTCGGAAAAACAGCATAGAAACCATGCGATTGCCGAACTTCTTACCTCAAAGAGTTTCTGCGGGGGAAGATGCAGGATGCGCTGGGAGACCATTCCCCGTCGGGGATGGAAGGACCGGGAGTTTCTGTATCTTCTGATGCGGGCTCCCGGTTTGTCTGTTCTGTGGATCGGCTTCCGGTATCCGGAGCCGGAGACAGGCGCACCGGGTGCCGTGGACGAGGGAGGAACAAAAAGAGCGGCGGAAAGGAAAAGGAGAGTTATGGAGACGAGAGTGGCAATGCTCGCTGTCGTGGTGGAGCAGCGGGATCAGGCGGAGGAACTGAATCACATCCTGCACACTTACGGATCTTATATTATCGGCAGAATGGGAATCCCCTATGAAAAGCGGGGGATTTCCCTGATCAGTATTGCGCTGGACGCGCCGCAGGATGTGATCAGCGCGCTGGCCGGAAAAATCGGCAGACTGCCCGGAGTGACTGCCAAGGCGGTTTACTCCAAAGTCGAGGGGAAAAAGGAAAAATGAGGAAGGTTCAAGACAGAAAATGGGAGCAGCTTCTATGGAAGCTGGATCGGGAACACCGTCTGAGCGCCGGGGAGTGGAAAGATCTTCTGGAGGCGGAGAGCAGGGAGGCCGGGAATCTGGCGGCAGACCTGGCAAAACGGAGGGCGGTGGAGCAGTTCGGGAAAAAAATCTACATCCGCGGGCTGGTGGAGATTTCCAGCTACTGCAAAAACAACTGCCTTTACTGTGGAATCCGCTGCGGCAACAGCCGGGCGTCCCGCTACCGGCTGACGGGGGAGGAGATCCTGTCCTGCGCAGGGGAGGGCTATCGGCTTGGGTTTCGCACCTTTGTGCTCCAGGGAGGAGAGGACGGGCATTATACCGACGAACGGCTCTGCGGGATTCTGGAGGAATTGAAAAGACGATTTCCGGACTGCGCGGTTACCCTTTCTCTGGGGGAGCGAACCAGAGAGAGTTACGAGCGCCTGTTTGCCGCGGGGGCGGACCGTTATCTGCTCCGCCACGAGACCGCGGACAGAGATCATTACAGCCGGCTGCACCCGCCGGAAATGTCCTGGGACAACCGGATGCGCTGTCTGCGGGATTTGAAGGAGATCGGTTATCAGGTAGGCTGCGGGTTTATGGTGGGTTCCCCGGGGCAGACCACAGAGTGTCTGGTCAAGGACATGATGTTTCTGCAGGAGTTTCATCCCCATATGGTGGGAATCGGCCCCTTCGTCCCCCACCACGACACGCCCTTCGCGAAGGAGCCGGGAGGAACGGTAAAGCAGACACTGTACCTGTTGTCGCTGATCCGCATCCTGTTGCCGCGGGTGCTTCTTCCGGCCACCACGGCCCTGGGAACCATCGATCCGAAGGGGCGGGAGAGAGGAATTCTCGCGGGGGCAAACGTGCTGATGCCGAATCTGTCGCCGCCGGGTGTGAGGAAAAAGTATGAGCTCTACGACAATAAACTGTGTACCGGGGACGAGGCCGCCGAGAGCCTGCGGATCCTGCGGGAGCGAATCTGTCAGATCGGATACGACCTGACGGTGGATCGGGGAGATTCCCCGATGACAGGAGGACAAAAGCGGGAATATCCCCGTTGAGACTGTATGTGGAATAAGAAAAGATAGAGAAAAGAAAAGGAGGAACACAAAATGTACAATGTCATGTCGCCGAAGGCAGAGGAGTTTATCAGCGATGAGGAGATCCGGGACTGCCTGGAGTATGGAGAGAAAAACAAGAGAAACCGGGAGCTGATCGATCAGATTCTGAACAAGGCCCGCGAGATGAAAGGCATCAGCCACAGGGAGGCTATCGTGCTTCTGGACTGCGAGCTGGAGGACAAGAACGAGGAGATTTACCAGCTTGCCAGGGATATCAAGCAGGAGTTCTACGGCAACCGTATCGTCATGTTCGCACCCCTGTATCTGTCCAACTACTGTATCAACGGCTGTGAGTACTGCCCCTATCACGCGAAGAACAAGCATATCCGCCGCAAGAAGCTGACCCAGGAGGAGATTCGAAACGAGGTTACCGCCCTGCAGGATATGGGACACAAGCGTCTGGCCATTGAGGCGGGCGAGGATCCAGTAAACAACCCCATTGAGTACATCCTGGAGAGCATTCAAACCATCTACAGTATCCATCACAAGAACGGCGATATCCGCCGGGTCAATGTGAATATCGCGGCCACCACGGTGGAGGAGTACCGGATGCTGAAGGAGGCCGGCATCGGAACTTATATCCTGTTCCAGGAGACCTACAACAAAGAGTCCTATGAGAAAATGCATCCCACCGGACCGAAGAGCAACTACGCATATCACACCGAGGCTATGGACCGGGCCATGGAGGGCGGTATCGACGATGTGGGGCTGGGCGTTCTGTTCGGCCTGAACAATTACCGCTATGACTTTACCGGCATCATCATGCACGCGGAACATCTGGAGGCTTACAAGGGTGTCGGACCTCACACCATCAGCGTGCCCAGAGTGCGCCGGGCGGATGATATCGACCCGGATGTGTTCGACAACGGCATTTCCGACGATACTTTCGCAAAGATTGTGGCCTGCATCCGTATCGCAGTGCCCTACACCGGAATGATCGTCTCCACCAGAGAGAGCCAGGAGAGCCGCCGGCGTGTGCTGGAGCTGGGCATTTCCCAGATCAGCGGCGGTTCACGCACCAGTGTCGGCGGCTATATCGAGCCGGAGCCCGAGGAGGAAAATACCGCTCAGTTTGATATCAGCGACAACCGTACGCTGGACGAGGTGGTCAAATGGCTGATGGATCTGGGGTATGTGCCCAGCTTCTGTACCGCCTGCTATCGGGAGGGCCGCACCGGCGACCGGTTTATGCAGCTGTTAAAGAGCAAGCAGATCGTCAACTGCTGCCATCCCAACGCTCTGATGACGCTGAAGGAGTATCTGGAGGATTACGCTTCCCCGGAGACAAAGAAGGTGGGCGAGGCCCTGATTGCGAAGGAACTGGAGGTTATCACCAATCCGAAGGTCAAAGAGCGGGCAAAACAGTATATTGAGGAGATTCACAAGGGCGACCGGGATTTCCGGTTCTAGCATAAGACAGGAGCGTGGAATATGAGTATGAACAGCGTCCCCTCGGGGGAGAGAGTGCACATAGGAATTTTCGGCAGGAGAAACGCGGGGAAATCCAGCCTGATCAATGCCATTACCGGGCAGAAGCTGGCTGTGGTTTCGGACATCAGAGGAACGACAACAGATCCGGTTAAGAAGGCTATGGAGCTGCTTCCCCTGGGACCGGTGGTCATGATAGACACACCAGGGCTGGACGATACGGGGGAGCTGGGCGAAGAGCGGGTAAAAAAGGCCCGTCAGATTCTGCGGCAGACCGACCTGGCGCTGCTGGTCGTCGCCGCGGACAGCGCGGAAGATCTGGAGGTGGAGCGGGAACTGCTCGACGAGGTGCGAAGAAGACAGATCCCGTTTCTGGTCGTCGTCAACAAGTGCGATCTGCTGGAGAACGCGGATGAAAAAGCGATGGAAAACCGGGTGGCTGAGGCACTGCGGCTGGAGAGTGACAACATTCTGACGGTCTCCTCCGACAGCGGGACAGGGATCCGGCAGTTGAAGGAGGCCATCGGCCATCTTCCGGTAAAGAAGGAGGAGGACCGTCCTCTGATCAGGGATCTGCTGGCTCCGGGAGACCTGGTGGTTTTGGTGGTGCCCATCGATTCTGCCGCGCCCAAAGGCCGCCTGATCCTGCCCCAGCAGCAGGTTATCCGGGATGCTCTGGAGGCCGGGGCGATTCCGGTGGTAACCAGGGAGACAGAGCTGAAACAGGCGTTGGCGGGGCTCGTGAAGCCGCCCCGCATGGTGGTAACCGACTCCCAGGTTTTCGGCAGGGTGGCAAAGGAAGTTCCAGAGGAGATTCCGCTGACATCCTTCTCCATCCTGATGGCCCGTTACAAGGGGGACCTGAAAACACAGGTGGAGGGAGCCCGGGCCATTGAAAATCTGAAGGACGGGGATACCGTCCTGATTTCCGAGGGCTGTACCCACCACCGCCAGTGCGAGGATATCGGGACAGTCAAAATGCCAGCCTGGATTCGGAAATATACGGGAAAGGATATCCGCTTTGCCTTTACCAGCGGCGGAACATTTCCGGAGGATCTCTCCGGTTACGCGCTGGTGGTGCACTGCGGCGGCTGCATGCTCAATACCAGAGAGATGCGTTCCCGCATTTCGATGGGGGCGGAGGCCGGCGTGCCTATCACGAATTACGGAGTAATGATTGCCTATATCCATGGAATTCTTGACCGGGTAACTTTCCCTATGCTATATTAAAAAGAAAGATAGCGTCGGTGTGCGCCGACGCTGACGGGAAGCAGGAGAACTATGGGAGCACAGGACAGAACAGAGAAAGTTTTGCGTGATATTCACGTGTTGTTTTCCAAGGCGGAGCCCTTTGAGGGAAGCAAGCAGAGAGTCGTTGTGGACAAGAATGAAGTCATGGAACTTCTCAAGGAACTCAACGGCTGCATGTACGACATGATGGAAGAGTATGAGCTGACGAAGCGGAGCCGGGACAAGGCGGACCGGGAAGCTCAGAAGAAGCGGGACGACATGGCCTTTGAGGCCAGCCGCAACGCCGAGGACATCTACGCAGCCTCCATCATGTACACGGACAATGCCCTCGCCCGCATCGGGGACATCATGAAAAAGGCCACCGAGGAGGTGGAAGATATTTTCCATGAGACCGAGGAATCGCTGAAGAAGGAGCGTCAGGAGATCAAGAGCAATCAGCTTGATCTGAAGGGGCAGCTCCAGGAGTTGATCGACACGCAGAAGTATCTGCGGCTGATTGAGGAGGAGAACCGCCGGATTGCCTCGGAGAAGAAGAAGGACGAGGGAGAGGTGGAGGAACCGTCCCCCTATGCGGCTATCAAGCCGGAGATCCACATCAATAAGGAATATTTTGCCCAGGCGGGGATTCCGCTGGAGGATGGGGAGGATTCCCAGGAGACGGAGGAGGACTCCCGAAGCGAGACGGATCTGAAGCGTTCCGCAGAGCTTTCCCGGGAACTGGATGAGGATTATTTCCAGTGGAAGGAACAGCAGGAGGGCTCCGGGGAGGAGCCCGATCATCGCGGCAGGGGAAAGGGCTTTTCCCTGTTCGGAAAAAAATGGTAACCTGGTGCCGACAGTATAAAAGGCAAACAGAAAAGTAGAAAAGACAGACTATGACAGGAGGAACACAGATGAAACTATTTGAACATGGCGTATATCTTGTAAACGGAAACCGTCTGGTGGAGGACGGGCCGGAGGCGAAGGAACAGATCCAAAGCCTGACCGGCAAGACCGTCGACAAAAAGGAGGCGGCGAAGGGAACCATCGCCTACGGTATTCTGGAAGCCCACAATACATCCGGCAATATGGAGGAACTTCAGATCAAGTTTGACAAGCTCACTTCCCACGACATTACCTATGTGGGTATCATTCAGACGGCGAGAGCGTCAGGGCTGGAAAAATTCCCGATTCCCTATGTGCTGACCAACTGCCATAACAGCCTCTGCGCGGTGGGCGGAACCATCAACGAGGATGACCACATGTTTGGACTGACCTGTGCGAAGAAGTACGGTGGGATCTATGTGCCCCCTCATCAGGCGGTCATCCATCAGTTTGCCCGGGAGATGCTCTCCGGAGGCGGCAAGATGATCCTCGGATCCGACTCCCACACCCGTTACGGAGCTCTCGGAACCATGGCCATGGGAGAGGGCGGACCGGAGCTGGTAAAACAGCTTTTGAACAAGACTTATGACATCAAGATGCCCGGCGTGGTGGGCGTTTATATGACGGGGACGCCGAGAAAGGGCGTGGGCCCTCAGGATATCGCCCTGGCTATTATCGGAGAAGTTTTCGATCGCGGATATGTGAAGAACAAGGTAATGGAGTTCGTAGGCCCCGGCGTGGCAAATCTGAGTGTGGATTACCGCATCGGCGTGGATGTTATGACCACGGAGACGACCTGCCTGTCTTCCATCTGGAGAACCGACGACAAGGTGCGGGAGTACTATGATATCCACGGAAGAGTGGAGGAGTACAGAGAACTGAATCCCGCGGATGTGACTTACTATGACGGCATGATCGAGATCAATCTGGATGAGATCAAGCCCATGATTGCCATGCCCTTCCATCCCAGCAACACCTATACCATCGAGGAGCTGAACGCGAATCTGATGGATATTCTGGACGACTGCGAGAAGCGGGCGAAGGTCAGCCTGGACGGTCAGGTGGAGTTTACCCTGAAGGACAAAGTGCGCAACGGAAAACTCTATGTGGATCAGGGAATCATTGCCGGCTGCGCCGGAGGCGGATATGAGAATATCACGGATGCCGCCGATATCCTCAGGGGCACCAGCATCGGAGCCGACGAGTTTACACTGAGCGTTTATCCCGCAAGCACACCGATCTACATGCAGCTGGTTAAGAACGGCTGCGTCGCAGATCTGATGGAGACCGGAGCGATCGTGAAGACTGCCTTCTGCGGCCCCTGTTTCGGCGCCGGAGATACCCCGAGCAACAACGGCTTCTCCATCCGTCACTCCACGAGAAACTTCCCGAACCGGGAGGGATCCAAGCTGCAGAACGGGCAGATCTCCTCTGTCGCCCTGATGGACGCGAGATCCATCGCTGCCACCGCGGCAAACAAGGGATACCTGACAGCGGCTACCGATCTGGATGTGAATTATACAAAACCGAAATATTTCTTTGACAGTACCATATATAAGAACCGTGTCTTCGACAGTCACGGCGTGGCGGATCCCTCCGTGGAGATCAAGTTCGGCCCCAACATCAAAGACTGGCCGGCCATGAGCCCGCTGCCCGAGAATCTGGTGTTGAAGGTGGTCTCCGAGATCCATGATCCGGTTACCACCACCGATGAGCTGATCCCCTCCGGGGAGACCTCTTCCTACCGCTCCAACCCGCTGGGACTGGCAGAGTTTACGCTCTCCAGAAAGGATCCCGAGTATGTGGGACGGGCAAAGGAGGTCCAGAAAGCGCAGAAGGCACTGGAGGCCGGAGCGTGTGCCGGCGAGGCGCTGCCTGAACTGAAGGAGATCATGCACACCATCAAGGGACAGTTCCCCGATGTGGGTCACGGCAACTTCGGTGTGGGAAGCACGATCTTTGCCGTAAAACCCGGTGACGGTTCCGCCAGAGAGCAGGCAGCTTCCTGTCAGAAAGTGCTGGGCGGCTGGGCGAATATCGCCAATGAGTACGCCACCAAACGGTATCGTTCCAATCTGATCAACTGGGGTATGCTGCCCCTCCTGATTCCGGCGGGAGATCTTCCCTTCGCCAACGGAGATTACCTGTTTATCCCGGGCATCCGCGAACTGATCGCGAAAGGGGCGTCGGAGATTCCGGCCTATGTGGTAAAGGATCAGAAACTGCAGCCCTTCACACTGCAGATGGGAGAACTTACCGATGATGAGAAGGACATTATCCTGAAGGGATGCCTGATCAACTATTACAGGGGCTGAGACGCGCCGGAGAGAGCAATTTTAAAAGGAGCAACGGCAAAATGGAAATGGGACAGCCTGAAAAAGGCAGTGAAAGCGACAGAGAAAAGAATATCAAGATGGTAAAAAGGCAGCTGATTACGGCGGGAATTGTCATATTTTCCGCCTGCTGCATCATACTGTTTTATTTCAGCGTGCAGAGGTACAACGGGCTTCACGAGGCCTGGAGTACCTTCATGGAAATTCTGCAGCCCATCATTATCGGCGCCGGCATGGCCTTTCTGATCAATCCGATCCTGCAGTTTCTGGAGCGGAGAATCCGGCCTTTTATAGAGAAGCACAGCAGATCGGCGGAGTCCGCGAAAAAGCTTTCCCGCTGGATCTGCGCGCTGCTGGCGCTGATTATTTTTCTGGGATTGATCGCTCTGGTTTTTGTGGCGATCATTCCGGAGATCTACGGAACGATCCGGTTTTTGATCGAGAATCTGGGAAATCAGATTGGCAAGGTCCTGGACTGGGCCAACGATATTACCGGCGGATATTTCGCTGATGATATCAGCCGAATCAAGGCGAGTGACCTGGAGGAGACCTTCCAGGGCGCGCTGGAACTTCTGGGGAATTTCCTCGATATGGGTCAGCGGGAGCTGGTGAGCGTGATAACCAGCGGAGCGATCGGCGCCGGTCGGTTTGTAGTCAACCTTGTTATCGGCATCATTGTGTCGGTCTATATTCTGATCGGCAAGGAGCGTTTCAAGGGGCAGGTTAAAAAAATGGTCTACGGTGTGTTCAGCACAGATCAGGCAAACGTGATTTTGGAGATCTGTAGGAAGGCAGCCACCATCTTTTACGGTTACATCATTGGAACCATCATCGACTCCTTCATGGTGGGGGTTGTGTGCTATATCGCAATGCGGATTCTGCAGCTGCCCTACGCGATGCTGGTGTCCACGATTGTGGGAATAACCAATGTGATTCCGGTGTTTGGCCCTTATATCGGCGCGGTTCCCTCGGTTATCATTATTTTCCTGACCAACCCCATGCAGGGAATCTACTTCCTGATTATGATTCTGGTGCTGCAGCAGGTGGACGGAAATATCATTGCCCCGAAGATTCTGGGCAATTCCACGGGCCTGTCATCCTTCTGGGTGGTTGTGGCCATTGTGGTAGGCGGAGGCCTGTTCGGATTCTTCGGCATGCTTCTGGGCGTGCCTACCATGGCGCTGATCTATTATCTGATCGGCAGATTTTCCAAGTATCTGCTCAGAAAGAAGGATCTGCCGGAGGAGACCGATGTGTACGTCCATCTGAAAGAGGTGGATCTCAAGACGAATGAGGTTGTCCGCAAGACGGTCGAGGAGGAGGAACGGGGCTATTTTTTCTTCCCGTCAAAGGGCAGCGGAAAGAAGAAAAAGAAAGGTTCCGAAGAGGAAGAAAATAAGGAGCCGTAATTTTGACATAGGCACTTGCGTATGTTACACTGAGATTGTATATTCCACACCAGAGACGGGGATGTAAAGATTGCGATGGATCGTTACGAGTACAAGACAAAGATAGATGAGATCAAAGAACTTATGAAGCAGGGACACCAGCAGGAAGCGTTGGATTTATGCGATTCCATCAACTGGCAGAAAGTGCACAATATCAATGCCCTGCTGAAAGCCAGCGAGGTCTATGAGAATGCGGGCAGACTGGAGGACAGCTATGAGCTGCTTCTGATCGCCCACGACAGATCGCCCATCGGCCGTATGATTCTCTACCATCTGGTGCTGGTTTCCATCAAGCTGGGAGAACTGGAGGAAGCGCGGGAGTATTATCGGGAGTTTGTGGAGATTGCGCCCCATGACAGCCTGAAATATCCCATGAAGTATTATCTCAGCAAGGCCGGCGGGGCGGATGACAGCACCCTGATCGGCATTCTGGAAGAGTTGAAGGAGCATGATTTTCTTGAGGACTGGGCTTACGAGCTGGCCTGTCTGTATCACAAGACCGGACAGATTGAGAAGTGCATCGAGCTCTGCGACGAGATTGTCCTCTGGTTCGGCGAGGGACCCTATGTGGAGAGCGCGCTGGAACTGAAGATGCTCTATCAGCCGCTGGACAAACAGCAGGAAGACAAATACCGCCATTTTCAGCAGAAGAAGGACGGCCTGACCGAGGTGGCAGCCAATGAAGCGCTGTCATCGGGGGAGATTGTGCCGGAGACCATTACCATTCCGGAGGTGGAACTGCCTGCGGAGCGGTTTAACACGGTAAACCTTCAGGCGGAGATAAAAAAGAATATTGACGAGATCATGCAGGCCACGGAGGAGGGAGAGATCTCCGAGAACATGGAGAATATCAAGAGCCTCGTGGAGGAGATTCCATACCTGCAGATGCGTGGGGAGTCCAAGGAGATTCTTGAGGAACAGAAGAAGGCGGAGGAGGAGATCAACTCTTCGCTGAAGGATACGTTCCAGGAGTACCTGGCAGAAGAATATGACGGCCAGATCAGCATGTTAGTGCCGGAGGAGAGCCATTCGGAGACGCAGATTCGCGGACAGATGACCATTGAGGATGTGATGAAGGAATGGGAGAAGACGAGGCGGGCCGCGGAGGCCGCTCTTCAGGAAGCGGAACAGCAGAAGCTGCAGTCAGCCAGAAATCTGGCCTTGAAGGAGGCCAACTCCATCATGGATCGTCTGGAGGATGTGATCCCCAAACTGGATGCAGGCGTTGCCCCGGCAGAGTTGTTGAAAGAAGAATACTTGAAGGGTGTGACAGAAATGGATTATAAAAAAGCCAGCAGAATGGTGGCTGACGTGAATGAGATGCTGCAGAATGAGATCGACAAACTGCAGCAGGAGACGCATACAGCGGAGCCGGCGGAAGAGCCTGTGGTGGACTTGAAAGTGGTGGAGGAAGCCATGAAGGAGGAAGCCGCCGAAGCGCAGACGCCGTCGGAGGAGAGCGCCGTTTCGGAAGAGGAGCAGATGCCGGAAGAGGCACAGATGCCGGAGGAGGTCTTAGCATCAGAAGAGACCCCGATACCGGAGGAGGTCTCCGCATCAGAAGAGACCCTGATACCGGAGACAGACGGGGAGGCGGCAGAAGAAGGCGCTGCCTCGGAAGGGGCTTTTACCCCGGAGGAAGTTTCAGCGGCGGAGGCCCTTGCGCCGGAGGAGACTCCCGCGAAGGAGGAACCTTCTGCAGAGGAACTTCCCAGAGTGGAGGAGGTTCGCCTGGAAGATGAGGAAGTTGCCGCTTTCGTGGATGAGAAAGTGCTGGAGAAAGCCATCGAGGATGAGATCCCGGTAAAGGAGCTCACGCCGGAGGAGAAGAAGATCTTCTCCTACTTTATGCCTATCAGCGGCATGGAGAGTTCCATCTGTCAGGCGTTGACCGGTGCCAGGTACCGTCTGGAGCGCAATACCAATTCCTCTACAGGGAATATTATCGTTCAGGGCGGCCGGGGATGCGGCAAGACCATGATGGCCGGCAGCCTGGTCAAGGTGCTGCAGAAGGAGATTCACAAACCCAGCGGAAATGTCGGCAAGATTGACGGAAAGAAGCTGAACCAGAAAGATCTTCAGGCGCTGTTCAAGAAGATCCGGGGAGGCTGTCTGATCATAGAAAATGCCGGGGGAATTGACCGCAAGACGGCGGTGTCTCTCTCACTGCTGATGGAGAACGACACATCGGGCATTCTGGTTATCCTTGAGGATACCAGAGCGGGAATCGAGCGTGTCATGAGCAAAGATGCCTCCTTTGCGAAGAAGTTTACGGAGAAGATCACGATTCCGGTCTTTACCATTGATGAGCTGGTCAATTTCGGAAAAACGTATGCCAGAGAGATGGATTGCGTGATCGACGAGGTGGCAGTCCTGGCTATGTACAATCGAATCAACCTGATTCAGCGGGTAGATCACGCCACATCCCTCACGGAAGTGAAAGAGATCATGGATGAGGCGATTGAAAATGCCCAGAAGGGCGGCCTCAAAGCGATTTTCGGACGCATCGGCACCAAAAAGTACGATGAAGAGGGGAATCTGATCCTTAGAGAGAAGGATTTCGAAATATAATAAGAGAAGCGGGGTATTTTACATGAGCAATGTGACAGAGTATGATATGTATCTGTTCGGAGAAGGCACGCACTACGACATCTACGAGAAGATGGGGGCCCACGTGGCGGAAGTGGACGGCGTAAAAGGTGTGTATTTTGACGTATGGGCGCCGCATGCCGAGGCAGTGTATGTGATCGGAGACTTCAACGGCTGGGATGAAGAGAAAAATCCCCTGACCCGGCTGGAACCGGAAGGTATCGGTATCTTTGAAGCTTTTGTGCCGGGAGCACAGGAAGGAAATCTATACAAATATCTGATTCATACCGCGAAGGGCGACAAGCTGTACAAGGCAGATCCCTTCGCCTCCATGGCGGAAGTGCGTCCCGGCACAGCTTCCCGCATCGCCGTGACCGACGGGTTTACCTGGACGGACAGCAAGTGGATGAAGAAGAGAAAAGCGGCAGAGGCCTATTATGAACAGCCCATGGCAATCTATGAGGTTCACATGGGATCCTGGAAACGCCATCCGGTGGACACCGAGGGGGAGGATGGCTTCTACACTTACCGGGAGTTTGCCGAGGCGCTGGCGGAGTACGTGCTGGATATGGGGTATACCCATGTGGAATTGATGGGAATTTCCGAGTATCCCTATGACGGATCCTGGGGATATCAGGTAACGGGGTACTACGCCCCCACTTCCCGATACGGTTCGCCGAAGGATTTCATGTATCTGGTCAACTATCTGCATGAGAAGGGAATCGGAGTGATTCTGGACTGGGTGCCCGCTCATTTCCCGAGGGATGCCCACGGACTGGCGGAGTTTGACGGTACCTGTCTCTACGAGTACGCGGACCCGAGGAAGGGCGAGCATCCGGACTGGGGTACAAAGATTTTCGACTACGGCAAGAATGAGGTAAAGAATTTCCTGATCGGGAGCGCGCTGATGTGGGTGGAGAAATATCACGTGGACGGACTGCGGGTGGACGCGGTTGCCTCCATGCTCTATCTGGATTACGGAAAACAGGACGGTCAGTGGGTGGCCAATAAATATGGCGGCAATGAAAATCTGGAGGCCATCGAGTTTTTCAAGCATCTGAACACACTGGTTCGCGGAAGAAACAAAAACGCCATGATGATCGCCGAGGAATCCACGGCCTGGCCGCGGGTAACCGGCGAGGTGGAGGACGGCGGTCTGTATTTCTCCTACAAATGGAATATGGGCTGGATGCACGATTTCCTCGACTACATGAAGCTGGATCCCTATTTCCGCAAGGACAATCACAATAAGATGACCTTTGCCATGACCTATAATGCCTATGAGAAGTATGTGTTGGTGCTCTCCCACGACGAGGTGGTACATCTGAAATGCTCCATGCTCAACAAGATGCCGGGGTTGGAAGATGACAAGTATCGCAATCTGCGGGTGGGTTATGCCTTCATGATGGGGCATCCGGGAAAGAAGCTTTTGTTTATGGGACAGGATTTTGCTCAGAGCCGCGAGTGGAGTGAGGCGAGAGAGCTTGACTGGTATCTTCTGGACAATCCCAAGCATAAGGCGGTGTCGGATTTCATGCGCGAACTGCTTCACATTTACCAGAAGTATCCGGCTATGTATGAGTTGGACGCCTCCTGGGACGGATTCGAGTGGATCAATGCCAACGACAACTATCGGAGTATTTTCAGCTTTATCCGCAAATCGAAGACGGGTAAGAACAATCTCCTGTTCGTCTGCAATTTCACGCCTATGGCCTATGACGATTACCGGGTGGGCGTGCCGGAGAAGAGAAAGATGAAACTTCTTCTGAACAGTGAGGATGTGAAGTTTGGAGGAAAGGACGTGAAACGTCAGAAAACTTACACACCCAGGAAAAAGGAGTGTGATGGAAGACCGTACTCCATCGCCTATCCGCTTCCGCCCTACGGCGTAGCTGTGTTTGTATATTGAAAAATGGGGGTGTCGGTTCGACACCCCGTTTTTTGCAGTCAGGAGTATTATGGACAAGATCGATTTTGGAAAAGTAAAGGAATGGTGGGGAAAAGGAGAAAGGAAAAAAGAGATAGCGCTGATCCTGGTGGTCATCGCTGTGGTGGTGCTGGCTGTGATGGTGCACCTGTTGAGGCAGTACAAGGATTACAGTGTGCGCTCCTCCACAGAGCGGATTGATTCCGCTGAGACGAACTACCTGGATTTTCAGGGAAATATCCTCAAGTATAACCGGGATGGAGCTTTCTATACCGATTATGATGGGGAACTGATCTGGAACTATACATATGAAATGCAGGCGCCCCAGGCACAGATGTGCGGGAATTCCGTGCTGATCTACGACAGGAACGGAACCCAGCTGGCGATTCTTTCGGTCACGGGGATTGAGGGAAATGTCAGGACGAGTCTTCCGATTCTGGATGCGGATGTCTCCGCCAGCGGGACGACTGCCGTGCTGATGCAGGATGGGAATACCGGATATGTGGAACTCTATGATCTGGAAGGCCAGGTGCTGGCTTCCGGGGAACTGCACGGGGAGAACAGCGGGATTCCCATAGCTATCGCACTCTCCTCCGACGGGCAGAAGCTGATGGTCTCCATGATTGATCTCAACGGGGGAAATGTGAAGACCACGATCTCCTTCTATGATTTTGGAAGACAGGGAGAGGATGCCATTGACAATCTCGTGGCATCCTACAGCTACTCCGATATGGTCATTCCTCAGATCGACTTTGTAAAAAATGACAAGGCCATCGCCTTCGGAGACAGCGAGATTGTGATTTTCCGCAGCAACAGCCGCTTCGATGTGGACCATGAGATCTTTTTCCAGGATCAGATCAAGAGTGTCTTCTACAACGATGACTATTTTGGCGTTGTGAGGGATGTTGCCCAGGAGGATGGCAGTCTGGCAAATCAGATGACGGTTTACAATATGAGCGGTTATGAGGTTTTCGAGACAGCTCTGGATATTTCCTATAACGATATTGAATTGATGAGAAACAACGAGATTGTGATCTCTAACGGGAAAGATGTCAATATCTACACCATGCAGGGGATCAAAAAATTCGCATATAGTTTTGAAACAAGCATATATAAGATAATACCAGGGAGAGGATCCAGAAGATACATTTTCCTGGAGCAGGATGTGACGGAACTTGTAACGCTGACGTAAGGAGACATCGGAATGAATATTGTGTTTGTCGCAGTACTTTTGATATTGGTTTTCTGCACCATCAACGGATGGCGGAAGGGATTGCTGGGGATGATTTACGGTCTGATTTCCTGGGTGTTTCTGCTTGTTTTTGTCATCTGGGCAAATCCGTTTATCGACAGCTATCTGCGGGAGAGGACATCCCTCCCGGAAAAGATGCAGCAGACGGTGGAACAGGCGCTGTCTGAGAAGACGGAGGAAGTGGCTGAAAACGCGACTCAGGGAGCGCAGGAGGGGATGGAAGAATTTCTGTCAGAACTGCCGGAGCCTTTTCGAGGAGCCCTCACGGATCTTTTGACGCAGACGGGAGAATCCGATGCCGACGGGCAGACGGAGTCTCAGGTCCAGGAGCAGCAGGGTCAGAACGGTCAGACCCAGGGCACGCAGGCGCAGAATGGACAGGAGCAGGCAGCGCAGAGCATACAGGGCGCTGTCGCACAGCAACTGGTGGATTATGCGATCCGCGGCATCGCGATCCTGATTGCCTTTGTCGTGGCACAGCTGATTGTCTGGCTTGTGGGGAATATTATCTCCGCGGTGGGCGATGCGCCGGTAATCAGCGGTATCAACGGTCTCCTTGGATTTCTTGCAGGAGCGGTTCAGGGGTTTTTGTATGTGTGGATTCTGATGTATCTCGTGGCGCTGACGGGAGCTACCGCCTTTTCTCAGCAGATTATTACCTATATCTATCAGAATGCATTCCTGGTGTATCTCTATCAGCACAATGCGGTCATGGCTATTGTGGAGATTTTTCTGTAAAGGATTATAGAAGTGTAAGCCGGGCAAAATCCGTCGGGACAGAGCGGATTTTGCCCGGTATTTTTATGTTTTACGCCGACAAAAATCTCCGGCAAAATTTTCGTTAAATTTTTTGTAAAAAGTTGTTGACACTGGTAGTGCTTTTTGCTATTATATTTTTCGCAACTTCTCCAAGAGAAGTCGCAAAACGCAAAAAGTAAATGAAAAAAGTTGTTGACATGGCAGCGGAGATGTGATATCTTATAGAAGTTGCTGATGCGACAGCGACACAACCTTGATAACTGAACAGTGAAACAACCTTGAAAGATTCTAAGAGAAAATTTTTCGAACATGCTTAGCAATAAGCGACCTAGAAACAGTAAAGCAGGAAGAGGCCAGAAGAGCCTGGGACTGCAGGAACAACTTTTGAACATGAGAGTTTGATCC
>ERZ1643246.1941-NODE-1941-length-21092-cov-9.168513_pt1 | contig 21092 bp, 19 predicted proteins | sample MGYA00579265_ERZ1643246 | MGnify/ENA primary metagenome ERZ1643246 (study PRJEB29033, sample SAMEA4952261) | chicken gut metagenome | biome: Broiler Chicken; feature: Gastrointestinal Tract; material: Caecum | place: Ireland | collected 2018 | study: Broiler...
CGACAAGCGTTGTAGGAGTCACTTTTCCGTCTTTTCCCGGCGGGGTTACCATGATAATCTCTTCCACCCCTGCGACTTTGGCCGGCATGATATTCATGAGTACAGATGACGGATAGGCCGCTTTTCCGCCGGGCACATAGACGCCGACTCTTGCCAGAGCCGTGACTTTCTGCCCGAGAATCGTGCCGTCCGGCTTGCTGTCAAACCAGCTGTACTGCATCTGCTTTGCATGGTAGGATTCGATATTTTTGAGTGCTTTCCGTATGATTCCGACCAGCTCCGGGTCTACACTGTCGTATGCCTCTTTGATCTCCTCTTCCGTTACAAGAATGTTATCGGAATTGATGTGCGCACCGTCGAATTTCTCAGTATATTCAAAGAGAGCCTGATCTCTCTTTTCTTTTACCGTATCGAGGATTTCGCGTACACTGTCTTCATATTTTCCGTAACTGTTGGGACTGCGTTTGAGAAGAGTCTCGAGCAGATCTTTTTTTGTATTTTCATCCAGTTTTTCGATTCGCATATTAACCTCCTGCGTACCGGGCTTTGCCCGGGATAAATGTTACTGATCTTCCCGGAGCAGGGCTCTGAGATCGGTGATCAGTTTCTTGATCCTGTCATTTTCCATCCGCATACTGACCGGATTTACGATCATGCGTGCTGACAGAGGGCAGACTTCCTCAAGTACGACAAGCCCATTTTCTTTCAGGGTGGAGCCGGTCTCCACAATGTCTACAATAACTTCCGAAAGTCCCACGATCGGCGCCAGCTCGATAGAACCGTTCATCTTAATGATCTCTACGGTCTGATGCTTTTTATTATAAAAATAGTCTTTGGCGATTTTGGGATATTTTGTCGCAACACGGATCAGTTCATGATGCTTCAGCAGTTCTCCTGCGCTTTCGTATCCGCATACACACATCCTGCATTTTCCAAATCCGAGATCAAGCACTTCATGCACTTTCCTTCCCTCTTCCACGATCGTATCTTTTCCGACAACTCCTATATCGGCAGCTCCGTATTCTACATAGGTCGGCACATCCGGTCCTTTCGCAAGGAAGAATTTCAATTTCAGTTCTTCGTTTGTAAAAATCAGTTTCCTGGACTCCTTGTCTTTCATCTCATCACAGGTAATGCCGAGTCTCTCCAGCATTTCCAGTGTCTTGCTCGCCAGGCGCCCTTTTGTCAGGGCAAATGTCAGATATCTCATAAGTCATGCTCCTTTAATCCTGATTCTAAAGATCTGCGATCTTTTCTTCACCTGTCTTAAGATTAACCATCTCAATTTTCTCATCATCTCGGAGATACAGGAGAGCGGATGCGCCTGTCCGGCGTGCATATGATTCAAAGATATCTCTTTCCTCCACTGTCTCCCGTTTGATCAGTTCGATATTTCTTCCTTTTCCCCGGAAATTGCAGGCAAGTGAGATCGCGCGTTTTTCTGTCGCCTCTGTATATACAATCAGGTTCTGGTGGACTGTATCCACGGTAATTTTCTGTCTGTTCAGCGCGTTCATCAGTTCGTCCAGGATTATAGCAAATCCGATTGACGGTGTATCTTTTCCGAATTTGGCTAGCAGATGGTTATAGCGGCCGCCCCTGACGACAGCATCACCTGTGCCATATGTATAGGCGCGGAAAATGATACCGGTATAGTATCCATAGCTTCCGCTCATACTCAGATCAAAAGTGACATGATCTTCTGCCCCATACAGCTGTAACAGACGGTAAATCTGCTGGAGCCTTGTTACCCCCAGACGGGCATTCAGGTCAGGTGCTGCTTTGAGTGCTTCTTCAAGCACGTCGGGACCTCCCACGAGTTCGGGCAGAACGGCAAATGCCTCTTTCACGTTCTCTTTTACATTTTTGCTGTCCAGAAGTTCTTCCACACCGAAGAAATTCCGGTTTGTGATCAGCGTGCGGACTTCGCGGCTTTCTTCTTCCTGAAGATCTGCTGCATTCATAAGCCCCTGGATAAAATCAACATGGCCGATGCTCACCTGAAACTCGTTCAGACCGGTCTTTTTCAGTCCGTCGACTACCATGGCAATCATTTCAGCGTCGGCCTCGATAGAGTCCAGACCTATAAGCTCAGCTCCCAGCTGAGTATTTTCTTTTAAGCGTCCCTGATAACTGGAATGGTTAATGAAAGTGTTTCCAGCATAGCAGAGGCGGATCGGAAAATCCTCATTTTCAAACAATGTGGCAGCCGCCCGCGCAATAGACGGGGTGATATCCGGTCTGAGCGCCAGAATATTTCCCTCCCGGTCAAAGAACTTATAAAGTTCCTGGGTCGATGTAGAGCCGATCTCCTCACGGAACACATCATAATATTCAAATGTGGGCGTCTGTATATCTTTATAACCGTACAGATGAAGTACGGTATTTAATTTTTTCTGAAGTGCAAGTTTGGTTTCGCATTCTTTGTTGTAAATATCCCGGACACCTTCCGGAGTGTGAAGTTTCTGTTCCATATGCTCTCCTCTTTCACTTTAATGTGCTAATACGTTAAATTCCTATGTAATTATACGGATTTTACAGGATTCTGTCAATCCCTGAAGCAAGATATTCTAATCCTCCCGGCAGTCGAGATCTTTTTGAATCAGATCAAGATAAGGAACGAAATACCCTTGCTTCAATTTCATAAACCATCCGGGATCCAGTTCCTCGTACCGAAAGCTTTTACGTCCCCCGTTTTTCCCGCGATCCCAGAATCTTCTGATCTCTTCGTATCTCATATAGTAAAGTTCATCCCGTGTACTGTAATATATAAGAAGGAAAGCTATGCCCCCCTGTTTCTCGAATTTATCCATAAAATTCATCTGATGCTCATGTACATTCTGGAGCGGGAAAGTGTCAACCCGGCATTCTTTCGCGTCGAAGCAAACCGGAATGCCCTGCACTGCCCCGATGTAGTCAACCGTACTGATCTTGTCAAAATAAGCAAGGGTAATGTGGCGGCTCTCCTGATCTATTTTAACCGGAGTAATCGGTGTCGGGATCTTCTGGATAAGGGCCAGTCCCATCTCGGTATAACGTTCATTTGTATGATTGATGAATTCTTCTAATGTAGATCCTCTTAGTCCTCTTGAACTCCATGTGGCCATATAAGACAGCTCCTTTGTATCTTCTTATCCTCACATATTTTCCGGAAAAGCTCGGGCAGGGGCGCTGTGATCACTTTTCCGGACAGATCTGAAAGGATGCCGGAACATTCGGGAATGCAGAGTCTGACGGAATGAAGAAGCTGTGAGGTGAGGCCGTATTCCGCACGGTATCTGTCGTTAATCCTTCTGTCGCCATATTTATAGTCGCCGATGATGGGATGTCCCTGCGAAGCCATATGCGCACGGATCTGATGAGTCTTGCCGGTGATCAGATGAACTTCAAGCAAAGTTACCCCTTCGCCGGCACAAAGCGGATGATATTCCGTTTCAATCCCCGCTGCTCCCTCTGTTCTTTTCCCTGAAAAGGAGACCCGGTTGGTTCGCGGATCTTTTGTCAGAAATCCGCTGATATGTCCGCCTTTTGGAACTGCTCCTGCTACAAGGCAGAGATAATACTTCTTCAGGCTGCGTTCCCGGAACATGGCGCTTAATTCCTGAAGGGCAGCCAGTGTCTTGCCGGCGGCAACAATGCCGCTTGTATTGCGGTCCAACCGGTTGCATACAGACGGATGGAATGTGCGCAGCTCCTCTTCGGAAATCTGTCCGTGTTCCATCAGATAGCCGGTAAGATACTCTACAAGGGAGACATCCTCCTTTGCTGCTTTCTGGGAAAGCATACCGGCAGGTTTATTTATAAATATGGTATGTTTGTCTTCGTATAATATGTCAAGCTCTGCTCCCGGAACAATACGCCGGTGCATAGCAGAGTCTTTTTCGGTAAATTTTTCAACTGTTTCATCAGAGAGAAACAGTTTTACTTTATCTCCCTCGGACAGACGTTCCTGTCCGGCAGCTTTTTTCCCGTTGAGCGTAATATTTTTTTTACGCATCATTTTATAGAAGAAGCTTCTGGGGGCAAGAGGCATATATTTGGTCAGAAATTTATCCAGCCGCTGTCCGGCTTCGTTCGGTTTGATGGTTAATTCTCTCATAACAGTTCCTCTGTCCTTAATATAAGCCGGTGAGGCAGAATCCTGGCGCCGATACGCACAGCTTTCATGGGAACCCCGAAGACTGAAACTTCCCTGCGCTTTCTGCTGTCTTTTAGTGCCTTGCGGACAACGGCGGAAGCCTTCACTACAGTCAGTTTCTTCAGGGGTGAGGTCAGTTCACCGCTTACTTTAAAAAACTCCGTATTCACCGGTCCCGGGCATACTGCTGTTACGATAATCCCCTTGGATCGAAGCTCAGAGGAAAGGGCTCTCGACAGACTTAAGACGTAGGCTTTTGTCGCGGCATATACGGCAAAACCATTCTGCGGACAAAATGCTGCCGCAGATGCAAGATTAATGATTCTTCCTCCTTTTTTCATAAACGGAAGGGTGAGCTGTATCATCCGGGTAAGTGCCGTACAGTTTAAATTTATCATATCCGTCTGGAGTTTTTTACCCTCTGCCGCGATCTGTACAAAGGATCCGGATTTTCCGAAGCCTGCCGCATTTACAAGCATACGTACTTCAGGGTGCCATTCTTTCAGTTCGCTGTGGTAATGTTGGTATATATGCTTTTTTTGCAGATCACCGTCAAAAATGCGCAGCGGTGTCCGGCTTTCTTCTCTAAGACGTTCCAGCCGTTGCTTTCTTCTGGATATCACCCAGATTTCATCCAGATCGCGGTAAAAATATCCGATCTGGCGGACAAATTCTCTTCCCATCCCGGAGGATGCGCCTGTTACAACTGCGATTCTCATAAGACTGCCTCATTTCTTTTTATGAATATTGCGTATTGTTTTTTTCTTTCGGGGGCGGGTATATTCTTTATGCTCTTCTTTTCCGCGTTTTGGGCGTATCAGACATTTGGGACTGTATCCGATAAGATCCGTCCGTCCTGCCCGTTTCAAAGCTTCCAGAACCAGATTGTAGAGTGCCGGATTTCTGTACTGGATCAGAGCTCTCTGCATGGCTTTCTCATGGGGATTCTTGGGTACATATACCGGTTTCAGTGTCCGGGGATCGACTCCTGTATAATACATACAGGTAGAGAGCGTCGAAGGCGTAGGATAGAAGTCCTGTACCTGTTCCGGCATATATCCCAGATCCCTGCAGTACTCGGCAAGCTCCACCGCCTCTTTCAGCGAGGAACCGGGATGGGATGACATCAAATAGGGAACAAGATACTGTTTCTTACCGAGTTTTTTATTCATTTTGAGGAACTCTTCGGTAAATTTTTCATATACACAGTGTTCCGGTTTCCCCATCAGTGACAGAACAGGACCTGCTACGTGTTCCGGTGCAACTTTCAGCTGCCCGCTTATATGATACTGACAGAGTTCTTTTAAAAACTCTCTGTTTTTATCGGCCAGCAGGTAGTCGAAACGGATTCCGGAGCGGATAAATACTTTTTTCACACCCGGTATCTTTCGAAGTTTCTTCAGAAGCGCCACATAATCACTGTGATCGGCATCCAGATTCCTGCACGGCTTCGGGAACAGACACTGACGGTTTGGGCAGACTCCGTGTTCAAGCTGCCTGGAGCACGAAGGATGACGGAAATTAGCTGTTGGGCCGCCTACATCGTGTATATATCCTTTAAAGTCCTTCTCCTTCGTAATCAGTTCGGCTTCCCGAAGAAGCGATTCATGGCTGCGTACCTGCACAATCCTGCCCTGATGGAACGTAAGGGCGCAGAAACTGCAGCCACCGAAACAGCCTCGGTTGCTGATAAGGCTGAAACGGATCTCTGAGATGGCAGGGATACCGCCTTTCTCTTCATAGGACGGGTGGTATGTCCTTGTATAGGGAAGATCATAGACATCATCCATTTCGGCGACGCTCAGGGGCTTTGCCGGGGGATTCTGTACTACAAAGAGACGGTCGGAATACTGTTCGGCAAGCCGCTTTCCGTTAAATGCATCGGTATTGAGATACTGGATGTAAAAACTCCGGGCATAATTTCTCTTATCGGCTTTCAGTTCTTCAAAAGACGGAAGAAATTCTGCGTCGTAGATACTGTCGCGGTCTTTCATCTTAACTACAGTTCCGTCTATATAAGTCAGTTCGCTTACCGGAATGCCGGCGTCCAGTGCATCTGCAATCTCTGCAATGGAACGCTCGCCCATTCCATATGAAATGATATCAGCTCCCGAGTCGAGAAGTACAGAACGTTTCAGCCGGTCTGACCAGTAATCATAATGTGCAAGACGTCGCAGACTTGCCTCGATTCCGCCGAGAATAACCGGTGTTTTTTTATAGGTCTGGCGGATCAGATTGCCATATACGACACATGCATAATCCGGACGCCGGCCCATTTCCCCGCCAGGTGTATAGGCGTCTGTTTTTCTGTGTTTTTTCGAGACACTGTAGTGATTGACCATAGAATCCATATTGCCTGCAGATACGAGAAATCCGAGGCGGGGTTCTCCGAATATCTGAATACTCTCCGGTTTTTTCCAGTCAGGCTGGGAGATAATTCCCACCCGGTAGCCCCGGGATTCCAGTACCCGGCTGATGATAGCGTGTCCGAAAGACGGGTGATCTACATAGGCGTCTCCGATTATATAGACGAAATCCACATAATCCCATCCTCTTTCAAGCATCTCATGTTTATTTACGGGCAAAAATTTACTGTGTGTCACGTTTCGTCACTGCACCTTTCATAAGTATGTCTGAAAATATCATTAAAATCACGGATAAAGTAATCAGCCAGTTTCTTCTTCTCCTGTTCCAGAGGACGGGAAAATTCATCGTCTACAGCGCATACTTCCATCCCGGCATTCTTTCCTGCAAGAATTCCGTTCGGAATATCCTCAAAGACAAGGCAGGAGGAAGGGGAAACGCCCAGATCTCCCGCAACCTTTAAATAGACATCAGGAGCCGGTTTCCCTGCCGATACCTCACAGGATGTGCGCACGGAATCAAAATAAGCTGAAAGACCGCGTGCATTTAAAGCAGCATCTGCTATCGTCCGGTCATTGCTGGTGGCAATTCCGAGAGCGATGCCTCTGCTTTTCATTTCCTTTAAAAACTCTAGCGCTCCGGGCTTGGGAAAAACTTCTGTTGCATAGAGACGGATTGTCATCTCCCGCCACTCCTCCATAACCTGTTCTACTGTCCGGTTCAGTGTCCGGAAAGTATCGACAAAATACTGCGCTGTCTCTGTATAGCTCATTCCTTCAATATCCCGGTGAAATGTCTCGGGCTGTGTCAGATGATATTTATCCATGAAAATGCGGTCTACCTCCGGCCAGATCCACATAGAATCAACCAGTGATCCGTCCATATCAAAGATTATGGCTTTCTTTCCTGTGAGCATAATTTCTCTACCTCTTCTTCTGTCAGTCTTCGGTATTCTCCCGGTTTAAGCGATTCATCCAGGCAAAGGCTGCCCATTTGAAGGCGTTTCAGATATATGACCTTTTTTCCGACAGCCTGAAACATTCTCTTGACCTGATGAAATCTTCCCTCACGGATCGTAAGCATGACTTCAGATATTCCGTCTGATGTACAGATGTGCAGATCCGCCGGGAGAGTTTTTTTCTCATCCCCGATATCCAGTCCCCGGGCAAAGCTGTCTACATCTTCCTGTGTCACACGACCGTCTATTCTGGCAAAATAGATTTTATCAACGTGTTTTCTCGGGGAAAGCAGACGGTGGGAAAGTTCTCCGTTATTTGTAATAAGAAGCAGGCCTTCTGTGTCTTTATCCAGCCGCCCCACAGGAAACAGATCATCCCTTTTACTGTCCCGGATCAATTCTGTGACGGTCTGCTCGTGCCGGTCAGATGTGGCGGAAACCGCACCTGCCGGTTTATTCAGCATATAGTATTCGTACCTCTCGTAAACGACAGGCTGTCCCCGGAAGACAACCTTGTCCGTTTCTGTATCGATTTTTATTTCAGGGCTTTTTACCGGTGTTCCGTTGACGGTGACATTTCCGCCCCGGATTTCTTTTTTCAGTCCGCTCCTTGTGCCGCAGTTCATATCTGCCAGATATTTGTCAAGTCTGATTTTCATGCTGACTGCCACCGCCATCCGGGAAGATATTTATTTTTTAATACCTGCCCTGCCAGTTTCCCGAATCCCAGAGGAAATCCGTCTGTGCAGACCAGATACCAGCCCTTATCTTTTGCCGATACAAGATCTTCAACATCCAGAGTTTCCCCTTTGAGATACTTGACAACACGTTCATCAGATACCGGGAGATCGAGAATGCGTGGATACTCGTCTTTTTTCAGGTTCATGGCAAATGCCTGGCTGGGCTCGAACCTTTTTTTCTTTAATTCGCCCAGAAGGAGTCCCGTGCGCAGAAAGCGTACACCGTTTAATGCCGGCAGCCCCTCAGGCATATAATATACTTTATCCGACCGGATATCGATTCGTTCCGGATCGAATTCCCGTTTGATATCCGAAAGGAATTCTTCAAGTTCTCCGGGCAGCTTTTTCCTGTTTCGCTTTGCCGCGGCATCTTCGGATTTTCTGCGGCTGTTATCGTCCGTGTTTTTAGAAGAACCTTTCTTCAGCAGTGCAAGAAAATGGCCTTCCCCATTCATCCGGTGCGGGAAAATGCGGACGGTCCGTTTAAGCCTTTCATCAGCGGAAACAGTCACTTCAGGTATTCCCTGTGAAAATCCTTCGTATCCATCCATCTCGCACACATCAAATTCGGGATACTGTTCCAGCAGATATTCAATTGTCTGTTCGTTTTCTTCCGGAGAGAAGGTACAGGTCGAGTACAGAATCATTCCTCCGGGCTTAAGCATCTGCGCAGCCTGTGTAATAATACTGCGCTGTATTTTTGAAAAATATTCCGGTCCGTGCTCCTCCCATGCCCGGATCATTTTCCGGTCTTTGCGGAACATTCCTTCGCCGGAGCAGGGGGCGTCGATAAGGATTTTGTCAAAATACTCTGCAAAATATGGAATCAGCTTTCCCGGTTCTTCGCTTAAAACAAGTACATTACCGATTCCCATGAGCTCGATGTTCTTTAAAAGACCCTTTGCCCGGGAATTGCTCAGATCGTTGGCAGCAAGCAGTCCGGTACCGTTTAGTCTTGCTCCCAGCTCCGTGGCTTTTCCGCCGGGAGCGGCGCACACATCCAACACCTTATCACCCGGATCAACAGGAAGGCGGTCAGCCGGCGTCATAGCGCTCGGTTCCTGAAGATAATACAGGCCGGCAAAATAATACGGATGTTTTGCCGGCTGATATTTCTCGCCGTCATAATAAAAACCATTATGTATCCACGGTACTTTTTTCAGCGGCCACGGGGAGATCTTCACAAAATTCTCTGCGGAGATCTTTGAAGTGTTGACGCGGAGCCCGAAATGGCGCGGTTCATCAAAACATTTCAGGTAATCCTCATATCCGTCTCCAAGCAGCTTTTTCATTTTTATTTCAAATGCTTCTGGCAGATTCATTTCTTTTCCTCCATAGTTGATAGTATATCATTATCTTTCTTCGTAGTCGATCTTTTTCTCTTCTGTATATTTAAGTGCAGGATAAGGGTTTACACTGATTTCCTGGCCACCACTGTTAATGTAGATCCCCAGATGAAGGTGCACTGGAAATTTTCCCATTGTACCTTCATCGGTTCCGTATCCGGTATCGCCCATGAATCCGAGAAGATCGCCGGCCTTTACCTCATCTCCTGTGTCCAGATTGGCATAGGAATCCAGATGGGCATAATAGAAATATGCGCCGCGGGGAGCTCGGATCCCGATGCGGTAGCCTCCGAGTTCCAGCCAGCCTTTCTTCTCCACTATGCCGTCTGTCATACTCACTACGGGCAGGACCCCACGTTCGTTTTTGTCCGGCATTATATCTGTCCCTTCGTGCCCTCTTTCTTCTTTATATGTTCTGTCATACATCCATGAATCTTCAAAAGATACATTGATTTTTGGTGATGCAGCTGTGGGAAAATATACAAGATCATCCCAGACAGACTCGCAGGCGCTGAGGTATTCTCCCCATCCTTCTGCTCTCTCCCAGCGTTTCCGCAGAGAAACAATTTCATCCGGATCTATCTTACAATCCTGTTCTCCAAATCCGGACTCAAGCCAGTATACCGCAAGATATTCCCCGGGAGACTCCATGTCCCGGATTACCTCAAATACCCGCTTATTTACAGGCTGGCACCTGAACCGGGCGCTCATGGCTGTATCTGCAGACAGCCTGCTGCTTTTACTCATATCGGACAGTTTCGGTATCCAGACGGCACAGAAGAACACCGGCAGAAACAGAAGTACTCCATATTTAATAATTCGTCTCAACAGAAACTCCTTTTTCTTTTACTATATGACCGGTTCATAAAGAACATACTATTGTCATATATCTGATATAACAAAGTGATCATAGCCCAGGAGTGAGAAATGAAACAGCTAATATCCAGACAAGTGCTGTCCGGACTTCCGGCCGTTTTTCTGTTCCTTGCAATGCTTCTTTCTCCGAAAGCCGTATTTGAAGGTGCACAAAGCGGGCTGCTGTTGTGGTTTCAGGTTGTATTTCCTACATTGTTTCCCTTTATGCTCGTCTCAGGACTGATGCTTTCAGGGGGTGGACTAAATACGATTTCCCGTGTGTTCGGACGGATCTTTTCGTCTGTATTCGCCACATCATCAAACGGGGCATTTGCAGTAATTGCGGGTTTCCTGTGCGGCTATCCGATGGGAGCAAAGATTTCCGCGGATCTTGTGCGCACAGAAAAAATTTCGCGTGACGAAGGCGCATACCTGCTATCTTTCTGCAATAATACAAGCCCTGTTTTTATCATGAATTATATTGTATGGAAAACACTTGGCAGGGAGGAACTGCTTGTCCCCACGCTTGCAATTCTAATTCTGGTTCCGGTCTCTTTGAGTTTTATATTCCGCAGATTTTATCTGGGGAGCCGCAGACGCTTCCCGGATAGATCAGAAAAGAAAAAAAACAGAACCGAACATTTCAGCTTTTCTGTTCTGGATTCCTGTCTGTCCGACAGTTTTGAAGGAATCGTAAAAGTAGGACTGTATATCATTTTTTTTTCGGTTGTGCTGTCTCTTTTCAAAGAAATATCGTCAGAGAATATTCTGATATGTGCTTTCCTTCCGACACTGGAAATTACCAACGGAGTCCTCATGATAGGCAGATCAGTATCTGATCTGACAGTAAGCTACCCTCTTATACTGGGACTGACATCTTTCGGCGGAGTATGTGCAGCAGCGCAGACTCAGTGTATGCTGAAAGGAACAGGTCTTCCCATGATACCTTATATCATACAAAAACTGACTGCCGCAGCGGCAGCCAGTTTAACGGGCATTATATTTATACATATATTCTGAGAGTATGCCTACAGAATAGACCGCCGGTCTGTTCGGCTAAATTTACTGATTCTGGGAATCGTAGCTGTCAGAATCCTCTTCCGGAATATCCAGTTCGGCGCGGTTGGAACGAACTGTATCATAACACTCCTGAAGAGAATTGATCAGGCCGTCATATTTTGTAGTGTAACTGTCCAGAGTGTGACCGATAATACTCTCCGCATTGGCAAGCAGATCGTCTGTGTACTGGATAGCACCGATTCTGATTGCGTTGGCGTCTCTTGTAGCGTTATCAACGATCTCCTGCGCCTGAGCAGTCGCCTGTGTCACAATTTCATTTGCCTGTGCATATGCCTGCTGCATAATCTCATGCTCACTGACAAGTTCTGTTGTCTGCACCTGTGCTTCCTCGATCATGGCATCTGCCTTCGCCTTTGCATCTGCAAGGATTGCATCGCGGTTTGCAATAATTTTCTGATAACGCTTGATTTCATCCGGCGTCTTCAGGCGGAGTTCTCTCAGAAGTTCATCAAGATGCTCCTTGTTAACGATGATCTTAGTCGTAGACAGCGGCTGAAATTTACAATCCCTGTCGATATACTCCTCGATCTCTTCAATAATCTGCTCAATACGGCTGCTCATTTGTTACACTCTCCTTTTGTACTCATCTTTTTCACGAGTTCCCCAGCTACTGCTTCCGGCACAAACTGTGACAGATCTCCCCCAAAAGCAGCGATCTCCCTTACTGTGGTGGAACTCAGATATGAATATTCTATACTGGTAGTCAGAAACATTGTTTCAACATTCGGCGCCAGTTTATGATTGGTCTGTGACATCTGTAATTCGTACTCGAAATCCGTAATCGCCCGCAGACCTCTTATGATAAGATCCGCTTTCATCTTTGCGGCAAAATCAACAAGCAGTCCGTCAAACGGAACAATCCGGACATTTTTGAGATCTTTTGTCACTTCCTCTAACATTTTAACACGTTCTTCCACAGAAAACAACGGCATTTTCGCTTTATTACACAGGACTCCGACAATCAATTCATCCACAATTTTGCATGAACGGATAATGATATCCAGATGTCCGTATGTAACCGGATCAAAACTGCCCGGATAAATTGCCCTTAACATATTTCTTCAACCCCCGCTCTCTCAATAAACACGTGCTTGTTTGTTTTGTATATCTTCTCACGCACAATGGAAAAGCCAAGCTCATCTGCATAAGAAAAATCTGTTTCTCTGGACGCTTCTACAATGATTGTTGTATCATCGTATACAAGTTCGGATCCTGACAGATATTCAAGCACTTTTTTTTCCAGTCCGCGGTCATACGGCGGATCCATAAAAATAATGTCAAATATCTTCTCGCCTTCAAGCCGGTACAGTGCATTCATTACGTCCGCAGTTATAGTTGCCGCCTTCGATTCGAGCCTGGTAAACTTTAAGTTGTCCTTAATGCATTTCATTGCTTTCGGATTGTTCTCGACGAATACTGCCTCTTTTGCGCCACGGCTTAATGCTTCGATTCCGATCCCTCCGCTGCCGCTGAACAGATCCAGAAAAATACTGTCATAAACTGTCGGCCCGATGATGTTAAACAGTGTTTCTTTAATCCGGTCTGTAGTCGGTCTGGTATTAAGGCCTTCCAGCGTTTTTAGCTTTAAACTTCTTGCACTGCCGGCAATCACTCTCATATAATGCCACCCCGTTTCCTGATATGCTGAATTTTAGCAGAAAAAAGCGTCCAGGTCAATCCCGGACGCTTTTCTCCTAATTTGCAGTAATTTCAGATGTTATTTGCCTGCCATCTGTTTTTCCTGCTGCTCGATCATTTTCTTGACCATATATCCGCCTACTGATCCGTTCTGCTTGGAAGTAAGGTCGCCGTTGTAACCGTCAGATAACGGTACCCCCAGCTCGTTGGCCACTTCGTACTTGAATTTGTCCAGAGCGCCTTTCGCCTCAGGCACTGCTGCTCTGTTAGATGAACGACTTGCCATGATCAATTTCCTCCTTTTGCATTTTCGTAACTTCATTTGAAGTTACCTTCGTTTGTCATGCAACACTTGAAACCGGCTGCATCTGTATGTAATCTGCCGCTCTTACTGCAGCCGGTTATCATACATCCGCTATTCGGTCCTTCGTGTTACATCCATAGTATGTGGAGGATTCTTTCTTTTAAACTGGAAATTCGTAACAGTTAATGATTCATTTCCCATTTTGTCTGTTCTTATCTGTCAGATGCGCTAATTATATAAAGTTCCGAATCAAAATCACAACTCGTTTTTTCTCCCGGAGCCGGTTCTCCGGCGGATGCATCTGTTGTGACCAGACCGCAGTTCATCAGTTCATCTCCGTAATGGATTTCGTATCCGTTGATCTGGTATTTTGTGTCTGCGTCCAGTCCTTTCAGGTACATTCTTTCAAACGGCTGGTTTGCTCCGTTTAAAAGTTTGTATCTTCCGACGATAGCTTCTTTTTTATCATCGCTGACGACCATCCACCCGGCAACATTATTCTCGAACGGGCTCTGCAGACGGTAAAACGTGCCGAACTGGATAAGACGGCGGTATTTTTTCATAAAAAGTACCTGCTTTCTGACTTCATTCTGCTCTTCTTCTGTCAGTTTATTCAGATCAAGCTCATATCCGAAAGTACCGAAATATGCTACATTTGCCCTTGTATGAAGCGGGGTGACTCTGCTCAGCTGATGATTCGGGGTTACGGATACATGACTGCCCATACAGCTGACCGGATAACAGTAGGAAGTTCCGTATTGAATTTTAAGGCGCTCAACTGCGTCCGTATCATCACTTGTCCAGCCCTGCGGCGCATAGTATAGAAGCCCCGGATCAAACCGTCCTCCTCCGCTGGCACAGGATTCAAACAGTACGTGCGGGAACCGGCTTGTGAGTCTTTCATACAGATTATAGACTCCGAGTATATATCGATGATATACCTCGCCCTGACGGTCAGCCGGAAGTGACGCTGAGTAGCATTCTGTAATGCTGCGGTTCATATCCCATTTTACATAGGATATTTTTGCATCGGAAAGAAGCTTAGACATCATCCCGTAAATCCGGTCTACGACTTCCTTTCTGGAAAAATCCAGCACATACTGGAAGCGCCCGTGGGAAGTTTTCCGTCCGGGAGTCTGTATAATCCAGTCCGGATGTTCACGGTACAGGTCAGAATCTATATTGACCATCTCAGGTTCAAACCAGAGCCCGAACATCATACCCATATCTTCAATTTTTTCGGACAGTCCGATAATTCCTTCAGGAAGTTTTTCCTTATTTGCGAACCAGTCACCGAGTCCGGCATATTCCCCGTTCCTCTGTCCGAACCAGCCGTCATCCAGTACAAAAAGCTCTACTCCGCAGTCTTTCGCTTTCTGTGCGATCTGGAGAAGTTTTTCTTCGTTAAAATCAAAATAAGTTGCCTCCCAGTTGTTGATCAGAATGGGACGCTCCCGGTCTCTCCAGTATCCTCTGGCAAGCCGTTCCCGGTACAGGCGGTGGAAAGTCTGGCTTAAATGATTCAAGCCTTTATCTGTATATACCATGACGGCCTCCGGTGTCTGGAATGTCTCTTCCGGTGAGAGTTTCCAGTTGAACCATTCCGGATGGATCCCCATGGTAAACCTTGTCGTACCATAAGAATCTACCTCCGCTCTGGCAAGAAAATTGCCGCTGTAGATCAGGCTGAAGCCGATTGCTTCTCCCTGAAATTCATCTGCCGCAGGGCGCTTCAGGATAACAAATGGATTATGGTTATGGGAAGAATGACCGCGCAGGCTTCCGACAGACTGGATTCCCGGTGTCAGATGTCTTGTTACAGGATACCGTTCTCTTGCCCATGCACCGGAGAACTGAATCCAGTCATAATCGCTGTCCGGCAGATCCATGCAGACGCTCATCGCGGAAGCAAGATGTATTTCATTTACGCCTTCATTTACAAAACGGGCGCTTCGTGTAATAATACCGCCCTTTTCGAAAATGGTATAGAAAAGCTCAAGACGGATCTGCGTAACAGGATCTTTTAAGATGATCACAAGTGTCCGGGCCTCACGGTCATTTTCTGTATATGTAGCCGGGAGGCCTGAAAGAGAAGGCTTCCCGTTTTCAATCCTGTAATGGTCATACAGAAATTCGCTGAGACGGCTCCCGTTTTCCTGCTGTATTTCCACTGCAGGCATACGGTAGTCGGTTGCACCAAACACGCCGTATTCCTGACGGATATGCTCCATAGAGAAAAGTTTATCCTCCTCGGATATACAAGCGGTCATAGGGCGGGATTTCATTTCCAGCAGATAAGAATAATCCTCGCGTTCATGAATTCTTGCACCAAAATAAAGCTGTCCCATCTGCCCGTTTGGGAGGACGGTCATTATATAGCTGATTTCATCGTTGTAAAGGTGAAATGTATTTTTTTTGCTGTTTACGGATATATTCATTTCTGATCCCTCCTGTTTATTTTCTGAATCCTATTATAGGAATCTGCATGGAAATAAACAGGGGGAAATGTAAGGAAAAACAGTCATTATGTACACTGCTTTTGAAGAAACGATGTTTAGAGCGAATCAAGATGCTGCTGCTTTTCCCGAAGCTCGCTGCGTGTTCGTTCCCAGTCTGCCTTCCGGTATGCGGAAGGAGTCCTGCCGGTTTTCTTTTTGAAGAGTTTGGAAAAGACAAGTGGATCACTGTAACCGCAGGACTGTGCTACACCTTCGACAGACAGATCCGTAATGGAAAGAAGGTGCTCGGCCCTTGTGATCCGGTAGTTTACAAGATATTCCTGAGGAGACTGGTTCAGGTTTTTGGTAAATAACGTATGGAGATATCCCCGGCTGATCCCTACATAGTCCGAAATATCGGAGACGCGGATTCCGTAATGGTAATTATTCTGAATATATTCCAGCGCTTCCCGCACATACACATTTTCTGTTTCCTCCCGGGATAAATTTTTACCGTCAATATGTCCCGAGAGAACAGCAAAGAACGAGAGAAGAAAGCTTTCCCTGTAGAAGTCATTTTCAATGGTATATGTGTTTTTCTTTAAAATATCGATCAGCATCCGTTTCAGCCTCTCTGTCTCTTCACACCGGAAGATTCCGCTGCCGTTCCCAAGACCGATATCTCTTAAATATTCCCCTGCCCTGCTTCCGCTAAACCCCACCCACAGATATGTCCATGGGCTGTCCTTATCTGCCTGATAAAATGTCTGCACCTCAGGCTCGATGAGAAAGCCCTGACCTGCGGACAGTTCATACTGAACTTCTCCGATCCGGAAAATACCTTTTCCGTCAAGAATCAGATGGATCAGATAATTCGGGCGTACGGCCGGCCCGAAACTGTGAAGTGATTCGCATCTGGCATATCCGCAGTAGCAGAGATAAAATTCCGAGAATTTGCGGTTTTTTGATTGAAGGACGTATGCATTTTCCAAATTTATCATTCCCTTCGAGTAAAGAATTTACACATGGATATTCCGGCTATAGAGTAGCTTCCAGCATAATTTCGCTGATTTTACGGTCTATATAACGCCTGAGGGCAGCATATACGGGACTTTTCAGACCCGGATCTTCGTCAAGGATTCTTCCTGCATCTTCTCCTGCTGTCTGAAGTATCCGTGCATCCTGAAATACATCAGCGATTTTAAAATCAAGAATACCGCTCTGCCGGATTCCGAACAGATCGCCCGGCCCTCTCAGACGGAGATCCTCCCCGGCAATAAAGAAGCCGTCATTGGAGTGATTCAGAATATCAAGCCGTTCTTTCGTCTCATCTGATTTTGAGGCAGTCATGAAAATACAGTAGGACTGGTATCTGCCTCTTCCCACGCGACCTCTCAGCTGATGCAGCTGGGCAAGGCCGAAACGCTCAGCATTCTCGATCATAATCACCGTTGCATTAGGAACATCGATTCCCACCTCGATCACCGTTGTGGATACAAGAATCTGTATCTCATTCTTGCCGAACGCTTCCATAATCTCGTCTTTTTCCTGCTGTTTCATTTTCCCGTGGAGACAGCCGATCCGGATATCCGGTCCCATTTCTCCTGAGAGCATTGCGGAATAGTCCTGTACGTTTTCCGCTTCCAGACTCTCGCTTTCCTCCACCATGGGACAGATTACATAGCACTGTCTGCCCTCTGCAATCTGTTTTTTCATGAACCGGTAAGCAGTTTCCCGGTAGCTTGTGTCAACGACACAGTTCTTGATCGGGAGACGGTTTTTCGGCATCTCATCAATCACGGAAATATCCAGATCGCCGTAGAGAATAATCGCCAGGGTTCTGGGAATCGGCGTGGCACTCATAACAAGAATGTGAGGCTTACAGCCTTTACCTGCCAGAGCCTCTCTTTGTTTTACTCCGAAGCGGTGCTGTTCATCTGTAACTACAAGTGCAAGGTTGTGATAAACTACTTTCTCCTGTATCAGTGCGTGCGTTCCGATAATAAGAGAGGATTCGCCGGATGCGATCCGTTCACAGGCTTCCCTCTTCTGCTTTGGCGTCATAGAGCCTGTCAGAAGTTCTGGTCTCAGCGGTATATGATGCCGCTGAAGCATTTCGGACATATTTTCAAAATGCTGTTTTGCAAGTACTTCAGTGGGTGCCATCAGTGCGCCCTGACAGCCGTTGAGGCCTGCTGTCATAAGAGCGAGAAATGCTACTATTGTTTTTCCTGAACCCACATCTCCCTGGACAAGCCGTGACATAATGTGAGTGCTTTTCATATCATTTTTTATCTCTTCCCAGACCTTCTTCTGTGCGTTTGTAAGATCATATGGAAGTTCATTCAGGAAACGGTCAATTTCCGGTCTGTCCTTAAGAATGAACTGGTTTTCAGCTCTGCCGTCATTCTCTTTCATCTGGCGAAGAGACAGTATGAAAACCAGAAATTCCTCATAAACGAAACGTTCTCTGGCACGGATAAACACTTCTTTGCTGTCGGGAAAATGCATCTTCTGCACTGCTGTCTCATACGGCATGAATCCATGCTTCAGTACAAGATTCTCCGGCAGGATATCCATAGATGCATCGGCATATTCAAGTGCCTGACGCACTGCTTTTACTACCGTGTTATTTGTAAGCCCTGCCGTGAGCGGATATACTGGCTGCATGGAGAAGCGCTTTTCTTCGTATTTGGAGGCCGGGTAAAAGATTTCGGGGTGTTCCATTATAAGTCCTTCCCGCCTTCTTACCACCCGTCCGCGCAATATAAGCATTCCTCCCTTACCCAGTGTATTTCTCAGGAAAGGCATACGAAACCAGATCACTTTTATTGTGCCGGTCATATCTTTGAGGTTCAGTGTGGTGATCTGCAGAGAACGGTTTCCGGATACGGCTATCCGTCCGAAAATACTGCCCGCAATTGTATTTATCTTTCCTTCCTCTGCTTCACTGACAGGCACCGGATCTTCATAGATTTCGAAACTGCGGGGATAATACCTTATCAGATCTTCGACCGTGTAGATGCCGATACGGTGAAACAGACTCTTGGTTTTTTCTCCGATGCCTTTCAAATTGCCTATGTCTGATCTGCTCTTCATAGCTGCACTCCATTTTATTTCAATAAACAGGGCGTTCTCCCTGACGGAAGAACGCCCCGGTTTTCACACAATATTCCTGAATTTTTTTACTCTACCGAAAGGATATAGTAGTAAATCGGCTGACCGCCCATATGGACATCCACATCGATATCCGGATAAAGTTCTTCTACTGTCTGCGCAAAATTTGCAGCGTCCTCCTCTTTAATGTCCTGTCCGTAATAAAGGCTGATAAGTTCGGAATCCTCATCCACAAGCTGTGAGAGCATATCTTTGGCAGTCTCTTCTACAGACTGACCGACGGACAAGATGCCCTGATCGCCAATCCCCATGATGTCGCCTTCATGAATCACCTTATCGTCGATTTTTGTATCCCGGACTGCGTAAGTCACCTGTCCGGTCTTTACGTTTTTCACTGCTTCCTGCATTGCTTCAAGATTTGCATCTACATCAGCTTCCGGCATATAACTGATGACTGCAGTAATTCCCTGGGGAACCGTTCTGGTTGGAATTACGATAATATCTTTATCCTTGGTCAGAGACTGGGCCTGATTTGCCGCCAGAATAATGTTCTTATTATTCGGCAGAATAAAAATGTGATCTGCATTGACCTCATCAATGGCTGTGAGCATATCGTCTGTGCTCGGATTCATTGTCTGGCCGCCTTCAATGATATAATCAACACCGAGTTCACGGAAAATTTCGTTCATTCCTTCTCCGATGGATACGGCAATGAACCCTACGGATTTTCTGGGTTCTTTTTTCTTTTTAATTTCAGCTGTCTGTATCTGCTGTGCCGCGATCTTCTCTGCATCACGGATCAGTTTTTCCTGATGTTCTTCACGCATATTGTCAATTTTGATACGTGATAGCTGACCGTATGTCAGAGCTTTCTGGATAGCAAGCCCCGGATCATTTGTGTGGACGTGAATCTTTACAATATCATCATCTGCCACGCAGACAATTGAATCTCCGATAGATTCGAGATATGCTTTGAGTTCTGTCTCATCCTTATCTGCAAAAGACTTGTCCGTCATAATAATAAATTCTGTACAGTATCCGAATTTGATATCTGTTTCCGCCTGCTGATCCGGTTTCACCATTTTGGTGCCGGAACCGGACTCGATTGCCGCATAATCAATCTCTTTGCCGAGGAACGCGTCATAAGCCCCGCGGATCACTTCCAGAAGTCCCTGTCCGCCTGAATCTACAACTCCGGCTTCTTTCAGTACGGGGAGCAGGTCCGGCGTCTCTGCAAGAACCTGTTCTGCATACTTAATAACTTCGGGCAGAAATACTTCCAGATCATCCGTAGTTTCGGCAAGTTCTGCCGCTTTCTGGGAGATTCCTTTTGCCACGGTGAGAATGGTTCCCTCTTTCGGTTTCATAACAGCTTTATAAGCTGTCGCCGTAGCACGGTCACAGGCCCTTGCCAGAATAACAGTGTCAATTTCTTTATGTTCTCGGATCTCTTTGGTGAATCCACGGAGAAGCTGGGAGAGAATGACTCCTGAATTTCCTCTGGCACCGCGCAGTGAACCTGAGGATATTGCTTTTGCCATAGAAACCATATCGGGATTCTCAAGAGCCTGTACCTCTTTTGCTGCTGACATGATCGTCAGGGTCATATTAGTACCGGTATCCCCGTCCGGCACGGGGAACACGTTTAATTCATTGATGAATTCTTTCTTTGCCTCCAGATTCGCTGCTCCCGCAAGAAACATTTTCCGGAGCATCTCCGTATTTATCGTTTTAACAGCCACGACAATATCCTCCTTAATCTATCACTCTCACACCTTCTACGAAGATGTTGATCTTTTCTACCGTCATGCCGGTGAATTCTTCAACCTTATATTTTACGTTACTCATAAGATTGTCAGAAACAGAAAGGATATTCACGCCATAGGCGACAATGACATGAAAATTCAGTGTCAGGGCGTTATCGTCCGAGATCTCCACCTGAATTCCGTGCGTCAGGCTGTCTTTTTTCAGAAGGCGGACCAGTCCGTCTTTCATATTTACCGCTGCCATACCCACGATCCCGAAGCATTCGACTGCTACGGAGCCTGCATATTTGGCTATCACTTCAGGATTGACCGTGATGATTCCCAGATCAGTGCTCATACTTCCTTTCA
>ERZ1643246.1942-NODE-1942-length-21089-cov-4.448892_pt1 | contig 21089 bp, 16 predicted proteins | sample MGYA00579265_ERZ1643246 | MGnify/ENA primary metagenome ERZ1643246 (study PRJEB29033, sample SAMEA4952261) | chicken gut metagenome | biome: Broiler Chicken; feature: Gastrointestinal Tract; material: Caecum | place: Ireland | collected 2018 | study: Broiler...
GCGGCCTGATTTCCCCGCGCGGGGAAAAGTGTGTTTCGCTTCACGTTCTCCATGCCGGCCTCCTTACGCCAACGGGGTGGTTGCGTTATACTGCTCGATCAGCGCCGTGATTTCGTCCTGAGCGGCACGGATTGCCTCCTCCGGCGTTTCCTCCTGCTCCATCATGGCGCGCCAGTGGTCCTGAATTTTGCTGCGCGCCTCCATGTTTACCGCATATACGGGGCCTACGGCGTCCGTGTTCGAATTCATAATCTGCTCCACGGCCACCTTAAACAGCGGATTTTCCTCATAAAACGCTTTCACGCTGTCCAGCTCGTACGCCTGCTGGCTGATGGCATAGTACCCGGTGGCCATGTGCCACTGGGCCTGCGTTTCGGGTTCAATCATAAACTTCATAAACTGGAAGGCTGCCCGTTCCTGATCCGGCGTACCCTTGTTCGCCAGCCAAAGCGTGCCGCCGCCCACAGGAATCCCGCAGTCCACATCTGGATCCACGCGCGGCATGGGACCCACGCCCACCTCAAAATTTTCGGCCACGGTCTTGGCAACGGTGGAGATGAGCGATGAGGAGGAGATCGTCATCGCGGTTTTCCGCCCCATGAACGCCTGCAGCGAATCGGAACCGAAATCTTCGGCTGCGCCCGTCAGATACAAATCGTTGTAGGCGTTGAATACCTCAAGGCCGCCGCCGTTGTCGGCAAATACCGCCTTGGTGGCGCGCTCCACGCGGCCGTTGCCGTTGTCCACAATCTCCTTGCCGATGTTTACCATATTGAACTCGAACAGTGAAGTATCAATCGGCAGTGCAACGCCCGCCGTCTCACTGCTTTGCAGCTTTTTGGCATACTCGCCCAGTTCGGCGAAGGTAGCCGGCGGCGTATCGGGATCCAAGCCGGCCTCCCGGAACATATCTTTGTTGTAATACAGCACGGCGTTTGAACTGTTGAAGGGCATGGAATACATGACGCCGTTGTAGGTATAGTAATTGCGGATGAGCGGCAGAATATCCGACATATCGTACTGTTCCTCGTCAATGTACTGCTGCACCGGCGTCGCGTACCCGCTTTCTATCATGAACGCGCTGCCGCCCTCGTACACCTGCACAATATCCGGGGCGTCCTGCCCGCCGGCGGCCATCGCCATGCGGAAGTTGTTCAGTACGTCGCCATATTCACCCTGATACAGGCTCTCGACGGTCACGGCGTCCTGCGACTGGTTAAATTGTTCTGCAAGTTCAGGGATCAGATCGGTATTCATGGCGTGCCAGAACGTTACGGTGATACGTCCGCTCTGCGTATTGCCGCTCGTATTCTCGACGTTGGACGGCGCGGCGGATTCCCCTGTGTTCTGCCCGCTGCAGCCGGCCAGCATTCCCGCAGCACATACGGCGGCCGCAGCAGCGGCCAGGATTCTTTTCTTCATTTCACTGCACTCCTTTGTTGTCAGGGTTTTTCCTGCTTCCCTCAGCGGGACCCGGCCAGGTAAACCGGGTTTGTAATGACGATCGGCTGGCCGCCGCGCAGCGAGGGACGGCGCACCTCCAGGCGGTAGAAGAATGCTGGCGGCACCTCCAGCGTGCGGCGCTCGCAGCTTACCGAGGCCGTCCATTTGCGGACCAGACCCTGTTCGCTGATGAGCAGGATCTCATCGCCGCACGAAAGCCCGCACGCCTCAAAATGCAGTTCATAGCGCGGCGCTTCTGCGGCGGTATCGCCCATCATCGCCTCGTTGATGCGCAGCTCCACCGGTCCGTCGCCCGGCGTGCGCGTGAGATAGCAGTGGCCCGCCCGGATGGCCTCCAGCACCGCGTCCATGGCAAAACGCTGAACATAAAGATGGTTGCAGGGGTGCCCGTGCTTCGTCGCCGCGATCACCCTGTGCGTATCGCTGCCGCCTACTGCCGGAATCCGGCGGCCCTGCGCCAGCATTTCCTGCCACAGCGCCAGAGACTGATCGTTTGTGTCGCGCCATGGGCCGTTCCAGATTTCATAGGCGTCGAAGGGGATATCATCCGTCCCAACCTTCCAGCCGCCCAACCGGTCGCCCGGATGGTTCAGCACCACCAGGGCACCATTGTCATGCGCTTCTCGAAGGATGCGCTTCGCATCTTCCACCGTAGGAGAGGCAAAATCACGCACAGGCTTTTCGACGCCGATAAAGTTCGCGTGGCCCAGCCGCGTCGTCCACTCATAGCCCGGCATACGCAGGAGTCCTTCCTCCGTTTTGCAAAACACATTCTGCGTCACGCTGTTATGGTCCGTCAATGCTATGATATCCAGACCCGCGTCACGGCACAATTCCACGGTTTCCTGAGCGGTATAGCCGCCGTCGCTGTGGCAGCTGTGCAGGTGCAGATCCGCCTTATACCAGGCGGGCGCTTCCGGTTCCATGGCGATGCAGACGGAAACCTCCGTCTCCTCCTGCATGGCGGCTACGGACAGCGCGACGCGCCACCGGCCCGGTTCGATGGGCGCCGCCTGAAAGCCCGGGGAAGCAAACTCCGCGCTGACGGTGCAGCCCGTTTTCTGCACGGCGCAGCAGCCGCGCAGGCCGTTTGGCCCGTACAGGGCAGGCTGCACAACGCATTTGGGAAACACCATTGGATATTCCACCCGCATGGTGAGCGAACGGACGCCCGGCTCCACCTCAAACGGCACATCTACATACGTCCCCTTCTGCTGCGGCAGAAGGCGGACGGTTTTACGGAATTCCTTTGTCACTTTTGATCTTCCTTTCCTTGCCGCCCAGACACAATTCAAAACCGGCGGCAGCAAACTCTTTTCTTTTGCAACAGCCTTACTATAGCCGATTCCTGCTGCCGAGTCTGTATAAGGCATGTAAAGAATGTGAACGGTGCGTGTAAAATCGTTTAAAATTGAACGCCTGCGGGTGTGTTTTACTAATTTTTTACATGGACTACATTTTTTCCTGATGTAACGCCGATATGATTAGGAACACCGGGTCCATACGGGCGCGAAACAAGCCCTGCGCCCGTTCGCAGAAAATCAACGCAGAAAGCGAGGCCGATCCTCCCATGAACAATGTACCGAAATACAAGCGCCACAGCCAGATGCAGACAAAGCGTATCTTAAGCGCCGCGCAGAGGCTGTTCATTGAAAACGGCATCGAGAGCGTTACTCTCACCCAGATTGCGGAAGCCAGCGGCGTAACCCGCGCCACCCTGTATAAATATTTCCGCAGCAAGGAGCGCATCCTCTGGGAAATTCATCACCTACGTATGCTTGAATATGGTGAACAGCTGCGCGTCCAGCTGTCCGCCCCCTGGCAGACAACGTACGATCGTTTCTCGCTCTTTTTCAACTTCCTTTACCAGGAATTTTCGGAACGCACGGATACGTTTCTGTTCCTGCGCGTATTTGACAGCATCTACCAGCGCGAAACAGCAAAAGAAGCGCACGGAATTTATGAAACCGTTTTCCATCCGCAGGATTTTGGCACGGGCGCGACGGTACGGCTGCTGGCAAACCATTTTCACGACGGCAGCGTGCGCCCGGATCTGGAGCCGATTTCCACCTGTGCTACCATGATGTACAGCGCGTTAGCCATCCTCTCCTTCTTTGCCAAAGATAGCTGCTTCCTTTCCGCCAAATACGGCGCCGACGCCAATCTGATGGTGCGCACGGCATTAGACAGCCTGCTGCACGGCATAGCCGCACAGCCTCCCGCTGCAGCGGAAGAAAAGGAAGAGGCCGCGCGGCGCGGCTAATCAAAAAGCCGGACAGCCCCAAACGCACATCCTCCCCCTCCAGAAGACAGCGGTTTCTTTCACTGTCTCCCGGAGAGGGAGGATATCAAAGGGCTGTTCGGCTGTAAAAATCAAAAAGCAACGGCGGCGTTACGGCATTCCTACGTCTGTGTCCGAGACAGGGAACCCGGCGGAAGCGGGCTCGGATGCCGGCGGCGCGGAGCTGACAATCACCTGAGCGGTGCTGGGCGGTTCCGGCCCACGGCTGATAACGATCACCACGGGGGAACCGTAAGACATTTGATCCCCGGCCTTCACATTCTGGTAACCGATGGCACAGCCTGCGGGAACCGTGTCGCTGTACTCCTCCACCTTAGAGGGAACAAAACCCGCATCCGAGACGGCTGTGGAAGCCTGGGCCAGCGGCAGATTTGTGATATCCGGCAGTTCCCGCACGGATGGCCCCTGGCTGACGACGACGACGATCATCGTGCCGCGCGTCATCGTCTGGCCGTCCCCGGCCTCCGGCGTCTGCGAAATGATGCAGCCCTCTGGCACGGTGTCGCTGAACTGGCGCTGTGTGGTGGCGAGCTGGTAATCCAGCTGCTCGGCCTGAGAGGCAAGCACATCATACTCCTGGCCCACCAGGTTCGGCACGGGGATCTGGTTTTCCGCCATGGAACTGACAGCCGCCGTGCTGGAGGCGGGCTGAGAGGACGCTGCCGAAGAAAGCGCGGAGGAGGACTCCGCCGCACCGCCTGTGAGGCTCCCTCCCCCATCCGACGAGAGCCACAGCACACCGATCACGGTGAACACGATGAGACACGCCACGCAGGAGACGAGCACCCACACGAAGGGCGGCACGCCGCGCCGCCTGTCCTTCTGCGGGAACTGATCCACAGGGTACTGCGGCTCCTGATCGCGCAGCGCCTCCGTGGGCGTTTCCATTGTCATGGTTACGGTGGGGGCAGCGGAGAGCTCTGCCCGCAGCCGCTCAAAGGTGGGCGTGCGCTTATCGGGAGAAACCTGCAGCGCATTCGCCAGCGCCGTGATGACATGCGGCGGAATGCTGCGTATGAGCGAGGTGGGAATGAGCAGCCGGGAATCCGTGCGGCGCTTGAGGGCATCCTGCGGGAGCGTACCGGTGAGCGCAAAGAACAGCGATGCGGCAAAACCATAGACATCGGTGCATTCCTCCGGCTGGAATCCCATCACATACTGCTCAATGGCCGCGCAGCCGGGCACAATGTCGGAGGGCAAATCCGTGTCGGCTGTGCGCACGGCCGGGATGCAGAAGCCGCCGAGCTTCATCTTGCCGTCCTTCACGATGCGGAGCGTTTCCGGCGAGATGCCGAGGTGGCTCACGCCGGCGGAGTGCATCGTGCTCAGCGCGGAAAGGACAGGCATAAACAGCGGCCTCGCCTCGTTCCAGTCAAGCTGGCCGCCGCTGCGCTCCACAAAGTAGCGCAGGGTGATGCTCTCCTCCCACTCGGAAATGGCATAGGCCGTGTGGTTTTCCTCGAAAATATCGTAGATCTGCACGATGGCGGCGAGCTCACGGATGTGGGCCACCTCGCGCGAGTGGCTCAAAAATGAGGCAAGATTCTCGTCAAAGGCAAGCTCGCTGCCACCCATGACGCGCACGGAACGGCGATCCGCCGCGCGCTCACAGAGCGACTGCGGGAAGAACTCATGGATCTCCACCGGGAGATTCAGCACAGTGTCATACCCAATGTAGACAAAGCCTTCTCCGTTGCTCCGTTTGGCTACGCCGACGGCGTAGCGGTTCTGCAGGCGCGTGCGGAACGGAAGGGCGTGCGGCTGCTGGCTGCTGCCGGCTGCGAAGCCGCAGTGCGGGCAAACCTCCCGGCCGTCCGTTTCCATCATGCAGTTCATGCAGAGAGAGCTCAGTCCTGGCATGCAATGCACCTCCCCTCTCTAGTTTGCGTGTCAGTCTTCCTCTTCGTCCTCGTCCGGGTTCTCCCAGTTGTGCCACACGTTCTGCACGTCGTCGTTGTCCTCCAGAGCGTCGAGCAGCCGCTGCATGTTGCTGCGGGCGTCCTCGTCCGTGAGGGTCGTGGTCGTGGTGGGCACCATCTGGACTTCGGCTGTGACGAATTCATACCCCTTGGCCTCGAGATCGCTGAGCACCCCGCTGAAATCCTCCGGCTCGGTGTAAATCTCAAAGACATCCTCGTCCGCCTTGAAATCGGCCGCGCCTGCCTCGAGCGCATCCTCCATCACCTTGTCCTCATCGAGGTCCTCGCGCTCGATCACAAAGACGCCCTTCTCATTAAACAGGAAGGAAACGCAGCCGTTCGTACCAAGGTTGCCGCCGAATTTGTCAAAGTAATGGCGCACATCGCCGGCGGTGCGGTTGCGGTTGTCCGTGAGCGTTTCCACGATGACGGCAACGCCGTTCGGGCCGTATCCCTCATAGGTGATGTTCTCGTATTTGTCGGCGTCGTTGTCGCCGGCCGCTTTCTTAATGATGCGCTCGATGTTGTCGTTCGGCACATTGTTGGCCTTCGCCTTGGCGATGCAGTCCTTCAGCTTCGAGTTGGAGGCCGGATCAGGACCGCCGCCCTCCTTCACCGCCACGGCAAGCTCGCGGCCGATCTTGGTGAAGATTTTCGCCTTCGCGCCGTCCGTCTTTTCCTTCTTGCGCTTGATATTGTTCCACTTGGAATGTCCTGACATATCGAATCCTCCAAAAAATAAAATCTGCTGGGAATCGCAAAAATGCTATCGATTATCATATCATAAAACCGAGTTTCTGGCAAGTGCTTCCACGCGCAGAGCACAGATTTGGCCGATTTTTCCGGCTTTTTCGCAGGATTGCGCCGCAGGACCGGAATTTCGGCACAGGAGGTTCCTCTTTCTGCTCCTGGCTTTGTGTTCCGCTGCGCTGTTTCGGCTTTTATGGAATCCGACAAAAAAGCCGGAAAGGTCCCGCGGCCGGCAGAATTATCTGCTTCTTGCCCTTGACTTTCCGCCCGGATCCTTCCTATAATATATATTTAGAGTTTTATTGTATAAGTTTGCATGGAAACGGGTGCAAACGCACTCGGGAAAGGGCGGAATCGCCCGCACTGAGGCCTGTGTTCGAGTGGAACACAGGCAACCCAGAAAGGCAGGAAACACACATGAGAATTGGCCTCGACGTGGGTTCCACCACGATCAAATGCGTGGTGCTGAACGACGATCAGCAGATTCTTTACCAATCTTACGAACGGCATTTTTCGCAGATCACGCAGAAAATGTCGGAATTGCTGCGCAAAATCAAGACGGAGGTGCTGCACGGCGAACCGGCCCAGCTCACGGTGTCCGGTTCGGCCGGCATGGGCGTGGCGGAAGCGTGCCGCCTCCCCTTTGTGCAGGAGGTTTACGCCACCAGAATCGCCACCATGCAGCTCATCCCCGACACGGACGTGATCATTGAGCTGGGCGGCGAGGACGCCAAGATCCTCTTCCTCTCCGGCGGGCTGGAAGTGCGCATGAACGGCTCCTGTGCCGGCGGCACCGGCGCGTTCATCGATCAGATGGCAACTCTGCTCAATCTCTCGCTCGACGAGATGAACGAGCTCGCTTCCGAGTATGAGAAAATCTATACCATCGCCTCCCGCTGCGGCGTGTTTGCCAAGAGCGACGTGCAGCCGCTTCTGAACCAGGGCGCGCGCAAGAGCGACGTGTGCGCCAGCATTTTTGCGGCCGTGGCAAACCAGACGATCGCCGGCCTGGCGCAGGGACGCCCGATCCGCGGCAAGGTGCTGTATCTGGGCGGCCCGCTGACGTTCCTCTCGGAGCTGCGGCACGCGTTTGACACGGCGCTGAAGACGCAGGGCGTCTGCCCGGAAAATTCGCTCTATTTTGTGGCGCTCGGCGCGGCCTACAGCAGCGTGGAGTCGATCGACATCGACGCCGCGCTCACGCAGATCGCCGGTTATGACGCGAACGCCGCCTTCCGCTTCATTCCCCCGCTGTTCCGGGACGAGCAGGAATACGAAGCGTTCCGCAAGCGCCACGACTCCTGCCGCGCGCCGCGCGGCGACATCGCCTCCTACCAGGGCAAAGCCTACCTTGGCGTGGACGCCGGCTCCACCACGGTGAAGGCCGTGGTGATGGGCGAGCACCACGAGGTGCTGGACTCCATCTACCGCAGCAACTCCGGTAATCCTGTGCCGATTGTGCGTGATTACCTGCTGGAACTGCGCCGCAAATACCCGAATCTCACGTTCGCGGCCACGGCTGTGACGGGCTACGGCGAGGAGCTGCTGAAAAACGCCTTCGGCCTTGATTTCGGCATCGTGGAAACGGTGGCCCATTTCACGGCGGCCAAGACATTCCTGCCGGATGTGGATTTTGTCATCGATATCGGCGGCCAGGATATGAAGTGCTTCAAGATCCGCAACGGCGCGATCGACAACATCTTCCTCAACGAGGCGTGCTCCTCCGGCTGCGGATCTTTTTTGCAGACGTTTGCCAACACGCTGGGCTATGACATTGCAGAGTTCGCCAAGCTGGGCCTGTTTGCCAAGCACCCCGCCGACCTTGGCAGCCGCTGCACCGTGTTCATGAATTCCTCGGTGAAGCAGGCGCAGAAGGACGGCGCCACGACGGAAGACATTTCCGCCGGCCTCTCCGTGAGCGTCGTGAAGAATGCCATCTATAAGGTTATCCGCGCTTCGAGCGCCGAGGAGCTGGGCCGCAAAATTGTGGTGCAGGGCGGCACCTTCCTTAACGACGCCGTTCTGCGCGTGTTTGAGAAGGAGATGGGCGTGAACGTGGTGCGTCCCGACATCTCCGGCCTGATGGGCGCATACGGTGCAGCCGTATACGCGCAGGCGCACGCCAGGGGAAGCTCCACACTGATTTCCACGGAAGAGCTGGAAAACTTCAAGCATGAGGTGAAGGTCACAACGTGCGGCCTGTGTAACAACCACTGCCGCCTGACAATCAACATCTTCGCCGGGAACCGCCGCTTCATCGGCGGCAACCGCTGTGAAAAACCGGTGACAAAGCGCTCCGGCGGGCAGCAGGAGCTCAACATGTACGCTTTCAAGCTGCAGCAGCTGCTCTCCTACAAGCCGCAGCCCGGCCCGCGCGGCAAGATCGGCCTGCCGATGGGGCTCAACATGTATGAGCTGCTGCCGTTCTGGTACACACTGTTCACGCGCCTCGGCTTTGAGGTGGTGACCTCTCCCCTTTCAAGCCGCGAGCTCTATCTGGAAGGACAGAGCACCATTCCGAGCGACACCGTGTGCTTCCCGGCCAAGCTCATGCACGGCCATGTCCTCAAACTGGTGGACAGCGGCGTGAAGACGATTTTCTACCCCTGCATGTCCTACAACTTCGATGAAAAGCTGGGGGACAACCATTACAACTGCCCGGTTGTGGCCTATTACCCGGAAGTGATCGCCGCAAACATGACGGCGCTCGACGGGCTGACTTTCATCCATGATTACGTGGGCATTCACCGCCGGCACGATTTCCCGGTGAAGTTCCATGAGATCCTTTCCCGCTACTTTGAGGGAATTTCCCTGCACGAGGTGAAGGAAGCGGCCAAAGCGGCGTATGAGGAGTACGGCGCGTACATGGGCCGCGTCCACCAGAAGGGGGACGAGATGATCGCCGAGGCACGGCGCCAGAAGCTGCCGATCATCATCCTGAGCGGCCGCCCCTACCATCTGGACCCGGAAATCAACCATGGCATCGACAAGCTGATCACCAGCCTGGGCGCCGCCGTGATCTCCGAGGATGTGGTGAGCAACCATGTGCAGAAGTTCCGCACGCATGTGCTGAACCAGTGGACGTACCATGCACGGCTTTACGCGGCGGCACGGTATGTGTGTTCGCAGCCTGACATGAACCTGGTGCAGCTGGTCTCCTTCGGCTGCGGCGTGGATGCCATCACCACCGACGAGGTGCGCAGCATCCTGGAGGAAAAAGAGAAGATTTACACGCAGATCAAGATCGATGAAATCACAAATCTGGGCGCGGTAAAGATCCGGCTTCGCAGCCTGTTTGCCGCCCTGGAACAGGAAAACAACGGAGGTGTGTGAAATGGCGGAGCTGAAGTTCAACAAAGACGGACGCCTCCTCTTCACCAAGGAGATGAAGAAGGAATACACCATTCTGTGCCCGATGATGCTGCCGATTCATTTCGCCCTGTTTGTAGACGTGTTCCGCAACTGCGGTTACAAGGTGGAGCTGCTCACGAACGACGGCCCCTCCATTGTGCAGGAAGGCCTGAAATATGTGCACAACGATACCTGCTACCCGGCGCTGCTCGTCATCGGCCAGTTCATGGACGCGCTGCACAGCGGAAAATATGATCTGGACCGCACGGCCCTGATCATCACGCAGACGGGCGGCGGCTGCCGCGCCAGCAACTACATTCATCTGCTGCGCAAAGCGCTGCACAAGGCAGGGCTGGATCAGATCCCGGTCATCTCGCTGAACCTTTCCGGCCTGGAGAGCAACCCCGGCTTCTCCATCGACCTCTCCGTCATCCGCAAGATGGTGGCCGGTGTGGTATACGGCGACGCGCTCATGGCCCTGAGCAACCAGGTGCGCCCCTATGAGACGGAAAAGGGGGCCGCCGACGCGCTTGTGGACCGCTGGGTGCAGGATCTGTGCGCCCAGTTCCGCGAGGGAAAAGGACTCGGCCTGAAATCCGAGCGGGAAAACCTGTTCGCCATTGCGCGCGATTTCGCGGCGATCCCCGTGAAGCGCGTGCCGAAGGTGAAAGTGGGCATCGTGGGCGAAATTTACGTCAAATACGCCGCCTTCGCCAACAACCACCTGGAAGAATTCCTGGCGGAACAGGACTGCGAGGTCAATGTGCCGGGGCTGCTGAACTTTGCACTGTTCAAAGTGGACAACCGCATGGAGGACATCAAGCTGTACGGCGGCAGCAAGGCGAAATACGCCGTGGTAAAGGTGCTGTTCGATTACCTGACGAAGATGCAGAATATTTTCACCGAAGCGATCGCCTCGCAGCCCTGCTTCGAAGTGCCGGCCACCTACGCCCACGTCAAAACACTTGTGAAGGGCGTGATCGGCTACGGGAGCAAGATGGGCGAAGGTTGGCTGCTCACGGCAGAGATGCTGGAGCTTTCGGAAGCCGGCTATGAAAACATTGTGTGCGCCCAGCCCTTCGGCTGCCTGCCCAACCACATTGTGGGCAAGGGCATGATCCACCGCATCAAGGCGGTGAATGAGCGCGCCAACATCGTGCCGATCGACTATGACCCCTCGCAGACGAAGGTTAACCAGGAAAACCGCATCAAACTCATGCTGGCGGTGGCACGCGAAAACCTGCGCGATGCCCAAAAGGCCGGGGCAGAACAGAAATAATAAAACAGTAAACAAAAACGGCCCCGCCCGGTCTGCCTTCCAGAGAAGGCAGGCCGGGCGGGGTTTCTGTTTGCAGCCGGAACGGCAGGAAAAGGCTGAGCCTTCATTCGATTCCAGCAGCTTCCTCGCGGAGAACAAGTTCCACAGGGCAATGGTCACTGCCGAAAATATCGGAGCGGATTTCGGAGGAAACCAGGCGATCCTGCAGCCGGTTTGACGTGAGGAAATAGTCGATGCGCCAGCCCGCATTCTTTTCACGGGCGCGGAACCGATAGCTCCACCAGGTGTAGGCGCCTGCCAGATCCGGGTGGAAGTAGCGGAACGTATCGGTAAAGCCGGCAGCGAGCAGCTCTGTCATCTTGCCGCGCTCCTGATCGCTGAAACCGGCGTTGCCGCGGTTCGTTTTGGGGTTTTTCAGATCGATCTCTTCATGCGCTACGTTCAGATCGCCGCAGACCACGACGGGCTTGTCTGCATCAAGCCGCCTCAGATAGGCGCGGAACGCATCCTCCCACGCCATGCGGTAGTCGATGCGCGCCAGACCCTCCTGGGCGTTCGGCGTGTAGCACGTGACGAGATAGAGATCGGGGAATTCCAGCGTGATGCTTCTCCCCTCCCCCACATGAGCCGGATCACCGATGTCACGGGACACGGAAAGCGGCTTTACACGGCTGAACACCGCCGTGCCGGAATACCCCTTTTTCTCGGCGGAATTCCAATACTGCTCATAGCCGGGCAAATCCAACTCCACCTGGCCGGGCTGCATCTTCGTTTCCTGCAGACAGAAGACGTCGCCGTCTGCCTCCCGGAAATAGTCGAGAAAGCCCTTGTTCAGGCAGGCCCGCAGGCCGTTCACGTTCCACGATACAAATTTCATGCTGTGCTTCATCCTTTGCTGGTTCAAAATTCAGGCGACGGGGTCCGCTTCCCCTTCCTGCCGGGCGGGGAGCGTCAGCTCATACAGCTCCGCCGTGACAACGCCGTTTTCCGCTTTCATGCGGATCTGAATGGGAGCGTAGCGGTTGTTGAAAAACGCAAAATCGTGCTGATAACGGATGTTTCCGTTGCGCCAGATGGAAGCCTCCGTCATGCCCGGCCGCAGGTAGGTGATGGGCTGGGAATGCGGATACACTTCCGCCAGATACATTTTGGCGTGGTTCGCCGCGCTGGCAAGCGTGGTTGTGACCTGGCAGAGGCCGCCGCCGTAGCCGTAGCCTGTGCTGGAAAAGACGGTGGCAATCTGATAGCCGTCAGCCGCGGAGCCGGAGCCGCCGTGCTGGCACCAGGAGAAATAGGATGCCGGCAGCACGATTTTTCCGTCCACGGATTTGCAGCCCAGCTCCAGATTGACGTTGCGCCCCCAGTTGGCGGAACCGAGAGAATAATAGCTCACTTCGCGCCCGATCAGGGTGGAGACAAACTTGTCCTTATTCTTTTCGTAATATTGCTCCGGCGTGAGGAGCAGCGCGCCGTTGACCGGGATCGAGATCGAAAGATTGCCTTCGAGATAGCAGTCGTAGACGTTGTCCGCCGTGCGGGAACGTGCCAGAATCACCTGGTTTTCCTTGAGCTCCACGCCGCCGATCGTGTAATCGCGCGCCATATAGAAGGGATAATTGTTCTGTTTGACCGTCGACGTGGGCAAAAAGCCCTCGACGCCGCGCACGACCACCCTGGACCATCCGTTGTCCATGGTTTCCCGCACGTTGGCGCGCTCCGTGGCAAACGGGAGCAGAAGCGCCGAGGAGGAGGTGCTGGGCCCGCTGCGCAAATACAGCGACTTATTGTTGAAGCCCACGTCCACGATGTCATACCACTCGGCCGGCACCGTGACCTGCGGGAACGACTCCGGCTCCTGCACGGGGGCCTGCTCCTGAGCGGGAGCCTCTTCCTCCGCAGGGGCGGCAGATTCCGCGTTCGGCTCCTCTGCGTCGGAAACGGCCGGCGCACTCGTCACGGCCTCCCCAGCCGGAGCAGAGGAATCAGCTGCAGCCTCTTCCCCCTGCACCCCCTGTTCAAACGGCAAATCCCACAAGGAAAGTTCCTCTTCCTCCCCCGCCATCGGCAGCCGGGTGCCCAGCGCGGCGGCAGGGGCAGCCATGGGGGCAAGCAGGGCACACACAATCATCAGCGCAAGAAAACGCCTTCTCCCTCTTCTCATTTTCATCCTGATTCCTCCCTTCCGGCAAAAACGGGCGGCCTTTCCGCACCGCAGTCTGTGCGCAGCCGCCATCTCTTTTTTCCAGTTTCAGTATAACACATTGTAAATATTGCTGCAACAGAAACGCGTCGAGACAAAGTTTTTTATCAACGTGCGCGTTTTCCTCCAGAAGCGGCAAAGCACTTGCGGCTTTGCGGGGAACGCATTATAATGGAATCGTTTCGGGTTGGGAGACGCAGCACACGGCAGCTCCCCCAAGTCATCTAAGTAAAAAAGGAGATGCAGGCATGAAAAACCCCATTGTCACCATTGAGACGGAACATGGCACCATCCAGGTGGAGCTTTACCCCTCCATCGCGCCGAACACTGTGAACAATTTTATTTCGCTTATCAACAAAGGGTTCTATAACGGCACCATTTTCCACCGCGTAATCCCCGGCTTTATGATCCAGGGCGGCGACCCGGACGGAACGGGCATGGGCGGCCCCGGCTACTCGATCCGCGGCGAGTTCTCGCACAACGGATTCCGCAACGATCTGCGCCACACGCGCGGTGTGTTTTCCATGGCGCGCTCCATGTTCCCGGACAGCGCCGGAAGCCAGTTCTTCCTCATGGTGGCGGACGCCCCGCACCTTGACGGCGAATACGCCGCGTTCGGCAAGGTGATCTCCGGCATGGAGGAGTGCGACCGCATTGTGAACGTGCCGCGCAACCGCATGGATCGCCCGCTCCAGGATGAAAAAATGGTGAAGGTCACGGTGGAAACGTTCGGCGAAACGTATCCCGAGCCGGAGAAGGCGTGACATGCACGTTTTCAAGCGGTTTCTCCGGTACTACAAACCGTACCGGACGGTGTTCTGGCTCGACATGGCCTGTGCCATGCTTGTGAGCGTGATCGATCTCATCTTTCCCCAACTGCTCAACTACCTGACGCGCAGCGTATTCACGCGCTCCCCGCAGGAGGTGCTCTCCCTGCTTGCACCCCTGGCGTTTGGATTGCTTGCCATGTACCTTGCACGGTACGGCGGACGGTTCTATATCACCTATCAGGGCCACGTGATGGGCGCACGCATGGAGAGCGACATGCGGCAGGATCTGTTTGACCAGTTCCAGCGCCTCTCTTTTTCGTACTATGATCACAACAACACGGGCGAGATGATGAGCAAGCTCGTGTCGGATCTGTTCGACATCAGCGAGCTGGCTCACCACGGGCCGGAAAACATTTTCATTTCGCTGCTCAAGATCTTCGGCTCGTTCGTGCTTCTCTTGTGGATCAACGTGCCGATGACGCTGATCCTGCTGGCGGTGACGCTCGTGATGCTCGCGTTCAGCGTGTGGCAGAACGGGAAAATGCGCGCCGTGTTCATGGATAACCGGCGCAAGATTGCCGGTGTGAACGCCAGCCTGCAGGATTCGCTGGCCGGCATCCGTGTGGTGAAATCCTTCGCCAACGAGGATGTGGAGCGCAAGAAATTCAGCGGCAGCAACCTGCAATTTCTCGATTCCAAAGAGCGCAACTACAAGCGCATGGGCATCTTCCACGCGGGCAACAACTTTTTCCAGGGCATGCTCTTCCTCACGGTGCTCGTCTCGGGCGGCTACTTCATCGCGAACGGGCAGATTGACGCCGTGGACCTGGCAACGTATGCGCTTTATATCAACATCTTCATCAACCCGATTGAGGTGCTGGTGGAGTTCACCGAGATGTTCCAGAAAGGCTTTTCCGGCTTCAAGCGCTTTTTGGAAGTGATGGACACGGAGCCTGAGATTGTGGACGCGCCCGACGCCAGGCCGCTGCGGGACGTGAAAGGCGTGATTGACTACAACGATGTCTCCTTCTCCTATGAGCGGCACGAAACGGTGCTTTCGCACATTCAGATTCATATCGATGCGGGACGCACCGTGGCGCTGGTCGGGCCTTCCGGCGGCGGCAAAACGACGCTGTGCAGCCTGCTGCCGCGCTTCTATGATGTGACCGGCGGCGCCGTCCTCGTCGACGGGCAGGATGTGCGCGGCCTCACGCTGAAAAGTTTGCGCTCTGCCATCGGCATTGTGCAGCAGGACGTCTATCTCTTTTCCGGCACAATCCGCGAAAACATTGCCTATGGCAAACCGGACGCGACGGACGAGGAGATCGTGGAGGCGGCCAAACGGGCCAACATCCACGAATTCGTGATGGGCCTGGAGGACGGTTACGATACGTATGTGGGCGAACGCGGGGCACGCCTTTCCGGCGGCCAGAAGCAGCGCATCTCCATTGCGCGCGTATTTCTGAAGGATCCGCCGATCCTGATTCTGGACGAGGCCACCTCCGCGCTCGACAACGAGAGCGAGCGCCACATCCAGCAGAGCCTGGAGGAGCTGGCGCGCGACAGGACGACGATTGTGATTGCGCACCGGCTTTCGACCATCCGCAATGCCGATGAGATCATCGTGATCGATGAAGACGGCATCCGCGAGCGCGGCTGCCACGCTGAGCTGCTGCAGCAGAACGGCCTTTACGCGCGTTACTACAACATGCAGTTTGAGGGCCTGGAACAGGCCTGACACAAAAAATTCCCGGAAAACAAAAAGTGTTTTCCGGGAATTTTTGATGTACTGTGAAACAGGGAAGCTTATTTGAGGTCGCTGTCAACGATCTTCTGCGCCCAGGCAAGCGCCGCCTTGACGTCTTCATCGGTGGGCATACCCTTCTTGAAAAGGGAGTTGTGAACGGCCACGCCGTGCACGTCGGACACCATGTGAACGCCCTTGGCTTCCAGTGCCTTGCCAATCTCCTCAAGGCCGGACGTGCTGCCGTCGCCGTTGATCACATAGAACGCAACGTTCTGCGCACGGGCCGGGGTGAGGTCACGGCAGAAATGCTCCACCGGGCCGGGGAGCTTATGATTCATTTCCACGCCGACAAACACAACCTTTTCACCCTCGCACGGATAGGCAGGGGGGATCTGGTCACAGACACACTGATACACGCGGCCGAGCTCAGAGGCGATAACCTGAGCGGAACCGCTTTTGGAAAAATGCAGAGATTTGGCTTTCATGAAAGTTCCTCCTGTATATTGAAATTTCTATAACTAGCAGCAGGGAAACGGAACAGCCACGGCTCGCCGGCTGTTCCGTTTCGCCATCTTTTCGCCATCTTTATAAGTGTAGCACAGAAATGTGAAGATAAGGTGAAAAAAAGAAAATATACAATAAAAAAATTAGGAATTATTTTGTGTGGAAATCATAAAGCACACAACAAAACCAAGAAATTTCAGAAAAAAATATATAGTTTGCAGTCAGCTGTGACACCGTTCTGCAACCGTTTTTCAACAATGGGCTTCCAAAAAAGCCAGAATATCACGGAACACTTCGCTGCGGTTTGTCTCTGTGATGAGGGCATGGCGCGCACCGGGATACAAGACGGTCTGCACCTGATGGCCGGTAGACTCGAGCCTGGAGGACAGCCGCCGGATGCCCTTCCCGAAATCGCCAAGCGGGTCCTGATCGCCTGAGATCAGCAAAATCGGCAAACTCTTCGGCACGCGGCGCAGCCACCGCTCCGACGTCACCTCCGACTGGAGATACACCACATCGCGGTATCCGGAAACGGTGAGGTCGAACCCGCAGAGAGGATCCGCCACATAGCGATCCACTTCCTGCGTGTCACGCGTGACCCAGTCGCTCGCGGTCCGGTTCGGCGCAAATGCCTTGTTGAAACGGCCGGTGGAAAGCCGCGCAAACAAGGGGTGGTGCGCCCTCGGCCCGAGCTTCTCCACAAGCTTATCTGCCAAACGGCGTTCTGCCGCCATCACGGCCCTTTTCTGGGGGCCGCAGGTGCCCATGAACACAACCCCCGCAAGTTCTCCCCCAAACTGCGCGGCATAGGACCGCGCCAGGAAGGACCCCATGCTGTGACCCATGAGAAAATACGGCGCACCAGGGTATTCCTCCCGCATCAGGAACGCAAACTTGCGCATGTCACGCACAAGATTCTGCGCGCCGCCCGGGCCAAAATAACCGAATGTCCCGCCTTTTGGGACGGATCGGCCATGCCCCAGGTGATCGTTGATCGCCACCGCAAAGCCTTCGCGTGCCAGCCATTCTGCAAACGGGAGGTAAAGCTGACTGTGCTCCGCCATGCCATGGGCAATCTGCAGCACACCGCGCACTTTTCCCCCCGCCGGCGCAATTTCCCGCGCAAAAATGCGCTCCTCACCGGCACAGGAGTCAAAAGACAGTTCCTTTTGCAGCAAATCCATCAATCATCTTCCCCCTTGCGAATCAAGTGGCAAAGAGAAAATCGTCCTTTTTGCCTTTCCGCGGCCAATGGGTCCCTGTTTCCGCTGAAACGGAAAAAGATTTCCGCCCTTACCACAGAATACCGGAGCAGCCGTCAAAAGCGGTCTCGAAAAAGCCGCAATCCGCACTTCTTTCCTTCGGAGGCTGCCGCACCGCTTTTTCTTCCTCTATTATACAAAAAGGCAGCGCGTCAGTATTGACAAAATTGTAAATTTTGGACACAGAAAAGCAATTTTCTCTGCACTCATACGGGAAGACAGGCTCAATCCTCCCCGGAATGAGAGAAAAAGCGGCGCTGCACGGCGCGGAGCCGTGCCCCGGCCGCCTTGCGGGCTTCCTCCGCCTGCACGGCCAATGCGTTCCAATCCACGCCGCCCGTTTTCCCGGCGGAGTGCCTTGCTTTCACCGCCTGGCGAATGGCCTTTCTGGCACGGCGCACGGCCTGACGATAGTTTGCCTTGGCCTCTTTGAGCTGCCTGGTGAGCGCACGCGGCCTTGCCTGCCAATCCGGATACGCCTGCTGAATGCGGCGCAGCAGCAGCGAACGGTCGCGCAGAAGTTCACGCACGCGGCGGCTGATCTCCTCTGTGCTGTCCCCCTCCTGTGCATCGATCTCACGCCGCACCAGATTCATGAGAAAATGCGAGACAGCCGCGTCAATCAAGAGCAGCAGGGCACAGCAGACTGCCAGCACATGAAGCACCACCGGCGGCCAGCTCAGGAGCACACGGAAGGCAAAGGGATCGATTCCCTTCACAATCACGACGGAGGCCAGCCCGAACAGGACAAGATTGCCGATCCAGATGCGGCCGTTCAGATTCATGGGCTTATGGCTGTAGTCCCACCAGCGCGCGTGGAACAGCTTCTCCATATACCAGCTCACCAGGTATTCCAGCGTGCCGCACACGAGGAGACCGGCCAGAAACGTCTCCCCCACCGTTCCTTCCCGCCCCTGCAGGCCGCCGACAAGCACCGTGATGACCACGACGCCGGAACCGTAGATCGGGCAATAGGGCCCGATGAGAAAGCCCCGGTTGATGAATCTGCCGTATTGGATCCATTTCAGCACAACCTCCATCAGCCAGCCGATCACGGAAAACACAAAAAAGAGAATTGTCAAAGCCGGCACAGCGGCACCTGCGGGAATGTGCATCTTCCTCATCGCCTTTCGGAAAAAGTGTCTTCATTATACCGCCGGCAGGACGCAAAGGCAAATAAAAAAGGCGCCTCGGAACGGGCGCCTTCTGCCGGCAGTCTATTCAGCCGCAAATGCGGTACACCACAAGGAAATGAAGCACGCTTCCCGCCAGGCAGAACACGTGCCAGACACCGTGCATATATTTCACCTTGCGGCCCACCCCGTAAAAGATGGCGCCGCCCGTGTAGAGCACACCGCCGGCCACGAGCAGGATGAGCGAGACAGTGTCGATCGCCGCCAGAAGAGCAGGCAGGAAGAAAATGACGCACCAACCCATCGCCATATAGCAGATCATGGAGACCACACGGAATTTCCGCATGTTCACGGCGTTGAGCACAATGCCCAACACGGCAGCGGCCCACACAATCGACACCAGAATCCAGCCTGTGGAACCGCCGATGCACAGGAGCGAGATCGGCGTGTAGGTGCCGGCAATGAGCAGGTAAATCGTGCAGTGATCGAGCACCTGGAACACCTTTTTGGCGCGGTTCACTCCCAGCGCGTGGTAAAGCGTGGAAACGCAATAGAGCAAAACCATGGACGCGCTGTAGAGACTGACGCTCACGAGCGAGAGCGCATTCTTCGGCGCGTGGATGAGCAATGCCACCGTGCCCACCACAGCCAGCACTGCGCCCAGCCCGTGGGTGATGCCGTTTGTGATTTCCTCCCCTAATGTGTAGCGCGGCAGCATAAGCGCCTTGCGGCGCTGATCCCGCAGAAAGGAACGTCCTGCGGCATGTTCCATGTGAAGTCCCCCTTCCTGAATACCGCCATCCGGGATACAGGCCCGGATAGATTATTTCTTTAAAACCTTGTAATCTGGTTTTTATTATTATATCATCCGTTTCGGGAAAAATCAATAGAGAAACTGTGAACGCCTGATTTATAGCGGGAAGATGCAGGTGAAAACAGAGCCCTCCCCCGGGACACTCTCGGCGGAGATGGCGCCGCCGTGTGCCTCGATGATCCACTTTGCCATGGAAAGGCCGAGGCCGCTGTTCTCGGAATGGCGGGAAGGATCGGCCTGGTAAAAGCGTTCCCAGATATGGGGCAAATCTTGCGCCGCAATCCCGATCCCGTCGTCCTTCACGGATATCCGCAGGGAATCCCCTTCCCGGGCGGCGGAGAGAAGGATGTGGCCGCCGTCTTTGCCGTAATGCACGGCATTCTGCAGCAGGTTGCCGAGCAATCGGATGAGCAGCGTCTGATCCGCCTGCATGGAAAGGCCCGGCTCGATCTCCGCCTGCACCGTGATGCGGCGCGGCGCGGCAACATCTGCATATTCCTCGGCGAGCATGGCGCACAGTTCGCTCACGTCGACCTGCTCGAGCTCCGGCTTTGCCCTGCCCTGATCGGCGCGGGAGAGGAGCAGAAGCTGCGAGATCATGCGGGACATGGACGACGTTTTGCGCCGGATCACCTCCACCTCGCGCCGCTGTTCCCCGGACAGCGTGCTGTCCGCCAGAAGATCCTCACACTGCATGAGGACGACGCTGAGCGGCGTGCGCAGCTCATGGGCCACGTCGCTGGTGAACTGCTTTTCGCGCTTCACGCTCTTTTCCACCGCGTCAAACAGCGAGTCGAAGGTATCAGCGAGCTTGTAAATTTCATCGCGTCCCGGGCCGAGGGCGATCCGTTTGGAGAGATCCTTTTCCCGGCGGATATTCTGCACCGTTTTTGTGATGTGCGCCACAGGCGCAAGGGCACGGCGGCTGAGCAGATACCCGCAAAGCGCCGTGAGAACGACGAGCAGCGGCAGCAGGATGAGAGCGATGGTGAGGGCATAGCGCACCTCCCGCTCGGCGTTGCTGGTGGAGACAACGCCGCGCACCACGATCGCGTGGTCCGGCGGAAGAACGGCGGCTTCATCGAGCACGCAGTAATTCTCATCCCCGGCGGCCACCGTGCGCACCGATCCATAGGAAAACGGGAGATCATAGAGGAAGCCGTACGGAATGCGGCCGTAGAGCAGTTCCCCGCTCTCCTCCTCGTAGACGGAGAGATAGACGCCGTTTTCGAGCGACATCAGATCGGAATCCACATCGAGCCGATCGCCGTCCCAGGAGATATCCTCGAACGCGCCGGCCACACGATCCTCAAGCGCCTGTTCCACATTCGACAGGATCTCGCTGGAGCTGATGGAGAACAGGAGCGCGAGCATGAGAGCCACGATGCACGTCATCATGACGGTGTGCAGCAGGACCAGTCTGGCTTTGAGCGTCCATTTGTTCATGGCGTGTCATCCTTCAGCACATAGCCGCTGCCGCGCACGGTGTGGATCAGCTTCTTCTCGCGGCCCTCGTCGATCTTCCGGCGCAGATAACGGATATACACGTCTATCACATTGGAACCGCCGGAATAATCGTAGTCCCACACATGCT
>ERZ1643246.1943-NODE-1943-length-21062-cov-7.030942_pt1 | contig 21062 bp, 15 predicted proteins | sample MGYA00579265_ERZ1643246 | MGnify/ENA primary metagenome ERZ1643246 (study PRJEB29033, sample SAMEA4952261) | chicken gut metagenome | biome: Broiler Chicken; feature: Gastrointestinal Tract; material: Caecum | place: Ireland | collected 2018 | study: Broiler...
TGATCTCCAGGTCTTCCTCGTTGGTGTAATTCGTCTCGTTTACCGCATTGTAGAGAGACAGCAGGTGCTTCCTCTCCGAAAACAGCGCCCGAAACAGCGTGTCCTTGTACTTTCTGTTCACATAGTTCATAAGATCTCCTTTCTTTTGTGTAGGCAGGAGATCCGATGAAATGACATGTTACATTCTGAAATCCTGATTTGATTTCTTAATCGAAACCTGATCGATTCCTTTCCCCGGGAAATCCTGCTCTGTGAAAATGGTAATTGGTAAGAAAGCATAGATTTTCAGAAAAAAGAAATGATGTCAGAATTCAGAATTGTTTTTTCAGAAATGTTTATGCTTTGTACATATAATATCACGAAGATATTGCAAATACAAGAAAAAACGCTTCCGCCGAACCGTTTTTCCCATTGGTCGGTCCCATTGGTCAGAAATACTTTTCGGACAGTAAACACCCCGCCGGGTAGCATATCCATACTGTCCGGCGGGGATAAATACATTCGACGGTTCATTGTCCGGAATGCGATTATTCGCTACTTCCTACCTGCGGATTTGTCTGATCATTCGTAGCCGGATCGCCGATTTCGAACCATGTATCATCTTCTGAATCGGGATCTGTATCAGTATCGGAATCTGTATCGGAACCAGGAACAGGATTCTCCTGCGGTGGTGTTTCTTCTGTAATTGGTGGTGTTGTCTGTGTCTGATCCGTCTGTGTTTGATCTGTCTGCGTTTGGTCTGTCCGCGTTTGATCTGTCCGCGTTCCTCCGCCCGTATTTTGATTTTGCGACTGAGACGGTCTTCTGGTCGACGTGGACGACCTGTCATTCGCATCGTCATCCGTTTCCTCCGCATCCGTCTCATCGGTCTCCTCCGGAACGACCTCCGTTCCCGGCAGCGGATACACTGTCACATCCAGCCCTTCCACCGCCGCGGTCACCGTGCCAACCGTGCCTTCCGCACCGTAAACGCCGGTCTGCTCCTGAAGCGCAATCTCTCCCACGGAGGCTCCCTCCGCCACGAAAATCCCGCTGGTGTACTCGTGATCTTTCGGCTGCGCAGGCAGCACGGTAATCTTGTCCACATGACCATAGATCTCCACATGGTTCGTGCTGTACATAATCAGTTCGCCGATGTTCTGGCTTCCAAGAACCAGATGGGTATTCTGTTTCTCCACCCGCACCGTCGGGATACTGCACCCCGGGTTTGCCTCATCCAATGTCTTTTTCGTTCCGTCGGAAGCGATATCCAGATAGACGGAATTCTCGCCTCCTCCGCGGACCAGAAGTTCCTCCGTCACAGAGACGTTGTCCAGATATACTTCCCCTTCGCCTACACCGTCCGCGATCTCCAGAGACTCAAAGCTTGTCCCATCCAGCGCCACACCGGAAACGGTAATCGTTCCCTTCGCATAGCTTCCGCTGTCCTTATAAGTGCTGGCCGTATCATATGTGATATCCTGCAGTTCATCTGACTTCGCGTTGGGATCCACGATGGACTCCGGTGTGTCGGAGGCAGCCCTCCACACCAGAATCCCTCCCGCCACAAGCAAAACAGCCAGAATCACAACAATGACAATGATGGTTCTTTTGTTCAGCGCTCTGCGCATGTCCATGTCGCGTCCTCCTAAGAAAATTTTTCCTGTTGTTTATCATACCACAAATTGGGCCGGAATGGGGAGAAATGTTTGAAATTACTGTTTTCGCATATAATACAATATGATATTTCTGTTGATTTTTCTCTAAATAGACTGTAAAATAAAGGAGATTAGTTCGTGAATATTGAACAAATATGAAAGGTGGCGGCACATATGGTTATAATGGATGTAAAATTTGACAATTTTTATGCCTTCCGAAATTTTCATATGAACATGGCCTATCCCAAAAAAATCCTGCATTCCTATATTGAAAATGAGTTTTTGGAAGGATATCCAAATTTTCGTTATAAAAAAGTAAATATCATTATGGGAGCAAATGCCAGCGGAAAAACATCACTGGGCAAGATGCTCATGAACATTTTTAATTTTCTTAAGAAAAAGGAATTCAGCAGCATTACGCATGCCATCTGCAACCCAGCGTTGTCAGCACGCTTTTCCATCGATTTCGTTGCTTCCGATGGCAATCGATTATGCCGCGTGGAAACATCAATTGCGCCACGAACCGGCGAAGAATACCAAATGTCTGACATTACCGCCTCCGTGAAGATCGCTGATATCACGCAGAATGATCGGTATGAAACATGCGCGCAGCGGCTGAATCGAGCAAAGAACATACCCGCTCCAAATTATCTTGAAGAGCTGGAAAAACTCCCCTCCTTGTCCTGGTTTTTCTCATATCCTCAGGATTTTGTCGGGAAAATTCCACGGCGTATTTTATCAGACTCCGAAATATATCTGAAAATTCTGGAAAACATACTGAAAGCACTGGATCCTGCCATCAGCGGCGTAACTCGTTTTGGAGATCTCGACGGAGTATACGCAATCCACCTACTCGATGATGTTGCTATACTGCAGGATGGGGAACTGACCAACAGCGAACTGCTATCCACCGGAACAAAATCTGGCATTGACATTGCCGCTTTATTGACTTCTATCATCGAAGGACGTAATTCCTTTTATTATTGTGATGAAAAATTCTCCTATATTCACAGCGATATTGAGAAGGCCATTTTATCTGTAATGATCGAATCGCTGCAGGAAAATGATCAATTATTCTTCACAACACATAATGCGGATCTTCTGGATCTGCCTTTGCCCAAACATTCTTTCCTCTTCCTGCGAAAGAATATTGCCAACAAAGACTGTCCCATTGACTGCGTATCTGCCTCTGACTGGTTAAAACGCAGCACAGACTCCGTAAAAGCGGCTCTGGATAACGACCTGTTTTCCACCGCTCCCGCCACAGATCTTATTTACGATATATTAAACATAAAATCATAGTTTTTGGGGAGGCAAATGAAACAAAAAAATTTTTACTATTTTGTAGAAGGGGAAACAGAAGAAAAACTCATTAAAGTCTTGCGCTCAGAATTGCAGGTAATTTATCCCGGAAAAATTCAGAAGCTGAACGTTGTCCAAGAGAAAATATCAAATGCCAGAATCATGCAGATCAAGCCCAACACCAACATGGTTCTGGTTTTTGATACTGACACGAACAGTCCTCAGATTTTGCTGGAAAACATACATAAATTGCGTAAATGTCCTCACGTCAGTCATATCATATGTGTAACGCAGGTTTTGAATTTGGAAGATGAATTAATCCGATGCTGCAACATCAGGCATGTTACCCAGCTGACAAGCAGCTCTTCTATCAGACAATTCAAACGTGATTTCATTACAGACACTCATCTGGCACAAAAACTCCTTCAGCACGACTTCAATATTTCCCTGCTGTGGGCGCAAACTCCGCCGGATACGTTCCATATGATAGAAAATGAAGCGGCCAAGATCAAGAGAAAGTAAACCGTTTTTCACATTTTTTAATGTATCGTAGTCAGACAGCAACATATTGGAAGTAATTATTTCCAATTCAAAATTCCCCTCACCCAAGCAAATCAACCAAAATTCTTGCTTGCGGCGGGGGGAGACAAAATTTGAAATCAGTGTTTACATAAACAGGAATCTATTTCAGAAATTCAATTCTCTTCTTGCCGTCTTCAACGCCTCCGCGATGACCTGGTGCATATCATAGTACTTATACATTCCCAGGCGGCCTCCAAAAATCACATTCTTTTTCTTCTCAGCTAAGTCCTGATATTTCCGATAGAGAGCATTGTTTTTCTCATCGTTCATCGGATAATACGGTTCATCTCCCGACTCCCATTTCGCAGGGTACTCTCTGGTAATAACGGTTTTCGGATTAACCGTTCCACTTTGACAGCCAAACTCAAAATGTTTATGTTCAATAATTCTGGTATAGGGGACCTCATATTCCGTATAATTGACCACCGCATTCCCCTGAAAATTTTCCATGTCCAATTCTTCCGTCTCAAATCTCAGACTGCGATACTCCAACTCGCCAAAACACTTATCAAAATACTCGTCAATCATACCGGTAAACACACACTTTTCCGCCATAGCGTCAAAGGCATCCCTGTTTGAAAAGTAATCTGTTTCCAGACGTACTTCCGCTCCCTCAAGCATCTTCTTCACGATCTGTGTATATCCTCCAATCGGTATTCCCTGATAGAGGTCATTGAAGTAGTTATTGTCATAGACAAAACGGACTGGCAATCTTTTAATGATAAAAGCCGGCAACTCAGTAGCCCTTTTCCCCCACTGCTTTTCCGTATAACCTTTTACCAGCTTCTCATAAATATCTTTTCCCACAAGGCTGATTGCCTGCTCTTCCAGATTCTTCGGCTCTGTAATTCCTGCTTCGCGGATCTGCCCGTCAATTTTCGCCTTAGCCTCTGCCGGCGTCTTCACATCATCCCACATTTTACTGAATGTGTTCATATTGAAAGGCATGTTGTATAGTTCATCTTTGTATCTTGCCACAGGAGAATTCGTATAACGATTAAACTCAGCAAACTGCTGCACATAATCCCACACCTCCCTGTCGGAGGTGTGGAAAATGTGCGCACCGTATCTGTGTACCTGAATACCGTCCACTTCCTCGGTGTAGATATTTCCCGCAATATGATTTCTTTTGTCAATAACCAGCACTTTCTTTCCCGCCCGCACTGCCTCATGGGCAAATACCGCGCCAAAGAGTCCGGCACCAACGATGAGATAGTCGTACTTCATGATTTTTTCTCCTTTATTATGACACCATTATTTACCTCATAAATTTTACCATTTGGTAAATTTATCACTCCGCTATATGACCAATCCAATGCACCTCGGTTAACATAATACCATTTTCCTGACGGAGCTTGCGCTATCCCAGTGAATGTCCAATCAATCTTCCCTTGTTTCACATAACGCCATTTTCCTGATGGGGCCTGTACAAGTCCTGTAAAATTTTTGTCTCGCTTCCCATCTTTCACATACACCCATTCTCCTGATGCTGTTTTCATTAAATTACTGATTCTTTTTAAACTTTTTACTTGCGCTTCAATTTGGGAAGCAACACCATGTAACATATTTCCAGAATCTCCTAAAATAAATGTTCTGATTCTAAAATAATATTTTATATACGGTTTTAAATCATACACTTTACAGGATGTTATCATATTGTCTCCGATTAATACAACATGTTCCCACTCTTTTCCTTGTAGTTTCTCTATAATGTAGCCCGAAACTTCTGGATCCCTTTCCCAGGCAAGCGAAAGGTACTGCATCGTTTGATCACTGATACGAAAATTCTTAATCTCGTGCTCCACAATATCACTCCATCTTCTTTACGTCTTGTCTAATATTTCCGTAAATTTGTTTACCTACAATTGCTTCAATTTTTTTTCTAGCCATTCATAAGAAAACTTTTTTGCTTTTTCAATTATTGCATTTACTTTTCTATAATCAATCTCCTCTGGCTGAAATTTTTGTACGTTTATTGTCGAATCATAAAGAATTCTATCCTCTAGATTTAACCAATTCAATAGTTCTGCAACCCTTTTCTCTCCTCTTCCATAATTTGCGACAGAAATAAACTCTTTATTGAAAATAACGGAAAAGCATGTCCCGTGAAAAGAATCTGTGATCACATAAGAAGCATGTAAAAAATAGTTCAAAAAATCTTCTACGGGTGCAAATGGAATAGTGTTTGGAAGCCCTAGTCTCCTTGCCTTTTCTCCCGCATCTGTCAAATCCACCAAATTAATATACTCTACGCTTAATGCCGCAGCCTTCTCCTCAATCATTCTTTTTTTGTTTTCATCCGGATCTAATATAAAGCTTAATAGATATCTTTTTGAATTCAGTTTGAGAGCCGAATTATTCGCCAATTCTATAAACTCATTTTTATCACACAAAAATACCGGATCACAAACTTTTTTTGGTTTGACTCCATAAATATTCTCACACGCCTGTATACCCATGCTTTCCCTCACAGAGACCCCTTGGAAACGCTGTACCATAGGCGCATATTTTTTCTTAAATTCCGCACTAGCGTCTGTTTCATTTCCAAGTGACGATGCATAGGATAGTTTCACATGTTCATCATCGGCAAAATCCAAGAAAAATTCTTTTCCTGCATCCTTCTCACACAAAGGATTCCATAATTGATCAGACCCGGAAATAAATGCTTTACAGCGTTTATTCAATAATCTCATGTTTTCATCATTATAAAAATGACTGATATCACAATATTTTTTTATGAAATTTTCCGGAAATGCATTTGCCAATTTCGATGCTCTAGGACCATTGTTAGTGTGATGAATCATCAGAACAGTGTGCCCCATTTTTCTCAAAGCCCGATTCAGCGCAAAATACGTAAGTATACTTCCATAATTATAGTAATACCACCACCCTACAATACCAATATCCCATACTTTCTTATCATACAAAACATTTTCCAATTCCTCACAATAATCGCCGGTTTGCAATGCGTCCAAAAATACCTTTCTCTTCTTCGGTTCAATCTTATTTTTTACCCAGGCACTATTTGCGGGAATAGAATTTTCTATATGCATCCATTCCTTTAGTTTAAATCTCTCTTTAATTTCTTCAAAAATACTTACAGCTTTCTCATTATTTAAAGTTAAAACACTGGTTCCTTTTCCATCATTATATTGCGGATAATAATTTCCTATGCCCCAGAAATCTCCTGCGGTAAAATCTCCTACACGCCTCGTTTTGGTGTATGCACAATGATAACAGGAATCCCTATGCATATACAAATTCAAGAAGGCCGTCATCCACATGTCATTCATTGTATTCATATTGATACTAGTTCCATCTGCAAATTCTATTGTGGTATATGATCCCCATCCTGCCTGCCTTTTATCTCTGAAATAAATATTTTTTATTGTTCTGTTTTTATATTCCGACTCCAGGTACTTTAAAAATGTCTTTTGTGAAGGAACACCATGACACAAAATATCCATGGAGATCAAATTCTCATAATCTTTACCTAAAAAATGAAGTAAACCATCCACCTCACAAGGTGTTCCTGAGAATAGAACATATTTTCCTGTCCTCAATATTGTTTCTATCTTCTGGTAAATCTTATTTATGTTACTCTGAAGATATTTAGATCCTTGCATTTTAAGAATTTCTTCTTTTTTATCCGTTAAAATATGTTCAACACCCCAGTTTTCATTCCAAACAGCACCACAAACATATCCCTGTTTATCTAATACATACTCTGCCAAAATTTGAAATACTCCTCCGGAGGAACTATTTTTCCTTGTTTCATCATCTGCCATAACTGCCAGACAAAATTTTTTCTCCGAATTTTTATATCGCAGGTTTAATCTCGGACAAACATTTGCACAATAACCGCAATTTCTGCATTTCTCTCTATCTACAGAAGGATACAAAAAACCATATTCATCTTCTTCCATATTAATTGCATTGATAGGGCATGCATTATCACAAGCTCCACACCCACTACATAAATCTTTCGGCAACTGTATTATACTTTTCGAAATATCTCCATTCGGCTTTTGATTCCTTATTTTTTCAAGTGCATTTTCTCTCTGTAACCATTGAATTTGCTCTTCCAACTTACTAATTTCTTTTCTATATTCTTTGACATCTCCCAGCGCAACCTGATATGACTTATCTCTTTTTTGTATTTCAATAATTCTGTTCAAGAAAAGATTTTTTTTATTTTGTTTTTTATACAGCTGCTCCACAGTATAAGTCATTCTATTGTGTGTAATATTATCTATCGCTTCCAATACATAGTGATAGTATGATTCCTGATAATGAAGTGGCAAGGTTCCCCATGTGTGATTCGGTGACATTAATGTATTTTGGGGCATTTTTATATAATGCGCTCTCGGTAACAGTTTCTTAAGCAATGTATAAACCTTTTTTAAATAGGCATTGGTTCTATCTCTCGTTTCTGATGGGAAGTATACAAGTTCCAGATTATTTTTGAAAAGATGTGTCGCTTCCAGCACTTCAACAATGATAATTTTCTCTTGAGTATACTTTTGTGATATAAAGGCAGCAAATTTTCTGTAATCCTTTTCTAGTTTTTCCCATGGAACCTCATCAAATTTTATGATATTAAATTTATTATCATTAAATATATGATTATCAAAAAATTTTTGTTTCATGCGCTGCAGGATCGGCGAATATGTATAGTAATAATCATTTTCCTCTGATTTCAGATTACACAAATCAAAACGATCTTCTGCCAAATCCAATAACAGCCACTCCCCCTTACTGTTTTTTAACAGATCTATCGCAAGACTGTTCAAGTTAATAATAAGCTGTTTTGTCTCCCATCTTGCAGCATTTTCCCAATTTATCTTTGTTTCATCAAAACAAAGAGATCTCGAAAAAAGCGACGGTATTGACTGTTTATGTAATTCGGCATATATCTGATATGTATCCTGTGGCGCAAATCTTAATGCATCTCGTGAAACACAAGATCCAAATACATCTAATTTGATCATCATTCTTCTCCTTAGTTTTTCTTCTCCAGCGGCGGTAAAACATCATTGATATCAATGCGTTCCTTTTTAGGTGTCAGTTTCACGCCCAACTTGAACGCTCTTGATTTCAATCGTTCCGTAATCTCATTTTCCATCTGTGCAATCAGCTCCTTTCTTGAAGTGATTGCCTTCTGAACACACTCATCAAAGGTTACTTCCTGTTCGGAAATTTTCTGAATTTCCTTTACCTTTTCCGCTTCATTGCTCATAAAAATATTCATATTATATTTTTCTATAATACTCATGATCTGAACAGCAAACTGATAGCGCTTATATTCCGGGAAGGCCATAAGATCGCCATATAAAAAATTGACCATCCACGTTACCAGATCGCCATAGGTATCTTCATAGCCTGCCTTCTGCCAACTCTGCAGTACATTGTCCACAATTTGAAGATGCTTTCCAAACTTTGTAACACGCTTGTGATTGTACTTCCACATCAAGGAACCTTCATTTTTCCAGCGATAAAAGTAATATCGCTTGTCCCAATAAATAATTTTACTGGCCCTTGGAAAATACATGAACTGAAAGAGCTGATCTTCCCCCAAGTCCATGTCCACATCAAATCTTAACTTCGGAAAACGTTCAATCAGTTCTCTTTTGATAAAATGAAGCCATAAAAACGGTACGCTGCTCTTCTCCTTAAATAATGCGTCTTTTCCTGCCCCCTCATAATCATATATCTTGAATCTTGGAGACATCTTTTCCCATATCCATCCGGGTGCCTGATCCTCATCCGGAAATGGGGTTCCTCCAAAAACAATGATATCCGTCTGTTCATCTTCCGCGTATTCTACAAGGCTGTAATACATCCATTCATCCGTCAAATCATCGGAATCCACAAAACTAATATATTTTCCGTTAGCCGCATCCAATCCCGTATTCCTTGCCTTTGCGGGTCCTCCATTTTCCTGTGTAATAATCTTTACCCTGTCATCAGCACCGGCAATCTGTTCCAACATTTCCAAGGAATGATCTGTGGACCCGTCATTTACACAAAGCACTTCTATCTTTTTGTATTTTTGAGTCAATATAGATCTCAGAGAATCCACTAATGTTTTTTCCGCATTGTACACCGGCATGATGACGGACACTAACGGAAGATCTTTTTCATCCACCTCTTCGATATTAAAATGCTGCTCGTCTTCCTCTTTCAACAGTTTAATAATCTTTTCCTTATCCATTTTCTTTCTCCTTACGCTTTTTTCAGTATCCTCAGAATCTTATCTGCTTTTTCTCTTCCTTCCACCATTTCTTTGGAATTTCTCAATTTTTCCAGTCTCTGATAGGTCTCATTCACTTTATTCTCAACCCGCCAAACCTGGTCCTCATAGTAAAACAGCTGATAATCATCCATGATACGCATTGCCACAGATGCAATCCATTCATCATTCAATTTCGCAAAATTAATCTCTTTATTGTCTTCGCTTTCTTTCAATTCCTTTGAAAATCTTTCCAAATACTGCAGTTTAAATTCGTCCGCAATTCTTTCGTAATTATGCATATAGTTAAAAAATCGCTTTTTGAAAAATTCCTGCATAAAATTTTCCTTTACATCCTCATGCTGCATGATGAAATCATGAATATACGCATATTCATCATTAATACAGAAAACTTTTCCCTTACTGTTGATAGACGAATTCGGATTGTCCTGACGATAATGATAAAAAGCTTTATTCACAAACATAATCGCATTTGCCAGGGACAATGTTTGGAACCAAAAACCATTATCCTGGTAAGATGCTCCCGGCGTTTCGTTATGACGGATATGATTCTCCCGGATAAAAGAATTTCTATATATTCCAGTCCATGTGTTCATCTGAAACATAAAGATTTCTTTATCCTTTTTAGGAATCAGCACCTGATTATAATATTTCGGATCTGTACAGGTATTCTCGTAGTGAACTACCGTTTTTCCTCTATGCGTCTGAAAAGTATAGTAATCCGACTTTACAACATCCAGATCATACGTCTTCGCTGTTTTGTAGAGGATCTCACACATATCCGGTTCTATGTAATCATCTGATTCCGCAATTGCCACATACTCTCCTGTTGCTCGATCAAACCCGATATTCATAGAATTACCATAACCGGCATTCTTTTTTGATATGCAGATCACGCGCGGATCCTTCTGCGCTATCTTTTTTACAATTTCTACGGAACGATCCGTAGAACCGTCATCCACACAGATTATCTCAATCTCTTTCATTGTCTGAGCCTGACAGCTGGCCACACATTCTGCCACATACTTTTCCACATTATAAATCGGTACAACAATTGAAACTTTTACTTTCTCACTCATATGTCCCTCCTGTTTCTAACTGCGCTTTGGTTTTCTGCCTGTAACTTACCTCCGCGATCCTCCAAAGAACCGCTGTCTTAATCCTCCCCGCCTTACTGACAAGAAGCTTTTTGTGATATCGTCCCGAATCAATCTTTTTCAGCCAGCGAATCCCCTTTGTATAATCCAAAAAAGCCTGAATCAACATATACTCGTTGAGGTAATCTTCCTTCAGATGCTCCTTTGTAATTGCCTTCTTCCAGTGTTCAATAGGTTCTTCTTCATCATTCCATAGTCCATACAGATCATTGACAAAATAACTGTTCCTCAGATCGTAATATGTCATTGCCGGGCTCTGGCGGTATTCATAGGTTTCATGCCATACCTGAATCCCATTCAGAATGATGGGCGTTCCTCCGTGCCGCAGACCATATTCCACATCATCACAGTGAATAAAAAAGGGAAGCGGCATATTTTCCCTTACAAAATCCATGGGGAAACACCCAAACCACCAGCCGGTATACTCTGCCCCGGTAGAATCGTTCAGCCGTGTCAGATTTTCCTTTTTCGTCATATCCTTCTGAAACCCTACATGGCCAATCTGCCCGCCATTCCAGATTTCCGCCGCAGTGTACTGAATACTTCTCTGATCCATTCGGAACATTCTGCCTGCTACCACATATTCCTCATACTCCTTGGACAGACAGGACAAAAGAGCATAAAGACGGTAAAAGGTTTCCGGTAGAAATTCCACATCATCATCCATAAAAACCATGTATGTCAGTCCCGTCTCCCCCTTTAACTCCTCGATCCCGCGGGCAAAACCACCGGATCCCCCGGTGTTTTTGTTATGTACCAGTGAGATAAAAGGCAAATGTTCATCCTTCAGTTCTGACGCATTATCTACCACGCAAATCCGAAGTTTTCCATACAAATCGCTACCTTCTCGAAAGAAATCGCTATTCAGAAATGTTTCCAGGTTTCGCTCAAGCTGTTCCTTTCTTCGATATGTACAGATATCCACACCAAGCCGCACCTTCCTTTTTTCCGATTCTCTGCTGCCAAAAGCAATACGGAAGATTTCCACTTCCTCATCAGCAGCAATTTTCACAAAGAAATAGCCCTCTGATTTCGCGGAAAAATCAAAAATTATCTCCTGTTTCTGTTTGTCGGAAAACGAAACCTCTGCTACCAGCCTATCCATATCTTTACCTGCGTCATAAAAATACAGAGAAAAGATTCCCTTTCCCATAAGCTCCGACACACACTGAAATTGCCGGATCCCGGTGTATTTCTCCCATGTCCCCGCGTCGAACAAGTTAAAATATGTATCTGTCTCAAGAATGCTTCCACCCTCAAGACAAAGATGTTCTTCCCGCAGTTTCACACTTCCCCGGTGTCGGAAGCAGAGCTCCTCCATATCACATATTCTGTTCGGAAGAATCAGATTCTGTAAAATCATGCTCCACCTCGTTCAAAGATTGATATCATCGAACAGTTCCTTCGTCAATAATGCCTGGTTTTTCTCACTCTGTAGCAGTCTTACCACCCCATAGGCATCCGCGCCGCTGATCTCGAAGCATTCCGCCTCATCCGTTTCCCATTGCCCTGGTCCTGTGCCCGGCAGCAACGCCCGGCGTGTCCATTCCGCCGCGAAATCTTCTATCCCCCTTTGGATCTCCCCGATGACCTCGCTTCTGCCCTCCTCGCCCAGGCAGATGGTATATCCGTCTCCCGTCCTTTTGACGCCTGTTTCAATTTCGGACAATTCCGCGGCGCATCCTTTTTGCATCCTCGATTTCTCCGGCGGGTAAAATCCCTTCAGGCTTCCCTCTTCTGAACTTAACAGCAGTTCCCACAGAAGGTTGTGGCCTTTGGCCGCGTCATGAAATTTCCAGAGATCCCGGTTATGCTCCTGGGAATAGAGATAGCTGGCCTGTTTTTCAAGGCATCGGAGGCCCTCCGCCGTATCCCGCTCATCGCCGTTATGGGCGCTGTTGGTCCCGGCCAAAAGGCCGATAATTTCACAGTCCAGCCCCCACTCCTTTCTCGCCAGATACTGAAGCACCACGGCTCCGCTTCCTGCCCAGCCGACGTCCACCGCCGCCACACGCCGGTGGCCGGTCAATACCTTCCGATAATAGGCCCCGGCGGCATCCCGCTGTCCTTTATAGTGATCCAGGACCTCTTTCCAGTGTTCCATCAGATAACGCTCCACTGTCTCCCGATTGCCGGAGGTCAGCTTCGTATCCGCTGATACTCTGTTTCCCACCGGGGAATTGCCTGCGTCATTTTGCTTTTTCAGATATCCCACGAGCATATCCGAAAGCTCCATACTCGCGAAAATCTGTTCCAGCGTATATTCCTGATTGACCTTGTGATGCAGGAACCGCCGGAAAAAGTCATATTTGAAATAGGACGCTCCCATCTTTGTGGCCGCTCTCCTTGACCAGTAGACATACTCTGTGCGGTCCGGGCCAGCCTCCTTGGGATACATCTTCCGATACACCTTATATAAGATATCCCCGTCCCTGGCCAGAAACAGAATCTTGTCGATGTCATGCTCCTCCACATAGCGGTGGATCCACTGACAGTAGCCTGTCACAAACAGACCGCCATAGATAAACCCAAGTTCATACTCCCGGGTATAGACATGCAGGCCATTGTAAATATGCGTATTTACAATCCCCCGGTACAGAGACCCTGTAATCGCCGACAGATCCCTGGCCCGGTACTTCTCGCCCAGGTCATTCACGTTGGGGTAATGTATCGCCTCCCAGCCTGCCGCCCGGGCTTTTTCCAGATCCGCCACCCGGTTGTCGCCCATATGGACAAAGGTCAGAGATTTTTTACCTCCAGCCTCCAGCTCGCTGCGAATCTTTTCGTAGAGACTACCGTCGCTCTTGCCTGCCCCCTGCTCGCAGGAGACGTAAATACGGCTGACGCCCGCAAATCCGGCTTTCTTCAACATTTTTCGGAGAACATCGGAGGGCAGATACATGTCGGAGGTGCAGATGATGACCGTGGCGTCCGGAGCCTCCGCTTCCGAAGCACTGCCTCCGGTACCAGACGCCTTTTCCTGCATACCCTTCCTCAGCTCTTCAAAAACTTCCAGCATGTAGGGATTTCCGAAACAATCGTTCAGCTCCGCCGCGATCTCCACCGGCATGCCCGTATCCTTTGGTATCCCCACATCCTCCTCGATCACATCCCAGATTTTCTCCAGAGTAACCTCATAAGTTTTCGCCTCCTGATAGTTCCGTTTCCGGGCCATCGCCTCCGCCTCGGCCCGCAGTCTCGCAAAATCCAGATAATCCAGCTCTGCACCCACCATATGAAACAGATCCGTCGGTTTCTCGAAAGGCCGGAAAATCAGTGTGTCAAAGATGTCAAAGGAGATCACATCGTACGTCAGCAGTTTTTTTGCCAGTTCCTCCGGCGGAAGTTTCCGGTCCAGGGAAGATTCCGCAGCCTGCGGCAGCACTCGTTTTGCGTCCGGGTTCCATTCATCTGCCGCCCAACTCCGGTAGCCGACACTCCAGGCCAGATTCATCCCCAGAAGGGCAATCCAGTCTCCCGCCCGCTGAACCGGACTCTTATGCAGTTTTCTTCTTCTCCAGTACTCCTTCTGGATCGCCGGCACCCGGTTGACCAGAAACTGGTACGCATTCATACGGACGCTCATGAGCGTTTCCTCCCCACCGCTTACTCCTGTGTCAGAATCTCTCCTGCCTGCATCTGCCGCAGCAGTTCCTTCGCGTGATCCACCGTGCTCTGATCCGGTATCATCACATAGACGCTTCTGCCCGGCATCGAATAGGTTGTCTGTCTGCTGCCGGTTCCGTCCACGCTGTAGGAGACCACATTCCAGTCGCTCTTCTCAAAGAGCTGAGCGCTGACCAGCTGGGCAATCCGCTCCTGCTCGATGTTGCTCTCGAAAGTTCCGGCAATGCCCTCCATCACTTCCTGATAATTGAGCAGCATGGAGGACGTCTGGCACTTGGCGATGGTGGCTCGGATGACCTCCATCTGATTCTCCCCCCGCTGCCGGTCGCCGCCGGAGAAGCTGTAGCGCTCCCGGGCAAAGGCCAGGGCCTGCAGACCATTCACATGATTGTAGCCCTGATGATATGTCATGATGGGCTCCACCGTAAAGGTCTCGGGCGAGTACACATCAATTCCCCCGAGGGCATCGATGATATCGATAAATCCGGAAAAATTCATCCGAAGATAATAGGGGATTTCCGTGTCATAGAGATTTTCCAGCGTCCCCTTCGACACGTTTACACCGTAAAGTCCCGCGTGGGTCAGCTTGTCCTTTGCCCCGCCGGAAACAGTCAGAGGCACATAGTAATCCCGGGGTGTGGACAACAGCAGAATCTGCTTTGTCTTCGTGTTGACCGCCATAATGATATTTACATCGCTGCGGGATCTGTTTGTCACGCCGCCGTAAGTGTCAATGCCGCTCAAATACACCGCGAAGTAATCCGGATCATAGGCCGTCTGTCCCTGAGGCTGCTCCACTTCCTGCTGGATGGATATGGTAATGACGGCCCGGATTTCCGTCAGGATATCCTCATACCCCTCCATATCCTCCGTCAGGGACAGGAGGGAATGGTTGACCAGCATTCCGCCGATCTCTCCCGACCGCAGAGCGTCGATCAGCGCATCCATTCCGGTGTACTCCGCCAGTTGCAACGAAAATCCCGCCTGCTCCTCTATCTGCCCCACGGCGTAATCCGTATTTTCCCGATCCAGTTCACTCAGAATACCGATGGTGTAACCCTCAATGTCCGCCACCTCCTGGGCCGGATCATCCTGAAGCACGAAGACAGAGATCGCGTCGGTTTCCAGTGTAACCGGACGGACAACCTCCTTTACCGCCGTATCCGTGTGATAGAGATAATAGGAACCGATTCCGCAAAGTGCCAGATAGACGACGGACAGCGCCGCCCCGAGAAACCACAGTTTTCTCCCGCGAAGAAGAACCAGCATCAGCGCAATGCCGATTCCTGCCACAGCCAGAACCGCCAGGGCGGCCGCCTTGAGATTTCCCGGCAATATGGCCAGCCGCGTGAGAAAAATTCCGCACATCACTCCGGCACAGACGGTCAGAAGCGCCAGCACCACCGCCGCGATGGTCTTTCCCCTCCCGGGTTTTTCCTGTTTCTGTTTTCGCTTTTTTCCCGCGGCCGACACACCGCTCCGGTCGACCGCGCCATATCTCTTCTCCATACTTTCTCCTCACTGCCGCTATTTTTTCGCTGCGGCCTGTTTCGCTGCCTGCTGTCCGGCCTGCTCATACAGGGCACAGACTGTCTTCGGATCGCCGTCGGCCTTCAGAATACCCTTCTCGATCCACACCGCCCGGGTGCAGTTCTGACGGATAACCCCCGGCGAGTGCGAGACAATCAGCACCGTAGAGCCCCCGTGCATCATCTCCTTAACACGCTTCAGGCTCTTCTCCCGGAAGAACATATCGCCCACCGAGAGCACCTCGTCAAGAATCAGGATCTCCGGTGTATCCCGCATGGTGGCGATGGCAAAGCCGAGTCGGGATACCATACCCGAAGAAAAGTTCTTGACCCGCTCGTCCATAAAGCCCTCCAACTCCGCGAAGGCCACGATATCGTCATATTTCTCATCGATATATTCTCTCGTGTAGCCGATCAGGGAACCGTTTAAGTACACGTTTTCTTTCGCGGTCAGCTCCATGTCAAATCCCGTCCCCAGAGTCAGCAGCTGCACCTTACTCTGATCCACCTCGATCTTTCCGCTGGTGGGAGAGAGCACACCGGAGACCAGCTTCAGAAGCGTACTCTTTCCGGAACCGTTGGTTCCGATAATACCCACAACCTCGCCCTCGTATACATCGAAGCTCACATGATCCAGGGCTTTTAACTCCCGGTAATGGTTGCGCCCTGTCAGGGTGCGGATCAGAAACTCCTTCAGACTGTCCGCTCCGTCCTGGGTAATCTTGAAATACATGCACACGTTCTGTATGGAGATGACCGGCTTCTTCCCGGCTTCGCGTCCGCCTGCTTCCCGCCCCTGTTCCTGCGCCGCGATCTTTTGGCCTTGTCCCGTTCTCTCTGCCGCCTTCCCGGTCAGGTCGTTTTCATCCGCAGTCTCCGATTCCTGCCTCTTACCGCCCAGATGATGTGTTCTCTCCCACTGCTCTCTTCGAAGTCTTCGTCTTCTCCGGCGCAAGGTCTCCTGTATCAGCATAATCAAAAGGGCCGCCAGCCCCACCGCAACCACAATGCCGACAATCAGAAGGGCCTTCTGCAGCGGGCTCATCTCCTGCCAGCGGTGGTGGCTGGCCACCGCCTCCTCGCTGGAGAGCACCCGGCTGCTGGAAGCCGTCTGGGCCTGGGACTGGCGCGTGATATCCAGCTCATAGCGCATGGTCTGCCCCTGATAGGTCACATCTACCCAGACGGTGTTCTCCCCGACCTCCAGCGCGGTGTCGGAGATGGAAATTCTGGCCTGAGGATCTGCCGCCGCGGCGGTAATACTGGGCTCCGTCACATCGTAGGGAACCGTAGCCGAAAAGCGCTCCCCCTCCGGCGCGAACCCCTCCACCGGCGCGCCGTCCACCGCCAGGGCCGTCAGACGGTTCTGCTCCGCCACAGGGACGCGGACAGCCACGGAAGCCTGTTCCAGAATGTCGATGGGCTGTGTACCCTCAGCGTCACTGTAGAGTTCCAGACTCTCCACGGAAATCTGTGAGGAACCCATAACCAGTGTCCGAAAAGCAAGCATCGTGCGGTAGCTGTTCTGACCGCCTCCACCGGTAATTTCCACTCTTCCCGGCTCCAGCAGGGTACCGCCGGAGACATACTCCAGTTTCCCGGCGTCGTAGACAAGCACCGCCCGGTAACTGCCGATAGCCTCGTCCGCGCTCACATAGACGCCGATGGGAAATTCCCCGTTGACCGGCGGCGTGTACTCCCCGGATCCGTAAGTCAGGCTCCCCGCAGCCTGCGCAGAAAGCGCCGGGGATCCCGCAAACAGCAACGCGCAGAAAAGCAACGTCAATCTTTTTTTCCATCCTCTGTTTCCATCAAAATCAAACATATCTCAAACCTTCTGCATGACAGCGTTTTTACTCACTTTAAAAATCCAGCTCCCGATCAGATACATCCCCAGCGCCCAGATAACCATGGCCGCCAGCTGTCCGCCCTCCGGCATCTGCTGATACATCATCACTTCCCTGGCACAGGCGATGTAGTTGTAAACCGGATTCATGGTAATAAAATTCTGCATCCAACCCGTGATACTCTCCACCGGATAGAAGATGGCGGAGCAGTACATCAACAGTGTCAGAAATACCGAGTACAGATGCTTGATATCCCCGAAAAACACGTAGGCCACCGAGAGAATATAGGAAACTCCCAGGGCAAAGAGGAAGGCCGCCGCCACGATAACCGGGAAAAACAGCATCGTCACACTCAGCGGAATCCGAAAGAAAATCAGGATCGCCGCGTAGGCAATGCAGGAGTACCCGAAATTGACCAGCGCCGTCACGCTCCGGGACAGCGGGAAAATCTGCATGGGAAACTTTACCTTGATCAGCATCTGTTTGTTGTCCACCAGGCACGTCATCGTCGTGTTGGTTGCTGTGGAGAAGAGCTGAAAGATAATATTTCCCGTGAGATAGTAAATCGGGTAATTTTCGATGCTCCGCCGGAACATAGTGGAGAAAATGGCTGACATCACAATCATCATCAGAAGGGGATTCAGCACGCTCCACAGTATGCCCAGATAGGACCGGGCATATTTTCTCTTGATCTCGCGGGAAACCAGTTCCCTTACCACAAACCCGTATTGTTTTACTGTATTTCCTCGGTTCACTTCCGCAATTTCCTTTCCAGTCCTTTTCTCAGATAAATCAGTTCCTTATATCTGCGATAATGTCGCTGATGCCAGGCCGCCCGACTGCTGTAAAGCTTCGCGCTGCCCTCGTACCAGGCGCTTTCCCGCACCGGCAGATCTTTCTTCAGATAAAGCCGCCGGAATTTCTCCAGAATATGTCCTGAGAGCAGTTCATCCTCCGTCATGGGCAGCGCCAGCGGGTGGGTCCGCTTCTCCGTCACATCGTCGGAAAACCGGTAGTTTCCGTAAACTTCCGCTTCCGACCTGTCCGGTTGGGACATGAACAGCCGCAGCAGCCCGGCGATGAACCCGGCATCCTTCTCGGATGTATCTGCCGCCGACTCTCCGGGACTCCCCTGCCCGGACCCGTTCCGTTCTCCCCCGTCCTGCCCCGGCGCCGGCCTTTTCTGTCCGCAGCATTCGGCGTATCGCTCAATCCACTCTGTCTGCCGCTCCATCTCATCGGCCTGCAGTCCCCGCTCCGCCGTCAGAACCGGCCCGGTTCCGCCCTCACGGTATCCCACGGTCATCCCGTGGGGTGCGGAGAAAACCGCCTCAAACAGGCTGTTGGAAAACTCCGCCTTTCTCCGAAGATTTCCCGCCGGGGAGAAATAGAAAGTGTGATACCGCAAAGGGTCCACCCCCGCCGGCAGATCATACAGCCCAAAGTAAAATCCATCCAGCGGCCGCTTTCTCCCGCCGGAGGCCAGCAGCTGCTCCAGCACCTGCTGGGTTGTCCCGGTCCAGCCGCTGTCGGCGATGGCAAAGGAACCTTCCTCCAACAGACCCTCCCGGTCAAAATAATCCATGGCATTCCGATAGGCTTCCCGGGAAACATTCTGCATCTTCTCCAGAAACAGAGGACACTGCGAAAGCCGTTCCCGGAATTTCGGAATCTGTGTCAGAGGAATGGGCTTGCGGATATCTTCCCGATAGCCGATCTTTTCGGCGATCGCTGCCGCCTCCCCCTCATCCAGTCCGGCCCGGGCCATCATATCGGCAAAGGAGACCTCCATCCCCCGCAGACAAATATATCCAAGGGCCTCCTCCCCCATAAGGCAGTAGCAGGGAATCCGCAGAGAATAGCGGGAGCAGTAGAGATAACGCAACTCCACCGGAAGTTTCCAGCTCTTCTGCAGCGCCCGGGCAGCCTGATAAAACTGCCAGCCGTCCCGGGCCAGAAAATACACCCGGTCGATCTTCCTTACGACCGCCTCCCGCAGCACCCAGGCCGCAAAGCTTACGGCCACCGGGGCAAGGAGAAGATACGTCATCTGCTCCTGAAAACTGCCGTCGCCGGAGGAAACCATCTGTCGGCTGATCTCGGAAAATGCCGGATCTTTTTCTATCATCTTTCTATACGTTTCGATATGCTGACCCATAGTTCTTCTTTCTCTCTCCGTCTTTCGGAGCCTTTCGGCGATCTCTCCGGCGTTTCAGCATCTGCGCCAGAGAAAGAGGGATCAGTCCCACCACCAGAGGCTTTAACGTGTACAGCCGGGGTTTGATCCCCCGCAGCCCCAGCCGCCGGTATCCTTCCCGGCGCACAGCGCTCTCCGTCAGACGGTAACGATATTTTTTCTTGGCGAATGCATTTTTATCCTCCCGGTAGCGGTAGAGGTATTCCTGCAGGTTGCAGCCGCCCATTCCCCGGGCATAAAGCTCCATGAAAAGGGCCAGATCTTCACACCGCAGCGTCCGCGTAGTCTCCGGATAACGCATCCCGCCGGCGAACACCTGCTTCCGAAACATCACAGACGGGTGGATGAAAGGCAGGTATCCGTAAAAATCTTCCCTTCCCGGCCTCGCCTTCATCTCCCGGCTTCCATAGACGCCGCCCTCATCAAACAGCAGCGTATTGCATCCCACAAAATCACATGCAGGATGATGTTCCAGGAAACGCACCTGGCGCTCAATTCTTTTGGGCTCTGAGACGTCATCGCTGTCCATCCGGGCGAGGAACTCTCCGGAAGCCCGGTCAATACAGGCATTGAGACCGTGGCCAAGGCCCCGGTTTTCCTCTTCCCCGAAAACCTGTATCCGGGGATCCTCCGCCGCCAGATCCTTCAGCAGTTTCCAGAGCCGCGGCTGCCTGCCATCCAGATATACCAGAATTTCCAGATCCCGGAAGGTCTGACGCAAAAGGGAAGCCATCGCCTGCTGCAGATATTCTTCTCTCTCCCGATGCACACTCATGATCACGCTGACCTTGCTCACGATTTCTCTCCCCTCTCCGCCGACCTTACCGGCGGCAGCGTATTACGGTAAATCCTGGCCATAATCTCCGTGGTACGTTCCCGTGAAAATTTTTCTGCGGTCCGTCTGGCAGCCTGTCCCATGGTTTCCCGAAGG
>ERZ1643246.1945-NODE-1945-length-21053-cov-5.447185_pt1 | contig 21053 bp, 16 predicted proteins | sample MGYA00579265_ERZ1643246 | MGnify/ENA primary metagenome ERZ1643246 (study PRJEB29033, sample SAMEA4952261) | chicken gut metagenome | biome: Broiler Chicken; feature: Gastrointestinal Tract; material: Caecum | place: Ireland | collected 2018 | study: Broiler...
CCGATGTGGTCGTCGTCAGTATTTTCGTTAACCCGATGCAGTTCGACCGCCCGGAAGATCTGGCTCGTTATCCACGGACCTTGCAGGAGGACTGCGAGAAGCTAAACAAACGTAAAGTGGATTTAGTTTTCGCCCCTTCGGTAAAAGAGATCTACCCGAACGGTACTGAAACCCACACTTACGTTGACGTTCCTGGCCTTTCGACCATGCTGGAAGGTGCCAGCCGTCCGGGACATTTTCGCGGCGTTTCGACTATTGTCAGCAAGCTGTTCAACCTGGTCCAGCCGGACATCGCCTGCTTCGGTGAAAAAGATTTTCAGCAACTGGCGCTGATCCGCAAAATGGTTGCCGATATGGGCTTCGATATTGAGATTGTCGGTGTGCCAATTATGCGCGCCAAAGACGGTCTGGCGCTAAGTTCCCGTAACGGTTATCTGACGGCGGAACAACGCAAAATTGCGCCTGGTCTGTACAAAGTTTTAAGTTCGATTGCTGACAAATTGCAGGCTGGGGAACGGGATCTCGATGAAATTATTACCATTGCGGGGCAAGAACTGAATGAAAAAGGCTTCCGCGCCGATGATATTCAGATTCGCGATGCCGACACGTTGCTGGAAGTCTCTGAAACCAGCAAACGAGCTGTGATTCTGGTAGCCGCCTGGCTTGGCGATGCCCGCCTGATAGACAACAAAATGGTCGAACTGGCGTAATACTTAACTGGCGCTACGGCTGATGGCGCCAGTTATTAATTTGCCCTACGTCATGGCGATGACGTCTGTAAGTGATTATTCATATCGCTGGCAATTTAGTTAGAGTTAATTAGCTTATCAATCTCTGTAAGAGGTAAAGTTGTCACCTCTGCAACGTCTTCCCGAGACATCCCTTTACTTAGAAAACGCTGGGCGAATTCCTGTCTTACCTTCTGGAGTTCCTCTTGATATCCCTTCTGAAATCCCTTCTCTTCAAACCACTGCGCCAACGTCTGCCTGGTTTCTCTCCGTGTCTTTATTTCCATAGGTTCCCTTAATTATCTGGTCAGTTAACAATAACAATTATCTGGCTATAACTGATGATGCAGACAACTTAGTTAATTACCTTATCAATCTCAGCAAGAGGTAAATTTGCCATCTCTGCAACGTCTTCCCGAGACATTCCTTTACTCAGAAGACGCTGGGCGAATTCCTGACTTACTTCCTGTCTTCCCTGCTGAATCCCCTTCTCAATCCCTTTCTCTTCAAACCACTGCGCCAGCGTCATCATAGACTCCCCTCCCGTTTCCCTGTCTCTCAACACACCGTAAAACAAATCCGCTTGTTCAGTATGACCGCGTTGCAGCATATAGTTTTGCATGGCAACTAACTGACTTCCGCTAGTGTACCCTTCGTCGATCAGCGTGACCAGTTGCTCAAGCAATAACATTAAGTCGCGCTGGCGAATATGTTTTTGCAGTAGTTCGAGAATCGCAATCCGCCGATGTTGCATGATTTCGTCATCCGGTGTGATGGTGATATCCACCAGCGGGAAAGGACTGTTATAGACGCGTCGCGCCAGCTCCGGCGAGTAAAACATATCAAACCAGCACATTGATAGCGGATAAGGTGTGGCCTCGCCCTGATAAAACAGTATCGGCACCACCAGCGGCAGCTTATCGTGGTCAGCCTCCAGATGCCGGTGCATGGCGGCTATAGAATAACGCATCATGCGAAAGGCCATTTTCTTATCCGGCTTGCTTTGGTGTTCAATCACAACATGCAGATAACCGGGATTGCCCTGCATTTGCACGGAATAGAGCACGTCCGTGCTGTGTCCTTTCAGGCTCTCTTCAATGAAACTCCCCGACTCTAAATGAAGCGTGTTGAGGTCACAAAGTTCGCGTAATTCCACTGGCAAATGTATCTCCAGAAAGTCGCGAGCCGTCTCCGCATGCATTAAAAATTGTTTAAATACCGCGTCATGCGGTGTAGTACTCGGTGCATCCATCTTCCCTGTCTTCCGTGTTGTCTTGCGTGAAGGCAGTATCCAGCCAAGGCGTGCTATCGTCAGCCACCTCTTTATTGTTTACCGAGCAGCGTTCAGAGAAATATCAATTCGTTACAGGCGATACATGGCACGCTTCGGCGCGGTACGCAAACTGCTGACGCAAATGCCGTCAGATGAGTAGACACTAAACAAAAATCGGGCAATACTGCGTGAGAATTTCCTCAAAGCAGGCACCGCCTGCTTCGTTAACGACAGGGTAGAAAGGTAGAAGTTATGATTCGCACGATGCTGCAGGGCAAACTCCACCGCGTGAAAGTGACTCATGCGGACCTGCACTATGAAGGTTCTTGCGCCATTGACCAGGATTTTCTTGACGCAGCCGGTATTCTCGAAAACGAAGCCATTGATATCTGGAATGTCACCAACGGCAAGCGTTTCTCCACTTATGCCATCGCGGCAGAACGCGGTTCGAGAATTATTTCTGTTAACGGTGCGGCGGCCCACTGCGCCAGTGTCGGCGATATTGTCATCATCGCCAGCTTCGTTACCATGCCAGATGAAGAAGCTCGCACCTGGCGACCCAACGTCGCCTATTTTGAAGGCGACAATGAAATGAAACGTACCGCGAAAGCGATTCCGGTACAGGTTGCTTGATTGTTATCCCTGCGGCTGGTTACTCACCAGCCGCGACATCGTCTCCAGCGAATCCGTTCTTAAGATATAAAGTCGTTTTAGTAACAACGGATTATCCCCCGGTTTTACTTTGCCTTTCATGGTTGTCACCGCCAGGTGAAATCCGGCATCGTTTGCTGCCTTCACGGCGTTGTCATTAAATCCGCCAAACGGATACGAAAGATACCAGACATGCGGATTAAATTGCGCCAGAGCGCGGCGTGAACGTGCAAAATCAAACAGAATATTGTGCTCACTACGGCTCAGTAATATGGGTCGGCGATAACCATCTACCCGATGCAAAAAATGGGTATGTGACTGAAAATCAAAAACATCGCGAATTTCGTTAAGCTCAGAAACGCTCATAAATTGCAGCGATTTTGGGTTCCACTTCTGCGGGTGACGTTTGATGCGCGAGGTAACAATAAACGCCGTCGCCTTCATGCCATATTGTTTCAACACAGGATACGCATAGCGGCTCACCGACTTGAGGCCATCATCAAAGGTAATCACCACCGCTCGCGCAGGGAGATTGATCTTATTCTTCACGTAGCCTTCCAGCTGCACCATGCTCAGTGTCGCGTATCCCCTGTCACGCAGCCAGGCCATCTGGTTATTGAAAGCGCGTACCGATGTGGTCGTCGAAGTATGGCGAAAACGGGTGTTTTCTTCGTCGCGCAGAATATGGTGATAAGTTAGCACCGGAAGGCCATTATCGGTTTGGGCATCCAGCGCGCTGATATAGGCCAGTCGATCGCCAATACGGATCTGATACCAGGTTTGATTTAACCTGTCTTTCAGTTTATGCAAAATCGGGTAGCGCAAATTGTCCGCCAGTACCCCAAATGGCGCACTGCCCACACTCGGCGCGTTATAGACCGGCGTATCTTTCCAGGTAATTAAGTTCTGATTACTCAGCGGCTTGTTGAGGTCACCCAAACCGTCTTCAACTTTTTGTCGCCCCTGAACTGGCTCGAGATGCCCTTTATCGATAAACCCTTTACCAAAGCCAAAATTAAATGCGTAATAACTTGCGGCAGTGGGCTCCACGGCAATGATTTGTCCGGCCCGAATATTCCCCACGGTCACCATCTTGTCGCCAATTTGCGCCCAGACCGCAGCATTTTCGATGGTTTGCATATAACGGGCAGGTAACGCGGCACTGACACTTGCGGTAAACAGCATCAGCAGGAGAATAACAGCTTGTTTGTACATGAAAAAATAACCGAGGGTGAAACAACGCTTTTATTGTAGCAAAAGCGCCATCAGAATCGCGGGTTAATACTCATACAAATTATGTTTGAGGACGAAAGGCGGATTTTTTTGTTGTTGGTGCCAAAGACTACTCACCTCCGGCCCACCCAGTTCGACAATACGCTCGCGAAACTCTGAACTGGTCATGGTTTCACGGCAAGCCATCATCTGTTCAATTAACGGTAACGTGACACCAGAAATCACTTCGCAACGGGAGTGTTTGTGGCTTAATAATGAAGCCACGCGATACGGTGGCGCTCCGGCTATATCGGTTAAGAAGATGACACCCTCACCAGAGTCCGCTTCATGCAGAGCATCGCACATCATGCGGCTGAGCATATTAGAACTTAATCCGCGCCAGAAATTCACGGCCCGGCACTGAAGAAGTGCCCCATGTTTTTTCTCCAGCGCATCCAGTATCTCTTGCGCCCGGTCATCGTGACAGGTAATTACCCAACCTAACATCGCCTTCCTCCTTAGCCGAAAATCAGTCTACCCTGACCATTGTTGATAAAGGGTGATAGCCGTCAAAACTCCTCTCCCCCAAATCCAGAGGAGAGGAAATAGCCTTAGCTACGCAAACCACGTCCACGTTGGATCAGCGACCAACAGATCAAATAAAACGCCACAATAAAGACCACCAGTACGCCAAAGGTAGTGACCAGCGGAACATCATTGATACCGAGGAAGCCGTAGCGGAAACCACTGATCATATAAACGATTGGGTTCAGGTGCGACAGCCCTTGCCAGAACGGCGGCAACAAAGTCAGTGAGTAAAAGACCCCGCCCAAATACGTGAGTGGCGTTAACACAAAGGTTGGCACCAGGCTGATGTCATCGAACGTTTTGGCAAACACGCCGTTCAGCAAACCCGCAAGGGAGAACAACACCGCCGTGAGCACCAGGGTTAAGGCAACGAATACCCACGAATGCACCTGAAACGGCACAAAAAACAGTGAAATTGCCGTCACCAGAATGCCAACAAACAGACCACGCGCCACGCCACCGCCGACATATCCGGCAATAATGACGTGAGTCGGAACCGGCGCTACCAGCAGCTCTTCAATATTACGCTGGAATTTGGCACCAAAAAATGATGACGCGACGTTAGCGTAGGCGTTGGTGATCACCGACATCATGATCAGCCCCGGTACGATGAACTGCATGTAGCTGAAGCCATGCATATCGCCAATACGCGAACCAATCAGGTTACCGAAGATAATAAAGTAAAGGGTCATGGTGATGACTGGCGGCACCAGCGTCTGCACCCAGATACGCATAAAGCGATGGATCTCTTTCGCCCAGATGCTTTTTAGCGCCACCCAGTAAAGATGCATCATGCGCGATCTCCTTGTTTTTCATTAACCAGTGAAACAAACAGCTCTTCCAGACGGTTAGCTTTGTTACGCATACTTAATACCTGAATGCCCTGCTCACTTAACTGCGTAAATACGCTGTTGATCCCCTGCTCACGCAGCACTTCAACTTCCAGCGTCGCGGTATCGACCAGTCGATACTGATAGCCATCGAGCTTCGGTAACGGGCTTTTCGGTGCGAGATCGAGAATAAAGGTTTCCGATTTCAGCTTCGCCAGCAGCGCCTTCATCGAGGTATTTTCCACCAGCTCACCGTGTTGAATAATGCCGATATTGCGGCACAGCATTTCTGCTTCTTCCAGGTAGTGTGTGGTGAGAATGATGGTGGTGCCTTTGTCGTTTAAATCCTTCAAAAAGCCCCACATTGAGCGGCGAAGTTCAATATCCACGCCTGCGGTCGGTTCGTCGAGAATCAGTAGTTTAGGTTCATGCATTAACGCACGGGCAATCATTAAACGGCGCTTCATCCCGCCAGATAACATACGCGCACGTTCGTTGCGTTTTCCCCATAAATCGAGCTGCTTAAGATATTTTTCGCTGCGGATGTACGCCTCTTTGCGCTCCACACCGTAGTACCCTGCCTGATTCACCACAATTTGCTGCACGGTTTCAAACGGGTTGAAGTTAAATTCCTGCGGCACCAGTCCCAACTGACGTTTAGCGTTCACGACATCCTTCTCGAGATCGTAACCAAATACGCTGACCCGCCCGGAGGTTTTATTTACCAGAGAGCTGATAATACCGATAGTGGTCGATTTCCCGGCCCCGTTCGGCCCGAGAAGCGCATAAAAATCACCCGCTTCGACCTGCAAATCTATTCCACGAAGCGCCTGAACGCCGCCTGGATAGGTTTTTTTAAGCTGTTGAAGTTCCAGTGCAATGGTCATAAATTTTTACTTACCTTACGTTCTTACACTTTATCTGTGGTTTAAATCGTCCCGGAGTTGCCCTATATTAGCCAAACGTAATTATTTGGTTACAGGTCGTTAACCTCCATGAAAGACATAGATACACTCATCAGCAACAATGCACTATGGTCAAAAATGCTGGTGGAAGAGGATCCCGGGTTTTTTGAGAAACTGGCACAAGCGCAAAAACCGCGCTTTCTATGGATTGGATGTTCCGACAGTCGCGTTCCTGCAGAACGTTTAACCGGTCTTGAGCCGGGCGAACTCTTTGTTCACCGTAATGTTGCTAACCTGGTCATTCACACCGACCTGAACTGCCTTTCCGTGGTTCAGTATGCAGTGGATGTACTCGAAGTTGAACACATTATTATCTGTGGCCACTACGGTTGCGGCGGCGTACAAGCCGCAGTTGAAAACCCGGAACTGGGGCTTATCAACAACTGGCTGCTGCATATCCGCGATATCTGGTTCAAACATAGCTCATTGCTCGGCGAAATGCCGCAAGAGCGCCGTCTGGATACCTTGTGTGAACTGAACGTCATGGAACAGGTGTATAACCTGGGCCACTCCACCATTATGCAATCAGCGTGGAAACGCGGGCAGAAAGTTACCATTCACGGCTGGGCCTACGGCATTCACGACGGCTTGCTGCGTGATCTGGATGTTACCGCCACCAACCGCGAAACCCTTGAGCAACGTTACCGTCACGGGATTTCCAACCTCAAGCTGAAACACGCCAACCACAAATAAAAATGCCATGCCGGATGCAACACATCCGGCAACTTCACACTTACTCGTCCAGCAGAATCACTTTGCCAATATACGGCAGATGACGGTAACGCTGTGCGTAATCAATGCCGTAACCCACCACAAACTCATCCGGGATCGAGAAACCGATAAATTCTACCGGGACGTTCACTTCACGACGGGACGGTTTATCCAGCAGCGTACAAATCGCCAGCGACTTCGGTTCGCGCAGGCTTAAGATCTCACGCACTTTCGACAGTGTATTCCCCGAGTCGATGATATCTTCAACAATCAGCACGTCCTTGCCACGGATATCTTCATCCAGATCTTTGAGGATTTTCACATCACGGGTGGTGGACATGCCGCTACCGTAGCTGGAGGCGGTCATAAAGTCGACTTCATGAGATACCTGAACTTCACGGCACAGGTCCGCCATAAACATAAATGAGCCACGCAGCAGACCCACCAGCACCATATCGCTGCCGCTGTCTTTGTAACGCTCAGTAATCTGACGACCCAGTTCGGCGATACGCGCTTTAATCTCCGCTTCGGGGATCATTACTTCTACAGTATGTTTCATATCTCTAACCATATGATTTAAAAACAAATCACTTCGCACGGGCAGGTTTTGGCACCGCAACAAAGCGCAAGACACGCAGTATACCAGTAAAACTATTCATTCGCGGAATCTGTTAATAAAGCTCGAATTGTGATGACGATCACACATGTTAAAACCTATAATTAATTGCTACTAAAATATTAATGAATTGAAATGGTGTCTCTTTATGGCAATTAACAATACAGGCTCGCGACGATTACTCGTCACGCTAACAGCCCTTTTTGCAGCGCTTTGCGGGCTGTATCTACTCATTGGCGGAGGCTGGCTGGTCGCGATTGGCGGCTCCTGGTACTACCCTATCGCTGGCCTTGTGATGCTCGGCGTCGCCTGGATGCTGTGGCGCAGTAAACGTGCCGCGCTTTGGCTATACGCCGCCCTGCTGCTCGGCACCATGATTTGGGGCGTCTGGGAAGTTGGTTTCGACTTCTGGGCGCTGACTCCGCGCAGCGATATTCTGGTCTTCTTCGGCATCTGGCTGATCCTGCCGTTTGTCTGGCGTCGCCTGGTCATTCCTGCCAGCGGCGCAGTTGCCGCACTGGTGGTCGCACTGCTGATTAGCGGTGGTATCCTGACCTGGGCCGGATTTAACGATCCGCAGGAGATCAACGGCACCTTAAGCGCCGATGCCACACCTGCTGAAGCTATCTCCCCCGTAGCCGATCAGGACTGGCCTGCCTATGGTCGTAATCAGGAAGGTCAACGCTTTTCGCCGCTGAAACAAATTAACGCCGATAACGTCCATAATCTGAAAGAAGCCTGGGTGTTCCGTACTGGCGATGTGAAGCAGCCGAACGATCCGGGTGAAATCACCAATGAAGTGACGCCGATTAAAGTGGGCGACACCCTTTACCTGTGTACCGCTCACCAGCGCCTGTTTGCGCTCGATGCCGCCAGCGGCAAAGAGAAATGGCATTACGATCCTGAGCTGAAAACTAACGAGTCTTTCCAGCACGTAACCTGCCGTGGCGTCTCTTATCATGAAGCCAAAGCAGAAACGGCTTCGCCGGAAGTGATGGCGGATTGCCCGCGTCGTATCATTCTTCCGGTCAATGATGGTCGACTGATTGCGATTAACGCTGAAAACGGCAAACTGTGCGAAACCTTCGCCAATAAAGGCGTGCTCAATCTGCAAAGCAATATGCCAGACACCAAACCGGGTCTGTATGAACCGACTTCGCCACCGATTATCACCGATAAAACCATCGTGATGGCAGGTTCAGTTACCGATAACTTCTCAACCCGCGAAACGTCTGGCGTGATCCGTGGTTTTGATGTCAACACCGGGGAGCTGCTGTGGGCTTTTGATCCGGGCGCGAAAGATCCGAACGCAATCCCGTCTGACGAACACACCTTTACCTTTAACTCGCCAAACTCCTGGGCACCAGCGGCCTATGACGCGAAGCTGGATCTGGTCTATCTGCCGATGGGCGTGACCACGCCGGATATCTGGGGCGGTAACCGCACACCGGAACAGGAACGTTATGCCAGCTCGATTCTGGCGCTGAATGCCACTACCGGGAAACTGGCGTGGAGCTACCAGACCGTTCACCACGACCTGTGGGACATGGATCTTCCGGCACAGCCGACGCTGGCGGACATCACCGTTAATGGTCAGAAAGTGCCAGTTATTTACGCTCCGGCGAAAACCGGCAACATTTTTGTGCTCGATCGTCGTAATGGCGAACTGGTGGTTCCGGCACCGGAAAAACCGGTTCCCCAAGGTGCAGCGAAAGGCGATTACGTAACCCCAACTCAACCGTTTTCTGAACTGAGCTTCCGTCCGACGAAAGATTTGAGCGGTGCGGATATGTGGGGAGCCACCATGTTTGACCAACTGGTGTGCCGCGTGATGTTCCACCAGATGCGCTATGAAGGCATTTTCACCCCGCCATCTGAACAGGGTACGCTGGTCTTCCCGGGTAACCTGGGGATGTTCGAATGGGGCGGGATTTCCGTTGATCCAAATCGTGAAGTGGCGATTGCCAACCCAATGGCACTGCCGTTTGTTTCGAAACTGATCCCGCGTGGTCCTGGCAACCCGATGGAGCAGCCGAAAGATGCCAAAGGCACGGGTACGGAATCCGGCATTCAGCCACAGTACGGTGTACCGTATGGTGTCACGCTCAACCCGTTCCTCTCACCATTTGGTCTGCCATGTAAACAGCCAGCATGGGGTTATATCTCGGCGCTGGATCTGAAAACTAATGAAGTGGTGTGGAAGAAACGTATTGGTACGCCGCAGGACAGTATGCCGTTCCCGATGCCTGTACCGGTGCCGTTCAATATGGGTATGCCGATGCTGGGCGGGCCAATCTCCACGGCGGGTAACGTGCTGTTTATCGCCGCTACGGCAGATAACTACCTGCGCGCTTACAACATGAGCAACGGTGAAAAACTGTGGCAGGGTCGTTTACCAGCGGGTGGTCAGGCTACGCCAATGACCTATGAAGTGAATGGTAAGCAGTATGTGGTGATCTCCGCAGGCGGTCACGGTTCATTTGGTACGAAGATGGGCGACTATATTGTGGCTTATGCGCTGCCGGATGATGTGAAGTAAGACTTGCTCAGATTGCTGACAACGTGCGCGTTGTTCATGCCGGATGCGGCGTGAACGCCTTATCCAGCCTACAAAATTGTGCAAAATCAATGGATTGCACAGCTAGCGTAGGCCTGATAAGCGTAGCGCATCAGGCAGATTTGCGTTTGTCATCAGTTTAATGCCCGGAGAGATCCGGGCATATTTCCGAATACGGTCTTTTTATACCGTAAACCCTAACATCATCCCCGTATCTTCATGCTCCAGCAGATGGCAGTGCGCCATATAAGCATGTTCTTTCGGTGCATCGTGATTAAACTTCACCAGCACTTCGCTGACATTACCTTCTACCTTAACGGTATCTTTCCAGCCCGCGCGATGAGCCGCTGGCGGTTTGCCATTTTCTGACAAGATACGGAACTGCGTGCCGTGAATATGGAACGGATGCAGCATCATGTCGCCCACGCCAGAGATAACCCAACGTTCGTACTGCCCTTTCGCCGCCGCAAACATCGGCTTATTCATATCAAACGCCTGACCGTTGATTTTATTGGCATGGTGGAAATCGAACTTCCCACCGTGGTTCATATGATTCATATTGCCGTGCCCCATATGGCCCATCATCTGGCTGTGATCCATTCCGGCCATCGCCTGATCGCCATATTTCTCCATTAGCATCTGCATCCCCATCATATCGAGCATCGGGTCCATAGAAAGTTGCAGCTTGCGTACCGTCAGCCCTTCCAGCGAAGGTAACGCAGGCAGGCTACTTAATGTGTCTGGCAAAGCACCGGAGGCACTAATAGCAATCGGCTGAATCCGCATTACCGGATGAGGCTTATCAAACGGCGCAATCGCCATCCCCATCTGGCTGACCGGCAGCGTCACCAGGTCAAAGGGTTTGTTGTCGTAAACCTCCACCAGCACTTCAAAACGCTCGCCCATCAGCACCGGCAGCTCGTTCACCTTCACCGGTTCAGGTAGCAGACCACCGTCGCTGGCAATCACATAAAGCGGGCGATTGTCGCTGGTGGCGAAATTGAGCGAACGGGCATTACAGCCATTGAGCAAACGCAGGCGCAGCCAACCACGCGGGGCAGCGTGTTGCGGGTAGATTGCACCGTTGGTCAGCAACGTATCGCCAAACCAGCCCACGGCGGCGGTCATCACATCCAGTTGATAATCAATCTGCCCGTCGGCGCTAAATTTCTTATCCTGAACGATCACCGGAACATCATCGATACCCCACTGTTTTGGCAGCATTAATTTCAGGATCTCGTCATCTTCAATCACCACCAGACCAGCCAGCCCCATCGCCACCTGTCGCCCGGTCTTGCCATGTTGATGTGGATGGAACCAGCAGGTAGCGGCAGGTTGATCAACGTTCAACGTCACCGAGCGCTTGCCACCTGGCGGAATAATTCCCTGCGGGCCGCCGTCGACTTCACCCGGTACTTCCAGCCCGTGCCAGTGCAACGTTGTCTCTTCCGTCAGTTGGTTGTAGATATCAACCGTTACCGCTTTGCCGCGCTGTAATTTCACCGCCGGCCCCAGCAGATTGCCGTTATAGCCCCAGGTAGTTGCAGTTTTCCCGCCAAAGGTGGACTGGCCTGCGCCAATAGTTAACTGAATGCGATTACGGGCATCGGTCGTGAGCAAATCAGGGATCGGTAACGTTGGGCGTTCTGCCGCAAATACTGCGCGGCTCCACAGCGGCAAAGCCGAAGCCACACCCAGCGCGACGGAATATTTTAAGAAATCACGACGTTGCATAGTTATTTCCTTATTCTTAAGCAGGCGAAACAAAATCAAACGTTGAGCATAGTCCTTCCCCTTACGGGAAGGTCAAGCCGCAGACACAATTTAATCGACAATAATGGTCGTCGCCTCGCTCGCAGTGTGCTAACGTTTATCTTCTTTAAGCCCCTGGTAGAAGCAATGAAGACGTTTTTCAGAACAGTGTTATTCGGCAGCCTGATGGCCGTTTGCGCAAACAGTTACGCGCTCAGCGAGTCTGAAGCCGAAGATATGGCCGATTTAACGGCAGTTTTTGTCTTTCTGAAGAACGATTGTGGTTACCAGAACTTACCTAACGGGCAAATTCGTCGCGCACTGGTCTTTTTCGCTCAGCAAAACCAGTGGGACCTCAGTAATTACGACACCTTCGACATGAAAGCCCTCGGTGAAGACAGCTACCGCGATCTCAGCGGCATTGGCATTCCCGTCGCTAAAAAATGCAAAGCCCTGGCCCGCGATTCCTTAAGCCTGCTTGCCTACGTCAAATAATCCCTGATACCTTTTTGTAGAAATATTGACCGTGCATCCGCGGTCAATGTTAGCTATTATGTTGCGCCCTTTTTTTACGGGTGTTAACAAAGGAGGTATCAACCCATGGCCGAAAAAAAACAGTGGCATGAAACGCTACACGACCAGTTTGGGCAGTACTTTGCGGTAGATAACGTTCTGTATCATGAAAAGACCGATCACCAGGATCTGATCATTTTTGAGAACGCTGCATTTGGTCGCGTAATGGCGCTGGATGGCGTAGTACAAACCACCGAGCGCGACGAGTTTATCTATCATGAGATGATGACCCATGTTCCGCTACTGGCCCATGGTCACGCGAAACATGTGCTGATTATCGGCGGCGGCGACGGTGCCATGCTGCGTGAAGTAACCCGACATAAAAACGTTGAGTCAATCACGATGGTGGAAATCGATGCGGGTGTCGTATCGTTCTGCCGTCAGTATCTACCCAACCATAACGCCGGTAGCTACGACGATCCGCGCTTTAAGCTGGTGATCGACGATGGCGTCAATTTCGTTAATCAAACCAGCCAGACCTTTGATGTCATTATCTCCGACTGCACCGATCCTATCGGTCCCGGCGAAAGCCTTTTCACTTCGGCATTTTATGAAGGCTGCAAACGTTGCCTGAATCCTGGCGGTATCTTCGTCGCACAAAACGGCGTCTGCTTTTTACAGCAGGAAGAAGCCATCGACAGCCATCGCAAACTCAGCCATTACTTCAGCGACGTTGGCTTTTATCAGGCGGCGATCCCGACCTATTACGGCGGTATCATGACTTTTGCATGGGCGACAGATAACGACGCCTTACGCCATCTCTCAACCGAAATTATTCAGGCGCGTTTTCTCGCCTCTGGCCTGAAATGCCGTTATTACAATCCGGCAATCCATACGGCAGCTTTTGCCTTACCTCAGTATCTGCAAGACGCACTGGCTTCACAGCCGTCCTAAGGAGAAGATAAGAAATTGAAAAAACTGAAACTGCATGGCTTTAATAATCTGACCAAAAGTCTGAGTTTTTGTATTTACGATATCTGCTACGCCAAAACTGCCGAAGAGCGCGACGGTTATATTGCTTATATCGATGAACTCTATAATGCCAACCGTCTGACCGAAATCCTGTCAGAAACCTGTTCCATTATCGGGGCTAATATTCTTAACATCGCCCGCCAGGATTACGAACCACAGGGTGCCAGCGTCACTATTCTGGTGAGTGAAGAACCGGTTGACCCGAAACTCATCGACAAAACAGAACACCCCGGCCCACTGCCAGAAACGGTCGTTGCCCATCTTGATAAAAGTCATATTTGCGTACATACCTACCCGGAAAGTCATCCTGAAGGCGGTTTATGTACCTTCCGCGCCGATATTGAAGTCTCTACCTGCGGCGTGATTTCTCCGCTGAAGGCGCTGAATTACCTGATCCACCAGCTTGAGTCCGATATCGTAACCATTGATTATCGCGTGCGCGGTTTTACCCGCGACATTAACGGTATGAAGCACTTTATCGACCATGAGATTAATTCGATTCAGAACTTTATGTCTGACGATATGAAGGCGCTGTATGACATGGTGGATGTGAACGTCTATCAGGAAAATATCTTCCATACCAAGATGTTGCTTAAAGAGTTCGACCTTAAGCACTACATGTTCCACACCAAACCGGAAGACTTAACCGACAGCGAGCGCCAGGAAATTACCGCTGCGCTGTGGAAAGAAATGCGCGAGATTTATTACGGGCGCAATATGCCAGCTGTTTAACGGCTCTGGCGGAGCTCCCAGGCTCCGCCAGATTTATTTACTTCTGCTGCACGAAATTGCGGTAAGCCGCCACGACCTGCAGAAAATCCTCAACGCCGCATAGCGACAGGCTTTCTTCGTCGTAGTAGTTCATCCCCTCTTCCATTTCATCGCCAGCGAATTCCAGTTGATTGGCGCGAACCATCACCTCTTCACCGTCCATCCACAGGGTGTATTCATGCCCTGCCCGTTGCCAGGACCGTTCGCTACCTTTCAGTGCGTGCGCTGCTTGTTCCACTTCATCAAGCAAGGCCAGGTTTTCTTTCACCTCTTCATTAAACCAGTGCCCGACCACTTCATGCCCCATGGACATACGCACCTTTACCACTCCGGTAATATCGCGCAGAAATTCGTAATCCATAGTGTGTTCCTCTGCTCCCGGCAATGCGCCGAAATCGCATTGCGCCATTGATGTAATTATCGCAGCCTTACCGGAGAAAAACAGCGGAACGGCGATGGTTTAGAAATAAAAAATGCCCGGGAATCTCATTCACCGGGCATTGTGTCGTTTATGCGCAGCGCGTGCGCTGACTTTTTAAACTGCAGTCTGGAAAATCACACCATCGGCTTTTTCAGTGTACTGAGAAAGCTGGTTGAAGTTCAGGTAACGGTAAGTATCAACGGCAGTTTTATCCACCTGCGCCACGTAGGTCTGGTACTCTTCCGGCGTCGGTAGTTTGCCAATCAGCGCCGCAACAGCAGCCAGTTCCGCAGAAGCCAGGAAGACATTCGCGCCAGTCCCCAGACGGTTCGGGAAGTTACGGGTAGAGGTGGAAACCACCGTTGCACCGTCCGCCACACGCGCCTGGTTACCCATACACAGGGAACAGCCAGGGATCTCGATACGAGCCCCGCTCTTACCGAAGACGCTGTAGTAGCCTTCTTCAGTCAACTGTGCGGCGTCCATACGGGTTGGCGGTGCCACCCACAGGCGGGTCGGCAACTGGCCTTTATGCGCATCCAGCAGTTTACCCGCAGCACGGAAGTGACCGATGTTGGTCATGCAGGAACCGATAAACACTTCGTCGATCTTCTCACCCTGTACCGCAGACAGCGGACGCGCGTCATCCGGGTCGTTCGGAGCACACAGGATTGGCTCTTTAATATCCGCCAGATCGATGTCGATCACTGCCGCGTATTCCGCATCTGCATCGGCTTCCAGCAGCTCAGGATTCGCCAGCCATTTTTCCATGCCCTGAATACGACGTTCCAGGGTACGACGATCGCCGTAACCTTCCGCGATCATCCACTTCAGCAGGACGATGTTGGAGTTCAGGTATTCGATGATCGGTTCTTTGTTCAGCTTGATGGTACAACCAGCGGCAGAACGCTCGGCGGACGCATCGGTTAGCTCAAAGGCCTGCTCAACTTTCAGATCCGGCAGACCTTCAATTTCCAGGATGCGGCCAGAGAAGATGTTTTTCTTGCCTTTCTTCTCAACGGTCAGCAGACCTTGTTTGATCGCATACAGCGGAATAGCGTGTACCAGATCGCGCAGGGTGATGCCCGGCTGCATTTTGCCTTTGAAGCGCACCAGAACGGATTCCGGCATATCAAGCGGCATTACGCCAGTTGCGGCAGCAAACGCCACCAGACCAGAACCCGCCGGGAAAGAGATACCGATCGGGAAACGGGTATGGGAGTCACCACCGGTACCGACGGTATCCGGCAGCAGCATACGGTTCAGCCAGGAGTGAATGACGCCGTCACCCGGACGCAGCGACACACCGCCACGGTTCATAATGAAGTCCGGCAGCGTGTGGTGCGTGTTCACGTCAACTGGCTTCGGATACGCCGCGGTGTGGCAGAAAGACTGCATCACCAGGTCAGCCGAGAAGCCCAGGCACGCCAGGTCTTTCAGTTCATCACGGGTCATCGGGCCGGTGGTGTCCTGGGAACCTACAGAAGTCATTTTCGGTTCACAGTACGCGCCCGGACGAATGCCTTTCACGCCACAGGCACGGCCTACCATTTTTTGCGCCAGCGAGAAGCCGCGATCGCTCTCAGCGACATCTTTCGCCTGACGGAACACATCACTGTGCGGCAGACCAAGTGCTTCACGCGCTTTGGTGGTCAGGCCACGCCCGATAATCAGCGGAATACGGCCACCCGCACGCACTTCATCAATCAGCACGTCGGTTTTCAGTTCGAAGGTCGCCAGCAGTTCGCCTGTTTCGTGGTTACGCACTTCACCTTTGTACGGGTAAACGTCAATCACGTCGCCCATGTTCAGGTTAGAGACGTCGACTTCGATTGGCAGTGCACCCGCGTCTTCCATCGTGTTAAAGAAGATGGGTGCAATTTTACCGCCGAGGCACAAACCACCGCCGCGTTTGTTCGGCACATGTGGAATATCATCGCCCATAAACCACAGAACGGAGTTAGTGGCGGATTTACGCGAAGAACCCGTACCCACAACGTCACCGACGTACGCCAGCGGGAAACCTTTCTGTTGCAGAGCTTCGATTTGCTTGATCGGACCAACAACACCAGGCTGGTCTGGCTCAATACCTTCACGGGCGTTTTTCAGCATCGCCAGCGCGTGCAGTGGGATATCCGGGCGTGACCACGCATCCGGTGCCGGAGAAAGGTCATCGGTGTTAGTTTCGCCAGTGACTTTGAAGACGGTAACGGTCAGTTTTTCAGCCAGCGCCGGGCGATTCAGGAACCATTCGGCATCCGCCCAGGACTGCATTACCTGCTTCGCATATTCGTTGCCTGCTTTCGCTTTCTCTTCTACGTCATAGAAGTTATCGAACATCAGCAGTGTGTGAGAAAGTGCTTTGGCAGCGATCGGTGCCAGTTTGGCATCATCCAGCGCGTCGATCAGCGGATGAATGTTGTAACCACCCTGCATGGTGCCCAGCAGTTCGATGGCTTTTTCCGGAGTCAGCAGAGGGGATTTGGCTTCGCCTTTAGCGATAGCAGCCAGGAAGCCTGCTTTGACATAGGCGGCTTCATCGACGCCAGGGGGAACACGGTTGGTTAATAGATCTAACAGGAATTCTTCTTCGCCCGCGGGCGGGTTTTTCAGCAGCTCTACAAGTGCGGCCATTTGGTTTGCATCCAGGGGTTTGGGCGCAATCCCCTCAGCGGCACGCTCAGCTACGTGCTTACGGTATTCTTCTAGCACGACGGTTCTCCTCGCTCTCATTGTCATAGTGCGGCAGGCGATTCTCTTCACGCTCCTGTGAGACAGCAGTTTGTAGGGTAAATGCCCAGTACCGCAACGGGCAGAATAGCAGGATTTTGACGATGTGTTAATCTGTTTACAAAAAAGCAACATAAAAAAGTGGCTGAATCGTTAAGGATGGTCTAGAGATTGTTTCCCTCCGTAAAAACTTCGTTAATTCGCATGGTGATAATCACCTTTCTCAACGAATCCCAAGATTAGTCAAAATTTAAACTACCGCCTCTTTATACTCGGATTCACAGCACCTGCGGGTGGCAGTTCGCCGACCATTGCGATTTCCTTGAGATCCGAATTATGAAAATGACTTTGCCGTTTAAACCCCATGTGCTGGCGCTAATTTGCAGTGCCGGGCTTTGTGCCGCCTCTACCGGGCTATATATAAAAAGCCGCACAGTGGAAGCGCCTGTGGAACCGCAATCGACACAACTGGCTGTGTCTGACGCTGCCGCGGTTACGTTTCCTGCAACGGTTTCCGCACCTCCCGTAACACCCGCCGTCGTCAAATCCGCATTCAGCACTGCACAAATAGATCAATGGGTCGCGCCCGTCGCGCTGTATCCCGACGCCCTACTTTCGCAGGTGCTGATGGCATCAACCTATCCGACAAACGTTGCTCAAGCAGTGCAATGGTCGCACAATAATCCACTTAAACAAGGCGATGCTGCTATTCAGGCGGTATCTGACCAGCCGTGGGACGCTAGCGTCAAATCACTGGTGGCCTTTCCACAATTGATGGCGTTGATGGGCGAAAACCCGCAATGGGTGCAAAACCTGGGCGATGCTTTTCTGGCCCAGCCGCAGGACGTGATGGACTCGGTACAGCGATTGCGGCAACTGGCGCAACAAACCGGCTCGCTGAAGTCATCAACCGAACAGAAAGTTATTACCACAACGAAGAAAGCTGTACCGGTAAAACAGACAGTCACGGCACCCGTCATACCATCCAATACAGTTTTAACTGCCAACCCCGTCATTACAGAGCCGGCAACAACCGTCATTTCCATTGAGCCCGCCAATCCTGATGTGGTCTATATTCCCAACTACAACCCAACCGTGGTTTACGGGAACTGGGCCAATACTGCGTATCCGCCGGTTTATCTGCCACCACCAGCCGGAGAACCGTTTGTTGACAGCTTTGTGCGCGGATTCGGCTATAGCATGGGCGTTGCTACCACGTACGCACTATTCAGCAGCATCGACTGGGACGACGACGATCATGACCATCATCATCATGACAATGATGATTATCATCACCACGATGGCGGTCATCGTGACGGTAATGGCTGGCAACACAACGGCGACAACATCAATATCGACGTCAACAATTTCAACCGTATCACCGGTGAGCATCTTACTGATAAGAATATGGCATGGCGGCACAATCCAAACTACCGTAATGGTGTGCCCTATCATGATCAGGATATGGCAAAGCGGTTTCATCAAACTGATGTCAACGGCGGAATGAGTGCCACGCAGCTACCTGCTCCAACACGCGACAGCCAGCGTCAGGCGGCAGCAAGTCAGTTTCAGCAACGAACACACGCCGCACCAGTCATTACACGAGATACCCAACGTCAGGCAGCGGCACAGCGGTTTAATGAAGCTGAACACTATGGGAGCTATGACGACTTCCGCGACTTCAGCCGTCGCCAACCACTGACCCAGCAACAAAAGGACGCCGCTCGTCAGCGTTATCAGTCCGCCTCGCCTGAGCAGCGCCAGGCAGTTCGCGAGAGAATGCAGACTAACCCGAAGATCCAGCAGCGAAGAGAGGCAGCGCGTGAGCGCATTCAGTCCGCCTCGCCTGAGCAGCGCCAGGCGGTTCGCGAGAAAATGCAGACTAACCCGCAGAACCAGCAGCGAAGAGACGCAGCGCGTGAGCGTATTCAGTCCGCATCACCAGAGCAGCGCCAGGTGTTTAAGGAAAAAGTACAGCAGCGCCCACTGAATCAACAGCAACGTGATAACGCCCGCCAGCGTGTTCAATCGGCATCACCTGAACAACGTCAGGTTTTTCGGGAGAAAGTTCAGGAGAGCCGCCCACAACGTCTAAACGACAGTAACCATACTGTCAGGCTGAATAACGAGCAACGGTCAGCAGTATGCGAACGTCTCTCTGAACGTGGAGCAAGAAGACTGGAAAGGTAAATTGCAGACGTAAAAAAAGCGGCGTGGTTAGCCGCTTTTTTAATTGCCGGATGTTCCGGCAAACGAAAAATTACTTCTTCTTCGCTTTCGGGTTCGGCAGGTCGGTAATGCTACCTTCGAACACTTCTGCCGCCAGGCCCACAGACTCGTGCAGAGTCGGGTGCGCGTGGATGGTCAGTGCGATGTCTTCAGCATCACAACCCATTTCGATTGCCAGGCCGATTTCACCCAGCAGCTCGCCGCCGTTAGTACCGACAATCGCACCACCGATCACACGGTGAGATTCTTTGTCGAAAATCAGCTTGGTCATACCGTCTGCGCAGTCGGAAGCGATAGCACGACCAGAAGCAGCCCACGGGAAGGTGGCGGTTTCATAGCTGATGCCTTTCTCTTTCGCTTCTTTCTCAGTCAGACCTACCCATGCAACTTCTGGTTCGGTATAGGCGATGGACGGGATAACTTTCGGATCGAAGTAGTGTTTCTTACCGGCGATAACTTCAGCGGCGACGTGACCTTCGTGAACACCTTTGTGTGCCAGCATCGGCTGACCGACAATATCGCCGATAGCAAAGATGTGCGGTACGTTGGTACGCAGCTGTTTGTCAACGCGGATGAAACCACGGTCGTCAACTTCCACGCCAGCTTTGCCTGCGTCGAGGTTTTTACCGTTCGGCACACGACCAATCGCTACCAGCACGGCGTCGTAACGCTGCGGTTCAGCTGGTGCTTTTTTGCCTTCCATCGTCACATAAATGCCGTCTTCTTTCGCTTCAACGGCGGTAACTTTGGTTTCCAGCATCAGGTTGAATTTCTTGCTGATACGCTTGGTGAAGACTTTAACGATGTCTTTGTCAGCTGCCGGGATAACCTGGTCGAACATTTCAACCACGTCAATCTGTGAACCCAGCGCGTGGTAAACGGTGCCCATTTCCAGACCGATGATACCGCCACCCATTACCAGCAGGCGTTCTGGTACTTCTTTCAGTTCCAGAGCGTCAGTGGAGTCCCAGATACGCGGATCTTCATGCGGAATAAACGGCAGTTGGATCGGGCGAGAACCCGCTGCAATGATCGCGTTGTCGAAGTTGATCACGGTTTTGCCGTTCTCACCTTCAACTTCCAGGGTGTTAGCCCCGGTGAATTTACCCAGACCGTTGACCACTTTGACTTTGCGGCCTTTCGCCATACCAGCCAGACCACCGGTCAGCTGATTGATCACTTTCTCTTTCCAGGTACGAATCTTGTCGATATCGGTTTTCGGTTCGCCGAAGACGATACCGTGTTCAGCCAGCGCTTTGGCTTCTTCGATAACTTTTGCTACGTGCAGCAGTGCTTTAGAAGGGATACAGCCGACGTTCAGGCAAACACCGCCAAGGGTGTTGTAACGTTCTACGATTACGGTTTCCAGACCTAAATCAGCGCAACGGAAGGCAGCGGAGTAACCTGCGGGGCCTGCCCCAAGTACCACGACCTGAGTTTTGATTTCAGTACTCATCATGACCTCTATATATTT
>ERZ1643246.1946-NODE-1946-length-21050-cov-8.669779_pt1 | contig 21050 bp, 23 predicted proteins | sample MGYA00579265_ERZ1643246 | MGnify/ENA primary metagenome ERZ1643246 (study PRJEB29033, sample SAMEA4952261) | chicken gut metagenome | biome: Broiler Chicken; feature: Gastrointestinal Tract; material: Caecum | place: Ireland | collected 2018 | study: Broiler...
CGGCACCGCCACCCGCACGCAGCGCCTGGAGCTTCTTCTTCACGTCGAGCAGGTCGAGCTGGCGGTAGGCCTCGACCACGACGATCACCGCGCCAAGGGCGGCGACGCCGACCATGGGCATGCCCAGGTACGAGACGCAGACGAAGCCGAGCAGGAAGTAGACGGCAATCTTGCTGTTCCAGAGCATCCTGATGAGAAGGGCCATGCCCACGGCAGGGAGAAGCCCGGCAGCGGCGTTGAAGCCGTTGGTGACCACGGCGGGAATCACGTTGACCAGGTTGGCGACGGGCTCGGCGCCAAAGTACACGCCCAGGAACGTCGGGATTGCCATGGCGCCGTTCATCACGAGCGCACCGCCAAAGTGCACCAGGAAGACGTTCTTGGTCTCGCCCGTATGCGCCGCCCAGTCGATGAGGGGCGACCAGAAGGACATGAGGACGTTGAAGATGAGGGAGTAGATGATGTTAGCGAAGATGGCGACGGCGGTTGCCAGGGTGATTGCGGCACCCTGGTCCATGCCCATGTGCGTCACGAAGCAGATTGCCATGACCGTTCCGGTGACCGGCTCCGCGGAGGTCGCGCCACCAACGTTGACGTTGCCGATGAAGATCGCCTCCATCGCGGCGCCGATGATGATGCCGGTGGTGACGTCGCCAAAGATCAGGCCGGCGACGAGGCCCACGCAGAGGGGCTGGTCGATCATCGGCTGGCCAAACGTCCATTGCACGAAGTAGCAGATGAACGCGGCGAGGAATGCCATCAGTGCAAGTTGCAGCATGTGCTCATTCTCCTCTCGGTAACTGGGTCGGCAAGGCTACCCGAGCTTTGCCAGAAGGTCGGACACCTTGGTGCGGGGGTCGGTGGTCCCCACCTGGTGAATCACGGGGATGCCCAGCTCGCACAGCTTGCGGGCGGCCTCCAGGTCCTCGGGGTTGAGGTTCACGCCCGTGGTCAGGAGCACCTTCTGCGCGTCGTCCGAGCGGTCAAAGCGACCGGCGTTGGCAATGTTCACGCCCTGAACGTTGCCCTTGCAGTTGGACGCAACCTCGTAGGCGTCCGCGACCGTCTGCGTAAGCATGAAGATCCTCATGTCCTTGCCACGGGGGTCGTTGGCGACCTTAATCGAATCCTCCACCGTGCGAATGAGCAGCTTCTGCCCCTGCGGGCACGCCATCTTGAGCGTCGCCGCCTGGGTCTTGTCGTGCGCGGCGTGGTCGTTTGCCACCACGATCCCCTTGGTGTTGAGCTCCTTGCCCCACAGCAGCGCCACCTGTCCGTGGATCAAACGGTCGTCCACCCTAATTTGGACAATCATGGCCCCTCCTTTCAACTGCGCCATCCCTGGCGCCTATCCCCTGCCGGCAGCCCGTGCCGGCGATTTCACATCTCGCTATGCGAAGAAGTCTCCGTCGGAGCCGTCGTCCGTCTCTTCCTCGTCCACGGCGACGCGTTGGATGAGAGACGCGCCGGTCTCCACGACCCCGTCCACGACCTCTGGGGTCAGAGGCTCGTCCGAGAGCAGGCAACCCAGCACCGTGATGAGGTTCACGCCAGTCACGTGGATGACGCCGTAGCGCTCCGGATGCATCTGCGTGACCTTGTTGCACACGCTGCCGCCCAGGAGGTCGGTGAAGACCACGGCCTCGTCACTCTCCTGCACGGAGTCGAGGAACTCCTGGATCTGCGGGGTGAAGTCAGACTCGTCCAGGTAGCAGTCGACTGCGGTGATCGCGGAGTCGTCGTGAGTCAGGATGCCGACCGCACTCTTTATGCCGCTGGCGACACGGCCATGCGACGCGATGAGAAACTTGCGCATCGTAGCCCATTACTGTTCTGATTAGCTCCTGAGGGGTTGACGGAGTTTGCCTCGGCGACGGTCGGGCTATCGTCTTTCCCAACCCCGCGAGGGGCCGCCGACCGGCCGCCGCCGGATGGCCGCTTGCCCCTGCCTCTACAGAAGGCCCGGGGGGTGTTGCCACCGACGGCGGCAGGGGCGCGGAGAAGGACTGATGGGAACCTGCCGCACCTTGCGGTGACGGCTCGGTAATGTGGGTGTCCCGGCGCCTCCCCCGGCCGGCCGACTTGGTTGGAGGATAGCAGAATGCGGGGATTCGGAGGCGACTACGACGTGGTCGTGGGCGTTGACGTGGGGAAGCTCTCGCACAGGGCGTGCGCCGTCACGCCCGACGGGCGGGCCCTTTTCAACGTGGGGTTCGGCAACGACGAGCGCTCCATCGACCGGGTGCTCGACCGGGCGGCGCCACGGGGCAGGGTGCTCGTCGTCGTCGACCAGAGGCGCAACATCGGGACGACGGTCATCAGGCGGGCCAGGGCGGCGGGCGACGACGTCGCCTACATGCCCGGCATCGCGATGCACAACGCCTCGAAGCTCTTCCCGGGCGACGCCAAGACCGACGAACGCGACGCCGAGGTGATCGCTAGGACTGCGGTCGGGATGCCCTCGTGCCTGAGGCCCGTGCCGGAGGAGGGCTCCCTGGAGGGCGCCAGGAGGCTCGAGGCCCAGCGCGCCGACCTGCTCAAGGACAGGACCCACCAGGCGAACAGGCTCAGGGCGATGATGCTCGAGTCCTGCCCCGCGTTCGAGCGCGCGATGCGCCCGTGCGAGCCGTGGTGCGTCCGCATCCTCGAGAGGCTGGGAGGCCCCTGGAACATCCGGGACGCCGGCAGGAGGCGCCTCGCGGCAGCCGCGAAGGGCGCGCCCCCGGGGGCGGTCGAGGCGCTGTGGGACAGCGCCTCGACCGCCACGAGACCCACCGAGGAGCAGGTGGAGGCCGAGGCGGCAATGGTCCCGATGATCGCCAGGAGGATCCGCGAGGACACGGAGGACATCAGGCGCCTCGACGCGCTCATTGGGGATGCGGTCCGGGGGGACGAGACCTACCGCTGCCTCCTCACCGTGCCCGGCGTCGGGCCCAGGACCGCCGCCCAGCTCGTTCTGGACGTCGACGTCGACGACTTCGCCGACCACGACCACCTGGCGAGCTACTGCGGGCTCGCCCCCAGGAACCGACAGTCGGGTACCTCGCTCAACTCGGTCAGCTCCACGCCACAGGGCAACAGGCAGCTCAAGAACCTGCTGATATTCAGCTGCTCGAGCCTGGCGAGGTCGTCCGGCTACTACCGCGACTACTTCGAGAGCTGCCGCTCCAGGGGGAAGCCCTACAAGGCGGCGCTCAAGGCGGTCGCCAGGAAGAGGCTCAAGGTCATCTTCGCGGTGATGCGTGACAGGGTCCCGTACGACCCCGGGCTCCAGCGCGGCTGACGGGGGCGTAGACAGGGATGAGAAGCCGGGTCCCACCGCGGGGCTTGGTTCATCGTGCCGAGGCTACAAGTCCAGGGGCTCTCCAAGGGTTGACAAAACTATGGGAACACCCCCTAGTTCACGAAAGGCTCGGCACCGTTGGCGAAGACCCGCACCACGTGCTCGAACGTGTGGACCAGGCTCTCGTGCGCGGCAGTGGTCATGTCGTGCCAGTACACGTTGACAGCGGCATCGGCGGAGACCTTCTCGTCGATCATCTTGCGCACCGCCTCGCCCGCGTACTTCACGCCGTAGGTGTAGTAGTTGATCTTGCGCACGCCGGCGTCGATGGAGTTGTGGTACTGCTCGTCGGAGAGGCCCGACCCGCCGTGCATGACCAGCGGCACCTTCACGCGGTCGCGGATGTCGGTGAGCACCTGGTAGTTGAGGTGAGGCTCTCCCCTGTACAGGCCGTGTACCGTGCCGAAGGAGCAGGCAAGGATGTCGAGCCCGGTGCGGGTGACGAAGTCCTGCGCCTGGTCAGGGTCGGTGTAGATGGCACCTGCCTCCTCGGCGGTGCCGCCCTCGTCGCGCTCGCCTGCCTCGCGGCTGCCCATCGAGCCCAGCTCGCACTCCAGGCCCGCGTCGTACTCCGCGCACATCTGCGCCGCATAGCTCGAGAGTTCCACGTTCCTCTCGTACGGGAGCGCCGAGCCGTCGAACATGACGCCGGTGAAGCCCAGGTCGAGCGCCTCCCTGGCATAGGCCAGGTCCTCGCAGTGGTCCAGGTTGAAGCAGATCATCGCGCTGGAGCGCTCCGCGAGGCTGGTGACGATGGGGGCGACGCACTTCAGCGGGATCAGCGACTCGTGCGCCTGGGCGTGCTGGATGATGATCGGATAGTGCGTCTCCTCCGCGACCTCGATGGCCGCACGGATCGCCTCCAGGCTTGCCGAGTTGACGGCAGCGACCGCCATGTTCTTCTGCTCCGCGATCTGGCAGATGTCACGCATGCTTACGAGCATCGGATCTCCCTTCCGCCTCCGACGGACGCTCGCCCGCCGGCGTTCTACCTGCTTCCTAGGTGAGAGGAACGTGGGTGCGCTTCTCGCGTAATCGCTTGCTCGCGTTTCTCAGCTGGCATCTAATCATTTCTAAGCGTTTATTATCGTTTGTTTTCGCTCAATGGTACCAATATGGGCTTAAGCGTATATTTGCGTTCATTTGCTTTCGTTTGGGTAGTACAGTCACATCAAATGGGGCGAAGCTGGGCTGACCAGCCCAGCACGTCGCGCCACAGGGCAGTCGCAAGGATCGAGGAACCGTGAGCACGCAGGGCCCAGGCCAGCCCCTCTTTTTGGAGGAGCGCCAGCAGAGAATCCAGCAAATGGTGGAGGAGTCCTCGACCATCACCATCGCTCAGATCGTGGACACGTTTGGGGTGTCGGCAGCCACCGCCCGCAAGGACCTCCGCGAGCTGGAGGCGCAGGGCAAGGTGAGACGCACCCACGGCGGTGCGATGAGCGTGGAGCCCAACCAGCACGAGCTGCGCGCGGCAACCTCGGTGGCCGTGGCGCACGAGGAGAAGGTGCGGATAGGGCGGGCCGCTGCCCAGCTGGTGGAGGACGGGGACACCTTCATCGTGCAGGCGGGAACGACCAACCTGGAGTTCGTTCGGGCTCTCAAGGGCAAGCACGGGCTCACGATCATCACCAACGACACGGTGATCTCGACCGAGGCCGACTCCCTTCTCCCCGACAGCTCGGTCATCCAGCTTGGCGGGCGCATCCGCGAGGGCTTCCACTACACCGAGGGGATCGTCCCCACGCGGGAGGTCTCGCAGCTGATGGTGCCCACGGTGTACCTGTGCACCAACGCGTTCTCGTTTGAGCAGGGCTTCAGCACGCACCGGCTTGAGCAGGCGGAGTGGCTCAGCCAGCTGATGGCACACGCCAGGCGTCACGTGATTCTGCTCGACTCCACAAAGATGGGCGTGAGCGCGGCGGTGCACCACAGCGACCTGACGGACTTCGACGTGCTGGTGACCGACGAGGGCGTTCCGCAGGGCATGCGTGCGAGGTTCGCGGAGGAGGCTCCCGACTTACGCGTCATCTACGCATGAGTGGGCGACACATCCACAGGCGGCAGCAACCATGTCGGGCAGGGGAAATGAAGCCGGGGTACCGCCATCGGTCGTCCTGCCTTCACCATCGGGCGACGCATACTGCCTAGCAGCCGCAGCGGGCCATGTCCTCGAGCCGGGACTCCACGGACGACCTCGAGACCATCCGCTTTGACCCGTCCCGCCAGGACTCGAGCTTCCCCGACTTGCACAGTTGGGCGACCCGCGCCCGGCTTACCCCGAGCTCCCGCGCGGCATCCGCCGCCGTCATCGCCGGGATGTCCGACAGATCGCGCGAGACGGCGACCGCGATGACCCTTCCGCCGTGGCGCACGGGGTGCCCAAACGAAATGGGGGGCATCTCTCCCCCGCTCATGAGTCTGTCGTCGACCTCCATCGCCAGCCAGTCCGCGGCGCTCTCGACGGCGTCGGTCAGGTCCTCGCCAAACGTGCCCTCCGCGTCAAACGTGAGCGGCTCGGCGATGACGTTGCCGGACGCGGACTCCCAGAACTCAAATTCGCAGACGTAAACCATGTGAAGTCATCCAATCCAATAATGCGAGGGGAGGTGAAGGCTCGCGGAGGAGGCACCCGACCCGTCGCCTGTGCATTCCGGCTGACGCTACGTTAAGGCTGGGTATGCGGATAAGACGATTTGGGGTATAAAAGAAGCGGTGGCGGAGATTCCGCTACCTCCAAGCGCCGGGGGTAGTCCCCCGGCTTTTTTCGTATCTGGGAGAAGGTTTTGTCCAAGGAGCTCAGCGTCTTTGCCGATGAAAGCGGCGACAGGGGTGGGATAGCCCGCTATTACCTACTAACTCTCGTATTCCATGACCAAGCAGACGATATCGCTCCAGAGATAGCTTCCTATCAGAATGCCCTCTCAAATGCGGGGCTCCCTGACGTGGCATTCCACTCCGAGCCCCTACTGAATGGCCACAAGGGATACGAAGGCATGACCGTCTCACAGCGGAAGAAGCTGCTTGCGGCATTTGCTTCCTTTGTTCGTCATCTTCCAGTCTCATATAAGACATTCGCCTACAAGAGGCGAGAGGTGGAAAGCCCTGAAAAACTATCAGCCAGAATGCGGCGCGACATATCAAACTTCATGTTCGACAACCTCGACTACCTCCAGTCGTTCAATGAGGTAAAGGTCTATTACGATGACGGGCAAGATGTTGTCAGCAACGCCCTGAGAGACTCATTGAGCTTCGTGTTATCAAAGGGGACCGTGGAGCGTAGGCGAACCACTATGGTGGATTACCGCTTAGAGCAGGTTGCCGATTACCTGTGTACCATCGAGCTTGCCGCAATAAAGTACGCCGCGCATGAGGACGGCGGAACCTACGACAGGTTTTTCGGAAGGTCTCAAGACTTCAAGAAGAACTGGCTGAAGCAGACAAGGCGTAAAGCCTTGTGATCGGAAGCAGTTCTTCCGGCACAAGACCAAAAGGTGGTACTTCGCACTGGGGCTTCCCGCGTTCCTGGTGCTGCATGTGGTCGTCGTCGCATACGCCCACATGACAGGCGTACTATAGCAAGGCGAGAGGCACGGCAACCAGGGCGGCGGCCCACCCCCATGGCTTCAAGCCCTTCGCGTCGCACCCTCCGTTGCGTCCGATGCCATGCGCAAGCTGCAAGACGCCTTCGAGGGAGCGGGTCTTTGGAGCGAGGGAGACGCCAACGAGATGGTTTACGTGGAGGAGTACGTCCCCAGCCGGAAGCAGCAGAGAATCTCATTCCTGCTTAATCGCACGATTCATTGTAGCGAGGTCTGAGAGACGCACCCCGCGTCCTCGCCAAGTTCACCGTCCGGGCGGATCCGAAATAAATAAGCCTGGCAGGCACTTCTTATTGCAGTCTCAGTCATATCAAATTAGACGATTATCAGAATAACTACAGCCGTCACTTATTTAGCGTATGCGATAAGGGTTCTTGCGTTAAGCGAGTCCTCTATTGTCAGCATCACACGTTCTCGGCTCCCTCAAGCTCATGCCGCCAACCCATTCAGGGTCGAATGCGAACGACGCTTCACCCCCGCCCGTCGACGCCACCGCCCAAGGCCGAGCTCCGGGCTGCCCCTCCCCCAACCCGCCCGCGGGTGGAGATCGCCCTGACCCGACCGTCGCCCACGAGAAGCGCGTCGGCCCGGTTGAAGGCGAAGTCAAGGTCGTCGAGCTGGCCCTCGTAGGCGTCCGCGGCACGCGCGACCTCGTTCGCGAGGAGCAGCCGCTCCCGGGCGGCGGCCCTCCTGCCCGCGAGGTCCTCCTCGGCAGCCCTCGCCATGCGCGCCGGGCTCAGCCTCCCCGCCTGCCTGCCAACCTCGTGGAGCGCCCCGTCCACGGGGTTGCGGGCCTCGTACCCGTCGTCCTCCGCCTCCGCGGGGATCAGCGGCCACCCGCCAATCCTGGAGATGCGCCCGAGAAGCTCCTCCTCAACGGGCCCCATCACCGCCTCGTGCTCGCCGTCGAGGCGCCTCGCCATCCTGCGGGCGCCCTCGATCCTCTCCCCCGAGTAGTCGGACTCTATTCCCATCGAGACGCGCTCCGCCATCCCCATGAGCCCGTACGCGCAGGCGGCGCAGGCCTCCAGGGACGCGAGCTCGTCGATCCTCCCGCGAATCGCTCCCTCGTCCGTCACCCTCCTGTCACCGGCAAGCTCCTCGCCCAGGCCGCGGATGGCAGAGAGCTGATAGTTCCAGGCCTCGTTCGCGTCGTGACGGGCACGGTCGGCCATCAGGAGGGAACGCGAGCGCCTCTCGGGCGTGGCGAGAAACTCCCGCTGCCTCTCGCCGAGCATGCGCAGGTCGTCGAACGCCGTCTTGAGCGCCGCGTCGCGCTCGAGCTCCATCTCCCTCAGAACCTCCCCCACGCCCTCCTGCAGGGCCGTGAGCTGCCCGTTGATCTGGTTCATGTACGCCATGCCCACGGCGACGGCACCCGCCTGCAAAACGAGGTTCGCCGCCCCCACCGGGGTGAACCCCGCCTGCCTGATTCCCGCCATCGCGTTGAACCTGCCGTCTTCGCCAAAGCTCGAGAGCAGGTTCCAGCCGTCGCTCCCGCGCACGCAGAGGTCAGCCCAGCCGACCCCCTCCGGAAACTTGACCACGGCCATGCCATGCTCCTGGGCGGCCTGTCCCATGTTGGCGGCGAGAAGCACGAGGCCATCGAGGGTCGCGGCGGCAACCCCCGGGGTGGGGATGGTGACGGAGCGGCAGTGCCCGCCCTCGATGCGCGCGAGCTCGTCGGGACCCGCCCACGACACCACGACCTCGCCCGCATCGCTCGCGGCCGCGAGGTCCGTCCCATCGTCCCGTCCATCGCCGGGAGAGGCCGGCTCGCCCCCCTCCCCGTCGTCGTGGCGCCTGCTTCTCCACCAGCTCGCTATCGACATGGCACACCCCCTCGGGTCAGACGTCAGTGGGGCCATTATCCCACCCGCTCTGGTGGCGACGCACGGCTGCGGACTGATTCGACGCCTCTCGTGCGAGCGGTTACACGAGGGAGAGAAGTGCCCCCGACCCTCTCCACGCATCTCCCGCCGGCATGCGGGGCACCACAGCCGAAAGGACGCGAACGTGACTGCAGGGGAGCCTAGGCAGGTGAGATCCCGATGGGGGCGTCCACCCTTTTTCTAGCCGGTAACACTCCCTAGACTGAGCGACGCGCTCAATAGGCGCCCTCTCATGCCCGTGAGCGCAACGCCAACCCTCCTGTCGGTAGAACGAATCCCGAGGGCAGCACTCGCCACCGACCCTCATCAGGCAGCGCGGCCCCAAGACTCGCATCGCTCGCGGCGCCAGAATTATCTGACAACGCAACCAGGCCAAGTCCAGCGCAAGATTCACGCACGGGAGCCGACAGTCAGGGGAAAAGCCACCGCTCTTCCTTATCCCGAACGGAGGGAGGGGGCTAGCGTGGGGCCGTATACTAAACGACGCCATAGCTTTCGAAATCTAAGGAGGTCGGAACCATGGATGTAAGAGAAGCCGTGAGAACTGCCGCGCACTACGTGGCAGAGCTCGAGGGCCTCACTGGGAGCGAGCGCGAGGACACGCCAGAAGAGCAGATTCTGCGTGACATCCGATTCGCCGTGGAAGGCACCCGCTACGACGAGCAGAACAAGCGTTGGAGCATCGACGTCGGGTTTGCCCGCCCCTGGGACCAGGCGACGTCCTCCCCTCTTGCGGGCCTCGCTGGCTCGATGAGGGACAACCGCACCTTCAAGACCGTGACCATCGATGACGTAACGGGCAAGGTCCTCGACTATGGCGCGAGCAGGTAGGCGAATGCCCACGCGCGTCCTCCTCGATGCGAACATGCTGGTGATCCTGGCATACGGCGCCGTAGACCGCAGCTCCTTGGGCTCAAGGCGCAGGGTGCGCGAATACATGCCCAAAGACTTTGACTTGGTCACCGATTTGGTAGGGCGCTTCAGGCAAGCCGTCGTCACTCCCAACGTGGTAACAGAGTGTTCCGACCTCTTCCACGACGCGGACGATGGACGCGAGAAGGCATGGCTCAAGGCGTTCCTGCAGTCAGACGAGGTGGTTCGCGTGGAGGAGTACGTCCTCGGTCGGGAAGCAGAGGACCTCGCCCAGTACTAATACCTTGGGGTTGCGGACTGTTCGCTGCTATCGCTGGTGGACGACAATACTGCACTTCTCACGACAGATGCCAAGCTCTACTACGAGGCAGCCCGGATTAACCCACACTGCATGAACTTCAATCACTACAGGGATTTCAACTAGCGGGACAAGACATCTTGATGGTTCTGCCATGCAATGGCTGCTGGCTTTTGCCATCCTCACCTTTTGTGACTCCAACTTGCGCCCCAAAGCATTGGGCTACTTTCTAGTGTCACAAATCACTGTGGAGCGGACATCAGTAGGATGCACTGGATAGCTGCTTCGGGTTGCTTCGGACTTACTCTAAATTCCCGTGAGCGCAACGCCAGCCCTCTTGTCGGTACAATGGATCCTGTGGATAGCGCTCGTCCGTCCTCGCCTCATTAGCGGCCCCTGACTCGTAGCCCCACCGATGCGGGGGAACTACCCGTCAGGGGCTTTTGTTTGCAGATGAGAACAGCGGGAGGTCCGAGGAGTACAGCATGGCGCTCGCCACCGGCCTCATCAGGCGGCGCGGCCCCGCGATGCGCACCGAAATCAACGAGACCGTTTACCCGGCCCTTCCTACAGACCTCACCGAGGAGCAGCGATACGGCAAGGTGGGCAACCTCCTGCGCAAGATGAGGAAAGACGGAGCCGTCTCCTTCGACCGCACATCGTCTCGCTGGCGTCTCGCGTAAACCCTGTCCGGTCTACGCGGATTTACGCGGCATCTTACACGAGAATAGTAGCTTGGAATTGAGTCTCCGCAGATCAAGAGGCCATGCGCTCATGTCCGGTTCACGCGAGCTTATGCGGGCGCACGGGGACCGAGCGCAGCTTTCCGTTTCACGGCATGCCTTGTCGAACACCCCTTGAGCGCGCAGGGCATGGACTCGTCCCCAGGGAGGCAATCGTCCCGGGAGCGCCGCATGCAACGGAGCCTAGCGCCACGTCACCTCGCCCGACGCGAGATGAGGAGGTCCGGGACGGTCACGAGCATGGCCGAGCCGTCGTCGGACTCGGTCAGGACGAGCGCCATGAGGTCGCCCTCGTGCACCGGGTACGCTCCGTCAGGCTCGTTGAGGAGCACGCCCGCCAGCGCGTCCTCCCCCGCAAGGCCCTCCAGCCTGAACCACACGCCCTCCGACTGCAGGCCCTCAGAGGCGAGCACCGCGAGGACGTCGTCCGGGCACTCGGGGCTGCGGAACGCGTCGACCTGCTCGACGTCGTGCGCCGCCAAGACGCCCTCCGAGGGGGCGCAGGCCTTCTCGACCCGCTCGATCTGCTCGGAATAGCGCTCCTCGAGCACCCTCGCGTCATCCGGGAACAGGACGCGCGACTCGGGAGGGATGCTTCCGGAGCGGAGGACCACGGACTGATTCTGGGCAACGGGAAACGACGCGCCATGGAAGACCACGCCCCCTTCGAGAGAGGCGGGCGCAAGCGCGAAGAGGGATAGCCCCTGCGCGTGGTCGACATACGCGTACGCGAGGACCGCGTCGGCACCGCAGGGGACGACGATGCCCGTCTTATCGAGTCTCTCCAACAGCGGGCACTCGACAACGAGAAGCCTCCCGGCAATGTCCCTGAACCCGAGGTCGGCAAACGTGACGGCCATGGTCCCCCCAATGCTGGCGTCGGTCCTGTTACGTGCATTGTCTCATCTCAAGGGAGACGTGCCGCGGGTCAGGGTCGCCACCAGAATGTGGTCGGCGTCAGCGGTCGGCAAGTGAGACAGGCTACACATTTTAGGAAGCGACGTACCGTTCGGCGAACCGTCGACGGATTCAGCTGTCAGCTGTAAACTTCAAGCGATTTCTAGGTATCATCCTCTCAAGAGGTTTTATTGCTCCGAAATAAGCCTGGTCATCAGCATTTTCTTTCCATTTAATAGCTTAAGGAGGTCCCATGGACGAGTCAAAGAACAAGGACAGGACCTTGAAGGACCTCGTCTTCGAGGAGATCGCTGAGGAAGATTTCTTTGCCGCTTATACGGGCGGATGTTCCGGCAAGCGCTCCGGATGCTGCACAAGAGTTTGCACCAGGAATGGCGCTGTCGCCTCTGAGGAAGAGTGGGGAAAGTTCCTTGCCGTAGAGGGTGGGGTCATTCAATACTAGCCATTGCCCTTGGAACAGCTTGGACCCCGAGCCGCACCCCATCTCCCGGTGTGCGGCTTTCTCATGATTGGCGAACATGAATATTCCCGTTATTAAAATCGAACTTGTCGAGCATGGAACCGTCGAAGTCGATACCGAATCTCCCTACGTATACGGAGTTGAGGAGGCGGGGAGAATCTTCCGCTCCACGCTCTCCCGCATGAACATCGAAGTGGTCGGGCTTCTGTGCCTCGACAGCACGCACAGGGTCGTCAATTACTCGACCGTATCCATGGGAACTGTCGACCGAGTCACCCCATCGGTCTCCCAGATACTGAAGACTGCCCTCCTTTCGAACGCTTCCTTCATCGTCGTCGCGCATAACCACCCAAACGGGACCTGCAAGATTACCGAACCCGACATCACCCTCACGAGAAAGATCGGCAACGCCGCGAGAATCATGGACATCGGACTCGTCGATTCCCTTGTCGTGTGCCCGTCAGGCGAGGTCACCTCAATCCGCAAGGCAATAGGAGGCAGCGATGAGCGTTAGCGACTCGGCGGTCTTCAAGATCAAGGACTCCGTGGACCTTTTCCTCACCGATGACGAGTACGTCACCGCCTACTACATGAACTCCCGCAAGAGGCGGGAGTTTCACGTCAGCCTTGATACAGTCAGGCTCCTCGAGAGCATTGATGGCCACAGTTCGGTGGGAGACATCAAAAGCCTCATGCTCGAAGCGAACTCGGTTAGTCCAGAGTCCACCGAGAGGACGCTTGAGTCACTCCAAGCGCTCAAGATCATCACCGAGGTGCCCAGGAAGGACGTCCTATCCCCATCAGACTCCGAGAGGTTTTCCAGGCAGATCAACTACTTAGCGGAGTTCTTCGAAAACGAGGCGGAGGGACAGCGCGCGCAGAACAGAATCGCATCTTCTCGAATAGCGATCTTCGGTTGTGGAGCAGTGGGAGGGGACATCGCACTTGAGCTCGCCATGGCGGGCGTCAGGAGTCTCGTGCTCTTTGACTACGACACCGTGTCCGAGTCAGACGTCAGCAGACACCTCTTCTTCAGAAGTGGCGACATGGGCATGTCGAAGGTTGCCTCCCTAGCGGAACAGATCCATGAAATTGATCCGAAGGTCCACGTCGAGACCATCCAGGCGGCATTGAGACCCCAAGATGACATAGAGAGTCTGATCGATGGCTGCGACTTCATCGTGAACACCATGGACGAGCCATACATCGGATACACCTCGGCAAAGATCTCCCGGGTCTGCGTCAAGCACAACAAGCCCCATTACATCGCCGGCGGGTTCGATGCTCATCTCGCCAGCACCGGTGAGCTAATAATCCCTCACATTACGCCCTGTGCCGAGTGTTATGCACGATACTTTAAGAAGAGCCTCAAGGGTTGGAAGCCATCCCACCATCCCGTGGAGGATCGTTCCCTAGAAATCGGAGGACTCTCCCCCATGTCCCTGTTCTCCGCCTCGTTCGCGGCGTTGGAGATAATTAAATTCCTGTCTGGAATAGTGGACATGGAAAAGAGTTACAAACCACGTGGCGAATGGCTCTTCGATGGCATGACGCTGAGTTTTCTGGACGTCAAGCGGGACCCCCAATGCCCCGTATGCGGAGAGGGGACGGCACTATGAGCACGAACCCAAAACTCAGCCCAAGCGTCTCAGTTGTTCCTCTCGGTAACGGAATCATCGAGTTCTTCATGACGAACACGAGAAGGCAGGTACGTCTCAAGACTCAGGACGATACCATTCTGAAGATAGTCAACGGGCTCGACGGGTCCAAGACTGCCGAAGAGATTGCCCGTGCGCAGAGGTGCACACCGTCGTCGGTGAAGTCGCTCCTCGCCTACCTCTCTCAGCATGGCATTTTGGACAATGCAGAGCCGAAGGAGGACTTCGAATCTTACGATGACTTCCGGCGGGTCATCTCCTTCCTCCAGGATTACTCGACCTCCCATGAACACTTGATCCAAATGTGGAAGCGGCTCCGAGACAGCAGAGTAGTCGTCGTAGGGCTTGGCGGCGTGGGGTCATGGGTCGCGTGCACCCTCATCCAGACTGGCGTGAAGCATATCGTCCTAATGGATCCGGATACCGTAGATCTGTCGAACCTCCACAGGCAGTTCGGCTACAGGAAAATCGACTTGGGCCGTCCGAAGGTCGACGCCCTCTCCGAACGACTCCGCCTCTACAGGGGTGATCTTGACATCACGTCCATATGTCGCTCGCTCGACGAACACGCCCTTGAGGATGCGCTCGGAGACGAGCGCATCGACCTCGTGGTGAACTGCGCCGACAAGCCAACGGTCGACCAGACGTCAACCTGGGTTGGGGAGTTCTGCATGCCAAGGGGTATCCCGCACATCGTAGGAGGAGGGTACAACCTGCACCTCTCGCTCATCGGCCAAACGGTCATCCCAGGGAAGACGGCTTGCGTGAGATGCTTTGAGAAGCAGCTTGAAGCGGATAACCAAATTGACGGCACCCGCGTCAAGAAACTCCAGGTAGCAAACAGGAAAGTGGGGAGCATCGGTCCAATCTGCGCCCTGAACGCTAGCATGGTATCGATGGAGGCAATCAAGGTTCTGACGGGATGCACAGAGCCTGCAAATGCTAACCGTCGCGGTGAGTTTGACATTACGACAATGGACGTGAGCTACAGGAGGTTCGACAAGCTTCCTGACTGCGAATGGTGCGGACCGCATGGCAAGTACTATTCGGGCTAGACGATATGTAACGAGTTGGTCTCGAGGGAGTTCGGCTACGAGCCCGGTGAAGTGTGACTGCGAGAACTGAGAAAAATGTGCTTTGTAACAGACGAAGTGACTACATACCGATTCTTTTCACGCACTGCTTAGTCCGTCGATTATTCATGTCTAGTGTAGACGATAAAATTGAATCATCTTTTCAACGTACTACAGGAGACAGCAATGGATGATTTTTCGACTGAGGTCGGCCTCACGTGCCCAACTTGCGGCTGCACAGAATTCGAATCGGAGCAGCCCGGAAAAGACGAAGATTACACCGATGACTGGCCATTCACCTGTGCGCACTGCGGCAGGACCTTCTCTCGCAAGGAACTCATAGAAGCGAATGCCGAGTCTATCAACGCTGCCGTTGACGATATGCGGGATGAAATAGTCGAAACAGCAGCGAGAGAGCTGAAGAAGGCATTCCGGGGGTGGAAGATCTAATGAGTGATGAGCTTTCACTTGTCGCCACATGGGCACCTATCCTTATCTCTCTTGTGAGCCTTATTCTTTCTGGCTTTTTCTCAATAAGAAGCTACCGTCTCGATAAAAGCGATAAAGAGCAAAGTGAGGAACTTCGCCGAATTCAGAAACAACAAAGCGAGTTCCAGCTTCAAAAGGCTCAGGAGGATGCAGCTGCAAAAACATCCTCAATAGTCGAAGCGCACCATGTATTGGTCGGGCTCAAGAAACATCACATTCGCATTGCAAACGTCGGAGGCACGGTTGTGACGGACGTGACTACCACGTGCGACGACGGACCCTATTTCTATAGTCGGGACAAGGAACCATTCGAGCGTCTGGAGCCCGGAGAAAGCTTCGACCAGGCCGTATCCTTCGCTGATGGATCGCCTTCTAAATTTACAATCACCACTCACTGGCGTGACGCCGATGGTGGTGAGCACAGCCGAGACAACATCATCACATGGTAGCCAGCATCACTCGATAGCTAGACCGTTAAGAAAAAACCGAACGGATGGGTGTCGTAGGTCTAGGTTCACCCTCTTGGCCCTTTTGCAGCGTCCGTGGGGCATCCCGCGGCGTCGGCAACGCCTCCCCCAGAGCCCCAGGCCCGGCCTCTTCGCGCTCGTCTTGGCACGGGGGGCTGACGAGCGCGATCATGGGCAGCAGGTCTCGACCTTCAGCGTCTGGCCGTCCTCTCCCTCCGAAGTGACATGCGCCCAGCTGCCCACGCCGAAGCCCGAGTCCAAGAAGAGAACGCCCTCTACTACTTCCGCCCCCTCGTCCCCCTCAAGGAAGAAGAGCCAGCCCGCGAGCGCGGTGGCGCCTAACCTCGGATCGCCTCCTCCTGACCCCATGAGCGCATGACGCAGGCGGTAGAACTCGCTCTCGGAGACCACGAGGCGGCCGTGGTGGGCAACCCCTTCGATGTTTGCGTCCGCCAACTGGTCATCGGCGAAAACGGTGCCCCGACATGAGAAGTCGAGCTTCGTTGTGATCACCAGCCAGGAGAAGCTTGCCTCCCCGAAATCGCACTGGTCCGTACCGAGTGGTCGCGGACGGCGGCGGAGACCTCGCACATGGCCCTCCTATCCCTCGTGTACTTCTGCACGAGGGAACACCCCCCTCGTGCGTCAACGTAGATTACAACTTCCCAATGTCACAGACCGGTTTCCCAATGACGGTATAACAGCAGCTGCCGCCATTACAAGCAACCGCTTCCCAAATCGCGCACGATGCTACTTATTTACGCGCTGAAGAACCGAGAAATTGAGTTCGAATCAGCGTATAAATGATAGGGAATCAAAGCGACGTGGTAGTGCGTTTAATAGATTGGTGTGACCAATGCATTTATATGCACTAAAGGTAAATAACTTCCGGGGTATTAGAGAATGCATCTTCTGCCCCAGCAGCAGTTCCAACCTATCTTGTCTTATCGGCCCAGGCGATGCGGGTAAGAGCACCATTCTCACTGCCATCGCCTGGGTTTTCTGGCCCAGATACTCGCTGGGCGTCGGAGACATAGACTTTTATAAGTGTGACACCTCGAATGCGATAGAAATAGAGGCAACGTTTGGTGGGGTTCCCGGTGAGCTCATCAGGGAAACGAAATATGGCCTTTACCAGAGATGCTGCCCAAATCCCGATGGAAGCTTTGATGAAGATGACGACCCAAAGGATGGCGAGCCGCCAACACTCACGATAAAACTCGAGATTGATCAAACTCTTGAGCCCCAGTGGTTCGTAATAAAAAACAGCCAGGAGCCCAAGAGAATTAGCGCAACTGATAGGTCAAAGATTCCCGTATGCGTCATAGACACGCATCGCGACAACGACATGCTCTGGGGCAGATATTCTTTGTTACAAAGATATTCTGCGTCAAATCAAGCAGTTAAAGCCACATCGATTAATGCGGTCCGGCGATTAAGCAAGATGGAGCTTTCCGACCTCGACGAAGCTACCAAGCAAATAGCAGAAACAGTCCAGCCCTTCGGTGTCAGAATATCCCAGGAGGAGCTCGTCAATCACTTTGTAATGGCAGGAGCAGGTATGCCTTCGCAAGTCGGCCTGTTTGACGGTTCTACCCCTCTGCTATATCTCGGACAGGGATCACGAAGACTGTTCTCCACGGGGCTCGCATTCGCCTTGGCTGCTAACAGCTCGCTTATACTGATAGACGAGATAGAGAGCGGACTGGAGCCACATAGGCTCTGCAACTTAATTTCAATGCTCAGTGGCAACTCAGGTCCAAAAGGAAGTACTTATTCGCAGTCAATATTCACCACTCATTCACCAATTGCACTAGAAGAGCTCCAGCACGACAATTTATATGCAGTTACTAGAGATGGCACCGGTACGGTCAACGTTTTTCATGCGGCTTCTACTAACACCAGCGTCAACGAAGAGCTTCAGAAGCAGTTGAGGTCAGCACCATCATCGTTTCTGGCGCCGCGAATCATCATCTGTGAGGGGCACACCGAACTGGGATTGGTAAAGGCCCTAGATATACGGTGCAGGGAAAGGAGCGGCGTCGGACTTACCGCGAGTGGCGTGGTCTTCTCTGAGGCGCACGGATCTGACAAAATGTTCCCATACGCCAAACATCTCCAAGACGCAGGCTATACACCCTGCATATTCATGGACTCGGATATAAAGTCCTATCAACAGCAAAAAGTGGAATCGAGGGACAACGGCATACCCGTCTTTGATTGGGACGATGGAAACATGACAGAGATGCAAGTTTTCTTAGACGTCAGTAACGAGGCGGTGAAGGAGAGCATTCAACTTGCCATTAACCTTAAAGACAGAGAGTCGATAGCGGCTCAGTTGAAGTTAAAAGGCCTAAACCTCGATGCAATCTTCTCCATGGGCACAATCCCCGAGCAAGAGCGCAGGATTATCGGTCAGCTTGCACACAAGAAAAGCTGGTTTAAGCAGATAGAGCCTGGCAAACGCCTCGGCGAGATCATTCTCAAGCACGAAAGTGAGGGGCGAATTAACAGGAAACTCTACAAGACCCTCCACGCACTGGAGAAGTGGGCTCTTGGTTAGCGCAGGAAATCAGCATCAGCATCCCTCGCAGGATAGCTATGCCATCATTCTACCTGCGGGGTTTGGTAAGACGGAATATATTGTAAATTATGCATGCGAGCAGCAGAGACGCACTCTGATTCTCACTCACACCAACGCTGGCGTTTTTGCACTTAAGAAACGACTTGCGACAAAGAAAATCGATAGCGGGTTTCGCGTGCTGACAATCGCGTCATGGTGTGAATCATGGGCAAGTGCTTATCCAAGCATAACGCAGTATGCTTCCTTTTGCGACACCAAGAACAACGAACCCAATGTCTACTTCAACCGACTTTACGAAGGAATGCTTCGCTTGAGTGCTAAGAGTTGGTTCCGAAAGACCTTACAAGCATCATACGGAAGTCTCGTCGTCGACGAGTACCAAGACTGCACAAAAAGCCAACATGCCCTCTTTCTAGAGCTAAAAAAGTATATCCAACTCGTTGTGTTAGGTGATCCCCTGCAAGGCATTTTCTATTGGGTAAAGAATGATTCGCTTGTTGACTGGAGCCAGCTGTCTATCCCTGTCAAAGGGTTTACCTCCAGGCCTTGGCGATGGATTAACTCAGGCTGTCCCGAGCTCGGACGATACATCAGCGATATCAGGACCGACTTGTTGCCCGTCCTTGATGGCCATTCGGTTCAGGTACCTCTTGATAGAGGATGTCCCAACGTATCGATAGTTTCACCAGAGGCGATTGGGGGTTTCCAGCATTGGGATGGCTTCGGCACAGTTGTCTACCTAACGAGTATCAAGAATGTGCAGTACGCCTTTTCGAAGCGTCACGTACGCTTTCAATCTAACGAACCAATAGACAACAAAGAGGCAGTGAGCGCTTGCTTTGCTTTCGACCATAACCAAGGAGCCAATTTGGCTTTGGCAATACTTGATTTCGCATCGCTCTGTTTTTCCAATACGACTCAGCAACTTAAGTCCTATAGAAGCAGGCTCGAGAGAGGGAGCTTCGATTTTGGGAGAATCAAAAAACATTCTGCGGTAGGATTTGCCTTAAGACAGTTAAGTTCTGATGCATCTTATCGTGATATAGCAGCGGCGCTTGACATAATCAGAGAAGATAGCTCCTTCCGACTCTACAGAGGAATTCTGTACTCCGAAGTGAAGCGAGCCCTGAGAATGGCTACCGCTGATGGATTAAGTGCTTCAGAAGCTCTTAAAGCAATCAGGTCGCAGCACAGGCCATTTGAAGAGTATGCATCCCCTAGGTTGTTATCTTCAAGGACCGTCTTATCAAAAGGTCTTGAATACGACACCGCAATCGTGGATGCTATTGGCATCAAGGATGCCAGAGATTTCTACGTCGCAATCTCACGATGCAAACGACGACTTATCCTAGTAAGTAATGTTAGAACCCTTTATTTTCCTGCAATCAAAGGAGCCGCTGTTAAACCAGCCCTGATATAAGTGTCCGGGCCCCCCGCCAGCCTTCGGTTCGACCAAGAGACCGAGGGGCAGGAGGCCCGGATGGACAACAGCATACTGCAGGAGGCGCTCGCGATGCCCGCGGAGGACAGGCGCGAGCTCGCCGAGAGGATTAGGGAGTCGCTCGTCGCGGGGGGACCTGCCGGCGAGCCCGGGGAGTGCCCGAGGTGCGGCTGCTCGCGCGTCGCCAGGCGCGGGCACGACGCCGACGGCACGCAGAGGTGGGTCTGCCGCGGGTGCGGGCGCACCCTCGCCGAGAGGACGGGCGGCCTGCTGGCCCTCTCGAAGCTGCCGCCCCCGGCGTGGCCCGGGGTCGTCGACGCCACGCCCGGGGGGCCTCGCCCGGGGCGTGCGCGAAGCGGTGCCCCGCGGGCCTGCCGACTTCCTGGTACATGAGGCCGGGGCCCAGCGACGTGATGGCGAGGCAGGCCGGGGCGCTCGGGGGAGGCGAGGGGACGTCGGCCCGGGTGGACGAGCCCTGCCTCGACGAGTCCCCCGAGGGGCACCACCCCGACGGGCCCGTGCCCAGGGAGCCGCACCGGCACGGCGGCGAGTCGCGCGCGTGCGGGCTGTCGAGGCCCGAGGCCGGCGTCGTCACCGGCGCCGACGACCTCGGCGACTGCTTCTGCTGCGTGGCGTCGAGGGGAAAGACCGGCGCGGAGGGGGTGCGCAGGTCGGTCGCCGGCGTCGACCTCGCGGGCGCCGAGGTCTCGACGGACATGCTCTGCTCCCACGTCGTGCCCCCCGGGGCCGCCGGCGTGGCGGCCCACAACAGGCACGACCCGGGCGAGGCGACCGAGGACGAGCTCGGCATGGCGGACGCCCCGCACCCGGGGCCGGGGGCCTTCCTCGCGCGCTTCAACGGCGTCTCGACCAGGAGGCTTGGCATGTACCTGCGCTGGTCCGGGTGGCCCGGGCAGGCGAGGCGCTCGGACGCCCCGGGGACCGCGATGCCCGGGGCCCAGGCGGAGAACGGGAGGTACTCGGTGCGCAGGAGGGCGCTCTTCGCCGAGCCCCACCCCTTCCGGGACTACTGGGAGGGGAGGCGGCCGGTGGTGGACGTCGAGTCCCTCTACCCGCCCGAGGTCATATCAGGGCTGGTTTAACAGCGGCATCCCTTTTTACAGCCCTATCCCCTTAGTCATAGATGACAAGATCTGATGTGGCTGGCCGTTTCTAGACACGATTGAGTCGTCGCTACCGAAAGCCCTA
>ERZ1643246.1947-NODE-1947-length-21042-cov-276.216467_pt1 | contig 21042 bp, 28 predicted proteins | sample MGYA00579265_ERZ1643246 | MGnify/ENA primary metagenome ERZ1643246 (study PRJEB29033, sample SAMEA4952261) | chicken gut metagenome | biome: Broiler Chicken; feature: Gastrointestinal Tract; material: Caecum | place: Ireland | collected 2018 | study: Broiler...
AAACCTCACGCCTGCCGCTTGCTAAGCGGATTTACCCTGCCCCCTATGGGCGCACAGATGATGTGATTATGGCAATGCCCCTTGTCGATGTGGGTGGCAATCACATACTCATACTTGCCTTTCAGCCATTCGTCGGCAAACTGCTTGCCAATTTCATGAGCCATCTCCGGCGTGACTTCTCCGATGTCGAATGATTGAATCAGGTGTCGGGCAATCACCTTCGGCATCTGCATTCCTTGCTGGGCCGCGAGGTTGCGTGTCCACTCAAATTCTTTTGCTGCCGCGTCGCTGGCTGCACAGCCGAAAGAAGAAACATAGAGCTGATCGTCAGTCTTTTCCGGGTCGAGGATGTAGGCAAGCGCCTTGTTTACAGTTCCTCGGATTGGCTTGATTTTAGTAACTGCCATATTTCCTTTTGCCTCTCTTTCAGCTCGGTGACATCATCCTCATAAAGGTTTCCCTTTGAATTGATACGGCGGCAAATCTGATTGATATTTGACGCTGCACGGCTGACAGCGGCGGCAAGCTTCTTCTGCTGGGTGTAGTCCACCTTGATGATGTAGCCGTCAATCGCCATCTTTCTGAGATACGCGCCCATATTCTTTGTTCCGAGCTGCGCCATCTTTGATTTGATGATCCGATGCTCATTTTCCGACACGCAGAACTCAATGCGGATTGGCCTTGTTCTATTTGCCATAGGCAATCTGTCCTTTCGTAAAGATAGAGGGTTTGGGAGACATCCCAACAAGCATTTTGAAGAGTAAGGGCAGGGTTCCCTTACTCGAAAATCGCCGTGTGTACGGACACCGGCTGTGCTTGCTATTCTCTCAAAATCGTATTCCCGGTGCTTCTCCCCGTAAAAATCCCCTTCACTTTACAACGGACATTTTCTACAAGAAAAACAGGGGTACAGATGAAAAAACACTCGAAAGCATCTCCACGCCCATTCATTTTATTGCTTTTTGTCTTTGCCATGATGTCAAGTGATAAATAATAAAAAGAGCATTGCAAAACGACTGCTCGTTCTGCAACGCTCTATAAAACTCATTCAATTTATCCGTCTACAAATTCGAAATTTTATTTCTGCTTCTTTATGGGAAATTTATTGTAACATCCTGCCAATTCTCGTTGGCTCCAATTTCCGCATTCGCACCAAAGAAGGCCTCGCCCGCCGCTTCATCGCCTTGTAACCAATACATAAACCATGCAGTCATATATCCATCGGCACTGAAAGGAATATCGCCGTGATCCCTGCCGCTCAATCTGCCAATTACTTTTGGTACTGTATCGGGCATGACATCAAAACATTCTCGTAGCCACCAGAGAGGGCAGATTCCCTGTGTTTCTCCATCAGCAAGTTCCAGCCTGTTTTCTTCCACATTTCCGGCATCGGCGCTGCCTGTACCGGCGACCATAAATGCCGGAATCGAAAGAGTTGATGGGTCACAACTCCAGCCACCACCCAACTCGCCATCCAACTGGTTCAGAGCATAAGCCACGGCGCTGGATGTCGTACTTTGGACACAGATGGTTTTATATAGATTACCATTTTTCTGCTGGGTAACAGCATTGATTGCCCCGACACCGCCCTGGGAATGTCCAACAATCCCGATATTTTCCGTATCTATGCGGTCGTAAAAAGCACTTTGCGGATCCTTGTTCAGCGACAAAATAAAGTCAAGCGTTGCCGCTGAAGATGCCCCTGTTCTTGAATGCTCATCCTCATTCCCCGCAACGATAAATCCCCACGAAGCCAGATGTTCATAGATTGCACTCTGTTTCGACGCTTTCATTCCTGTTCCGTTGGCGATGACAACAACCGGGTATGCCTGATCCGACTGTTCCAAGTTGGAGGGATACCAGATTTCGTATTTTTCCCACACAGTATCAGGAGCATCAAACTCGGCAAGCGAAACCTCATGCTCACCCATACTGGTATATTTCGTTTCTATCATCCCCTGTGGTTTTGCAAACTTCCAGTAGTTCGAACCTTTATAGTTTGAAATCACCACCAGCAAGGTTACTCCCACAATAACAAGGCCGATCAATGCGGCTATACCAATCAAAATCCATTTCATCACTTTTTTTACCATCGAAATTCCTTCCAATATCACTTGACGCAACAGTTGTTACCTCATATACTATACCTCAGAAAATGAAAAAAATAAAGTCACAATCTCAGAGAGATTGTGACATCAAGGAGCAAAAGCTTATGGGATATAACAAAAGAAACGATGAAATCAACGCTATCACAAAAGAGAGCATTGCTTTCGCCTATTATGAATTGCTGCAAAAAGAGCAGCGTATTTCTGTAACTCTAATCTGTGAGAAGGCCGGAGTGTCCCGCAACGCTTATTACCGCAATTACGGTTCCACAGATGAGATTATTATTTATTGCCTAGTCTCTAAATGGGCAAAGTATTGTGAAGTTCATCCCGTTCCTCCGGAGAATGGGGAAGTGTTGAGACAAAGACTGATTCAGTTTTTTTATTCAGAAAAAGAGTTCGTCCGTGCCATTAAAAAGCATGATAAAATCTATTTGATTGAGGACCTTTTTAGAAAGGTCATTGTCTCAGCAGACGCTGTTGGTATAACAAAATATATTCTGTATATGCTTGCTTATTCAGTTTATGGCATGATTCGGGTGATGATCGATCAGGATTTTTCAGAAACACCAGAGCAGATTGAAATAATGTTTGCCGAACATAACAGTATTCAAGGGCAATCACTCCGCATGGAGAAAGTAGCTAAAAACCGCGAATAATCCTGAAAAAATGCCCTCCTGTCAAAGGGAGGCCATCATCAACATTTCGCTGCAATCTCCGGGATTTTCCCGACAAAGTTATAAACAAACCTGACTTCCTGCACCCTTTGACGTCCACCTTTTTGACTTCGCCAATTGGGCGCTATTTTCTTATGCAATTACCATCTCAGTTATTTGGATTTTTTCTGCGTTTCTCATAGTCCTCATCAATTCGGCGCTTCCAATCCGCACTGAGCGGGGCGCTGCATCGAACAGCGGAGATCGCTTCGCTCAGCACCTCATAGTTGAGTTGCGTCCCAGCGCTGTCGGAGTTGTAGTTTACGGCTCGGTCAGCTCCGATCCCAAAGTGGCGCGCCGTTTCCACTGCGTCAATGTTTGCCCCGAGGAACAGGAACTCCCATCCGTACTTTGTTTTCTGGCGCTCAATCATCTGCTTCACCCGATCGCTGGTGTAAAAGTGACTTGCGTTTTCCATTCCATCGGTGGTGATGATGAACAGGGTGTGCTCCGGCACATCTTCGGGACGAGCATACTTATGGACATTGCCGATATGGTGAATCGCGCTCCCAATGGCATCCAGAAGCGCCGTGCAGCCCCGGACAGTATAGTCTCTGTCCGTCATAGGCTGAATATCAAGGATGTTCACACGGTCATGAATTACCTCACAAGCGTTGTCGAAGAGAACGGTAGAGACAACTGCTTCGCCGTCAGTCTTCTTTTGTTTCTCAATCATCGAATTGAAGCCGCCGATTGTGTCAGTTTCCAGCCCGCTCATAGAGCCACTGCGGTCAAGGATAAAAACGATTTCGGTTAAGTTCTTTCTCATGTTGATTCCTCCCATATAGAAAAACAGTGACTGCTTTTGCTTACAGTCACAGTATAGAAGAAATCGCTTTTCGTTTGGTCGCTTGCAAAGCGACAAATCGAACTAATCTTCGTAGTCAATCCGCTCAATTTTGAATATTACCGGTCTTGTGCCATCAGAGCAGCAAGTGATCATGACATTCTCCTTATTCATCCACCCCTTCATAATCGAACCGCCCTGCAAGCCGGTATATATGTACCGTGCAATAGCATCCCATGCTTCGGAGCAATGGGGCATCTTCGGACCACCGGCTACCGTATTGGGGTCTGCGGTTGTCTTGGTTAGTGTGTTCAGTCCCATGTGCCAGAAATCATCCTTTTCGCCATCTCGCTCAAAGATAAACTCATCCCCAACATTATAGCAAGGGCAAGCCCCGGAGTTAGGGTCTGCGCAAAATTGTTCCTGCAATTCGGGATAGAGCTTCGTGTCAAGAACAGTTACTTTAACCTTGTGTTTCATTGTAAGGTCTCCTTCCATAACATAGTTATTCGTAATTCCATTTTATTGCTTCGCTTTCAATGTCATAGACATCATCCAGCGAAATCTTTGTTCCATCTGTAAGCGTCACCATGCGTTCAACTTCATCTATCTTTTTAAGGTTTCCGCTTTTCGTTACATAAGCTCCGCCAGACTTTTTTTCATCAGGAACAAAGTAGATAACAGTTAGGGCAGGGCGCTCATCCAGCCTCTCTAAGAGGATCTGCTGCTTCCTGTCCAATGCTTCCTTTTCCTCTTCGCTGAGGTTAATCTTTTCATCCGTCAACCGCCCGGTTTCTTGAATAGCATCATCGTAGCCGGTGAGGGCGGCAAACGGAGAAAACTGTGCAGCTCTGTCCAGCATGGACATTTGCGGCCTTTTTGAAGAGACATGGTGAGGAAGATTGATGATGTCATCATAGTCGTGATCTTTTTCATCATAATACATTTGCTTATACCTCAAATGACTGGTTCATAAAAAGCGATTCACCCAAACAGTCTCGCCCAAAATCCTTTTTTATTCACCTTGTTTTCCGGTTTATCATCTGCCCTTGGGTAAGTACCATATCTTTTTCTAAGGTCGCTTTCCAATACAGTTACTTCACTATATCCGCTGCCCTCAAATCTTACAACCCGAACACTGAAATCGTCATTTCTTTTCCAGTCAGCATAGACATCTTGGTTTTCATATCCTCGGAATGTACGATCTATTTTTCGCAAAACTTTGCTGCTTCTCCCAACATGATAAGCTTCCTTTGACTGGTTGTGTATTATATAAACACCTTCAAAGTCCCAGTTCTTCATAAACTTTATATCGTCCTGCTTGCTTTCAAAATCATGTATTCGCAGATCATACATTTTCAAGAATACTTCAATAGGCACTTCATCGTACCCTGATGTCAGTTTTTCTAAAACACTCTTTGCTTCCTCAGCTTTCTTTTTGGCAGATGAATACGCAGCAAGCCCTTCGATCCCCAGTGAGATCATGTCAGATAAAAACTTCCCCATAAACAACCTCCGCTATGCCTTATGCCCTCCGATTTGTGCGTTCCGGTCTTTCGCGGTTGCACCTTCCTCAAGGTTCATCCCCTTGAGAATGGCATTCTTCCCAAACTTCTTTTTGATGGTAAGCATGGCTTGCTGTACCCGCTTTTCCTTCGCAAGCTCTTCATCTTCCTGCTTCCGCTTGGCATCGAGTGCCGCATAATCAGTGAAGAGGTCAAGCTGCTCAAAATCTCCGTTTGCTGAGGGTGCAGAGGCTTCGTCAATCACATGAGTTGCCGTGACATTCAACCGCCGGATGAGCAGATTCTTGTCTGTGATCCGGTCAAAGAGTTCACCAGCGGCATCCATAATCCGCTTTGTGGAAGATGTGTACCGCCCCAGATTGATTGTGCCGTGGGAATGCTTCGGTATCTGCCGTCCGTAATGGTCTTTTACTATATCGCCGTGATACTTTTTCCTGCGCTCCGGGTCGGTCAGGTTCTCAATGTCATAGCCTATCGTGACAACGAGCTGGTCAGTGACAAAGCCCTTGCTCACCAAATCCATTGAAAGGTTGTCTGCCATTTCCCGGAGAACGAGCCGCGCTTTGTCTGCCTCATAAGGTTGGTGCAACACCTGTCCCGATCCCAAGCTGTTGCTTTCCGGCTTGTACGCCTTGACTGCCTCCACTGTGCAAGGCTCCCAGCCCCAAGCATGATCAATCAGCAGCTCCGCATTCTTGCCGAAGAGCTTATAAAGCAAATCCTCATCCGTGACGGAGCGGCGGGCGACATCGCCCATCGTGAACATCCCGTTCTCTTCAAGCTTCTTGGCATATCCTTTGCCTACCCGCCAGAAGTCGGTGAGGGGCTGGTGTGACCAAAGCGTCTTGCGATAGCTCATCTCATTCAGCTCGGCAATGCGGACTCCGTTCTTATCCGCCGGAATATGTTTGGCGACAATATCCATCGCCACTTTGCAGAGGTAGAGGTTTGTGCCAATTCCCGCAGTTGCCGTGATACCGCTTGTCGAGAGGACATCCAGAATGATCTTCATGGCAAGGTCATGGGGAGACAGCTTGTAGGTGGCGAGGTAGTCGGTGACATCCATGAACACCTCGTCGATGGAGTAGACGATGATGTCCTCAGGTGCGACATACTTCATGTAAACCTGATAGATGCGGGTGCTGTACTCCATGTAGTATGCCATTCGCGGCGGCGCAATGATAAAGTCAATGGCGAGGGATGGGTTCTCTTGCAGCTCGGAGAAGAGATACGACGAGCCTTCCAGCTTTCGCCCCGGCGCGTCATGCTGCCGTCCGGCGTTTGCTTCCTTGACGCGCTGCTTGACTTCAAACAGCCTCCCGCGCCCGGAAATGCCGTAACTTTTGAGAGAGGGTGTGACCGCAAGGCAGATGGTCTTGTCCGTCCGGCTCTCATCTGCAACGACGAGGTTTGTGTCCAGCGGGTCTAAGCCGCGCTCACGGCACTCAACCGAAGCATAAAAGCTTTTTAGGTCGATTGCGATATAGGTGCGCTGCTTCATGCTCCGGTTGCCTCCTTTCACATGATACGGTTTTGTCCGCTTTTCAGGTGTGCCTTGATACTTTGGACTGTTTCAGAAACAGTCTGCGCAGTTGTATCAATCACATTTGCTTCGTATTTACCCAAATCACAGAACTGTTCCCACATGATTTCCACTAACTCGGTGTTAGTTTTCAAATCCAGCTTCGACCGTTCCACCGCCCGTCTCAGCGTTATTTCTCTGGATGCTCGCAGCACCATGTAATGCAACTCATATCCTTTGCGTGCTGCCCCCAGCCACGGCTCTAAAAACCACGGACCGACGATCCCATCTACATATACATCGTAGCCGCCTCTGACGAATCGTTTTGCACTCTCCAAAAACGCTTCAATCACCACACCGTTTTGTGCGTTTGACTCCGGCAAATGTGGAGGGATTGCACCTTTTTTGAGATAGTGAAAGAAATCATCTGTTCTGATACAAACGGACTTCTCCATATCTGATTCCATAGCGGCTTTATCAGCCACGGTGCTTTTACCTGTCCCGGGTGAACCGGTTATAATGACAATTCGTCCTTGCTGCATCCGTGCGTTTCCTCCTGATTTTACTCTCTTATATGCCGTATCTTTTCCAAATCTCCGCTGCATAATGCCGCCATATTCTTAAAGATTTTTTCGGCATCCCAGTCCCACCATTTCAGATCAAGCAGATAGGTGATAAGTTCGTCATCAAAGCGCTTTTTGATGATCTTGCACGGATTCCCGCCCGCAATACAATAGGCTGGAACATCCTTTGCAACAACGGAGTTTGCTGCAATAATTGCTCCATCCCCGATATGAACGCCGGGCATCACCGTGACATTCTGCCCGATCCAGACATCGTTGCCAATGACGGTATCGCCTTTGAGCGGCAAATCTTCCAAAGCCGGAGTGAATTGCTCCCAGCCGCCGCCCATGATGTTAAAGGGATAAGTCGTTACGCTGCACATCCGATGATTTGCACCGTTCATTACAAATTCAATCCCTTTTGCAATGGCGCAAAACTTTCCGATGATCAGCTTATCCCCCAAGAATGGGTAGTGATGCGTCACATGGTCTTCAAACCGCTCCGCACCGTTCACATCGTCATAGTAGGTGTAATCGCCAACGAGGATGTTGGGTCTTGTGATCACATTCTTGATAAAAACAACGCTTTTGATTGCCTCGTTCGGGTATATCGCATTCGGATTAGGTCCTGTCATCTTTGTCCTCCTGTATTTCGGTTTGTAACTTTCTCTGAAAAATACGAACCGCTTCATGTGTCATCTATATCATTTCTCGTGTCCTTGTTTGGCGCAAGCTCAAACGCGCAGATTTCATTCGTTGGTTACATACACCATATCGCACTTATGGTAGATTTCCAATACGCATTCGCAATGCTGCCGATTCGACAAAAGAAAGCCGCTGTACTTTGTTATGTGATCCCCGTAGGTTTCTTCCATGACAGAGAAGCCGAACTGCTTATACCTGCTGATGAAGTCGTTCAAAAACATCTTTTCGCCGGTGAAAGTGCCGATGTTTCCAGTGGCGCCGAGAAGATAGGCAAAACTCCATTTCCACTGAACATCATAAAATTCCACATATCCGTCCAGTTGGCAATATGGAGGGGTAGTCTTCACCATGCCAGATTGGGTTCGCAGCATTAATTTATTCCCGTCAGCTTCCAGCGCGATAACATTCATATCGTGTAAGCTATATGGAACACAAATGTTCCCACGATGCAATCTTACCACAACTCTGCCCCTCCTTACGCTCCGAGCAAGCTCTGGTCAAAGGCAAACAAAGCCTCGTTGATCTCGAATATGTTATAGTTCCCGTGCTCAATGAAATACTCAATGATGATGTCAAACTTATTGGAGTGCGAGAGGGCAAAGCCCGCCTTCATGAGCATTTCTTTCGTTTCATCCAGCGGAAGTTCCAAGGCAATCGCAAAGGCAAGCGCCGTGAGCTTCGACGGCTTATACAGTCGGTCGCTGCGGATCTTCGAGAAGAGCTTGCGGTCGATGTTTGCTTTCTTGTAACACTGCGCGTCGGTCATGCCTTTCTCGTCGATCTTCCGAAGCAGCATTTCAGAAAAGCTCTCGTCGATCTGCGAAAGAGCATCGTCAAGACTTTTCGTGCTTGCCGCCATTGGAGCGCCACATATTGCTTCCTCCGAAAGCATCTGCATTCGGCGAAGCTGTGAAGCGCGGCTGTCCGTATGCGCGTCCACATAAGTATCGTCTATGTATGCGGCAATGTCGGAGAACAGCTTCTCGCTGATCTGATATGCATTGCGGTCGAAGATGACGATGTAGACGGTCATGTCATTTTCCAGAAGGAAGTCGCTGATCGTGTCAATGGCAACCTTCAATGCCTGGTCTTTCGGATAGCCGTAAATACCCGATGAGATCAGCGGAAAGGCAACCGTCTCGCAACTGTACTCCTTTGCCAGTGCAAGAGAAGTGCGGTAACAGGAGACAAGCTGTTCCCGTTCTCCGTGTTTTCCGTCCCGCCAGCGCGGACCGACGGCATGGATCACATACTTGCAGGGCAGTTTATAGCCTTTTGTAATTTTCGCGCTGCCGGTTTCACAGCCACCCAGCGTCTTACACTCGGAAAGCAGCTCCGGTCCTGCAGCTCGATGAATGCAGCCATCAACACCACCGCCTCCCAGAAGGGAGCTGTTCGCCGCATTGACGATAGCATCAACCTTCATCTTTGTGATGTCGTTTCGTACAATTTGAAGGGGCACAATACCACCCGCCTTTCAACTCGTTAAAATTACTTCCTGTCTTCGTTGTCACCACGAAAAATTCTGATTTATCGTGTCAGCATTTCAACAGCTTCATCTCGCGTAGTAACGAAAAACACATCCTTGCCCTTGTTGCTTTCATAAATAAAGTCTTTTAGCGGCTTGCTTGTGTAATGAGAATAATCACCGTAAATTGCAATACGACCACCGTAATTCACATATTTTTGTAGAATCTCACCTGCAAGACCTTTGCTAAGAATGAAGAAGTCCTCTGTAATCAATTTTTTATCGACAACGATGTTTTTTGTACCAATATCGTATTTTGCGGACATAAGTACATCCAACGCAGATTGTGCATCTGTGATGACAATTTCGTTACTATTTACGACAGCACAAGCAATGCCATTCTTTTCGATTTTTGTTAATTGCATTTTACTATCTCCTTATAAATTTCCAATTTGTTGCTCTGTTTCACGGATCAGGCAAAAGCAAGTAGCCTAATTTATTCATCCGTCTCTACAATGCCATAATCAATCAGGATGTTCTTATCGGCATTGGGTGGATAGACGATGCCCGTCATCTCATACTGATAGCGCCGTACCTTCCGAAAATCTTTGACCGGCTCCGGTGCATAGGCCGCTGTCTCACAGCGTTCATATTCCGGCATACCGGCAAGGTCATCCGCTGCCGCTTTAACCAGAGCATCGGTCACATCGTCAATGTCCTTTCCGGTTTCAACGGCCACCAGCTCATGCTTTTTAATGTCCTTATCAAGGTCGCCAAAAGAGCGGTAGAGAATGTATTTCATGAGTCCTGTTCCTCCGTTTCCTTTTCTTCGTCTAACACTTTTTCAAGAAGAGCGGTCAGCGTCGCGCAAAGTTTCTCTATGCTCAACGCTTCCTCATCGCCCTGCCGCATCAAGTAGCTGATCGCAGCTTTGAAGGCCGTTGTCCTGTCCACTTTGGTTTCACTGTCAAACCGGTCAAGGATTTCCTTGATCAACTGTGCAACCGCCTCTTCCTCCGGGGATAGCTCCGGTATATCAAACATGGAGGCCAGCTCTTCATCCTCCATAAGCGTTTCGTATTTCAGGTAAGAGCCATATTCTTCTGACATCAACTCTTCAAAATAATTTATCATGATATGGACGCGGAAGCCGCCGTTTTCTTCTGGCGTGATGCAAAGGTAGTGCGCTTTTTCGCCGATTTCCTTCACGAAGGCCATATCCTCAGCATCATCAAATTCCAGCATTTTCAGATAGAGGTCAATGTGCGCATCCCAGTGTTCATAATCCACAACGCCGCGAATCCTGCCGTGATGTCTCTTCGCATAGTCATCGCACCGGTTGAGCAGATATTCGTAATTTTCCTTATCCTTCGGCACGACAATCTTCGGGATCGCATCCATCTTTTTTGTAAACTCTTCCATAAAACCGCCGGGTGCAAAAGCTCGTTCAAATACAGCCCTTGCGCGGTCATCCTTTTCGGTTGTTTCATAATTGCGCTCGAATACGGTGTTTTCCATTGCTCCCAACTCTTTTCTCACTAAGTTCAAAAACCTCAATCTTGGTGCAGATTTCGGATGACAGCCAGTGACAAGATATTTAAGTACAGATAGCCCAGTTCATGGATGAAGTCAATATCAATCTCAAATAAAGTGCTTCGGAGCTGTGTGTAAACAAGTCGGAATAAATCCATTTCAGGCGGGGTGTTAAACTGGTTTAGCTTGCGGATTGCCTTTTCCGCATCAGCCCATGTTTGGGATGCCTCAATCTCTGAGCTGGTCATAATAGCTGTCAGGACTTCGCTGATCCGCAATTTCCCATCCACCGGCTCGATTTCCTCTCTTAGCTGCCGGAGAACATCTGACTTCTCCTTGAGGGGGACGATCTCGCAGCTATCGTCAAGTTCAATGGCGATAATCTCTGCAATACACTCACGCCAGACCGCGTACCCCGCGTTGATGATACCGTCTTCTTCTTTGGTCGGCGCATAGTCCATGCAGTATTCGTCAAAAAAGCTTTTACCATCCAGCTCATTGTGGGCGCAGAATATGTGTGCCAGTTCATGGAGAAAGATATGCAGCAGCTCACCCGGCTGATAAGGAATGTCTGTCCGCAGCAGGATCCCATCAATCCCTCCGTTATCTTTGCCGATAAATGAGGAAGCCCTAAAGTCAAAGTAGCCTTCCTCCTGATACCTGTCATTTAGCCGGTAAAGGAAATATTTGGAACAAAACTGCTCGAATATCTCTTTTTGATCCTCGGTCACAAAGCAAGTGAGGATGAGCTTGTCCGAGGAAAAATCAGTTCCCATCCTCCCGTTGAAGATGGTAATTGCTCTCTTCAAGCAAGAATCGTAGTTCACCTTAATTTGCCGCCTCCACCTATTTCAAGAAGTCGCTCTTATGCTCAATTCGCCGGAGATCATAACCTGATTCCGCTAAATGTGCAATTTTCAAGGCAACCAAATTGATGTCTGTCCCCATTGCCCGCGCAATCTGTTCGGATGTATAGCCATAGTCATAGATGTACTCAAGAATCTCGTCTGTATCGAGCAGGATTTCTGCGGCAACGATGTTCGCCTCATACTCCGGCTTTGTGGTCATGTCATACAGCATAAACTCCTGAATTGCGCTTCCTTTTGCAAGATTACGGTGCAACTGGTCATGTCCAAGCTCATGAGCACAGACAATTCGCTGCATCCTTCCACTCAGATTTTTATTTATGAAGATAAAGCGGCTGCGCTTGATCACACGATACATCCCCTTTAGAGGACCGAAGTCATCACAAAATAGAACCTCAATGCCAAGCTGTCGCGCAATGCTAAATGGATCTCGTGTCCCGCAGCGCTTTACAAGTCTGCTGCCAACCTTCGAGAGATTTTCAGCATTCATCGTTTTCACCTCCCGTGGGCGGGAGAATCCCAGATAGCATAATGCGCTTACTGCGGATTCGCTCCCTTGCGGAACTTCTTAGGAGTGTATTTCTTATTCTTTTCCTTGGCAATCCAGTATGCTTCATTCAGTGCTTTCATAGCGCCATCAAGTGCTTCGTCACTGAGTCTGCCACCGGCGAACATACCGGTCACTTCGCTTACAAGATCGTCAATATCCCTTGCCGCTTTTGCGCCGCCCTGTTCATGGGCAGCAACAACGAGCAGCCCGTTTTGTCCGAGAAGGTATTCAGGCGTAGTATTTAGCGCCTTCGCCAACTTCTCCACAATTTCAAGCTTGGTAGGTTTACGAGTGCCCAGCTCATAATTCTGGATGGTCCTCGCTGTTACAGATACTTTTTCGGCGAGCTGCACTTGTGTAAGGTTCGCTTCCAACCTCTTCTCTTTCAGCTTATCCTTGAAACTCATAAGGCACCTCTTTCTAAAAACTTTTATGGACACGAACAGAAGTTTCGCTTGGCCTATTGACACGAAATAGTCGTTCATGCTATGCTAAGTTTAACGCGAACGCCTTGTTCGTGATAATAATACCACACGAACAGTGCGTGCGTCAACAGAAACACGAAAGTTATGCGCATTTTGTCGTAACTTTCCTGCACATGGAGGTAGGCTATGACGAACACACATTGCCGGAAGGCGTATGTCTCTGTCAATTTGGATGTTGATGAAGAAGGGGTATGTCATCCTCGGTTTATCCGGTGGGAGAATGGCCTGATTTTTCAGATCGACCAAATCTTGTACAAATGCCGTGCAGCTTCTAAAAAAGTTGGAGGCGGCGGTATTCGTTATACTGTGATGATCCGTGGGAGGGAATCGTACCTCTTTCAGGAGGGAACAAAATGGTTTGTAGAAGCAAAGGAGGGAGCCAGATGATTTTATCGCACAAAGAGATTGAAGAAATCGCTGCGGCGGTCACAAAAGATTTTAACGAGTTCTTTTTCGGACCCGATACGGATGGGAGGCGATTGCCTCGCGGTACGCCGATTGACCAGTTTGCCCGTGAATATCTCGGCCTGAATGTTTCGTTCGCTTATTTGTCTGAGGACGGAAGCATCTGCGGACTGACCGCTTACACCGATACCGAGTACATCGTGGAGGACAGAGGCTTTCAGCGCAAAATTCCGCTGCACCGAAACGAAGTTCTGATGGACAGGAACTTTATCGAGCCTTCACAGATTCGCAAGCTCTGCGGGAAAAGGCGGTTTACACTCGCCCATGAGTGCGCCCATCAAATCCTGTTCCAGATGGAGACAGACAAAATCCGGGAAGCTTGTCGGCGGAAATACTCCGCCCGGACAGCCTATTCGCTCCGGGAGCTAAAGACCCGCGAGGACTGGAATGAATGGCAAGCCAATGTCTTAGGCGCGGCCATCCTGATGCCCCAGCGGGAAATTGATCTTGCCGTTGCGTACTATGCCAGAGGCCGGAAACTCGTCAGCTATGATGGAACTTATGCCTATTGGGATAAGGTTGCCCTTGATATGATCTGCCAGCAGTTCGGCGTTTCCAAGACAGCCGCAGTCATCCGGCTGAGACAGCTCGGCCACTTGGAAACACGGCCATACAGCGAGTACAACGATCCTTTGGAGGTGTGGGCATGAAGAAAAGCATCCGTGTGTCTGAGCCTTCCCCTGAAATGCAGGAGAAAATCCGTAGGGCGCGATGCGCCATTGTCAACCAGAAGATGCGCATGGTGAAATGCCCATATTGTAGGCATAACGCTATCGCTGTATTCGAGGATTCCCGTGGTCACATACAGGCCAAGTGCAAAGCCTGTGGCCGGGAAACCGTATTTGATGTGATCAACATGAGACGGTTATACCTCCGCCTTCACAGAAGGTAAGGAGATAACAAATACAATTCAATATTTTATAGCTGTGCTGTGGAGCCGCTGATTGGTGAGTCTTCCTAATGCCGCATGAACAGAGTTTTCTAAGCTCTGTTTTATCGGTATGGGAAGATCAGCTCACCGTCATGCGGCTCTTTTTTAGTCTTGTCCATCCGCTGCTCCGAGCCAGCGGAAAGGACAAGGCAATGAAAAGAATCCCCAAAACACCCGTTGAATTCGACTACGACCTCTGGACTACCGAGGACGGCAAGTGCATGGTGCGCGTGAAGGCTACCGGTGAGACTACGGAGGTTGACCGCGAGGTCATGAAAGCACTCCGCAATGAGGAAAAGAAGCTACGGCGCTCTTACACAGTTGGTGGAGCATCAGATAAGGAAGACGGAGAAGAAAGGCAGTCATCCACCATACTTTCGCTGGACGCAGCACCCGACGAAGATGTCAGGTCATCGTCGTGGTTGACTGATCCGAAAAACTACTCAGAAGAAATTGTGACTGGCATCCTGATTGAAGAATTTAAGCTGACGCTTACATCACTTCATCTAAGCGTTTTTGAAAATTGTGTGATGAATGGGATGACTGTCCGAGAGTATGCTGCAACATTTGGGATTAGCAAATCCTATGCGTCAAAGATAGAAAAAGCTGTAAAAGAAAAACTCAAAAATTTTTTTGAATTTTGAGTGGACAAATCTCAAAAAAATGTCCGTTGTAAAGTGAAGGGGTCAAACAAGACCACCTTCACGGAACCTTGAAAACAGAATATCCAGTGCTGCGGATCTTTCCTCTTTTCTCGAAGCGACTTGCCTTCTGCCGCCAAGACCTTCCTACGGGAAGCGAGCGATCAACAGAGAGGCTAAACTGCCGTGTGGTGCGGCTGTTCGCCATGATGGAGAAGTTGGGTATAATGATACTTCCGTTCCCGGGTTGCCGGGGGCGGCTCGGAGCGTTCCTCGGAGGGGTGAGAGTCCCATGATACCGATTAACCGTTGGTAGTCCGCAGCATTCCCGGAGCCGCAAGGCTCTTCCGGCAGGGGTGCGAGCTGCAAATATGCCGGAACACGAAACAAACCAATTAGCTACATTCAGCATATAAGTTTTCAGAATGAAAACTATGTGGCGGAGTGTCCCTAACCGGCGCTCCGCCATATCCTTTTGTCCTGAATACAAGTTCACATCATCAGGGAGGTGTTTGTAATATGATGAGCGTAGAAACCATGAGAAGCGTCAACCCGAAGACGGTTGACCGCAGTACCCTTGTCCAGCGGGACAGCATCCGGCTTGAGCCTGCGGCTGCGCAGGATGACCGGCTGCGGGATTTTATCCGACAGATCAGAAACCCGTATTGCTATCTGGACGGGAAGACCGTCGTGAAGATCAGCTTCTCGAAGACAGACACCACCTTGGAGGACTGTCTGGAACATTATCTGAGAGGACTTTGATTATGAACAAACTGAATCTTTTCGCCCGGTTCTATGGACAAGCGATTGAGCCTGTGATACAATGAAGTCAGGTCAAAAAAGAATACATGGACTAAGCCGCTGCCCTTGAGGGTCATGTGGCTTTATCGTGTTTTCCTCATACAAGAAGCAGAAGCCTTCGTCTTTCTGATTTGATGTATCACACCAAACAGAAAACGGAGGTTATTTTTATGCCCGGAAAAGTTTACCGGACGGCAATTTACTGCCGCCTGTCCCGTGAAGATGGAGATAAGGTTGAAAGCAACTCCATCGCAAGCCAACGAGCCATTTGCGAGGACTACATCGCAAGGCATGACGATCTGGAAATCGTCTGCGAGCCATTCATTGATGATGGTTATAGCGGCGTTTCCTTCAATCGTCCAAACTTCAAAAAGCTCGAAGACGCAATCCGCAAAGGCGCGATTGACTGCATCGTGGTCAAAGACCTCAGTCGCTTTTCGAGGAACTACATCGACGGCGGTCGGTATCTGGAAAAGATATTCCCGCAGCTCGGCATCCGCTTTATCGCGGTCAACGACGCTTACGACAGCCTGACCGGCGATCCGCAGTCGGATTCCTTTGTCATCCCGTTCAAAAACCTCATCAACGACTCCTACTGCAAGGATATATCCATGAAAATTCGATCCAGCTTGGAGGTCAAGCAAAAGAACGGTGAGTTCGTCGGGGCGTTCGCTCCCTATGGCTACAAGAAATCGCCGGATAACAAAAACCAGCTCATCGTCGATGAGGCCGTCAGCGAGTATGTGCAGATGATCTTTGCCATGTACAAGGATGGCTTCTCCATCGGTCGCATTGCCGCAAGGCTGAATCAGATGGGTGTGCTTTCCCCTATGGAGTATAAGCATTCGGCGGGGGTGAAGTTCGATACCGTCTTCAAGACCGGCGACACTGCAAAGTGGACTTACAAGGCTGTCCAGCGCATCCTCACCAATGAGGTATATATCGGTGTCCTTGCCCAAGGCAAGCGCGGTACGCCAAACTACAAGGTGCGCGTTGTGCAGCCGAAAGACGAAACCGAGTGGGTCAAGGTCGAGGGGGCGCACGAAGCGCTTGTTTCCTATGAGGATTTCATGGCCGTCAAGACCATGATGAAGCGGGATATGCGCTGCTCGCCTGATCAGGATGAGGCACACCTGTTTTCCGGCTTCCTGTTCTGCGGAGACTGCCAGCAGTCTATGACACGCAAGACCGTTCCGTCGAAGACAAAGAAATACATCTACTATGTCTGCTCGACGAACAAACATAGCCGGACCTGCAGCCCGCACAGCATCAGCGCAAAAGAGGTTGAGGAAAAGGTGTTCCGTGCCATCCATGACCAGATCGAGCTTGTGGTCAATCTGGAGAAAGCGCTTGAGATGATTGAGAGGCTTCCTTCCCAGAATCGCAAAGCGTTTAACTATGAGGCACAGATTGCGAAGCTCGAAGAAGAGATTGAGCGGTATCAGAAGCTCAAGCTCCGGCTGTATGAAGACCTCTCGGACGGGATCATCGACAAGTCGGAATACTTTGAGTTCCGCAACAGCTACACCAAAATCATTGAGGAAAAGCAGGAAGCCCTTCTCCGCGTGAAGAAAGAAATGAAGCAGTCGGTCACAACCGGAGCTACGGAACGGAATTGGGTGACGCTCTTCAAGCAGTATGAAAACATTGAAGAACTGAACCGCCGCGTCCTTATGGCGCTGGTTGACCGCATCCTGATTTATGAGGATCACGCGATAGAGATTGTCTTCAAGTACAAAGACGAGTATCAGCAGACACTTGAATATGTTCTCGGCTATGCCGACGAACTTGCCATTGCCGGATAAAGGAGGGATGAGCGTATGGCACGAAAAAGCAGAAAAAACGCAGCCGCAGAGCCGGTTTGCGAAGCAGCACCGCTGCAAATCTTCCCGACAGCCATTTATGCCCGTCTCTCCGTGGAGAATAGCGGCAAATCTGAAAAGGTGGATGTCATCACCAATCAAATCGAGATATGCAAGTCCTATATCGCAGGGTGTCCTTATCTTGATCTCGTCGATGTCTATGTGGATAACGGACGGACGGGGACGGTTTTCGATAGGCCGGAGTTCAACCGGCTGATGACCGACATCAAGAGCGGCAGGATCAAATGCCTTGTAGTCCGCGATCTCAGCCGTTTTGGCCGTGACTACATAGAAACCGGAACCTACCTTGAGCGCATTTTCCCGCAGATCGGCTTGCGGTTTATTGCAATCAAGGAACACTACGACAACTTTGATACAGACGGCTCAAATGAGAGCCTGATGATCCCGCTGCAAAACATGATCAACGCCTTGTACTCGAAGGATATTTCCCGGAAAGTCTCAACCGCCTTGAAAGCACAGATGGAGCAAGGAACCTTCCAGAAGCGCAATCTTCCGTATGGCTACCGGTGGAATGAAGACCATACAAACATGGTCATTGACGAAGAGACAGCGCAGTATGTGCGGCTCATGTTCCAGTGGAAAATCGAGGGCTGGTCAATCCCGATGATCCTTAACGAGCTTGACCGGCTGGGTGCGCCAAATACGGAGCTGCGGAAACGCCAGAACGGAACCCGCAAAGGCGACGGCTGCTCCTGCAAAGGCTGGTACAGTTCAACGCTGTACGGCATCCTGAGCAATCCGCATTATGTGGGTGATACCGTCCTTGGCCGCTCCATGAAGGCGATCTACAAGGGCATCAAATCCCATAATGTCAAGGACAAGGATAAGTGGATTGTGTTCCCGAACACGCACGAAGCGCTTATTTCCCGTGAAGACTTCCAGAAGGTGCAGGACATCCTCCAAGCGGCTTCTGAGGCTCGCCAGACGAGTATGCAGAAAACCGAGGAAATCCGGGCAACGCTCGTTAATCTGTTCGAGGGCAAAATTGTCTGTGCAGACTGCGGAAAGAAAATGTATTTCCACCGCAAGAGGATAGACAAGGACAAGCGTGGGCGCTGGTATGCTTTCTATGAGTGCAGCACCTCTGTCAACAAGCGCTATGAGCACTGTACCTCCCATTACACAAGGCAGGACACGCTCGAAGCAAATGTGCTTGCGGCGATCCAGCTTCAAGTCGAAGCAGCGCTTGACTACGACAAGCTGCTGGACAAGCTCAGGGGCAGCGAGGGCGAGAAGAACATCCGTGATCAACAGAATGCCCTTATCACAAGCTTAAATCTGAGGCTCAACGGTGTTTCTAAGAAACGGACACGCCTCTATGAAGATTATGCCGAGGGGCTTCTGGATGAAGAGGAATACTCCTTTGCCAAGAGAAGCTACGATGAACAGTACGCCGCCCTGTCTCGCCGTCTGAATGAGGCGGTACAGCGTAGAAGCAAATTCAACGAGGCCATGTCGGTCGATAACAAGTGGATCACCCTAATGAAGTCGGTCAGCACAGCAACGCGGCTTTCTCAGGATTTAGTAGACGAGTCTGTTGAATTGGTCAAAGTCCATGAGGGCGGTGCGGTGGAGCTGGTCATGAAGTACGGCGACATCTACGAGATGACCATTCAGAGTATCAAAGAAGTTCAGGAGGCGATGTAAGATGAGCAAAGACTACACAATCGGCATCTACATCCGTCTCTCTATGACTGATGAAGATACCGGCAGCGGCAACAAGGCCGAAAGTGACAGCATAGGCAATCAGCGTATGCTCATCAACCGATACCTTGACAACCATCCGACGCTATCCAAATATCCAAGATTGGAGTTTGCGGATGACGGTTATACCGGGACAAACTTTCACCGTCCTCAGTTTACGGCGATGATGGAAAAAGTCCGGCACGGAGAAATCAACTTGATCTGCGTCAAGGATTTTTCCCGCTTCTCTCGTGATTACATAGAGACGGGGAACTACCTTGAATGTACCTTCCCATTCATGGGTGTTCGCTTTATCTCTATCAACGACGGCTATGACAGCGATGATTATAAGGGAACAACCGGTGGCCTTGAGGTTGTCATGCGCAGTATCATCTATGCTGCGTACAGCAAGGATCTCTCGGTCAAAACGACAACTGCAAAAATCCAGATGATGAAGCAGGGCAAGTATGTGGGCGGCTACGCTCCCTACGGCTATGTGCTTCACCCGGAAATCCGCAACAAGCTTAAACTTGACCCGGAGGCCGCAGAAGTCGTTCGCAGGGCCTTCGATGAGGCTTTGCAGGGCATGAACACATCACAGATTGCTCTTGGCCTGAACGATGACAACATTCTAACGCCGGGACAGTATTTCAAAGGCAAGCATCCTGACAATAAGAAGTTCAGCTCCATGAGCGATAAGATAAGCTGGACGGCATCTATGGTCTATAAAATCCTGACCAACTATGTTTATACCGGAGCGACAGTAGGCCACAGGCGCAAGTCCGGCGGTGTCGGCTCACGGAAGAGCATCCCGCAGGATCGAGAGGACTGGATTGTCGTTGAGGGGATGCACGAAGCTATTGTCAGCAAAGAAGAGTTTGAACGAGCTCAGTCCGTTATCCGGGGCGGCGTAAAGAAGCCCACACGGAACCCGCGCTATTATCCGCTCAAAGGACTTGTGTGCTGCGGCAACTGCAAACGCGCTCTAACCAGACGCAAGCGTAGGAATGAAAGTGTCTACTTCTTTGAGTGTACCCACTCAACGCATGACCGCGATACGGATTGCCCGATTGGCGAAAGATACAGCGAAGCATGGCTTGAGACCGCTGCCTACAACGCGATAGGGCAAATGCTCGCTCTGGTCGAAAAGACCGCAGTAAAAGAGCACGAGATCAGTAAACGCAGGAAATCTGCTATCTCAGAATGCGCGGACACGATCCGCGATTTGCAAAAGCAGTCGGAACAGCTCAAGGCAGTCAAACTCAGGTTGTATGAGAAGTACACTTCCGGCAGTATCACAAAGGTTGAATACCTCAAACGGAAAGCTGAGATGGATGCCAAGATTGCCGAGAACGAAGAAGCAATCCGCAAAGGCCACGAGCGGATGCAGGAGCTTGATTCTGAGCATCCCTGCTCTGATGAGCGACTGGACAAGGTACTCAGCGAGTATCAGAAGGACGAGGGGCTTACCTACGAGCTTGCCCATGCGTTGATTGACGCTATCTATGTTTACGGACAGGACAGCATCGAAATCGTCTGGAAATTCAAAGACATCTTTGAAGATATGGAGGGAAAGGAATGACTGTTGCGGTTTATGTGCGAGTGGCTACGGTAGAACAGATTAGCTCTGGTGATGCCAAGGGAAATACAACTGTCAAGGCTCAATAGAGATGCTGCAAGCCGTTCACGGGTGGTTGTTCACCTATGAACGGCTTGTAAAATCTCAAAATTTTTTTAGTTCCTACTTGACACAAGAAGACATGAGCCGGTTAGGGCGAAACTACTTGCAGGTAGGGTTTTACACGGAAATGC
>ERZ1643246.1949-NODE-1949-length-21038-cov-9.792689_pt1 | contig 21038 bp, 20 predicted proteins | sample MGYA00579265_ERZ1643246 | MGnify/ENA primary metagenome ERZ1643246 (study PRJEB29033, sample SAMEA4952261) | chicken gut metagenome | biome: Broiler Chicken; feature: Gastrointestinal Tract; material: Caecum | place: Ireland | collected 2018 | study: Broiler...
TTTACACGCGGATCAAATGCTGCCGGAAGGATATAATCCGGATTCAGCTCTTCATCACTTACAAGACCTGCAATTGCATATGCTGCTGCAACTTTCATCTCATCATTGATATCGGATGCTCGCACATCGAGAGCTCCGCGGAAGATGCCCGGGAAGCAAAGTACGTTGTTTACCTGGTTCGGGAAATCGCTTCTTCCTGTAGATACGACTGCTGCTCCTGCCGCTTTCGCCTCATCCGGGAAGATCTCCGGTGTCGGGTTCGCACAAGCGAAGATGATCGGATCTTTTGCCATGCTGCGTACCATATCCTGTGTCAGCGTGCCAGGTGCGGATACTCCGATAAATACATCAGCTCCTTTGATCACCTCTGCAAGAGTTCCTTTCTCATGGTTGAAGTTTGTAATCTTTGCCATCTCTTCCTTGATCGGATTCAGATAATCTCTTCCTTCATAGATTGCTCCGTGGCGGTCTGTCATGATAACGTTTTTAAGACCCATGGACATAAGCAGTCTGATGATGGCGATACCGGCTGCGCCGGCACCTGAAGTTACAATCTTGATATCTTCGATCTTCTTGCCGACAATCTTCAGTGCATTGATCATACCTGCAAGTGTAATAACTGCTGTACCGTGCTGGTCATCATGGAATACCGGAATGTCACAGCACTCTTTCAGACGTTTCTCGATCTCGAAGCATCTCGGAGCCGCGATGTCCTCCAGGTTGATTCCTCCGAAGCTTCCTGCAAAAAGGCTTACAGCTTTCACGATCTCATCTACATCTTTTGATCTGACGCAGAGCGGAATCGCATCTACATCGCCGAACTCTTTGAACAGGACACATTTACCTTCCATGACCGGCATACCTGCTTCCGGTCCGATATCACCAAGCCCCAGTACTGCTGTTCCGTCTGTGATGACTGCCACAGTATTCCAGCGTCTTGTCAAATCAAAGCTCTTGCTCGGATCTTTCTGGATCTCCAGGCAGGGCTGTGCAACTCCCGGTGTGTAGGCAAGGCTTAAAGCCTCCTTGGAATCCACCGCTGCACGGCTCTTAATCTCGATTTTACCTTTCAGTTCATAATGCATTTTTAATGATTCTTTTGCGTAGTCCATAACTGCCTCCTGTTGTTTATTCTATTGAAAGCATACAAATGTAATCTGATGTACTTTCTGAGTATACAGATATACCTTCGTATTTTATACACTCCGCTATTATTATACTTCTTTTTTTTATGTATGGCATTATTTTTTTCAAAACAAAGACATTTTTTTGATTTTTTATGCATATCGAAGGTTAAAATATGTATTTTTATGCATTTTATCGTGCATATATGCATAAATTTTATTTTTATAAATTTCTTCTTGCATAATTATAAGTTCTGGTGTATAGTAATCTGTAGCTTGTCACAGCGATAAATCCAACAAAAACCGCTTCCGGAAAACCAGACGGTAAAATTAATAAAAATACATTCAGGAGGATACAAAAATGAGTAAAGAAAAAGTAGTTTTAGCATATTCAGGCGGACTTGACACAACCGCGATCATCCCGTGGCTGAAAGAGACGTTTGGCTATGACGTAATCTGCTGCTGCATCGACTGCGGGCAGGGCGAGGAGCTTGACGGACTTGACGAGAGGGCAAAACTCTCCGGAGCTTCCAAATTATATATTGAAAATATTGTTGACGAATTTGCCGAGGATTTCATCATGCCGTGCGTAAAAGCAGGCGCTGTATATGAAAACGCATATCTGCTGGGAACATCCATGGCTCGTCCTGCCATCGCAAAGAAACTGGTTGAGATTGCACGTAAGGAGGGCGCTGTTGCCATTTGCCACGGCGCTACAGGAAAAGGAAACGACCAGATCCGTTTCGAGCTTGGCATCAAGGCTCTCGCTCCGGACATCAAGATCATCGCTCCGTGGCGTATGACAGACCTCTGGACAATGCAGTCCCGTGAAGATGAGATCGAATACTGCAAAGCACACGGCATCGATCTCCCGTTCGATACAAAACACAGCTACAGCCGTGACCGTAACCTGTGGCATATCAGCCATGAGGGTCTGGAGCTGGAAGATCCATCTGTAGAACCGAATTATGACGATCTCCTTGTACTTACAGTACCGCCGGAGAAAGCTCCCGACGAGCCGGAATATGTGACAATGACATTTGAGGCAGGTGTTCCGAAGACGATCAACGGCAAAGAAATGAAAGCAGCCGATATCATCAAAGAGCTCAATACACTGGGCGGAAAACACGGCATCGGCATCATCGATATCGTGGAGAACCGTGTAGTAGGTATGAAATCCCGCGGTGTATATGAGACACCGGGCGGAACAATCCTTATGGCAGCTCACCAGCAGCTGGAAGAGCTGATCCTCGACCGCGCTACATATGAAGTGAAAAAAGAGATGGGCAATAAGCTTGCTCAGGTTGTATATGAAGGAAAATGGTTCACACCGCTCTGCGAAGCGATCCGCGCATTTGTTGATGTGACACAGCAGTATGTAACAGGTGAAGTAAAATTCAAACTGTACAAAGGCAACATCATCAAAGCCGGCGAGACTTCCCCGTATTCCCTGTACAGCGAGTCACTGGCAAGCTTCACCACTGGCGATATGTATGACCACCACGATGCAGACGGATTCATCACACTGTTCGGCCTGCCGCTGAAGGTCCGTGCAATGAAGATGCAGGAGCTGGCGAAAGAGAATCAGAAATAAAAATCATATTATCTATTTGCATAATAATAAAGTGTATCCCGGCCCGGACAATTCTACTCGTAAGATACTAACTTATGAGTAGAATTATCCGGGCCGGGATATATTAATATCACAGATATTTTTTAATTCTTAAAAATCCATTTCATGATCGGATAGAATACCCAGAAGGATATTGCGCAGTTGATCAGCATTGTCACAACATCCGCCACAACTGTACCTGTTCCTGCTCCCAGAGCATTCATAAGAAATGTATATACGGGAACTTTATATATTCCCTGAAGAGCTGCCGCTCCTATCGTGATGATAACATAGGCAAGCCCATACCATGCTGCAGCTTTCCATACATTTCCTTCAGATTTGAACGTGACCTTCCTCTGTGTGAAGAAATTGATCACCATGTTCTTCCCCATATTTGGTGATATAAGAAGACAGCTGTTTCTGATATAGCTGATCATCCTCTACGATTGCTGTTCTGATCATCTGTGTTTTCTCCGTTCCTTTTATTTGTCTTCATTTATTTTAGACGATTTCACAGAACCATTCAATGTATTAATTTGAATTTATTACTCACATCCGATCAGAACCTTTTTCCCCTGAAATGCAAATCCATACTTCCTTATCCTTTCAGCCGGAAATCCTTTTGACGATAATACAGTATCATATTTTTTATCATCGATCTGTCTGAGCGCTGACTGTACTGTAGCAGACAGATCTTTTTCATCCTCCGGATCTCTCACCTTAAACTCCATAATAAAGGCATTATCTTTCGGATCATATGGCTCCAGTATCACATCATACCTGCCAAACCCGCTTTCCCTGTTAGACATAATACTGTATCTGTCCTCCAGTTCCACGATAAGCCCCAGCACAAAGCCATGATAAAAGCGCTCGGGTTCTGTTTCCTGTGATGGTTTTCTTCCCGTATCAAAAAAGCTGAATGTAGAAACCGCTACTCGGTTCATATATACATTCATCGCTTTCAGATCAGACTGCAGCAATGCCCGGACAAAATCATTGTATCCACTGTCATAATCAGCAAACCATCCGTGAATCATATTTTCAAACATGATTCTTACTTCCCGATTTGTCAGCGACAGACTGTATATTGTGCGTCCTGTCTGCATAAGAAATTCTGTTTTTACGACTTTTAAATATCCGCTTGCCAGAAATAAACTCCAGACTGCGCTTTCTCGTTCATCCAGCTGTTCATAAATAATCTGTTCATCCAGTTGGGTTTCGATCGGCTCTCCCCTGAGCAGGTTTTCAAAATCTGTTTTAATATCTTTACTGCCCCGCTGTATCAGTTCGTTGGCAAGATGGTTAGAACTTGTATTTGCCCAGTACGTCTGAAATTTCCCGGTATCCAGAAAATTAATGATAGACCATGGATTATAAATATCCGTCAGACTTCCAAATGTAAAACCGTCATACCAGTTTTTCACATCTTGTTTCTGATCTGACATTCCATATTCTTCCAGAGCAGAAAACACTTCATTTTCCGTAAATCCGAAACAGTCCGCATATTCTTCTGATGTCGTAGTCACGACTTTCAGATTATTCAGGTCGGAAAAAATCGACTCCTTACTGATCCGTGTGATTCCTGTAAGAATTGCGCGCTCCAGATACGGATTATTTTTAAATGTTGCATTGAAAAGACTCCTTGTAAAAGTTACCAGTTCATCCCAATAACCTCCTGTATAAGCCTCAAGCATAGGCGTGTCATATTCATCCAGCAGAATGATCGTTTTCTTCCCATAATATTTATAGAGATACCCGCTGAGCCTTCTTAAAGAAATAGACACTTCCGAGTCCGACATATCCGAAGACACTTTATAAAAATACTCCTTTTCCCTGTCATTGAGCAGTTCTCCCCGGGCCAGAAAATCATAGTGATTATACAGATCCACAATGCTCTCACATATTTTACTTCTTACTTCCTGATAGGAATTTTCTTTAATATCAGAGAAGCTGAGCATGATTACAGGATATGTCCCCTGTAACTGTCTATATTCCATGTGGTTCCATACTTCAAGTGATTCAAACAGTGATTCATCTGCATGATCAACAGAAAAGAAGTTTTCAACTGTACTCATCATTAATGTTTTTCCGAATCGTCTCGGTCTGGTGATCAAAGTGACCTCATCCTTGGATTCCCACCACTCCGGAATAAATTTTGTCTTATCTATATAAAATGCATTTAAGTCCCGGATCTTTCTAAAATCCTGAAGTCCGATACCGACTGTCTTAGGCATATGAGCACCTCCCTTTCACATCAAAAGATTATTTTCATTATAACCTAAAAATGTATCTTGGTACAGTGCAAAGCTTTCTGTTTTTACCGCGTTTACTGCTTTCTATAAATTGTTTTACAGAGGCAAATCCTTCTTTTCAAACCATATGATACCTGCTGCGTACAGGCAGACAGATATCACCAGCATGATCACAAACCCATGAGTATATCCGCTTCCCTCTATGATTTTCTGCGTATCGTAGAGGGTATTTAATGTAAAATATTTCAAAAAATCCAGACTGTCGGACAGCTTGATAAACAGACTTACCACAAAAAAGTACAACGGTATTCCCGCACCAAAAGTCAGAGAATTTTTCGAACTATTAAAAATGCAGGAAGAGCAGAAACAAATGCTGCTGATAGCCAGATGATAGAGAAATGCACCTAAATTAAGCGATAAAAAAGTATCCACATCTAATGCATCCGGCTGAAAAGCATTTGCAGCAGCAATTCCAACGATGGAAGAAATCCCGTCATATTCCCTTTATCAACTTTTTCGGCGATCATACGATTACCGACCATAATAGAATAAACCATTGGAAATACGATCGCCATAAGTGCATAAAACGAGTTCGACATAAAACTGCATAAAATATTCTTCAAGTGTATGCTTTTCTTCTTTCAGAAAATTGATGCGGCACTTTGACAGTACAGCGATCAAATCATTGATCTCACTGTCGTTAATTGATACGACCATCTGATTTTGTTCTTCTTTATATTCCGCTCCGGGATAACTCTGCCTTGCAAGAGCTAAGCTGGTGCTGTCCGAAAATTCAATCTTATAAGTCTTGAACTGAGAATGACGCAGGTCGTCAATCGTCACTTCCTGAATCAGTTTTCCTTTCCGTATCATGCCTATCCTGTCACAGGTCTTTTCTACCTCCACAAAAATGTGAGAAGACAGAATAATTGTCTTGCCTTTCCCTTTTTCCTGCTCAACTAATTCTATAAATCGATTCTGCATCAGAGGATCGAGACCGCTTGTCGGCTCGTCCAGCAGCAGGATATCCGGATCATGCATAAATGCAGATACGATTCCGATTTTCTGTTTCATGCCTTTGGACATTCTTTTCATGCCGGTATCCGGATTTATTTCGAAAAATTCCAATAGTTTTTCAGCATAAGAGAAGTCTTTCTGCTTTCTCATTTTAGCGATCAATTTCAGGTAGGCAAGCCCTGTCATATCATCCGGAAACGAAAGTTCTCCGGGCAGATAACCGACATGACGCTGGATTTTCTTCTGTTCTTTCCAGCAATCCATCCCCTAATGAGGCTGTAAAAGGCATCCTTTCTCCTGTCAAAAGCACTATATATTAGGCGAGCAGATAAAAAAAGAGTTTTTATTACTCATATCGGAAGATGCAAAGAATATACCTGCAAACTTTGGAACCCTGCAAATATTATTAGAATATCAGATTTCTGCTGTACTGGGCGTAATAAATTACTGGTTCCAAAAGGGGAAACCTGTTTCCGAGCACGAAATACTGCAAAAAATATATGAGATTTCATCGAACGGTGTTTTAAAATCTCTTCAGGCTGAATTAAGTAATGTAAATGATAATGCAGTATAAACGGAACTCGATTTTATTTATTCTCATATAGGCGGAGCAGCTCCCGAAACTCTTCATTTCCCTGCAGGAATGCATAATCCTCCCCTGTTTTCATCTCTGCCAGCAGCCCCGGCAGTATTTTCTCCGCATAAATCTCCATCGCTTTGTCATACTTTCTTCCGAAATTTTCTTTCCCGTATATATGGCAGTAAAACGCAGACTCCGACATATGCTGGGGCTCCGTCAGCATCCGGAGCGCTTCTCGGATATATGCAATACTTTTTCCTGCGTCCTTCTTCTTTAACGCCAGATCCATTGGCAGGAGCAGGGAACTGTACCCCCATTGGTCATACAATAGAGCGGTCTGTTCCCCTGCGGAGGCGATCTTTTCCGCCCGCTTCATGTTCCCCTCCGCAAAAGCAATATTCATCAGCATAGACAGCACGATGCTGAGATCGTTGAGCACATCTGTGAGTTTCCGTTCCAGCAGCACCGCCGCCTCATCATGTTTCTCCTGTGCAAGCAGAAGACGTGCATTGAGGATTCTCTTATCTGCCTGCTGCTTCGGCAGGGAGTCGAGCATCTTTTGGGCTTTCTCATACTCTTTCTTCATTATGTATTCACTCGCCAGCATATAAGCGGCGGCATTTTTCACCTGTTCGTCCCCGCTGCATTCGGTCACGCGTTCATACCATGAATATATCTTCTCTTCATATTTTTCTCTGTCTGTACTCCAGCCGCCGGACATCATCAGTAATCCCTGCACCATGGACGCCATCATATGGATCAGTTTCCCACAATTCGGATATTCGCGCACCTTCTGCTCCGCTGCGTCAAATGCCGTCTCCAGGCCCTGCTCATCCATGATCGCTGCAATCTCGTTACATATCTCTGCGATCTCATTGTCAGAGAGTTCCTCCTGAAAGCAGAGAAGCGTATTGACGTCCGTATTGAGGAGACGCGCCAACGCAGGCAGTATTGCGATATCAGGATAACTGCTGCCTCTCTCCCACTTATTAACCGCCGGGGCGGAAACTCCAAGACGCTGTGCCACCTGTTCCTGCGTAAGTCCCTGTTCTTTTCTCTTCCTGCGTATCACTTCACCCACCGGCATATCTATATCCTCCTCAGCCTTTTCCTGTTATGCATATTTCATCTTATACATAGTCTTCCTGCACACATTATACCAGTTTATATATGAACCTCACAACTGAGCCTTTTTCACAAATATGGGCAAAAAAGTAACCGGCAGTTAATATGATTAACCGCCGGCTTAATCTCTACATCGCCGTATACATCCACAAATTGTTGATCTGGTACTCCAGCCTGCTGTAATCCCACAGCTTCCCGCTGCGTACCCGGCTGTTCGGATCGTTTACCCGGATCTTGCCGTCCTCGATCCCTGTCAGCACGATAAAGTGTCCGGTCGTTGTAAAGTCTCCCGGTCTCATGCTGCATATGATCGGATGACCGTTTCCCAGAGCAGAGAAGACTGCATCCTCGCTCAGGCCCAGCTCCTCCCCGTAGATTCCAAATTGCTGCGCGCCGTCTGTCATCAAGGTCCAGCTCGTACCGGAATCTCCCGCATAGTATCCGTTCTCGGCAGAAAACTGAGCCACTTTATACGGCGTCACCGTATTGTCTCCGGTGAGCCCTGCCGCCACCATGGCAATCGCCGTCGGACCGCACCCGTTGACAGCAATCATGTCGTCCGCATAAAAGGCGTATCCCCATCGTTCATCCCACTGCAGGAGCAGAGGAATCTCTCCCTGCACTACCTCGCCGACTGTCTCCGCCGGCGGCGTATCTTTCTTATCCGGATAATCAAAGACAAAATCTACGGTCTCTTCATTGTTTTCCAGCAGTTCGATCAGCTGGTCCGGGTACTGGTCTTTATTTGCCATAATTTCCCGTACTTTCGGATTGACCAGAGACATCACTGCCAGGCTGCTCTGCCCACTGACAGCATCTTTTACCCATAGCACTGCCATGACCATCGGGATAATAAGCACAATACAGAGTATGCTCTTCAGGATTCTGCGCCTTCTTCTCCTCTTTCTCTTTTTGCCGCGCTTTCTTTCTCTTCCGCCTCCTGTATACAGACTTTCCTCATATCTGTTTACTCTATATCTGCTCCCCTGGTATCTTTTCCCCTTGTATCTACTTTCGCTTTCCCAGTCCTCCCGCATAAGGGCATCTCCTCCTTTTTCATAAGGAGATTATACCTGGCCTTTCCGACGAACTTTTAAAAAGAATTCTTAATATTTTACGACACAATCTTTAAGAAAAAATTAGCGCCGGCATAAACCGGCGCCGATTAAGATGACTCTTTAATCTTCCCTGTCATTCGTAAGATTCAGCCTATCGAAGATATAGAACATCAGTCCCATCAGCATGCCCACTACACACGCCAGCACCATTCCCGAGAGCTGGATGCTTCCGAACTGTACAGTGATACCGGACAGACCGACCACAAAGATAACAGAAGTCATCGCCATATTTCTGGATTTATTATAATCCACCTGTGACTCTACCAGAATACGGATACCCGATGTTCCGATCATACCGTACAGTAAGAACGAGATACCTCCGATGACAGGACCCGGGATCGTATTGATCAGTGTCGTCATTTTCCCGATAAAGGAACAGATGATGGACAGCACTGCCGCGCCGCCGATCACGTATACGCTGTAGACCTTTGTCATCGCCATGACACCAATATTCTCTCCGTATGTCGTCGTCGGCACAGATCCGATCAGACCTGAGAGCATACTGGAGAAGTTATCTGCAAAAAGGGAACGATGGAGCCCCGGATCTTTTAACAGATCTCTTCCCACGATCTTACTGGTCACGATCTGATGCCCGATGTGCTCTGAGGTAATGACAAGCAGCACCGGTATGATGATCACGATCGCCTCCCATTTAAACTTCGGCGTAGAAAAGTTCGGGATGGAAAAGAGCGGTGCTGCTGCAACCTCTGAAAAATCTACGATTCCACAGGCAAGAGCAGCTATATATCCCGCAATAATGGCGATCAGAATCGGGATGACCGACAAAAATCCGCGGAATAAAACAGAGCCGAGCACTGCAACGAGAAGTGTCACAAGAAATACGATTACATTTCTGATATCGATCACTTCATCCGTAAGTCCTGCATTTGACGCCGCTGTTCCTGCAAGTTCCAGACCGATCAGGGCTACTACAGGGCCCATTGCCGCCGGCGGCAGCACTACATCAATCCAGTCAGAACCGAATTTGTAGATTAAAACAGCCAATACACACCCGAGGAATCCCACTACAACAAATCCGCCCAGCGCGTATTCATAGCCCCACTTTGAGATAACCACGCCCGCCGGTGCCAGAAAAGCAAAGCTGGATCCCAGATACGCCGGTGCCCTTCCCTTTGTGATCAGGATAAAGAGAAGCGTACCGATTCCGTTCATAAAGAGCACAACCGCGGGGTTAATGCCGAATACAAACGGCACCAGCACGGATGCGCCGAACATCGCAAACATATGCTGGATGCTCAGAGGCACCAGCAGTTTAAATGGTACTTTCTCTTCCACCTGAATGATTCTTTTGTTTTCCATGTAAGTCCTCCTGTTCTCTCATTCTCATCAGTAACTACATCTTTTACATTTTATCATACTGACATACAAAAGGAAAAGGGCTTTTACTTCCATACTTCCTGTATGACCCGCATTACATTTCCATATGCGATCTTATCGATTTGCCGCGGCGTGATCCCCTTTTTTCTCATCGCCTCCCATACTTTTTCTATATCCTGAACGCCTTGTATACCGTCTGGAAGGGAATCCGGGTCAAACCCATCAAAATCCGTTCCCATGGCTACTGCATCCTCGCCGGCTTTTTTTATCATCCACAGGGCATGGTTTGCAATGTCTTCTACAGACACCCTGCCGACATCATTTTTTCCTCGTCTCTCCTGCAGAAATTCCGAATAGAAATTCAGGCCCGCCACACCTCCGTTTTCTCCCAGCGCACGGAGCATCTCGTCGCTCAGGTTTCTTGGATGTCGGCAAAGACTTCTGGCATTTGAATGGGAAGCTGCCACCGGATATCTGCTGTATCTGATACAGTCCCCAAACCCACCGTCCGAGAGGTGGGATACGTCCACGATCATTCCCAGCTCATTCATCCTCTTCACCGTCCGTATTCCAAAGTCTGTAAGACCCTTTTCCATAATATTTCTGTCACGGCTGTTCGGATATCCGATACAATTCTCATAGTTCCATGTCAGGGTGACAAGGCGGACGCCTTTTTTATACAGTTCATCCAGCCGGGAAAGCCTGCCGTTTAAGACGCCGCCCTCCTCTACCGTAAGGATGCCTGCCGTCCGATTTGTGCAGGTACTGTTTTCTACAGCATTAATCGGTATATCTGCAGCGGTTTCTGCAATCAGAAAATCCCCGCCGCTCTCTTTCCAGGCATACTCTGTCATGTCAAGTACAGCTTCATAGGCTGCATCCCAGAGTTCTCTGTTCTCTGCTCTGACCGGAGAATTCTTGTCCGCGTATGTACTGATACCTGTCAGTTTTTTCCCGTAATCAGCCGCATTTACATAACAGGCAAAGAACTGTGACGCCCCTGCCAGTTTCAGCCTTTCAATATCCACTGACAGATAATTTTTTTTCAGATTCCCGTACGCATGATTTTTTACGATCTCGCTTAGAGTATCGCAGTGCATATCAATCCATTTCATCTCATTTCTCCTTTCTCTGTAATATATTCAGTCACATAATTCATATATAACCGTGCCGTTCTTCCTGCCATATGTATAATTTACCATTTTCTTACATACTCTAACATACATCCGTCCTGTTTGTCAGGATAGAAAAAAGAACTATGCAAGGAGAACTTATGGAACCTAAAATCGGAATTATCGTCTGCGGATTTACCCGGAACCGTCAGTTTGTCACCAACCCGTATATACAGTCTGTCCGCTATGCAAAAGGGATTCCTCTGGTGCTTCCCGTTGTACGCAGCGATCACCTGCTTGATGAATACACAGCCCTCTGTGACGGTTTCCTCTTCTGCGGGGGAGACGATATCACCCCGCTTCTCTTCGGGGAGGAACCTCAGACCGGAAACGGGAAGACCTGTGTCACTGTCGATCTCTTCCAGATCCGCCTTATGAAAAGAATCCTGCGTTCGCGTAAGCCGATTTTTGCCATCTGCCGGGGAATGCAGATCTTAAGTGTTGCGTGCGGAGGAACTGTCTGGCAGGATATGTCGCTTATTCCACGGAAAACGATTGACCATATGCAGCAATCATCCGTACGAAGTGAAGTCAGTCACCGGATCCGGACAGCGGAAGGGAGCCGCCTCAGGAAATATATCGGATCCTGTCTTTTTGTAAACAGTTTTCACCATCAGGCTGTAAATGAACCGGGAGAAAATGTACAGATATGCGCCCGGGCATCGGATGACACCATCGAAGCGGTGGAAATCCGGGATCATCCCTTTGCTATAGGTGTTCAGTGGCATCCCGAATGTATGTACCGCTCCTCACCGGAAATGCGGGGACTTTTCCACGAATTTGTTCTCCATTCACTCATAAACCGGGATAAATCCGGACATACTAGTCCCTGAATTCATATAGTACAAGGAGGTTATGACAATGTCAGAGATTTCAATTCTTGATCTTCAGAATCTGCGTCATCTCATCGGCGGCTATTCCACTACCCACTGTAAGATGACAGACTATGCTTCGAAAGCTGAAGATCCGGAGATCAAAAAGCTGTTTCAGGATGCGGCTGATTCTGCCATGAAGAATAAGCAGGAACTTATGAAGTTCCTGTAATGCAATGATAACAGCATACAGAATCAGGCATCGGAACAAAGAAAAACTAATTCAGAGAGGTATCAGAATGGACGAAAAGACAATGGTTGCCGACGCGCTTGTCGGCATAAACGGTGAACTGAAAATGTTCGGGGATATGATCCCTCAGACAGAAAACAAAGAACTGAAACAGTGCCTGAAACAGATCCGCAACCAGTGCGAAATGTCTCAGGAGAAGATGTACGATGCGGCAAGAGAACGCAGTTACTACGTTCCGGCCGAAAAGGCAACCCAGGCGGAAATTGATCATGTAAAATCAATCGTGCAGATGAATTAAAAAACAGGGACACCCCTGACTGCAGTTGGGGACGTAGTAAACCTGATTTAAGATTTACTACGTCCCCATTCGCACTTATTTCATAAAATATACTGTTCAATTGCTTTTGCCGCACCGTCATTTCTGTTCGTCTCTGCAATATAATCCGCCTGTATCTTCAGCCTGTCTACTGCGTTGCCCATGGCGATCTTAAGTCCGGAAGACGCAAACATAGACAGATCATTTTCTCCGTCGCCGATGCAGGCGATCTCTTCTCTTTGAATACCAAGATGACCTGCCAATGCCGCCAGTGCTTTCCCTTTTGAGGCCTCTTTTGCATACACCTCTGCATAGATTCCGGTATACGCCGCATGAAGTGCCGGATGCACGTCTAATACTGCCTGCAGTTTTTTCTTTGCGCCCGGCGTCAGAAAGTAAAACTGAAATTCTTCCACTTCGCAGCTGTTCCTTAGGATAAACTCCTCCATATTTCGAACACAGTAAACACCTCCGGCATCTCTTCCGTAGATCATTCTCCCCGCCATCGTAAGCAGCCGTCCCTGAAGAAGATAACGGTGACGAACATGGGATGCGATACCAAAACTCCTTCCTCTGCACTGCTGAAGAAGAGGCTGCACTTCCTCCGCCGGCACAGACGCCCGGAAGATTTCTTTCTTCTTTCGTATATCCGTGACTCTTGCACCGTTTGAACTGATTACATAGCGAAACAATCCTCTGTTCGCATAGTCATCAGATGTACCTGTGCGGTGCAGCGTGCCCTCTGCCAGCCTGTGAGGGATACACTCCAGATTTCGTCCGGTTGTTGGAACTACAATCATTCCTTTTGCAGCCGCTTCTCTCAGTGCAAGAAGAATGCGGTCCGTTATCCGGCTGCGTCCATCCAGACAGGTTCCATCCATATCTACTGCAAGTAATTTAATCATATGATCACTCTTTTTCCTCTTCCGTCAGACAGATTGTCTCCAGATCATCCGGCACATACAGATTGCCGCTGTAGTACTGTCTGCCTTCCGCTGTATATCGTTCCTTTCTTCTCCCGATATCCGAATCTTCCGTATGATAGAGTACCAGATTCTCAACATGGAGCTTTTCCGCCGTTATACACGCATCCTTTACCGTAGAATGGTGTTTCTCATAAGGCGCATAAATCTCCGCATCCTCGGCAAGACAGAACGCTTCGTGAAGAAGCCACCTGCTCCCCTGCACATACATCCGCTCCGAGTCGTTATACGGTTCGTCTCCACAGCAGCTTAATTTATCCGTCTCATTCAAATACATAGAAAAACCATGCTGCTTGGTTTTTGACGAATGAATATTAAAAAATGTAGTCTTATGACCAATAATCTCATATACGTCCCCGTCGGATACCGGAATGAAAAGAAGGCGCTCTCCGATAAACTCTGTCTCTTTCTTCGAGAGAAGCATATGCGACATATCATCCAGTATAAGAAGGACCTTTTTATGTCCGTATATCCGGACTTTACCCTCATATACATTCTGCTTCATTGCCTGCGTAATCATGCGGATCATCCACATTACACCGAGAATATGATCCATATGCTTGTGCGTCACAAAGATATCCTGTATTTTTCTCCAGTCAATCCCGGCATCTTTGAGCTGTCTGAGAATGCCGCTTCCACCCCCGCCGTCCACGAGAAAGAATTTATCATTGTCACTGAGCACAAAACAGGTATTATAACATTCTGTCACGACTGCCCTGCCGGTTCCCAGCATTGTCATTTTCATAAATTCAGCCCTCCGCAATCTCTCTTGCCACATAAACACCGCTGGCAGATGCATGGGACAGTGAATGAGTCACACCGCTTCCGTCTCCGATCACATAGAGTCCTTTGTGGATTGTCTCCAGGTTCTCATCAAGCTGTACTTCCATATTGTAAAATTTCACTTCCACCCCATAGAGTAATGTGTCGTCATTCGCAGTTCCCGGGGCAATTTTATCGAGTGCATATACCATCTCGATAATGCCGTCAAGTATTCGTTTTGGAAGCACCAGACTTAAGTCGCCCGGTTCTGCCGAGAGCGTCGGCCGCACGAAGCCTTCCTCAATTCTTTTAGCGGTACTTCTCCTGCCGCGGATCAGATCACCGAACCTCTGCACAAGTACTCCGCCGCCCAGCATATTGGAGAGCCGGGCAATACTTTCTCCGTAGCCGTTACTGTCCTTGAAAGGTTCCGAGAAATGCTTCTCCACCAAAAGGGCAAAATTCGTGTTCTCCGTCTGTTTCTCCGGATCCTCATAACTGTGTCCGTTTACTGTCACGATACCGTTCGTATTCTCATTGGCAACAATTCCATAGGGATTCATGCAGAACGTCCTTACCTTGTCCTCAAACTTTTCTGTACGGTATACAATCTTACTCTCATAAAGTTCATCGGTCAGATGTGAGAAGATTACAGCCGGCAGCTCTACCCTGACTCCGATATCCACACGGTTGGATTTGGTCGGAATTGCGAGCCCCTCGCAGACTTTCTCCATCCACTTGCTTCCGCTGCGTCCCACGGATACAATACATTTTTCACACTCGTAAGTCTCCCCGGCACAGCTGATCCTGTATCCATTCTCCGTCTTCTCCAGATTATCCACATGGCAGTTAAAATGGAACTCTATCTTATCTTTCAGCTCCTCGAACAGATTTTCCAGCACAACATAATTGATGTCTGTTCCAAGATGGCGAACCGAAGCATCCAGAAGCTTCAGTTTATTCTGCATACACAGCTTTTTAAACTTAGTTCCCGCCGTGGAATACATCTTCGTTCCTTTGCCGCCGTAACGCACATTGATCTCATCCACATAGTTCATCAGATCTATGGCTGTATCTTTCCCGATATATTCATAGAGCGTGCCGCCGAAATCATTGGTAATATTATATTTTCCGTCCGAAAATGCTCCTGCTCCGCCGAATCCGCTCATAATGGCACAAGTTCTGCAGTTAATGCAGCTCTTTACCTTCTTTCCGTCAATGGGGCATTTTCTCTTTTCCAGAGGATTTCCTGCTTCAAATACTGCCACTTTAAGTCCGGGGGCTTTCTGTGTCAGTTCATATGCCGCAAAAATTCCTCCCGGTCCTGCGCCGATTATGATTACATCATACTTACTCATCTTTTTCTTCCTTTCTTTTATAAGACTTCCGATATCCGGCCATTCTTATATCTCTCTTTTATTATTCTTATTATGTACTGCTTTTACTCTTCATGAAGCACGGACTGTATGATCTTTTTCGTCTTTGGCAGCCAGAACTGAACAAGGGGACCGGTAAGAAATACAGCCACTACCGTTCCCGCTCCCACTGTGCCGCCCAGAATAAAGCCGAGCACTACAAAGAACAGATCGCACCCCACCCTGATCCAGCGGAACTGTACGGACTCAATCTTGTCTGACAGAATAACTGCCACGAGATCATTGGGGCCTGTTCCCGCATTACTGTTGATGACGATCGACATTCCTGCAGAAAGAATCACACATCCCAGCACCATACTCACGATGCGGACCGACATCGCAGACCCGCTGTTAATATAACCGCCCATCATCCATGTAAACAGATCTATAATCGGCCCTCCGCAGAATGCACACACAACCGTACCCGGCTTGACATATCCTCTGGTCGTCAGCAGCATCACGATCATAAGGATACAGAGCACGATTACATGGACGGTACCTACCGTCAGTCCGAATACTCTTGACAGACCCTGAATAAATACTGTAAATGTGTCTGTCCCCAGCCCGGATAACAAAAACAGCGTCACGCCGAGATGGGCGATTGTCAGCCCGATCAGAAGGACAATCAGAGCTTTTGCCCACGCAGACGCATTTCTTCCCGAAGTATCCGAAGCAAATTTTTCTTTCTTTTCCATAATATGATATCCTCCGCCTTCATTGTTTCCTTCTTACGGCCTGTGTGCTGATTGCAGTCACAAAAAGCTGCCGTTCCACTTCTTTTCAGTCTGTGGAACGGCAGCTCATTGTCATCCTGATCAGGTGGGACTATTCTACTTCTGAAAACTGGTCTTTTCCCACTCCACACAGCGGACAAACAAAATCATCCGGTACGTCTTCCCATTTTGTGCCCGGCTCAATACCGTTGTCCGGATCTCCGGCAGCCTCGTCGTAAATGTATCCGCATACATCACATACATATTTTTTCATTGTACAGTACCTCCTGTGATTTTATAAAATATTCTTTTTTTACCTTTAATACAGGGAGTTTCTCCCTCATTCATGATAGCATACCCGCATCTGTTTTTCAATCTTCTTTTTCGCTTTCCTGCAGACCGAGAATCCCTTCAACCAGTATTCTCACATCATCAAAAATATAGTCAAAAGCTCCCGCCTGACACATATTAATCAGCACCATACCGATGGGTACCGCAAGAATCATCCAGAGAATTCCGCCCATGCGGTAGCCGATATAAAGCAGTATGAGCGTGACCAGCGGATTTAACCCCACACTGTCACCAACAAGTTTGGGCTGCAGAAGCTGGTGGACCGCCTGTGTGATCACATAGATAACGACAAGCGCAACTGTCATCTTGTAGTCTCCCATAAAGAACTTGTAGACTGCCCAGGGGATCATCGCGGTTCCTGTTCCGAAGAAAGGGAGAAAATCGAGGAACGCGATCAGAAACGCCACAAGTACAAAGTATCCTGTTCCAAGCATTCCCAGTCCTATGAGAAGTATTACAAATACGACAGCCATGATCTTAAACTGTGCCTTAAAATATCCTCCCACCGCATACCGCAGGTTATCTATCACAAGAGTCATCCGCTTCTGTATAGATTCCGGGGATACTTTTTTCATCCAGTTCAGTACTTCCTCACGCTGTACGATAAAGAAATACGCTGACAGTATTGATACAAGAAGGCTGATCAGATAAGACGGCACCTGTTTTGCAATATTACCGGCAGCCGTCACTGTCGGCTCACTGATATTCGACACAAGATTTCCCATATACTGATCCAGATTCTCTACCACTACATTCCAGCCGTTCTGAACCCCGGACGGCAGACGTTCGAAGATTCCGGAAAGCGTGTCACCAATCTGACGCAACCCCGTCTCCAGCTGTGCATACATCTCCGGAAAGTTCTGTATCAGTGAACTTATCTCAGCAGCCAAACGGCTGATCCCGAAGTAGAGCGCCAGTACGATCGCAGCCAGAACAAATATTACAATAAGCGCAGACCCCAGTTTCTTGACGATTTTAAGCCTCTTTTCCAGCCAGTTGACAAGCGGAGTTGCGATTGCCGCGATAATCCAGCCGATTACAAACGGCATAAGGAACCGAAGCAGGTTCCAGCCTATAACAATAAATGCGGCAGTGGCGAGAACACTGAACAAAAGCCTCAGGGCCACCTGCCAGTACGGACGATTATTTTTCATCCTCTTCCTCCACGGTTATACCGAAACATTCAGATTCTATCAGTTCCCAGATCTCATCCCTGCCCTGTTTTGTGGACGCTGAAAACGGAATTACTTTTGTCCCCGGGACGAGAGAGAGACCTTCTCTCAGCATTTTAATATGCTTCTGCACCTGCGAACGCTTTATTTTATCAAGCTTTGTTGCAATGATAACAGGCTGATATCCCTGTTCCACCACCCAGTGGTACATCATTTTGTCATTTGCTGAAGGCGCATGGCGTATATCAATAAGCAGGAACACTGCCTTGAGCTGTTTGGAGCTATGCAGATAACGCTCGATCATCTTACCCCAGCGCTCTTTTTCCTGCTCAGAGACTCTGGCGTACCCGTACCCCGGCAGATCGACCAGATAAAGCTCGTCATTGATATTGTAGAAATTAATCGTCTGCGTCTTTCCCGGAGTCGCCGAAATACGTGCATATGACTTTCTGTTCATAAGCGCATTGATCAGCGACGACTTCCCCACGTTTGACTTTCCCGCAAACGCCACTTCCGGCTTGTTATTTTCCGGCAGGGTACTCGTAACCCCGCACACTGTTTCCAGATTAATGCTTCTGATTACCATAGAATCCTCCTGTTACAGCGGAATATTTCCGCATTCCGGACCGCTGTGTGTTTCTCTATTTGCTCAGCGCCGTTTCCAGCACTTCGTCCATGTTTTCCACCGGGATGATCTCCAGGCCTTTTGTAATCTCGGAAGACAGTTCTTCCACATCCGCTGTATTTTCTTTCGGCACGAGCACAGTCCTGATTCCCGCGCTCTTGGCTGCCAGAAGTTTCTCCTTAAGGCCGCCGATCGGAAGTACGCGGCCGCGCAGGGTAATCTCTCCTGTCATGGCAAGATCCGCCCTGACTTTCTTCTCCGTCACCGCTGAAAGCATGGCGGTCGCCATCGTAATACCTGCGGACGGCCCGTCTTTGGGCACTGCTCCTTCCGGAATATGGACATGAATATCGTGTTTCTCAAAGAAATCATCCGCGATATTGTATTTTCTGCTGACAGAACGGATATAACTGATACCCGCTCTAGCGGATTCCTTCATTACATCTCCTAACTGGCCCGTCAGCATCAGCTCACCGCTTCCCGGCATCACATTGACCTCGATCTGAAGCGTATCTCCGCCAACGCTTGTCCATGCCAGGCCTCTTACAATACCGATCTCCGGAGACGGATTTGCCATCTGATATGTATATTTCTCTTTTCCGAGGAATTTATGAATATTGCGGTCTGTCACGCTGATTTTCTTCCGGTCTGCCGTCAGGATTTCTTTTGCAGCTTTCCTGCACACATTTCCGATCTCACGCTCAAGCTGACGCACCCCTGCCTCTTTTGTATAGTTGCGCGCCATCTTCCAGATCGCGTGCTTACTGAACGTAAGCTGATCAGGTGTAAGACCGTGCTTTTCCAGCTGCTTCGGAATCAGATGCTCCATAGCAATATGCAGTTTCTCATTTTCCGTGTAACTGCTGATCTCAATCACTTCCATACGGTCAAGAAGCGGTCTCGGAATCGTCTGCAGCGTATTTGCGGTAGTGATAAACATTACCTCGGACAGATCCAGCGGAACTTCAAGGTAATGATCTCTGAACTTACTGTTCTGTTCGCTGTCCAGCACTTCCAGAAGTGCCGAAAATGTATCTCCCTTATAGTCTGTGCTTACTTTGTCGATTTCATCCAGAAGCATCACCGGATTTTTCACTCCTGCTGTACGAATCCCATTAGCAATGCGCCCCGGCATTGCTCCGACATAAGTCTTCCTGTGTCCTCGAATCTCAGCCTCATCGCGCACTCCGCCCAGAGAAATACGCACGTACGGCTTCTTCATGGCACGTGCCAGAGATCTGGCAACAGATGTTTTTCCTGTGCCGGGAGGTCCGACAAGACATAGAATCGGACTGCCCCCTTTTTTTGTAAGCGTACGCACCGCCAGGAATTCCAGAATACGCTCCTTCACCTGTTCCAGGCCGTAATGGTCCTCATCCAGCACTTTCCTGGCATACTCAATATCGTTGTTGTCATTTGCAGCTTTATCCCACGGCATTTCAAGAAGTGTCTCAATATATGTGCGGATCACCCCGTTCTCGGCCGGTGAGTTCAGGGAACTCTTAAAACGGTTGATTTCTTTTTGCAGTTTCTCCTTTACCTCTTTGGGAGCTTTCAGCTTTTTCAGGGCATTCTCAAACTCTTCTGCATCCGATATTGTGGAATCCTCCCCCAGCTCTTCCCGGATCAGCTTCAGCTGTTCTCTTAAAATATACTCCCGCTGATGTTTATCTACCCGTTCTTTGACTTTCTTCTGAATCTCCTCTTTGATATTTATGATCTGTACTTCATTGACCAGTTTAAAACAAAGTTTTTCATAGCGCTTCGAGAAGTCTGTTTCGTTTAATATCTCCTGCTGATCTGTATAATAAAGAGGAATATTTGCCGCAATCTCGTCCACCAGCTTTTTGATACCCTTAATATCAAGAAGCTGGGCCACAGATTCTTTTGACATCTTTCCGTTTTTTGCGGAATATTCGACCAGCATATCCTTAAGCCCGCGCTCCATGGCCTCGCTGTTAAGATCATCCGGTATCGGCAGATCAGTCTCATCTATAATCTCCACCTGCGCACGCAGATATGGATCCTGATATTCAATCTCTTTAAGCCTTCCTCTTGTTTCTCCTGAAACCAATACTCTGACGATATGTTTCGGCAGTTTAATAATCTGCTTGATTGTTCCTACCGTACCAATCTCGTAGACATCCTCGATTCCCGGATTTTCCGTATCTACGGATTTCTGGGCAGTCAGAAAAATCTTCTGTTCCTCTACCATTGCCTCCTGAACCGCAGCGATAGAACGATCTCTGCTCACGTCAAAATGCACGACCATTTCCGGCAGGATCGTCATTCCTCTGAGTG
>ERZ1643246.1950-NODE-1950-length-21035-cov-20.190372_pt1 | contig 21035 bp, 16 predicted proteins | sample MGYA00579265_ERZ1643246 | MGnify/ENA primary metagenome ERZ1643246 (study PRJEB29033, sample SAMEA4952261) | chicken gut metagenome | biome: Broiler Chicken; feature: Gastrointestinal Tract; material: Caecum | place: Ireland | collected 2018 | study: Broiler...
AAAAAAAGTGGAATTTCAAATATGTAGTAATTGATTTTTTAACGTATTTTTAATTATAATTAGATAGATATATTTTAACATAAGGAGGAGTTGCGTTGTGAATCTTTGGCAGAGAATGAACAGTAAAGAAGATCCACGCGTCTATGAAAATAAAGATGGACACCTGGTTCGCTCATTAAAAGTAAAGGACTTCTTAGCTCTAGGTGTTGGAACAATCGTCTCCGCTTCAATTTTCACTCTACCTGGTGAAGTTGCAGCTAAGCATACCGGCCCTGCAGTAGCGATTTCCTTTATTTTAGCAGCAATCGCTGCTGGTTTAGTGGCTTTTGCCTATGCAGAAATGGCTGCTGCAATGCCATTTGCAGGATCAGCTTATTCATGGATCAACGTAGTTTTAGGAGAATTCTGGGGTTGGGTAGCAGGATGGGCCCTTCTAGCAGAATATTTCATTGCTTTGGCTTTCGTCGGTTCGGGGCTTTCTGCTAACTTTAGAGCTCTAATCACACCATTAGGTTGGAAACTACCCGCGTCATTATCTAACGCCTTTGGCAATAACGGTGGTATTATTGATATCATTTCTTTAGTTTCAATCTTGTTAGTTGCCTTATTAATTGGTCATGGTGTTTCAAGGGCAGCTCGCGTTGAAAATGCCTTAGTTGTATTAAAGGTGTTAGCCATTCTACTCTTTATTGCCGTTGGCGTTTTTGCAATTAAAAAAGTTAACTTCACCCCATTTATACCGAAATACAAGATGACTGCTAACGGTCCATTCGGTGGCTGGCAAGGAATCTATGCTGGTGTTTCAATGATTTTCTTATCTTACATTGGCTTTGATTCAATCGCCGCTAACTCAGCTGAGGCAATTAATCCACAAAAAACTATGCCTCGCGGCATTTTAGGCTCACTCGCTATTGCTGTTACTTTATTTGTCGGAGTTAGTTTAGTTTTAATTGGAATTATGCCTTATCAGAAGTATGCTAATTCCGCTGAACCAGTGGGTTTAGCCTTACGGTTTGCTGGTCATCCAATTGTTGCCATCATTGTCCAAACCATTGCTGTTTTAGGGATGTTCACTGCTTTGATTGGGATGAGTATGGCCGGTTCAAGATTGATCTATTCATTTGGCCGTGACGGGATGCTTCCTAAATGGCTGGGCAAGTTGAATGCAGATCGTCGACCTAATAATGCTTTATGGACATTAACAATCGTAGTAATTTTACTTGGAGCATTTTTCCCCTTCTCCATGTTGTCACAATTGGTTTCAGCTGGTACTTTAATTGCTTTTATGTTTGTTTCTTTAGGTATTTATAAGTTGCGTCCACGTGAAGGAAAAGACATTGATGATCCTTCATTCAAGATGCCATTTTATCCAGTTTTACCTGCTTTAGGTTTCATGGCTGCTTTAATTGTCTTCTTAGGGCTTGACTACCAAGCTAAACTTTATGCTGGTATTTGGTTTATTTTAGGCTTAATCATTTACTTTAGCTATGGTGTTCGTCATTCAATTTTAAATAAGCAAAATAAATAAAATTAATCTAAATACAGTTAAAAAGATCTGCATTTTGCAGATCTTTTTTCGTACCATTATTTTTTCAATACAATTCCTTCATAGAGTTTTACTGTAATTAAGTAATAAAGCAAATACAATACTAAAAAGATCGTAAATGGAATCCAAATTTTATCGTATGGATTAGCTAAAATCCCTTTGAAAAATTGTAGTCCAAATAATACATCAATCACACCCAAGACAGCCGGTAAAGCGAACAAGGTACCAATCTCCGCTTTAATCGAGCTCTTTAATAACTTACGTCTTGATCCGACCTTCCACAACATTTCATATCGAGGACGATCACTGTTTGCTCCTGATAGCACTTTAAACATTAAGGTTGAAGCTAACATAGCTAAGAAAGCTAAGCCTAAGAAGAAGCCCATAAATTCAAAACCTGACGCAACGCTTGCTACTAAGCGATATTGAGCAGATTTAGAATTATTCAGAGAAACATAAACTCCTTGTGCATCCTTAGTAACTGTCTGGTCAAGTGACATCTTTTGCAATTTTTCAATATTATTAAAATTACTTCTAAAGTTATTGATTAATAGCAAGGTTACTTGTTTGTTTTTTACAGGAATCTTCACATATTCAGCTGGAGTTACAACTTTAACCTCATAATCAGAATAAGGTGTTAAACTAGCAAGTTGGAAATTCATCTCTTGTTTTTTATTCTTTACACCTGCAACTGTAATCGTCTTTGTCTTCCAATTCATTTGGTCACCGTTCTTTCGACCAGATTGGAATTTGATTTTTTTCTTAGCAATTTCTTGGTCAGTAACATATAGAACAGGAAACTTCTTTTTCCCATTGACCTTATAATTCAAAGTCGTTTGTTTTCTAACGGCAACTTTTTTAAGTTGTTGATTAACTTTAGCATCCCTTTTATACAACACAGCATCATAATATGTTGCCTGAAGAGCAGTCTCTGTCATATTATTAAAGTTTAATCCAACAGTGATCGCACCTAATGCTAGAGCAAAAAGCAAGGAAATAACAGTTAAAACTCTATTGTAATCACCTAACCTAAATTTTAGCTGACCTAAGGTAAAAGAATGCAGTTTACTGTATTTAAACTTTTTATTTTTCCGTAAAGCATTGATAACTGTAGTAAATACAGAATCAAATACAAAATATGAACCAGCCAAAATAGTGACAAAACCAATTTCAACCGATTTAATTTGCAACTGATGGTAATCCCACATTGCCCAGTAGCCAATGGCTAGAAGGGCAAGGCCTAGAATTACTTCAGTTGCTTTCCAGATTCGGTTATTACGTAACTTAACTGGTTTTTGATCCTCATGCAAAAGCTTGATTACACTAGTACTTACCAATTTGTGCCGATTCCAAATTGCAGCCAAGAAGAATAAAACTACAAAGAAAACAACTGTCCATAAAATAGCCGGTAAATAAAAGCCTAAGAATTTATGCAGCTGCAAACCCAATTGAGAGATTAATAACTGAGAAACAACTTGAGTCAAGCCGATACCAATTAAAATTCCTAATGCAGTAGCGAGTAAACCAATAACAACCGTCTCTGTAAAAATTAAACGGCCAATTTTACTATTTCTCGCTCCTAGGATCATATAAGTACCATAATCTTTTTTACGCATACTAAGCAAAAAACTATTTGCGTAAACAATATAGACTAGGGTAATAATAGCTAATAGCGCTATCCCAAAAATAAAGACCATCTGGGTAATTGAAAAGGCAATGGCCATTGAACCCTTAAGAAAAGCTGGATTAATTGCAATGGTCATAAACATATAAAAGATTGCAGCAGCTAGAGTTAGCCCCGAAAACAAAACAGCATAATCTTTAAAGCGACTTTTTAGCCCTGTTAGTGATAATTTCCAAAGCACGTCTATACCTCCCTCTAACGTCTACCTAATTCAGCAATAATATCTTGATAAAATTCTTCTCTGGTCTTATTTTCTTTTTTAATTTCTTTGCCGATTTTTCCATCTTTGATGAACAAAATTCTTTGAGCGTAAGAAGCTGAATAAGGATCGTGCGTTACCATCAGAATCGAAACTTGATCATTCTTATTCAAGTCTGCCATTGTTTTCAATAATTCCGTAGCTGATTGTGAATCTAAAGCTCCTGTAGGTTCATCACCATATAAAATTGCCGGATTATGGACCAATGCTCGAGCTGAAGCAACACGCTGTTTTTGACCACCAGAAATTTCAGCTGGGTATTTGTCCAAGATAGATTCTATTCCCAATCTTTTGGCAATCGCCATTGCTTTTCCGTCAATCTCCTTTGCCTTCACTCCTTGAAGCGATAATGGCAAGGCTATATTCTCGCGATTAGTCAAATTATCTAGCAAGTTGAAATCTTGAAAAATAAAGCCAATTTCTTTTCCGCGAAAATCTGCCATTTGATTGTTCTTAAGTGCAGTAATGTCTTGCTTATTGACTAAAACATGTCCACTAGTTGGCTTATCTAACGTCGACAAGATATTCAATAAAGTTGTCTTTCCTGAACCAGAAGCACCCATAATGCCAACGAATTCACCTTGTTCAATGGCAAAGCTAATTCCTTTTAAAGCTTGGTATTGCTTCTCACCTTTTTTACCATAAGTCTTAGTTACTTGATCCACTCTTAAAATTTCTGACATTTTTATCCTTTCACTAATAATATTACTGTTCTATTTACTTAATACAGTAATATTATATTAAAGATTTGTCAATAATTTTTACATAAAAAAACTCCAAAAGTAATTAACTTCTGGAGTTCTACTATTTTACATTACTTATTGTCTTCACTCGACTTAAGCATCTTTTTCAGTACATTAACCAAGCCAAGAGTTTCATCTTTACTGAGCATCCCTGTAATAGTTTGGTCAGTTTCTGCACGGTGCTTTTCAACTTTCTTGCACAAATCTTTGGCAGCCAATTTTTTGTCAAAAATTTGACCTTGTCATTAGTTACATGCAATTCTTTAGCCAACTTTTCAAAAGTTTTGCCATGCTGATGATGATTTAATTCAATAACAGTTCATTAGCATTAATACCAAATTTTTTTAAATCGTCATTCAGTTGTTTTTCAACTTCATTGTTAATCTTAGTAAAAAATGAGCCAATAGTACCTTCTGCCATTGTCTATATTCCTTTCATTTCACATATTATAAAAAACAGCCCTTTTTCGAGCTGTTTTGAATTTATTAAAGATTTTCATCCATATTGAAAGTAAGTTTGGACATGTTGATCGATTCAATCATCATTTGACCCCAAAGCTTTTCAGTTTCCTTACGAGTATGGGCAACAGTCTTTTGATTTTCCTTAGTCAAATATTCAGTTAACTCATCACCTGATTTACCTTCTGCACCAGCAATAATTTCTTCAACTCGACCTCTGAAGTAGCGGTTAAGTTCAGTTAAATAAGTAGTATCAAGCTGAACAAATTGTGGGTAATGACTTTCAACGATAGCTGCAAATGACTTGTAATACCACCATGCATCATTCATATTGTAATCCATTGAGGTATTGTTATATGAAGGATCAGTATCATTCATATTAGCAAAGAATGGTACAAATGGAGTGAAAGTTGGACCACCAATACATAACCACATAATAGCCGCACGATCTGCTGGAACATCACTTCTAATTTGCAAAATATGAGCATTTTGCGTACGGTTCAAACCGATTGGACGGTAGCGATGTTTTTCTTCATCCGTACCCTTACCAAATGGATCATACGGGGTATCTTGGTAGTGTGAACCTAAAGCAAATTGAATATCTTCCTTAGTGATCTTCTTAGCTGCCTTACGAATAAATGGAATATCGCCATCTTGTGGGTCTTGTTCAATTTCGGGATTGAACAATTTTTGAATATACCATTGACGGTTGGTGTTGTAGTGACGATCTTGTTCAGTATAGGTACCAAAAATATGACGGAAGTTCCAGCCTTCATGATCTGGGTTCAAATGGTGTTCTTCAACAAATTCTTGAATACCTTCACTCCACATGAAGTAATCAGGATTATCAAAGTCAACTTGTTCAATCGCAACTCGATTACCAGTTGCAGCGTAACAATCATCTGGAATGCGCTCAGCTACCCAGTGGTGACCTGTAACAATTTCCATGTACCAAATTTCATCTTTATCACTGAATAAAACTGAGTTACCAGCTGGTGAACCGTACTTAGCAATTAACTTACCTAAATATTGCACACCATCACGAGCTGAATGAATGTATGGCAAAACAGAAGTCTGCATGCAGTCTTCATCTAATCCATCTTTAACAAGTGGATCAAATGCTAAAGTTCTCTCATTACCATAAGTTGATTCAGTACATGACATTGCAACGTTTTCTTGGTTAATTCCACTTTCATCGTAGTAGCCACGATGCTTGTAATCAACATTAGGAACAGCTGGTACACGTTGCGCATCTTCTGGCAAGTCCATTTCAAACTTGTTTAACCATGACTTAATATGTTTCTTTTCACCATGACGAGCTGGCTCAATAATGAACTTTTGTGGGGTAATTGGACGAAAAGTGTCATCATTACGAGCAATCATAGTGGTGCCATCAATCGAGGCATTTTTACCAACTAAGATAGTAGTACAAGCACTATATTCTTTCATAAAATTCTCCTTATAAAACTATATTTACATCTCTAACTTTATCACTAGACCAAGCCGTGGAAAAGACCGATCGCATAATTTGCAGCATCAAAATCAGCTAAGTCTTCAGCTCTCTCACCTAAGCCAACCAATTTAACCGGCAAATTCATTTCGTTACGGATAGCTAGAACTACCCCACCCTTAGATGAGCCGTCCAACTTAGTTAAAACAAGCCCAGTTAATTTGGTGGTCTTGTCAAAGTCTTTGGCTTGCAAAAGCGCATTTTGCCCGGTTGAACCATCTAACACAAGCAAGGTTTCTGTTGGCTGATCTGGTAAAAGCTTCTTGATTGTTCTTTGAATTTTTTCCAATTCAGCCATTAAATTCTTCTTATTTTGTAAGCGTCCCGCAGTATCGACTAAAAGATAGTCAGCTTTTTCCCTGATTGCCCGTTCAGTTGCATCATAAACAACAGAAGCAGGATCAGCCTTTTCTTTACCAGTAACTACGGGTACGTCAACACGTTTTCCCCATTCAACTAGCTGTTCAACGGCACCCGCTCTAAAGGTATCGGCCGCAGCTAAAATTACTGACTTTCCTTCATCCTTAAAACGTTTGGCTAACTTACCGATTGTAGTAGTTTTACCTGCACCATTAACCCCAACAAATAGGTAAACGTTAGGTTTAGCTTCAGCATTATACGTCAATTGCTCATCTTCGCTATTGCCGCCTTTATCATAAAGGTCAACCAACTTTTCAACGATTACTCGCTTCAAGTCATCACGTGACTTAGCATTTTGCAATTTAGCCTCTTCACGCAATTCATCAGTTAATTGTTCAGCAGTTTCATAGCCAACGTCAGATTCAATTAATAAGTCTTCTAGATCATCGAAGAAATCTTCATCAACTGTTCTAAACTTGGCAAAAAAGGCGTTAAGTCTTGCACCAAATCCCTTGTTAGTCTTTTCTAGCCCCTTTTCATAAAGCTGTTCTTGTGATTCTGTTGGCTCCTCATCAGAAACTTCAGTTTCTTCAACTTGTTCTTCTGTTTCAGTCTCAGTAGTCTCTTCTACTTTAACTTCTTCAGGCTGTTGTTTAGAATCTAAATCTACTGCTTTTTCTTCATCACCAGATTCAGCTTCTACCTCAGAGTCTTCTTGTGCTTCTACTGTTTGTTCTTCTTTATCAGTAGTTTCAGTTTTCGATTTAGCTTCATCAACTACTTTTTCAGATTCTTGATCATTATCCTCTGATTCAGGCTTAGCTTCATTTTCTTGCTCAGTCTGTTTTTCTTCTTTTTTGTTTTCATCCTCTTCGTCTTTTTTACCAAAGAGTGATTTTTTTATTCGATCAAATAAACCCAACTATTTCACCTCATTTTTATTCTTCATTTCTTTTAATGATACCGACAATACTTGCGAAACGCCAGATTCTTGCATAACCACACCATATAGTTGGTCAGCCTGCCGCATCGTCCCTCGTCTATGCGTGATCACGATGAATTGGGTTTTCATATCGTATTTAAGCAAAAATTGCGCAAAACGAGTAACGTTTGCATCATCCAGGGCAGCTTCTACTTCATCAAGTACACAAAATGGTACAGGATTAACCTGCAACATGGCAAACAACAAAGTAATTGCGGTTAACGCGCGTTCACCACCAGAAAGCAGACTTAAACGTTGCTGCTTTTTACCAGGCGGCTGTGCGATAATCTCAATTCCAGTTTCTAGCAAATTATTAGGCTCAGTGAGTTCCAATCTAGCTTTACCGCCACCAAAGACAACTGGAAAAATACTCTTAAAGCTAGATGCTACTTGATTAAAGGTACTCTTGAAGCGCGTCTTAACTTCTTCATCTAACTCGTTCATTGACTTTTCAAGGTCATCACGAGCTTTTAACAGGTCATTTTGCTGACCATTCAAAAAGTCATAGCGCTTTTTCACATCTTCATATTCTTGAATAGAATCAAGATTTACTTGGCCAATATCTTCAATTGACATGCGATGCAACTTCACGCTTTTAGCCAGTTCATTGCGCTTTTCTTCAGTATTTTCGCCTTCTGCTTGCTCTAAAGCAGCTTCAAACGTTAAGGCATACTCTTCACTCAAAGTTGACAAGCGCTGATCAATTGCGGAATTAAACTTCGCAATCTTTACTGAGTAATCTTCTTGTTCAATTGCTGCATCTTTGCGTAAATCATAATTACGACTGGCAACTTGGTCAAGTTGATTAATCTGCGCATCAACTTGTCCTAATTGCGCACTAAGTTCATTCAGCTTCTTTTGCAGAGTTTCATTCTTTTGCTTAATTTCAGCTTTTTGTGTTTGTAAATCAGAATTCTTCTTAACTGATAATTCACCATTTTGACTTAATTCAGTTAATTTCTGCTCTAAGCTATCAGTTTGCTTCTGATTATTAGTGATCTGACTATTTTTTTCTTTTTCCTGACTAGCTAAGTTTTCCAACTTATTAGTATAAACTGCAATTTGAGGATCAAGCTTTGATAATTCCTCTTGTACACGTTGACTTAAGCTATTGAAGTTCTTAATCTTTTCTTGCAAGTCATTCATTTTGCCCTTTTGTACTTCATTTTGCTTAGCCAATTGTTCCTGCTGATCATTAGCCTGAGTGATTTCTTTCTTTAAAGCAGCAATCCGATCTTGTTGTTCTTTTACTCGAGATTTATATAAACTATTAGCATCAGTTAGCCGCTTTACTTCCTTTTCTTGATTTTGGAAAGAAATAGCAGCTTCATTAATCGCTTGATTAGTCTCCTGCAAAGTATCACGCAGTTGTTGCAATTTAGCCGCAACTTTTTCACCTTGAGTAACTAGCTCATCTAACCGTTCTTGATCTTCAGCCAAATTTTGTCGTAAAGTCTGTAATTGCTTCTCTAACTGATTAATTTCAGTTGCCGTCTGCAGTGGTGAATTATTACGTTGGTTTCTTTGACCACCAGTCATCGAACCACCTGGGGAAATCACATCGCCATCTAAGGTAACAATCCGATAGCGGTTAACTCGACGTGAAATTGACATTGCACTATCAATCGTATCAACGATAATCACACTACCCAGCAAATAATTAATCGCAGCAGTAATATCTTGATCGGCTTTACTTTCAACTAAATCACTTGCTACGCCCTTAAAGCCACTAAAAGATTGCAAAGTAGTGATAGTTGACTGTGGAATAGTGTATTGACGCAAGCCATCTAATGGTAAAAAAGTAGCTCGTCCACTACGACTACGCTTTAATTGATTAATTGCATCCCTAGCACTAACTCTGCTTTCAGTAATCAAATCCTGTACGCCACCGCCAAGAGCTGTTGTCATTGCAGCTTCTAGCTCAACTGGAAATGTAATCAATTCACCCACAGCCCCGATCACACCAGGGAAATCAGATAGATGATTCAAAACATTACGTACACCGTAGTAATAACCCTCATGCCGCTTTTGAATATTTACTAAAGCTTCATGTCGCGCTTCAACTTTCTCTAATTGACTGCGCTCTGCGTTAACGTCTTGCCGAATCTGATTAATCTGTTTAGTTAAATCATTATTTTGATCATTAACTTGCACAAATTTTTCTTTTTCCTTTTGCCGCTTAACTGTCAGCTGCTTGCCTTCAGTTCTCAGCTTTTCCAGTTCAGTCCGAGCATCGGTTAGCTGCTTGCTTACATCACTATTTTGATAAGTAGTGTCTGCCTGACTACGTTTTAATTCAGTATTCAGATTAACAATCTGATTATTAGTTGTAGCCTGATCTTGTAAAAGTTGAATATAGTCGTTACGACAATCTTCTAGTCGCTTACTCAATTCTTCTGGATCATCGTGCAATTCACCAGTCAATTGATCATGCTGCTCTTGTAAAGCATCTTGCTCTTGCTTAAGTTGCTTTTTATTCCGCTGCAGTTCAGACAATTCATCCTTTAACTTAACCAAGCTATTTTTCAATTCTTCAACTTGACGTTGAGTTTCTACCCTAGTTGAATTATTAAACTGTTGTGATTGCTGTGCGACCTGCAAGTTAGTATTGATCTGTGATAATTGGTCACTTAGCTTTAATAATTCACTCTGCGTTTGCTCTCGCTCATTTTGAATTTTTTGATATTCTGCCCGTTTTTCAGAAACAGCACTTTGTGAACCTTTTACTTCATTATCCAGTTTTGTTAACAGGATTTGGTTCCTATCTGCTGCTTTTTGGACTTCTTCTTTTTGCCGGTTTAAATCCTCAATTTCAAAAGCTAATAGACTTTTTAATTTCTGATCTAGTCCCTTCTTTTGAAATTGATATTCTTTAGCCAGCGAACTTTGCTCATGCAGCGGCTCCAATCGACCTTCAAGTTCTTTAACCAAGTCATTGATTCTAATTAAATTATCCTTGGTTTTCTCCATTTGCGCCCTGGCAGCTTCTTTTTGTTGTTTAAAATGCAAAACACCAGCAGCTTCTTCAAAGATTACTCTTCTTTGTTCAGGACGAGAATTCAAGATTTGATCAACTCGACCCTGAGAAATAATTGCTAGGCTATTAGGTGAAATTCCAGAATCAAGAAAGAGTGTCCGCACATCTCGCATCCGCACTTGCTGATTATTAATTAAAAATTCACTGTCACCTGATCGCAGAATTCTTCTAGTAATTGAGACCTGATCTGAATCAAAAGCCAACTCACGCTTTTTATTATCAAAAACTAAAGTAACTTCCGCCTTATTGAGCGGCTTACGAAATTGACTACCGGCAAAGATGACATCCTTCATATTCGTTCCACGTAGTGACTTAGCACTGGATTCACCCATTACCCAACGTACGGCTTCATTAATGTTACTTTTCCCCGAACCATTAGGACCAACGATTCCGGTAATTCCATCATCAAAATGAATAGTTGTCTTATCAGCGAATGATTTAAAACCATCGAGCACTAATTCTGTTAATGGCACTTTTTCATCCCCTTATTTTTCTAATTTTTGTAAAGCGACCTTAGCAGCTTGTTGTTCAGCTGCTTTCTTATTGTGACCCTCACCTTTTGATTCAACTTTTCCGTTAATTTTTAGTTCAACAACAAAGTGTGAAGGTAATTGAGATTCACTAATAACGGTGTATTCGATATTCACAGGACCATCTTGCTGCAATACTTCCTGCAAGTCTGTCTTATAGTCGCGTGAATCATCGAATTCACCCTTATCAATCAATGGATAAACTGTTAAATGCAAAAAATGTTCAACTGCTGGCATCCCTTGATCAAGGAAAAGTGCCCCATTGAAAGCTTCAAACACGTCTTCCAGTAAAGTTTTGCGGTGTCGTGCTCCAGCTTTTTCTTCACCATTGCCCAAGTGAATCTCATCTTGAAAACCACATTCAATGGCGAATTCTGAAAATCCTTCAGTTCGGACAATATTAGATCTCAAACGAGTTAATTCACCTTCATTCAACTTAGGATAATGAAGATAAACATAATTCGAAACGGCTAATTCTAGCACAGCATCACCAAGAAATTCGAGTTTTTCATAATCGCGAATTCCATCATTGGGATGTTCATTTGAATATGAAGAATGCGTAAATGCTTCTTCTAATAGCTTTTCATTGTTAAATTCGATATTATAATCGTCTTTTAATTTTTTTAAAAACTTTGTACTTACCATAAAAATGCCCCTTTTTATACCTATAAATTATACCAGTTTTCGGGTCACAGAAAAAAGACCGCTTCTAAAATTTAGAAACAGTCTTTTGTAATTTTAAATAATTGCTTTACTTAGCGTAAGCAACATTGTACCAGTTAGGGAAACCATTACCCATTGAATCCGATGGCTTAAGTGAGTAACCAGTAAGCTTCTTGTTAACGGCAGTAATTGAGTAACTATTAGCTATAGGAATTACGTAAGCTTCATCAAACATGTACTTTTGCCATTCATGGAATTTTTCAACTCTGTACTTGTGGTTGAAGGCCTTCTGTGAATCCATTTCGTCAAGTAACTTGGTGTTTTCAGGAGTTACGAAACGTGAGTAGTTCATTGGAGCCTTTTCGCTATACAAGTCATTAGGTGATGGTTCACTTGATAATGACCATGCACCAATAAACATATCTACTGATGGATCATCGTTTTGAACCTTGTCGTAGAATGAATTGAATTCGATTAAACGACCACTAGTTAACTTAACGTTCAAGCCCATCTTCTTCCATTGTTGGATATAGTTTTGAACGATTGGCTCGGCAGTTGAGCTACCGGTCATGGCTGCAAGGTGAATAGTTAAAGGCTTGCCGTTAGGTTGTACACGGTAAGTACCCTTCTTCTTGTAGCCAGCCTTGTCCAAGATTTCATTACCCTTCTTAATATTGTAAGTGTAACCCTTAATATCCTTGTCAAAGTAATCACCAAATTGTTTTGGAATCAAAGTTGGAACTCTGAATGATAAACCAAATGAGTAACGCTTGTAAACTTGGTTAACGTTCATACCATAACCAATAGCTTGACGTAAGGCCTTGTTATTCATCTTAGAATTCTTGTCCATTACGTTTTCGCCCTTCTTGGCATCCCACTTACCAACCTTAAAGCCTAAGTATGAGTATTGTAGTGGAATTTTAGCGATAAAGTTAACGCCCTTAGTATCCTTGATGTTCTTCCATTGTGAGTTGATTACTTGAGTAACGTCAAATTTTCTTGACTTAATACTTTGAGCAACTGAGTTAGGGTTAATTACTGTAGCAGTAATCTTTGAAAGCTTTGGCTTACCCTTGTAGTAGTATTCGTTAGGAACCCAAGTTACTGATTGACCACGAACAACCTTTTGCAACTTGTAAGCACCAAAGAACAATGGCTTCTTACGGATCTTATCACTTGACATTAAGTCCTTGAATTTAACATCTTTCAAGTAGTGGTAAGGAGCAGCAGCTTCCCAAATGTAACCATTACCTGAAGTGTTCATACCAGGTTTCATCGTCTTAAAGTGAAGAACTGCTTTACGGCCGTTTTCACCATCTGGCATTTCAAAGCCTGAGATAGTCTTTGACTTACCTTCATGGTATTCTTGTAAGCCTTCCAAATCAGCTAAACTTGAAGTGTAACGTTGTGACTTAGTGTCTTTGTTAGCAATAATTTCATAAGCGTATTCATAGTCCTTGGCAGTTACTTGCTTGCCATCTGACCACTTAACACCCTTCTTAATTTCAACAGTTACGGTCTTAGCTTTTTGGTCAACCTTAATTGTTGCAGCACCTTTATCATTGAAAACATAGTGATCATCAGTACCAAAAAGTGATTCTGCACCATATTGCATAACTTCAGTATCAGTTGCTGAAGTTGAAAGTTCGTCGTTGAAGATACCAGTAAATGGGGTATCAGCTTCAACAGCAACCTTAACAGTACCGCCATTCTTAGTAGCCTTAGTAGGAACAGCTTCCTTAAACTTAGAAGCAGTCTTTGATTCATCAGAATGAGATTCTGACTTACCACAGGCAGCTAAGGTAAGAGCTACACCTGATAACAGTGTAATACCAGCAAAAAGTTTTGCCTTTTTCATTAGTAAAATTCCTCCATTACTTGGAGCAAGTTGATTACTTAATTTTATCACTATTACAAAAAGATAACAATAGCATGAAAAAGACAGGTATTCGAATTAAGATACCTGTCTTTTCTATTAGTTAGTTATTAGAATTTAATATAAGGAATTTGTTTATGTTTAGAATTTTGGAGTTTAGTTTTACTAATGATTAATGAATTACTTAGCGTAACCAACTTGGTACCATAATTGGTGACCGTTGTTATTTTGTGATGGTTTGGTTGAGTAACCAGTAAGTTTGTTATTAACTGCAGAAATACTGTAAGAATTATTAGTTGGAATTACAAATGCTTCATCATACATGTACTTTTGCCATTCATGGAAGACTTTAATACGGTAATTAGTATCAAATGCTTTTTGAGAGTCCATTTCTGCAAGCAACTTGTTGTTTTCAGGAGTTGCAAAACGCTCATAGTTCATTGGTGAGGTTTCACCATACATAGATGCTTGTGATGGCTCAGAAGCTAAGCTCCAACCTGCAGAGAAGAAGTCAATATCTTTAGAGTCGTGTTGCACCTTGTCATAGAATGAGTTGAATTCCATCAAACGGCCACCAGTTAACTTAACATTAAGACCGATCTTATGCCATTGTTGCAAGTAGTTTTGGGTAATAGCTTCTGCGTTTGCAGAGCCTGACATTGAAGCGTAGTGAAGAACTAATGGCTTACCATTTGGTTGTACACGCCACTTACCCTTCTTCTTATAGCCAGCCTTGTCAAGCAATTCATTAGCTTTCTTTAAGTTGTAATTGAAGCCCTTAATACTACTGTCGTGATACTTACCAAAGCCTGAAGGAATCAAAGTATTAATTCTAAAGCTTAAGCCATGAGTATAACGCTTGTTAACAGCATCTAAGTTCATTGCATAGCCGATAGCTTTTCTTAAATTCTTGTTACCAACCTTAGAATTCTTATCCATTACATTCTTGCCAGTCTTGGAATCCCACTTACCGACTTTAAAGCCAAGATAACTATATGCAAGTGGAACCTGAGCAACCCAGTTAACACCTTTAGTATTCTTAACTTGATCCCATTGTGAATTAATTACACCAGCAATGTCGAACTTGTGACTCTTGATAGCTTGAGAAGCTGAGTTAGGGTTTACTACAGAGATGGTAATTTTATCCAACTTTGGTTTACCTCTCCAGTAGTATTTGTTAGGAACCCAAGTTACTGATTGACCACGAACAAGCTTATCAAGCTTAAATGGGCCAAAGTATAATGGCTTCTTTCTGATTTGATCACTTGATTGAAGTTTATTAAATGGAACGTTCTTTAAATAATGATATGGAGCAGCTGATTCCCAGAAGTAACCATTACCTGAGAAGTACATACCAGGCTTTAATTCTTTATAATGAATTACAATAGTGCGACCCTTTTCACCATCTGGCATTTCAATCCCTGAAATAGTTTTTGCCTTACCCTCATGATACTCTTTCATACCTTTAATTTCTTCCAGAGTAGAATCATAACGTTGAGCTGCTGTCTTTTTGTTAGCTAAGATTTCATATGGATATTCAAGATCCTTAGCATTTACTTGTTGACCATCAGACCACTTAACACCCTTCTTAACTGTAATAGTTACAGTTTTGGCTTTCTTGTCAATCTTCATAGTGGCGGCACCTTTGTCATTGATTCTGTAATGATCATCGGTGTCAAATAATGATTCTTCACCTGGAGCTGCAACGCTTGAGTCAATTGCAGAAGTTGCTAATTCATCTGAGAAAATCCCAGTAAACGGAGTATCAGTTTCTAGAGCAACTGATACACTACCACCTTGTTTAGTAGCTTTCTTAGGAGTGGATGCTGGGAATTTTTGTGCATCCTTAGCACCAGCATTATTGCTTTCACTCTTGTTACCTCAAGCAACTAACGCTAACGCTGCCGCAGAAACGACTCCTACTGAACCCAATACTCTTGATAATTTCATACTTTGTTTCCCCCATCTAGGATACAATTCATTTTCAATAGTTATTTGAATCAAGTTGATGATTAAATAATACCACCATAAATTAGAAATGCAATAGTTTTATGAAATTGTTTTTAATTTTTGTTTTATTTCTTTTCAATAAGAATTTAGTTATGAATTATAAAAAAACAGCTCTACCAAACGATAGAGCTGTTTTAATCTTCTTAATACTTTATTAGTTTTCACGCTGTCTTGCGTCACCGGCACGTTGCAGAGCTTGACCAACATAGTTAATACTTAAGGAAATTACCAAAAGTAAGATGGTAGCAGGCAACCACAACCATGGACGGTTAATAACGTTAACTGGGTCATTAGCAAATCCAATCAAAGTACCAAGTGATGGCGTAGTACTTGGTAAACCATAGTTCAAGAATGACAAACTAGTTTCAATACCAATGTTACCAGCAATACTCAAAACAACGTCAATGATAATCATTGAAGTAATGTTTGGCAAAACTTCACGGAACATAATCTTAAAGTTAGATGAACCTGAAGTCTTAGATGCCAAAACATAGTCACGACCACGCTGCGACAGGACGAACGAACGGAAGTAACGTGCCGTGACCGTCCAACCAAACATCGCAATCAAGAATACCAAAGTTACGGCATTGTAGTTAGGAATAACAGTAGTCAAAACAATAATAATTGGCATTTGTGGCAAAATCTGGATAAAGTCAACTATTCTCATGATAACTGAGTCAATTGCTCCACCAAAGTAACCTGAAACCAAACCAACTACCAAACCAACTATTTCAGTAATTACAGTTACTGAGATACCGATCATGATTGAGTTACGCCCACCCATGATGAGCAACTTCAAGATATCACGACCACCATCATCCGTACCTAGCAAGTGGCCCGCTTCACCCCAACCATAGTATGAATCGGCAATATTCATTTCAGTTACTTGAGCACGGTTTAAGAATAATGAACCACCAAAAGTGAACAGTAAAATTACAATAATGATAATCAAAGCTGTTAAAGCAGACTTTGAACGCACAATTTCGTGCATAGCCACCTTGAATCCAGAAGGTGGGAGAGTAGCCTTTTGCTTTGCGTCTTCTTTAGTAGCTTTCTTTGTAGCTTTTTCTTTCTTATCAGCCATTTTTTCTCTCCTCCCTATTGAATTCTAATACGTGGGTCAATGATACTCATGATGATATCTGACAACAAGTTACCAATTAAAGTCAAGATACCAAAGATCAAAATCAAAGCAGTCAAAGTAGTGTAGTCACGTTGACCAATTGAGTCAAGGAACAACTTACCCATACCAGGGTAACTAAATACACTTTCAATGATCATTGAACCACTAAGCAAACCGGTAATAGTGTTACCAAGGAAGGCAGCGATTGGCAATAATGAGTTACGTAAAATGTGCTTGTTGAAGACGACATTTTCAGGCACACCTTTACTACGAGCAGTTCTTACGTAATCTTCAACCTTGTTATCAACAATCCCAGTTCTCAAGTATTGAACAGTACCAGTAGTGGTAATCAAAGCATACAAAATGGCTGGTAGAATCATGTGATAAATCCTACTACCAAGAATTCCCCAGAAGCCAGATGCACTAGCTGAAACTGAACCAGAGATTGGGAACCAGCCTAAAGTAAAACCGAAGAGCCACAAACCTAAAATATAGAATACGAACCCTGGAGTTGCTAAAGTGATGTAGTTAAAGATTCTAACACTAGTATCTTGCCATTCATCTTGGTGACGGCCTGAAGTAATACCAAGAGGAATTGCGATACTATAAGTTAAAATAGTAGTCAAAAGTGATAACCAGAAGGTGTTGTTAGCACGGTCAGCAATCAATGAAGTTACTGGCACATGTTGAATGTAACTTGTACCAAGGTCACCATGGAACAAGTTACCCACCCATCTAAAGTATTGCACGTACCATGGATCAAACAGACCTGCAGCCCGTTTTAGGGCTTCAATTTGTTTAGGGTCGGTGTTAGGGTTAATTGATCCACTGAATGGGTCACCAGGCATCATTTTAGCCAAAAGGAAGACCAGCAAACTCAAGATAATCAATTGAGGGATCATGATTAACAAACGCCGTAAAATCGTTTTCCACATGCTTAATCACTCTCCTTTTCTTCTAATTCTTCAAGTTTAGCTTCGTGGGCCATATCTTTTGGCAAAGCTACCCAGTGCTTAGGTGCTACTTGTTGTAATGGATATACACGACCATCCTTGTCGTACCATTTACTTTGATTTTCTTCAAATTCTTTTTCAACTTGTTCGCGATGTTTCTTGTGTTCTTCACGATGTTCAACATCAACTTGAGGAATAGCGGAAAGCAAACGCTTAGTATAGATGTGAATTGGGTGCTTGTAGATTTCTTCACGGCTACCTAATTCAACCAAACGACCACGGTGCATGATTGCCAAGTTTTCTGACATGTGCTTAACAACACCCAAGTCGTGTGAAATGAACAAGTAAGCAATGTTGTATTGTTGTTGAATGTGCTTCATGAAGTTCAAAACCTGTGCTTGAACTGACAAGTCCAAAGCAGACGTTGGTTCATCCGCAACAATTAACTTAGGGTTAGTAGCAACGGCACGAGCAACACCGATTCTCTGACGCTGACCACCTGAGAATTCATGTGGGTACTTGTAGATTGCATCACTAGGCATCCCTACAATATCTAGCAATTCTTGTACACGATCACGTTCTTGATCAGTCGTTAAGTTTTCAAAATTTCTAATTGGCTCTGCAATGATATCTTCAATTCTCTTTCTTGGGTTCAAACTTGACATTGAATCCTGGAAGATCATTTGAACATCTTTATTATAATCAAGCTTCTTACGGTTGCTTGCCTTAGTTACGTCCAAACCCTTATACATGATTTGACCACTTGTAACTTTTTCAACCCCAACAATCGCCTTACCGGTAGTAGATTTACCAGAACCAGATTCACCGATTAAACCGTAAGTTTCACCTTCACCAATTGAGAAATTAATCCCATCAACGGCACGGACATAATCAGTAATTCTGTTCCAAAATCCAGAGCGAATTGGGTAATAGACCTTTAAATCTTTGATTTGAATAATTTCTTTTGCCATAAACTACTCCCCACTTGCTGTCTTTTCATCCTCAAAGTGGAATGACTTCCAGCAAGTACATCTTACCCAGTGACCTGGCGCAACTTCATGCACCTTAGGTTCTTCTTCATGTGCGCTAGCAGGAATCCAAGGAATTCTTGCAGCAAATCTATCACCAGTACGTGGCATATTCTTCAAAGATGGCACAGTACCGTGAATTACATGAAGATCTTCATCCGTATCGTCTGATTGAGGCATTGAGTTAAGTAATGATCGAGTATATGGATGAAGTGGGTTTTCAAAAATTGTCTTTACATCAGATTTTTCAACAATTTGACCAGCATACATGACTGCAACTTCATCAGCAGTTTCTGCTACAACACCTAAGTCGTGAGTGATCAAAATAATCCCTGAGTGAGATTGTTTTTGAATATCTTCAAGCAAATCCAAAATTTGAGCTTGAATAGTAACATCCAAAGCTGTTGTTGGTTCATCGGCAATAATAACTTCAGGCTTACATGCAATCGCCATCGCAATTACAACACGCTGACGAAGCCCACCAGACAACTCATGTGGGTACATTTCGTACATTTCTTCAGGCTTTGGCATTCCTACTTGATTAAACAATTCAATTACACGTGCGTGACGTGCCTTTTCGTCCATATCAGTGTGGTAATAAAGAGTTTCAGCAACTTGGTCACCAACACGCATCAATGGGTTCAAGCTGGCTAACGGGTCCTGGAAGATCATTCCGATCTTGTCCCCACGAATCTTATTGAAAAGTGATTCATTCAAGCCAACTAGGTTTAATTCATTGTAAAGAATGTCCCCTGTTACTTTAGTATTTTTATGGTCGTACAATCCAATGATACTTGAGGCAATTGTACTCTTACCACAACCAGATTCACCAACGATGGCTAAAATCTCATCGCGCTTCAGAGTCAGATTAACATCGTCTGCCGCATCATAGAATTTCCCTTGCAAACGGTATGCCGTATGCAGGTGTTGAATATCTAATAAAAGATCACTCTGCTTCTCCAAAGGTCATTCCTCCATCTCGAGCTTTTTTATTAAAAGCATTTAATCTTTTCTATTTATTTTCTAATTATAAACACAAAGCCGGTCGTATGCAAATCACGACACGGATTTTTTTAGAAAATTATCCTTGATGAGACTTAATATATGAAACAGCATCACCAATTGTTTTAATTTTTTCAGCTTCATCGTCAGGAATTTCTGCGCCAAATTCATCTTCCAATTGCAAAATAAATTCAACCAAATCAATTGAATCAGCATCCAAATCGTTCATAAAATTAGTGTCTTCAGTGATCTTATCCTTATCAACATCAAAATTATCAGCGATCATGTCTTTAATTTTATTAAAAATTTCTTCTTCTGACATAAAACTTCTCCTTTTTAATAAAACATTGTACTATTTTTCAGCGAATTCGTCTCTAAAATCTGCAACAAGTTTTTCTTTAATCATTTTATCTACTTGCTTAAGAGTGAAATAAATTGGACGTTCATTTGATCTACCGTGGGTTTTAACTACCGGTGCATTAACGCCTAGTAAAACTGCACCGCCATATTTAGCCGTATCAAATTTAGATTTTAAGCTTGATAACGAGCCCTTCACCATTAAGGCACCTAACTTGGTCATTACACCGCCATTTAATAAACTATCTTTTAATAAATGAAGCAAGACGCTAGAGGTTCCTTCAATGTTCTTAAGTACAGCGTTTCCGGTAAAGCCATCGGTTACTACCACATCTGCCTTGCCTAATAGCAATTCATTACCTTCAATATTACCTAAGAAATTCAAATTACTTTCTTTAAGCAATTCATAGGCCTTTTGGTGAACATCATCACCCTTGTCGCTTTCAGCTCCATTATTTAAGAGCATTACTCGCGGATTTTTAATGCCGCGAATCTTCTCAGCATAGTACGAAGCCATTTCGGCCCACTGCAAAAGATATTCCGGCTTGCTTTTGGCATTAGCGCCGACATCGACCATATTAAAGCCATCATCACTATTTTGAACAGGTAAAGTGGGCATCAAGCCTGGGCGTATAATTCCCTTAATTCGGCCAATAATAAAAATTCCGCAAGCAAGCAATGCACCAGTATTGCCCAAGGAAAGCAATGCATCAGCTTTTCCTTCTTTAACGAAGTTAGCTGCTACAACCATTGACGAATCTTTCTTTTTTCTGATTGCCTTAACAGGTTCATCTTCATCAGCAATAACTTCTGTTGTTGGGACCACACCTAATTGATCATTAATTTGATCTTCAGGGATTAACTTTCTTAATGCTTCTTTATCACCAAATAATAAAAATTTAGTCTCAGGCATT